>Ga0210123_1000619_pt1 | contig 21366 bp, 19 predicted proteins | sample Muzzi_PWB_D2_FD_185535 | JGI IMG/M metagenome (GOLD analysis project Ga0210123, IMG submission 185535) | Wetland microbial communities from San Francisco Bay, California, USA, that impact long-term carbon sequestration - Muzzi_PWB_D2 (SPAdes) | ecosystem: Environmental > Aquatic > Marine >... | reverse complement strand
TCAATATCTTTCAGGGCGCCAAGTGACAGGTTCCCTTCCACAAACTTTTTTCGTGCTTCTTTTATCGGCTGAGGTCGAAGGAAACTGCCGACAATGTCATGACGAAAGGGAACAGAATCTCTTTGAATGGCATTATCAAAAGTTTGGTCCATAACATTCTCCTTTTTTCCCGGTCAAAATAAACACATCTTTGATGTAGCAGATCGACGTGTGTTCAATTCCATTAATCAGGAGGGGCATCCATCGGCCAATTGATAGCCGACAGCTAACCGACCCAAAATTGGAAAGGTTACCCACACTAAAAGCAACGATAACGCAATTGATCTGAAAAAACCAGCCACCTTTATTGATGCCCCCATTGCCAACCTATTGCTTCAAGGAGCCAGAACGTTGTTTGCCAGGCTCAGGAAACTGAAATTGAGATATTCATATGTCAAAATAAAAGGCGTCCCTGGGTACCTCCAGGACAGAGGGCTATGGACCTCAGTCATTTCTTTGGAATAAAGGGTAAGCACCAAATAGCCAATACCCATTGACCTGGTGCTGAGAGCCAGGGTTTAATGATGTATGAAAGCTTCTAATTGAATAACGCCAAAAAATGCAAGCAGCGGCACCGGTGAAACAGCCAATACCACGGTTAGCAAAAACGATTTAAATGAGATATTTCGGCTATTCCCGCAGGCGAAAGAAATCCCTCCCCCTCCACCAATGAGGTAAGTTCCAGGCATATTGAACAATGCGCCTATGACCAGATAGCGATAGTCTGAAAATAAAGTACTGAGCCACTTTTTGTTGCGAACAAAGCTGCCCAGTATGAAAATAATATCATCAGATCGGCTGCCGCCAGGTCGAGAAAATCCAAGTTTCTTTGAAAGGCAATCGACCCACTTTTGCGGAAGCATACGACCCATCAAAAAAGCCAAAACCAAACCGATAATGGTTGCAATATAGACAAAGACGATGCCTTCTTTCCCAAAAGCACACATCAGCAAAATTCCGAGTTCTAGGCCCGGTACAAAAGGCAGGCTCAATAGCAATATATAGATTGATCCACCTGCCAATAAGACACCCATTCCCCATCTGTCTTTTGCAATTTCTATATTTTTTTCCCCAAATCCAAGTTCGCCCCGAATCCAATGGTCCGTCCAAACAGCAATGATAATAAAAAGGGCAATGATAAAAAAAAGGCGAAAATAGAATGTTGCCTTTATCGGATCTGGTGCAGCATTTATCCGGTCCTTGAAACTGTCGGCAGTCATTAGATTATCCTCTCTTTCTTGCAAGGTGGGTCAATATATGTTGGATTGTTACTCATCGTAAGTTCCTCCTCATTTAAACCCGTCTAGGCTGTTAACCATGGGCGTAAAATTCGGCCTCACAATGTGAGGGGCTTTTGATTGTGTTGTAAGGGGATTTTGAGGTAAAAATTATTATATTGACCTTCAGAGCGTTCTTCAAATCCCTCCCATTCATGGAATCCGATATGATTTCCCCAAGCATAGGTGCCAATTCATAGATTGGGAAATCGACGCGCAGCAGTTTCAGGCCTTTTTTTTTCTCTCCATTTTGTTTATATTCAATAGGTACTTGTAATTTGCACCCCCGACGGGGACTAAAAAGAGTGACAAGCTTTCAGGAGCAAGGCACTAATTTTCAGGAGTCATACATTGAAACAGACGGATGGCAATTTTGAACATCAACATGATACGAGTCGATCTATATATTTGCTCATGTCACTTTTACCGCCTCCGGTTTCCCTGAATATTCTGTGTACAATTACCGGTCATCCCCCTGTCGAAGTTCTGCAAATCGTCGAAGAACTGGTCAAGTCCGGCGCTCTGGTAAAACATAAGGAAAAGGGGGCTGGATACTATTGTCTGTCCGATTTTGAAGCGGCCAAAAAGTTCTTGACCAAAATTCCAGCATCGACTGTCTTAAGCGCTGCCGAAAAGTCAGTCTCAGGAATATGCGAATCCCTGCCGGACAGCACCCAAAGGTGGCTGAACCTTGCCCATATTTATCAAATCTCAGGGCTACCTGTCGCGACGCATTTCAGTGAATTGGTGCAAGCAGGCCACTATTGCCTTGACCTGAATTTGCCCATGGATGCTGCATCGTATTACCGCATGGCTTTGGAAGGCATGGAAAAAGCTCAACTTGGAGAGGCAGAACAAAAATATTTCATTGATGCCGCCATTGCGCTTTGCACCTGCAGAGACACGGCCCTGTCTAAAGATATTCAGAGAAAATTCTTAAAGAAGGCGCTCGAATTCTGCAGCGCTTTCAAAGATCCTCTCTCAAGAATTAAATTGATCGTGCTTATCGCCAGGACTTTCATAAAAACTGCAAGGTCCGATGAAGCCACCAAACTACTTGAGCAAGCCTGGCAAATGCTGGACGATAATGATTTTCCTGATCAAATCCGCCTTCAGGTGGCCCTGGCAAATTCCGAACTCCTTTTCTGGCAGGGATTTATCAACAAGGCCATTGAACTGTACGAATCGGTGATCAGCAATCACGAAGAGCTTCCTTCTGATGTGGAGACATTGAAGAGCTGCATAAGGCTCGGGTGGACGTATGGTATTGCCGGGGAGACAGCCCGGGGAGTGGGGCTGATTCGGTCGGTCCGCAGGAAGGCAAGAGAATTAGGTGCCCAGGATCTGGAACGCTATGCGACTTTGATCCTTGTCCTTGTTCTGTCAGATGCCGGCAGAATAGAGGAGGCAGAGGCCTTTCTTGAGGAACTATTCAATAGCCCGGTGGTTTTTCTTGACCACTATACCCTCTGGCCGGGTAATGGGAAAAAGGCCTATTTTGCTTATTGCCATGGCGAATACGATAAGGCCTTCACCTATCTAAGCAAAGCCTGGGAGAATTCGCAGGCGCTGGGAACACCACACCACCGCGGGTCAGACAACCTTGAAGTCATGCTCGGCCTTGAAGAGTTGGGCATGGTCCATCCCCATTGGTATTTTGAATCAGACATAGAGCGGCTGCTCGAGTGGCCGGACATCTATATGCAGGGGGTAGCCTATAGGTTTCGGGCTCTTAAAGCTTTCAGACTGAAGGAACCTTCAGAGAGGATTAAGGCTGATCTAAAAAAAAGCATAGCGCTTTTGACCCAGGCAGGCGCCAAAATCGAACTGTCCCACGCACAGATTTTGATGGCCCGAATACGGATCGGTGAAAAAAAGCTTTCAATTGCTGATAAATTGCTTAAATGTGCCTGGGAAACCTTCTCAAAAGTAAACCCGAATCTTTTCCCAAAAGAACTTAAAACCTATCTCGATCAGGCATCAAAGCATGCGTTCTGGGTGGAATCTCTATTAAACGTTGGAGATGCCTTTGGCTCCAAACGTAGTCGGAAGGAGCTCCTGAACCAGATTATAAAACAGGCCATGCGCATTGCAGGCGCAGAGCGGGGCGCCATCTTTCTTCGACAAGATCAACAGCTGAAAACGGTTGCCAGCCGAAATATTGAGACATCTGAGATATCTACGGACGCATTTGCGCACAAGATGAGTCTCATCGAACAGGTATTAAAATCCGGTTCAGAAGTGGTCAAAAAAACCGACTTCCATCGGCCGGCGAAAGAGGCGTATCTTGATACCGTGGGATGGACCGGCTGTTTCCCTATTCTGCTCAAGGGCAAGGTCATGGGGGTTATTTTCATGGATCGCGGCCTTACCGAGCCGCAGTTACCGGAAGAGGAAATTTCCCTTTTGCGGATCATCAGCAACCAAGCCGCTGTTGCTCTTGAAAATTTGGAAGCCTACGAAGAGATAAGTGATTTAAAGAGCGACCTGGAGGCTGAGACCCATTATTACCGGGAGGCCTTTGAGCTGAGTCCTTTCAAAACCCAGATGATTGGGAGGACGGAGCCGTTCAAAAAGATGCTGAACCTGATCAGCCATGTAGCAAAGTCCGAAACAACCGTCATGATTAGCGGGGAAACAGGGGTGGGCAAGGATCTGGTAGCACAGGCCATCCATCAACATAGCAGTCGGTCTTCAGGCCCGTTTATCGCGGTCAACGTGGTTTCCCTGAGCCCGGAACTCATCGCAAGCGAGCTATTCGGTCATGAAAAAGGGGCCTTTACAGGAGCCTCCCAAACCAGGGAAGGGCGATTTGAACTGGCCAGCAGAGGAACGTTGTTTCTCGATGATATCGATGCCTTTTCCCTGGACATCCAGGCGAAAATGCTCCGGGTTCTGGAAGCCAAAGAGTTTGAGCGTGTGGGGAGTAGTCGGACCTTGAAAACCCGCTTCCGTCTGGTGGCGGCCAGCAACAGAAATATAGAAGAACTGGTTGAACGAGGCCTTTTCCGATCCGATTTTTATTATCGACTCAATGTCTTTCCCATAAAGGTCCCTGCCCTTCGCGAGCGGGCTGAAGACATTCCTGCGCTGGCCGGATATTTTGTGGAAATGTTCGGAAAAAAAATAGGCAAACAGTTCGGCCCGATATCCAAAAAAAATCGGGAGCTGTTAATGAGCTATCACTGGCCCGGCAATATACGCGAACTGCGGCATGTTATTGAGCGGGCTGTACTGCTGAGCAGAGAGGGGCATCTGGTAATCCCTCCTCTTGCCCCCTGCCCGCCCGGAATCAGCTGCGATGATGAAAGGATTCTATCTTTAAAGGAGATGGAGTCCCGGCACATCGTCAAAGCCTTGTCCAGATGCCGGGGGAAAGTCAGTGGCACAGGTGGCGCAGCAGCGCTTCTTGAGGTCAAGCCCACCACCCTCTATTCAAAAATGAAACGGCTGGGAATAGAAAGAGATGCATACCGGGTTAAAAAAGATCGCTAAGGACAATCCAGACGTTATCGTACCTTGAGGGTGTAACTTTTTTCCCGACAGATTCATAGGATCGACCGGCAACCGGTGAGTACAGGGGTTTGAAAAAAGCGGCACCACATGAAGACCGGCAGTGCCGTTAGGTACCCTTTGCATTAAAACATTTTCTTGCTCATTTCATCGATGGCCTTTGTCGCCGCATCATAAACACCCGGGAAGGAGCTGAAATTCAACCCTTGGGTCAGGCAGGGAACAAAGTAATGTTTCCCGCAAGTTGTACAAGCTTTTTCCACATGCTCGGCAATCACCTTAGCGTCCCAGTCCTGATGATCCAAAGGACCACTGTCAATTTCCCCCATAAATGAAATCTGGGGGCCGTATTCTTTGATCAGTTCGGGCGTGTTGTTGGTGGTCATAACCCCCTGCCAGATGTCAATGCCCATTTCAATCATAGAGGGCACCAGGTTGGCGGCATAGGAGTCGCTATGGTGGACGATGAGTTCCACACCGCTATCCTTCCAGAAACTGTATACTTTTTTGTAGGGTTCCAGAAAAAACTCCCTGAACATCTGGGGAGACAATAATGAGGCGGTTTGAGAGCCCCAGTCATCATGGTGGAACAGGGCATCGGGTTTAATCCGCTCAATGATCTGTTCTGCGTAACGCATCTCGTAATCGGTGAGAAAATCGATGAGATCATGCATGTGATCGGGCTCTTCGTACAGATTCATCATGGCATCCTCCATACCCATGAGAAAATGGGTCATCTCAAAAGTGCCGGAGGCGAAAAAGACCGTGACGAACTGATCTTGGCGATCAACAGAGTTGGCATGTTCTATAGCAGGCGCCCACCTCTCATCAGAGAATTCCACGGAAGGGCATTGAATCTTCTCTCTCCATTTGGTGACATCCTTGATCGCCAAGTGTTTTTCATCATGCACGGGAAAGGGGCCAAGCTGGCCTTCCGGCCATGCCATGGTGACACCCCATTCGTTTGTTATGGTTTCGCCTAGACTAGGCCGTGATCGTAAGGGTGCTTCCAATATAATCTCAAGAAATTCGTATTGATTGACAAATCGATCAGGATTACCACCCTTGATAGTTTCCATGAGATTCTGTCGTTTGGTCAACATCTTTTTGATCTCCTTCTCTATGGTTAAGCTGCCGCCACCAATTCTTTTGCTACCACTGCAGCGCTGCCGGCATCCGGAGCGTAAGCGTCCGCTCCGATTTCGGTTGCAAATTCCTGGGTGATCGGCGCACCACCTACCAGGACTTTGAACCCTGTCATGTCTAATGCTTTCAAAGCCGCGACTGTAACTTTCATCGCCGGCATGGTCGTGGAAAGAAGTCCCGAACAGGCTACAAGTTTGACACCAGTATTCTCTTTGACGGCCTCAATGAATTTTGCAGGCGGGACATCCACTCCCAGATCAATCATTTCAAAGCCGGCGCTTTCCACCATCATGGCAACCAGATTTTTGCCGATGTCGTGCAGGTCACCCTGTACGGTGCCGATGACACATGTGCCAAGGGAGGCCGATGCATCCCCTGACAGATGAGGTTTGAGCACATCCACGCCTTTTGACATTGCTTTGGCTGCGATGAGCATTTCGGGCACAAAAATTTCTCCGGTAGAGAACCTGTCCCCTACGACGCCCATGCCGTCCACCATGGCCTGAAGGATATCCATTGCTGAATTACCATCATCCAGGGCATCCTGGACCAGTCCAGGGACGAGTTTGGTTTTGCCGTTTTCTACATTTGTCCGTACTTCTTCAATTTTAGACATGATGTATTTCCTTATTGAAAGTTTTTGAAATTTAGCAGTTTATTTTACAGGGCCATAAAGCCCTTTCCTGTATCCACCGATGTACTCGATGCAATATTCGTCCATCCCCTTCAAAGCCTCTGTCGCATATATCAATCCCATCATATGCTTGTGCAACGGATTAATAATCGCACTGTCCATTCCAGCGCCCATGGCCAAAACAAGAAATGCCTGATTGACAAACTTGCGGGCGGGAAGGTTGAAGGAAATATTGCTGGCCCCACCTGTCACATGGATGGCTGGATATTGTTTTTTTATCTCCCTGATCACCCCAAGCATCATATTGATACCGTCTTCGGAAGTACAGAGCATTTCAACCAGAGGATCGACATGCAGGCGGGCCGGGGAGATGTTATGTTTCTTGGCCTTTTCCATAATGGCTGCAAAGACTTCCAGTCGCTGCTCCCCACTTTTAGGAATACTTGTGTCATCACATAATAGCACGACACATTCCCACGTGGTATCGGCGATTACAGGAAAAACCAAATCGATCTTATCCCCTTCCAGGGACACTGAATTAACCAAACCGGGTTTGTTGCAAAACTTGAGAGACGCTGCACAGATTTCGGCACTGGGGCTGTCAACGGCGATGGGGAGGTCGGTGGCCTCCTGGACAAGATCTATGAGCCACTTCATGGTTTCCAACTCCACCGCCACATCAGTTGAGGCGCAGACATCTATGAAATGGGCGCCTGCATCTGCCTGGCTTTTGGCAAGCTTCTTTATGAAATCAGCATCTTTTTGTGCAATTGCTTCCGCAACGGAGGGAATTGCACCATTTATTTTTTCTCCTATAATAATCACGTCAGTTTGCCTCCCGATGGTTTGGGTTGGGGCTTGTTATTCTTTTTTTGAAAGCTTCCATTTCAATAGAAACATAAGCCTCCGTAAAATAATGTAAATATTATTCGCGCGCTGCAATCTCTTCTATCATCTCTTTTTGTTTCTGAGGAGTGATTCGATAAAGCACGAGGATGATCAGAAGACCGGCACCGATGAACAACGCAGGAACCAGGGCAATTCCGTTTTTAATACCTGAAATGAGTTCAGGGGTAGGCGCCATATCCGCGACATATCCGGCTGACACGAGAACGCCGGTGATGATGACGCTTCTGACTAAGATGGCGGTCTTGATAGGGAAGCTGATCAGGGACATGATAAATCCCCTGGCGTTTTTCCCGGTCTTCCACTCACCGTAGTCAACAGTGGCCGAATACATGGCAACACCCAAGGCATCGGGCATGCCGTAACCCAGGTAGGCCACAAACATAACGACCATGAAGGAGACATAGTTCATGGGCAGTGCCCATACGGTCAAAAGTCCCGCTATGAAGAGCCCCAAGGAAAGGATGTAGATATTTCGCTCTCCGAATTTTTTGGCTAGAGGGGCCGTAATCGCGGCACCGAAAAAGCTGACCACGGTGAGGCCGGTAAAAAATATTGCAATAACCGATAGGTTGCTGACGACATATTTAAAATAGTAAAACGCAAACCCGAAAATGATGAATCTTCCCAGATAACGACCCAGTTCCGCCATCATAAGACCTATGAGAGGAGGATTGACAAGGATCTGTTTGAGCATTTCACCGATGGACATTCTGTCTTTTGCCGTTGCTGTCGCATTGGCTTTGGAGTTGGGATGGTAGGCATAATCTTTTGTCAAGGCAAACAATGCCCAGTAGCAGAGAATCATCACGATTCCGGACGCCACGACGGTAAGGGTGCATCCCAAGGCTTGATTTCCATTACCTAACAATTGAATGGTCTTGGCCCCGACGATGGAGAAAGCGATCGAACCCAAAGCGTTAAACATCCCACGGTTGGAGGCCATGGAAATACGCTCCTCCCTCACCGTGGTCATGGAGTTGTTCATTGCAACATGACCGGCATAGAAGATGTTCCAGATCAGATGGGAGACAATGAATCCAACTGAAATCAGAAAGGCGTTAAACGTGGCGTCACCGATTTTGGTAAATTGCAGAATAAAGAAAGCTGCAGCCAGGGGTGGACCGATGAGCAGCCATGAACGATATCTTCCCCACCGCATGCCGCTTTTCTCCAGGATCACCCCCGCTGTAGGTACCCAGGCAATGTCAAAAATACTCGTGACCATCAGCACAGTTCCGGCCAGCGCGACAGGCAGCTTTGCAAAATCAGTTAAAAAAGCAGCAAAGAAAAAGATTTCCATGCTGACAAAGAGCTGAAATCCAAAGGAAGGTAATCCATATAGGTTGATGACGGATTTTTTCAGACTTTTTTTCCGGGGCTCCATACAACTCTCCTTTACCGGCCAGTGTTAACGGCCACAAGACTTGCTTGGAGCCGTTGTCGCGATTAGAAAAATAGTTACTTCTCAAAACGTGTCATTTGCAGTATGAGCAAAACCCATACCATTTACGAAAATCATAGAAATTGATATTATATCAGTCGGTTTTCTAAATATTGGATGTTGTGGAGATAGGAATAAATATTCGATATATCGCAATTTTACTTTATATCGTTACAATGGTGCCGCGGAATATCGGTTCGGCATGCCTTGAGAGGAGGTCGAATCGATTTTCGGATCTCGTCATGGCTATTTGGGGTCATCCGACAAAGGCAGGCCGGTATCCTGGGAGCATGGATTTTCAATTTAAAAACCAGATGTCGCTGCGGCAATGTTTTCGCATTTGTAAATTTTTTTTGTGTATTGGCACCCGCTGATTGCACACTTGACCAAACAGGAAAACCCCCCTATAATTTTTTTTTACTACTAGCTTCTGTAGATTTCATTAAATTTGTTAATATTATAGATTCTTAGAAAATGTAGCCGGTATATTTAAAAAGTGGACTGCAGGCATTCAACACTTGTAAGAATAAAGAAAATCTAATGCAAAAAAGAGTACAATTGATTCGGATTTTACCTCACGAAAGAGTGATTAAAACAAGCTCAGGCCAAAGCTTGCTGGAAGCGCTCATTCACCAAAGCATTTTTTTACGGTCGGACTGTGGGGGAAAAGGAATTTGTGGAAAATGCATTGTTCAGAAAAGATTAGGTGACGGAACCTATAAAAACATCGAATCATGCAATCATATCATTACCGAGGATGTTTCAATAAAAATACCGGAAACGTCCATGCTCTCGTCCCATATCATGAGCAAAGCGCAGGTATCTTTTCCATCTGCATTTAAAGATCGGTTCAAACATGTAACAGATAATGATTCTTACGGTATTGCAGTTGATTTAGGTACAACCACCATTGCCATTTATCTTTGTAATACCGCCAGGGGGGAAATCATCTCCTCGCTTGCCGTTAAAAATCCCCAGACTATGTACGGGGACGATGTTATGAGTCGAATAGGGGTCATCAGTCAGAGCAGTGAAAATCTCGGGAAATTGCAAAAGCTGGTTGTCAAAAGCATTGAATGGGGGACGAGGGAACTCCTTCTCTCCTGCAGTGGGGGGGGAATCTCCACGTCAAAGATGGTGGTTGTCGGTAATCCTACAATGATCCATATATTGGCTGGGGTTGACCCTAAGCCTATCGGCCTTGCTCCCTATCATCCGGTTTTTTATGATGCCGAATCGTTTCAAGCGGAGAACCTGGGGTTTGGAATGGAGGATATTTCTGTTCAGACACTGCCGCAGGTTTCGGGATTTATCGGGGGTGATATCCTGGCGGCAGCCCTGGCAGTTGACCTCGAAAACCAGCCGGAAGGGACCCTTCTTGTGGATTTGGGAACCAATGGAGAGCTCATGCTGAAAGGTAAGCATAAATTCTATGCAACCTCATGTGCGACCGGACCTGCTTTTGAGGGGGCATCATTATCCTGCGGCATGCAGGCCGTCCCTGGGGCTATTAATTCCGTTGCAATTAATAACGATCGATCACTGGCTGAATTTTCAATGATAAACCCATCTGGTTCATCCGAGCAAAAACCATATGGGATATGCGGCGCAGGCGTGATAAATGCGGTGGCGCAATTTTGTGATAAACAGATTATTTCTCCGTCCGGCGTATTCACGTCAGAGCAGAAAAACTATATCCTTGTACCGGAAAACCCGGATCGTAACCAGCCGTCAATTCATATCAGCCAAAAAGATATACGATCGGTTCAGCTGGGTAAATCTGCACTGATCAGCGGTATTCAAATTCTGTCTAAAAGTGCCGGTCTCACTATGCCCAGGAAAATTATTATTGCAGGCGCATTCGGTTCTCATCTTAACAAAGTGGATCTGATGCGGATCGGAATCATACCTGAAATGGATCTTGATAAGATTGAGATGGCCGGAAATTCTGCCGGTTCGGGTGCTGTGATGGCCCTTTGTGATGAACGATACATTCAAAAAGCAGCCCGGATGGCCGCAATGATTGAAATCGTTGATCTTGCCTGTAATATTGAATTTCAAGATATCTTTATTAATAACCTGAGCTTCCGAAATAATTAATGCATTATAGATTATTTGGTTCGTAAACCCTATAGTTGCATAAAAAAGATAGCAAAAGGACTGAAAAGGGTAAAAACAGGCTTGAGTAAAACGTCTATGCAGAATTCAGTCGTCAGGGTAAAAAATCTATTAAAAAATAGCTGCCGGAATTCCGTTCCAAAGGGAGAGGTCTGGGTAGGTTCGGCTTTTCTCAAAAGCGCTGGCCTGGAAGACACTCTCGAAAACCATTTTTGTTTAGCTGCACAACTCGGCCACGATATGGTCTGTCTGCCATTGTCGGAAAAGCCTGAGCGGAATTCGAGCCTTGGATACCGGTACTTTGAACCAAGAGAACTCAGTTCCGATTTCAGAGACCGGACCCTGTTTTTATCAGCCGTGATCGACGGACCTTTCCAGAGAATGGTGAACCAGCGAGGGTTGATGGAGGTGTTAATGGGCTGGACCCAGGATAAAGCGTCAACCTTGACTGCCTATGCAGAAGAGCGGAAAACAGCCCTGGAACTCATCGATCAATGCCTGGAAAAGGCGGTTGATGCCATTATCTTCGCAGATGATTTGGCTGGGGAACAGGCCCCTTTTATTAATCCTCTGGAGTTGGATACTGTCTGTACGCCGTTTTATATGCAGGCAGTTTCATCGATCAGGAAGGCAGGTGTTTTGGTATTGCTCCATTGCTGCGGCAATTTACAGCAACTTATACCCTTGATGAAATCATGGAACCTTGACGGATTGGCTGCAATCCAGGTCAGTCACAACGATCTCGGACTTCTGGATAAGGAGATAGGTGGGATATTAATAGCAGGAATAGAAGCTACTCTCCTGGAAAAAGATACCCCTTCACCCGATGAAATGGAGGCCTTGAAACGGTTTGTGGCACATTATGCCGCACAGGAGCGCCTGATCCTCAGTTCAAACTGCGGACTGTACAGGCCTGATTTCTGGGGACGGCTTCAACGTATATACAGGGCGTTGGAGTTGAACGGGTGCATAGCACCGGTTTGAAAACAACTAACCGGCGAAGAACTTTACTTTCGAAATCGTAAGGACAACGATCCTCAGGGATACAAATTTTTTGCCTATCAAGCGCTGAAGAAATCATGCAGTGGTTGTAAGCTGCGGTCTAAATGCCTACGAAATCCAGACACCGAATCAAGACAAGTCCACATATTATATGAGAAGCCAGAGATTACCATTACCGATAAAATGAAAAAGAAAATAGATACCCCACAGGGGCGCAAAACATATGGAAAAAGGATCGGAATCGTAGAGCCTGTTTTTGGTAACATTCGCGCCTGCAAGAAGATGGATCGGTTTACCTTAAGAGGCAAGATTAAGGTAGGCATTCAATGGAAGCTATATTGTCTTGTGCACAACATAGAAAAGATCCTGAACTATGGGGAAAGCCTTACGATAGCGTAAAGTGATAGGCCAAAGGGGCCAATATGTGCCCAAAAAATAATGGCTTTGACATAATATTAACCGGAAATCTTGTTGAAAAGTAATTCTATAATCTTGGCCGAAGTCGTCGAGAAGTAACGTGGCCTAAAAACAAGATTTCCGACAGGCTCGTTCGCTCTGCAACAATTTCCTCAAGATGTCTTTTGTAAAATTCACGCTCGGTTGCATCCTCGATGGCCAGCAGAATCAGCTGGGTTTTGGTCACCTCGGTGAAGATCCGCCGCGCGTTGAGATGCATGATCTTCGGGCCGATGGTTTTAAAGTCATGTTCCACTTTAAAGTCATTAAATACGGTGTTATTGGGAAGAATGTCTTCAAGCAGTTCTCTAAGCTTGGGGATGTCCCATTGCCGGTCGCCCAGATCGTATATCAAGGCGCCCTCGGTCTCATCCGGTATAACGTCGAAGGTGCGATAAAAAGCAAAGTTAGCCTTCACGACTTTAAGATCGGAATCAAGCGCCACCAAAGGTTCGCGGATCGAACCTATGATGTTATCAAAAATTTCCATGAAATGTTTTTGCATCGGCCCTTCTCACGATGTCCGTTGACCTGTTGGTTTTAACATTTTCAGGTTGGTGCTTGTGACCCTGTCGTTTCGCAATGCTATTATATGTTTGGCATTACATCAAAGATTACGCTTACAGACCAATCAATGCCTTTTCTAAGATCGGTATCGATCTTCTGCTAAAGTTTTTCTGCCAGTTCATAATTTGCGCGAATCTTCGCAAGGGCTGACCCTAACAAATTTATAAATAGATTTCCGGCGCGAATGGCCATTTCGTAAGCTCGTGACAAATCCTTGGCCACAACGCATGCTTTGGCAAGATTAGCGCAAGCATTTTTACCCTTTTTGTTTTTCCCTTTTTTCCATGACACAATAAATCCCTTCACCAGCCATTCCCGGCTGAAAACAACCGTTATCGGAAATGCAGGCGGCCTTGCTCAAATCTCCGGATTTCCAACGATTGATGAGATCAGGCTCCCGGATGAGGGGACGGCACAGGGAAACATAGTCGGTGGTTCCGTCATCCACCAACCGCTCGGCAACCTCGAAGGAGCGGATGCCACCGACGAGCATCAGGGGAGCATTCACTCTTTTCTTGTACTTTCCGGCTTCATGCATATAAAAAACTTCATCATCCCGAGAATCGAGTTTTCCTACCCTGACCGGCGTGAGCTTACCCGAATAAGGCGTTCCGCCGCTCAGTTCTATCGCGTCTACTCCGGATTCAGCGAGAACTGCGGCAACATTTAGCGCTTCATCCGCGCTCAGGCCGCCTTGCACAAAATCCTGCGCGTTCATTTTGATAATTACGGGAAACTCCGCCCGAACATAGCCCTTGATGCTCTGAAACACTTCGAGAACAATCTTGAGCCTGTTTTCAATGCTGCCGCCATACGCGTCGTTCCGCTTATTGAAAGAAGGCGAAAGGAATTGGCTCAGCAAGTAGCCGTGTGCGGCATGGATCTGCACCCCGTCAAAGCCCGCCTTTTCGGCCCGAGCCGCACCTTGGCCAAAAGCTTCGACCACCCGGTGGATCTCTTCACGGTTCATCTCTCGACCTATCGGTCCGTTCTCAATAATCAGAACGGAGGGTCCCAAAGCATCCTGCCCGCTAAGTTCCCTGTTCGCATGGCACCCGGCGTGGGCAAGCTGTATGATGATCTTTCCGCCGGCCTTGTGGACGGCAGCGGTCATGCCCGTCAAGCCCACCAAAAGATCGTCGCTGTAGACCCCCAATTGCCGCCGACCCGCCTGTCCTTCAGTGCTCACATAGGCATGCCCCGTTATGATGAGTCCAACACCCTCATTGGCAAGTCGCACCATGCAGTCTATGAGCTGCTGGGTGCAGGATCCGTCCTCATTTGCCATTCCTTCCCATGTGGCGGACCTGATGAAGCGGTTTTGGATGGTCAGGCCCTTGATGCTTGTTGCTTCAAAGAGTTTGGACATTATTTTCTCCTTTTCTATGCGTGTAGATACACATATTAACTTAAAAAAATTTGCAGCTATGAGTCGCGAGCCAGAGAAGTAGTTGCAGATAAGTCTGCGAGCAATCTTCCCATCCGATCTCTTCCGAGTCCTTTCTCGATGTGTGCCTGGGCCTTCTCCCATAGCGGTATCGCGGCCATGAGGACCTCCCGACCTTCATCCGTGATGGTTACATAACGTTCCCTGCGGTCCCTACCGGCTTCGATGTTTAAAAACCCCTTCTTCTCAAGAATGGTCAGGTTTCTGGTGAGGGTCGTCCGTTCCGTTACCATCAAATCGGACAGACTCGTCAGCGTGATAGGACCTCTTAAGTGCGCAGTCATAAGGACGGAATATTGTGTCACTCTCAAGCTAGTGGGTTTCAGGAAATCTTCGTAGAGCCGTGTAGTGGCGCGGGCGGCCTTGCGCAAATTGAAACAGATGCAGCTGCGTCCTATCTCCGCGCATCTGTCGCTCTCTAAGGTTTTCAACTTCTCTGACATGCTGTTCCTGATTTCCCAAAAGTTTGTTCTGCAGCGCCGTACCATTGACGACATATCTGGGATCTTTTTATGTGTATATACACCCTTTGTGATGGTGGGTCAAGCCAATCGTATTAATTGCTAATCCCATTTGTATTTCAGATTCTTTAAGATCCTTCTCACTTCGCCGGCATTGTCCGCCAGGAAGATGGTCAACTCTTCCAGGGCGTACTCATCCATCTCGATCTTGCCCTCTTCTTCAAGTAAATCCGCAAGATCGGCGGCCGCATCGATCATCCGATCGTATGCGTTGGCTTGCTGTCTGGAAATGGCCGGCATTGAGGTGGCCTAATCTGTTTCTCGTTTTGTCCTGGGTTTTTTGGCGGATGTCTTTTTCTCTTTGGCGGGTTCCGGTTTTGCGGATTTTTCAGATGCACCAGCAGGCGGTACGAAGGGTTTTACGCCTTTGAGGATATTGTTCACTTCAGGGGCATTCTTAGCCAGGCAGACGGCAACTTCCTCGATGGTCTTGGCATCGAGATCGATTTGAAGATCGCTTCGCTGGATTAAGGCGGCAAGGTTTTCTGCGGCATCGAGCATCTTGTCGTATGCTTCAGCCTCTTTTTTAATTTCGAACACCTTGTCGAGTTCGACTCCGTTTCTGACGACGATGAATTTTGTGATTACGGCCATATTCCCTTTATTAACTCCTTTCTATTTCCATTAGCGCTTGCCATGCTGACTGGATAACATTTTAATCCAGTTTTAAGTACTATGACCATATGAGCGAAAAAATACAATAGGTGAATTTAAACCATAGACGCGGTTTTGCCAAAAACGCAAACCGCCATTCTCGACCAGGCGCCCCTTACATTTGGGGGATGAAACCATAGTGGATCCGGGCCTGATGAAGAGGTTTAAGGCGGTATAATCTGGTCTGGAATCAATCCATTGCAGCAATGTTTCCTTGAACTGAGGGCTGGGTTCCGGACTCGTGCCCGTGACGCACACCTCCCGGTGGCACGCCAAACATCCGCTTAAACGCCCGACAGAATGCTGCCTCGGATTCATACCCGATTCGCTCGGCAATCCGGGCCAGCGGGTCCGATGTTTCGCGAAGATAGGTGCGGGCCAACTGCAGGCGCCAGCGGGTCAGATAGCGCATGACAGATTCACCCACCAATTGGGTAAAGCGGGCGGAAAAGGCCGACCGTGACATGCCGACCTTGTGAGCCAGCGCGGCCACACTCCAGGCTCGTTGCGGGGTACGATGGATCGCGGCCAGCGCCCGGCCGATCTGAGGGTCGCGCAGTGCAGCCAGCCATCCCTGTTGATCCGCGGGGACCGAGTCGATCCATGCCCGGATCATCTGGATCACGAGAATATCGGCCAGTCGGGTGATGACCGTCTCGCCGCCGGGCCGCAATTCTGCAGCTTCGCGGGAGATGAAGCGGAGACTGTCCTGCAACCAGGCGCTGCCGTCGTCCTTCCACGGATTCAGTAGAATGACATTGGGAAGCAAGGCGACCAACTGCTGCGCAGCCACATGGTCGAACCGCACGACCACACAAATCGCTCGCGTAAAGTCGCCCCCACCCCCATAGCGCATAATCTCATAGCGCTCGCTGATCTGTTCGACAGGGATATCAAACAATGGTGCCGACGGGGCGTGACGATCGCTTCGCAAAACTTGGCCGACACCGTGCGGTACCAGGGCCACGCTGCCCTGCGGCAGCCAGCGCGGCCCGTCCGGCCGGGCTTCCAACCAACAGCCACCGGTCGTGATGACATGCAGCATCATACAGCCTTCCAGTGGCGGCAGCTCGACCCCCCATGGCGCGGTCAGTTCTGACCGGCAATACAAAGTGCCCGTCAGACGCAGCAGGTGCAGGGTCTCGCCCAGCGGATTGGCCGAGCGTGGCAGCGTGGTGATCTCCCGTGACATGCCTGGAGGCTACAGCGATTTTTGCCGAATGTCCATATCATTTGGACGTTCGGCAAATTAATACGGCTTATCATTCATTGTTAATCCAATACATACCGCTTATTTTGGACTCGAACCTAATCACCCGACAAGGCAGTACGCAACCCACCAAGAAAGGAGCTAAGGGGCACTGCTCGACCCGGTCATGGCTGGCATGGTCGCGATGCCGGCTGACGGCGTCCGCGAGCCGTTCGTTGACGTACCGGAACTCGACGCCGTTCAAAAAAGATAGGGAATGCTAAACAAATGATCGAAGAGTCAATAATTAAGTATGGTGTCCCTGGAATTTCCTGGAATTTGGTGTCCCTGGAATTTCTGGAATTTCCTGGAATTTGCGGAATTCGCATGTGGTATCCGATTTTTAACGCCTGTTCTATAAAACGAAGCTTTTCAGGTTTATCGTATGCTATTGGTCAAGTCTGCGTTTTATCCATTCTTAAATTGGATTGAGTCAAACGCGGACTCGATCCTTCAACGCACAGAAAATTATCCTTGAGTACACGGCTGAATCGCAATACTTAAGGGGCTGTGACGTTGACCGAATGAGACATTGTGTTGAAAATGCCGGTTACGGCAGCGGCGGTGATGCCGTTCAATGAACTATTCATGCTTGTCGAAGACCGCGATTTCGCCAGGGGGAATATTGTGGATGCCGATGTCATTATCGTAGGCGCCGGACTTGCCGGGCTCATGGGGGCCGTGACGGCCGCCGAAAAAGGTGCCAAGGTGCTGGTGCTCACCCGTAAGGCGGTGGGAATGGCTTCCAATTCGTGTATCTCCAACGGTGTTTTTGCCGGCCCGACCCGTGGCTACCCACCGGAGACATATATTGAGGACACCTTCGCCATCGGTAAAAGGCTGAACAGTCTTGTCCACATCGAAACCGTTGCGCGCAATATCGGACCGGCCATATCGTTTCTGCAAGACGCCGGATGCCGCCTCACCGAGCACAATGGGCATTATAGCGTAGCCCCGGCGCGACCCGATGTCATCGCCGGCGTAACGCTGATGAAAACAATTACGGACGGCCTGAAGGGGGTTCCGAATCTGAAGGTTCGGGCCGGGTTTCACGTCACCGATATTTTAATCCATCATGGCCGGGCTTGCGGGGTGGATGGCATGGATCACGGCGGTCGAAAACGCCGGATCCACGCATCGGCGGTGATCCTGGCCAGCGGCGGCGCCGGCGCGGCATACCTTCGCAACGACAACCAGAAACGCGCCTTGGGCCAGGGGTATGCCATGGCGCTCAGGGCCGGCCTTGAACTGCGGGATATGGAATTCGTCCAGTTCTATCCCTTTATCCACGCCGAACCCGGCGTGCCGGCGATGTTGCTCTACCCTCCCCTGCCCGAACAGGCGCGCCTGATCGACGCCGCCGGCATCGACCTTGCTGAAAAATACGGACTGGGGGATCTGAACGACCTGATCCTGAAAAAAAGAGATGGTCTTTCCGCAATGCTCCACCGGGAAATGTGCTCAGGGCCGGTATACATGGATTTTCGAGGCGTTCCAGCCACCGGTTGGGCCAAGGCCCCGCTGGCCATTCTCGCGAAGCTGAAGTTCGATTTTCGAGGCCGCCCATTTGCCGTGGCGCCCGGCGTTCACTTCTTCATGGGCGGAATTGCCACCGACGTCCAAGCGCACACCGGGCTCCCCGGGCTGTTCGCCTGTGGTGAAGTGGCCTGGGGCCTTCACGGCGCCAATCGCCGGGGCGGCAATGCCCTGGCCGAGTGCATGGTCTTCGGACCGATTGCCGGCTCGCAGGCCGCCCGGTGGGCCAAGACCCATCCCCTGCCGGAAAGCGCCGTGCAAGCGAATGAAGACTCCGGCCGGCTATTCGGTTCCGCATCCGCCCTGGCGCGCCTGAGGGAACTCGGCAGGCGGATGCGGCAGGTTGCATGGGACCATGCCGGCCTTGTGCGCACGCAAGAAGATCTGAGCAAAGGCCTGGAATCGCTGCGCACCATCGAAGAGGACACCCGGCATATTAAAGCCGGGTCCATCGAAGAGTACATCAAGCGCTGGGACCAGTTGGGCGCCTGTCTCGTGCTTCGCGCCATATTCACCGCCAGCCTCGCCCGCAAGGAAAGCATCGGATGCTTTGCCCGCAAGGACTTCCCGCAAGTTCAGGAACAAAGCGCCCACGGCAACTCCAGCATTCGCTATGACGCTGCGTCCGATCGAATTTCTGTAATTTTCAACGCCGTTCCTGATGGCGTACCACAGCAGATGTTCTAGGGGTCGTTCGATTGTCTTCACGCGATGCACCCTATTGAAAAAATTCAACCCACAGCAGCCACTGGCCTGACGTCCGGCCGTGCAATCGCTGTATTGCTGATGTTGCTCGAACCCATGCCGAGTACTTCTCGACAGATAAATCTCAGATCATGTATCGCCGTCTGATGATTTTTCGATATTGGGGCATGCGGCCTAGTGATATCGGCTGCCATGGCGCGCTGGATGGTACGAATACCTTCAAAAACAACTGCCAAAGCCAACGGAAAGTTGGCATCATCATCCATGGCAGCGCAAAAGCGCATCCAATACACGCCGCCTGGCTTTATCCTTTCGGCGGACCCTGCCGCCGACACATCCGCACGCAAGAGGAAGCGATGGATTCTCAACAGATTCTTTAGAACGGCTTCCATCTTCAGGTGCGAAAAAGGCGTGGGATGCCGATACCGCTTGGAGAGAAGGAAGAGGCGCAGGGCATCGGCCGGATAGATATCCAATAGATCGTTCAGTCTTTCAAAGCGGCCCTTTGATTTGGAGATTTTCCCGCCGTCGGCATGTGTCACCAGGCCATGATGCATCCAGCAATTGGCCGGCGGTCTGTTGAAAAGGCTTTCGGATTGGGCGATCTCATTTTCATGATGAGGAAATATCAGATCTTCTCCACCGCCGTGGATATCGTACACCGGTCCCAGCAACCTGGCGCTCATGGCTGAGCATTCGATATGCCAGCCGGGACGGCCCGCCCCCCATGGACTGGGCCAGAAAGGCTCTCCGGTTCTGGCCGCCTTCCACAGGACAAAATCGGCCGGGTGTTTTTTGCCGTTTTTTTGGAAACCACGATCCACGGCAGAGCTGCCCGGGGACCGCCCGGAGAGCCTTCCGTATAATTTGAAGGAAGCCACGGAAAAGTAAACATTGCCGCCGGCCACGTATGCATGACCGCGCTGCAGCAACCCCGAGATAAAATCCTGGATCGGACGGATGAAATCGGTGGCTTTGGGCTGGGCGTTTGCGGGCTCGACATTCAGGCGTTTCAGGGCTTGCCGGTAACGACGAAGATACCGGGCCCCCAGAATTCTGAAATTCTCATTTTCCCGAAGGGCTTTGGCGATGATCTTGTCGTCGATGTCCGTGATATTGCGTACCAGCAACACCCGGTAGCCCAGCGCCTTGAGATAGCGCCGGAGCACATCAAAGACCACTGCGGAGCGGGCATGCCCCAGGTGGGGATCGTCATTGACGGTGGGGCCGCACACATAGATCTTGACCTGTCCATCAGTGACGGGGATCAAAGGGTCTTTGCGCCGGGTAAGGGTGTTGTAAATGCTCAGGGGCATCTCACCCGGCACCCGCGTTGAGGTAATGCTTGTTGTCCCGGCGGACGGTGAAACCGATGTCATCGAGGTAATCCAGGACGTGGGTACCGCCCCAGCGCCCGTATCCCAGCAACTCCTTGCAGTCGGCCACCGTGACAAAGCCCCTGGCTTCGACGGCGCGCGCCACACGAGCCTTGATCTCGTCGATGGCCCGCCGGGACAAAAAGCGCTGATCATTGAGCCGCACCAATTTTTTCCGGGCATGCAGATAATTGAGCAACTGCCGGACCTCTTTTTTCTCATATTTGGTCCGGTGCAGCTTCCAGAAGGTATCCGCGCTGAACGGCGTCAGCCCGGAATCAAGCGCATGGGACAGCAGTCGGGAAATCAAGGTTTCCTGACGGGCATCCAATGCGGGCTGGTCACCGCAAAGAATAAAACCGCCATCAAAAGGTGCAATCCGCCCCGCCCTGCAAAGGGCCCCGGCCACGTTCCGCAGTACGGATTGATCCACCTGTGGTCCGAGTCTTTCAGCCACTTCGGACAACGATACCTTCTTTTTCAGAGGATCATTGCGGAAAGCTTCGGCGATTACCGTTTGGCACTTTACTTCAAGGCTATAGAGGTGTTCCTTTTTTATGGCGCCGCATCCCTTGATATATGCCCATTTGCCCTTTTGGACGTTGGCATTGATGCGCCGTTCAAATCGTGATGCCGGCAGACCGGTCCTTTGCGAAAGCATTTTGGCCGAAATGGGATGGCCCACTGTGCCGTCGAAAACCCTTGCCACATAGGCGTCCAGATCCTCTCTTTCAAGGGCCGTCAGCAGGGGAAGAACGGCACCGGCTTTGGCGGTG
>Ga0210123_1000618_pt1 | contig 21377 bp, 13 predicted proteins | sample Muzzi_PWB_D2_FD_185535 | JGI IMG/M metagenome (GOLD analysis project Ga0210123, IMG submission 185535) | Wetland microbial communities from San Francisco Bay, California, USA, that impact long-term carbon sequestration - Muzzi_PWB_D2 (SPAdes) | ecosystem: Environmental > Aquatic > Marine >... | reverse complement strand
CCGACGACCTGGGGCCGTTTCTGGCGACGCTTCCGGAGCGAATCAGGGCACGCCGGTGACCCGCTGGAGCCTGGGGTAGAAGTCCTCGGACCAGTGGGGCGCGCGGATCTCCTCGATCAGGGTGAGGGTCTTGCCGCCGGCCTCCATGCGGACGATCTGGTGGTGCTCGCCGATGTCCCGCCAGTAGGTCTCCACCTCCGGCAGTGGGCCGAGAAGGGAGGTCGGCAGCAGGTCGCCCCAGGGGTCGCTTGCGGGACGCTCATAGGTCACCTCGAAGCGGTCACAGGTGTGCTCGCCGTCCGCCGTGGCGAGGGTCTCCCGACCGTCGTAGCGGACGGTCGCCGTCGTCACCCGGCCGTCGGGGAGCCGGATCGGCAACTCGCCCAGAGGGCCGACCGGTCCGGCTGCGGAGGTAGTTTCATCGGCTTCGCCCACCTCACCGGGGAGGGCGAGGGCACGGATCACCAGGGGTACGAGGTGGACGAGGTAGGGGGCCCTCGCGGAGTCGTCGGCCGTGGGGTCGGAGACCTGTGGCAAGGGCGGCGGGCGGCGGACGTGGCAGTTTCGAACGTCAGGGAATCGCCCGTCCGGCGCCATCAAGAGGATCGCTCCGCACTGGTCGGTGGCGCTCACCTCGACGACCGAACTATCGAGCGGCGCGAGATCCCGCTGCCGTGCCTGGCCCGAGAAGAAGCGGCGCACCGGCACGGGACCGCCGGGATCGGCGAGGTCGTAGAGGAAGATGGGAAAGAACGCGTCCACCATCTTCGCCTCGTCGCCAATCTTGCTGCCGGTCGTCCGGTCGATCCGGTGTTTGACCAGGATCGAAAGGGCGAGGCGCCCCTCGCCTTGCGGGCTCTCCGCGCCCGTGTCGCTCAGCTCGTAGTACGCGAGCTCGGCCAGGCCGTCGTCCCACCGGGGCAAGGAGAGGAACGCCCGGTCCAGAGCGGGTTCGGTACCGTCTTGGGTGGCGCCCTGATCGGGGTGCCCTTGCGGGGTCGGGCTCTTTGCCGTACCGCTGGCGGTGGTGGCGGGTGCGGTGAGGGTCGTCCAGGTCTCGCTCCGGAGCCGCACGGTCATGGGCAGGCCGTAGCGCGCGGTGTCGATGCCGAGGAGCTGGTGGTTGCCCTCGGCCTCGCGCCAGTAGGTCTCCTCCTTCGTTCCCGTGGCAATCATCAGCCCCTCGAGGAGCAGTAGGTCGTCGACGGTGTCGTACCGGACGGTGATCCGTTCGGCCGCCACCGGGCCCTCCGGACCGGGCCAGCTTTCGCGGCCTTCGAGGACGATCTCCGCCGGCACGGTCTTGTCGTCGCGCCGAACGACGTCGAGGGTGGCCCGGCCGGATGGCGGAAACCGGATGGCCCTGACGAGGAGGGGCATCTGGGCCGTCACGACCCTCGTCGGTCCCACTCTGATGTTCGGTCCGCGCCCGTTCTCCCTCTCGAGCACGCCCTCGGCGTTTCGCTCTACGGGGCTGCAACACCCGCCACTCTCCCAGCTCAAGAACGACTGGGTTCGCCGCCTGGGGGAGAGGGTGTCGCGATCGAGGTCGAAGAAGCTGTTGAGCCGCACATGGTACGCCTTGTGGACGTGCTCGAACGACTCGCTGTAGAACTGCCAGCGGACGATCGGCGGGGCGCCGTCCTCGACGGGCGGGGTCCACAGGACGGAGACCACCTTCAAGGGCCGGCGATCGCCTTCGACCGCCACGTCGTAGGTGGCGACCTCGGCTTCCGGGCCGAGGCCGAGGGGCGCCACGTCGAAGGTAGCTGGGGGTGGGGTGGCCGTCTCCGCGGAGAGCCCGCAACCCGGCAGGACCGCCAGGGCGAGGATGGCCAACAGGAGAGCGGTGGTACGGGAGGTCCATCGACGGCTTCTGATCGGCATCGGGGAGTGCACCTTTCAGGGGGGCGTCAGTAAGAACGGGCTGTCGAACGCACATCGGTCATTGCGTTGACTCTATACAGTACGCGCGAACGGCCCCAGACGCCCTGGACCGTTCTGAGGCCGGATCTGACAGCGCGCATTCTGAAACACCTCTGGATTACTGGCGCTGTGCCGACCTGGCATATGATCTGTCGCCAGTTCGTCCAACCGACCCTCTGTAACGAATGCGGTGGAGCACCGTCCGGGTGTGGTCCACCCAAGGAGATCCTGCCCATGCCCCGATTCGCACGCACCGTTCTCGTCGCCCTGATGGTTCTCGGTCTCGGGTTTACGACCAGCGCCTTCGCCGGCACCCAGGACTTCACGCTGGTCAATCAGACCGGGGTCGAGGTGTGGCGCCTCTTCGTCTCCGAGACGTCCAACGACGACTGGGAAGAAGACGTCCTCGGGGAGGACACTCTGCCCGACGGCTCGCGGATCGACATCAGCTTCGCCGGCCGCTCCGCATGCCTGTGGGACATCATGGTGACCGACCCGGACGAGAACCAGTTGGTCTTCCAGGGGATCAACCTGTGCGAGGTGTCGGTCGTCGTGATGCGTTGCAACGAGGACGAGTGCTGGGCCGATTACGAGTAGCGAGCCGGCCTGGGCCGCCGGCTACGGCGCCGATGAGGTGATCATTCTTCGGATGGGCTGTCTACATACGCCTTCGGAATGATCATCTGGGGCATGAGTCGGCATTTCGCGGGTCGCGACCTGCCGACTCATAGGTTCGATGGACAGCTCAGGTGCCAGGATGTGCCGCCTGTGCCCTGGATGGACAGCCTGTCAGCGCGCCGCGGCCACGCCCTCTTCGAGGGTCCAGTAGCGGTCGGTGGCGAGATCGGACCAGGTCTGGACGCTGCCGGAGGGCCAGCGGACGGTGAGCTTCGGGACCCGGTCCAGGTCGCCGAGGCCGAAGTGGACGCGGGGGTCGTTGCCGGAGAGGTAGCTGGTCTGGGGTTGGCAGAGGCGGACCAGCGTGCGCTCGCCCGTCGCGATCTCGACTCGTGCGCCGAAGGCGTCGCGGGGTGACGCCCCGACCAGTCGGAAGCCGACCCAGTGGCCCCCCTCCCCCTTGGGTCGTGGGGTCTCGTTCCGGAGCAGCGCGACCCGCGCCTCGTGGTCGACGTGGTTGACCACGACGTCCAGGTCGCCGTCGTCGTCGAAGTCGGCGAACGCGGCGGCGCGGCCCGAGCGCCGGCCCTGGAAGTAGGCGCCGGCGCCCGAGCGGGCGTCGGTGAAGCGGCCGTGGCCGTCGTTTGTGGCCAGAGTCGGGTGCTGGGGCACGAGGATGTGGGCCACGCCGTTGGTGGTGAAAAGGTCGAGGTCGCCGTCCAGGTCGAGGTCGTGGAGCCCGGCGCCCCACTGGCCGAGGCCGTCGAGGAGCCCGCCCACGCCGCTCGGCCAGGTGACGTCTTCGAACAGCACTGCTCCGTGTGTCCGGCCGCTCCGCCGGTAGAGGCTGCCGTGGCGCAGATCGGTCACCAGAAGGTCGATCTGTCCGTCGCCGTCCACGTCGCCGGGTGAGCCGTGCATCGAGCCGGTGGGGAGCCCGGCGTCGTTGACCGCCACGCCGGCCGAGAGCGCCAGGTCCTCGAAGGCCTGGTCTCCCCCATCCGCCGTCCTCGGCAGGGCCCGCCAGAGGAAGTTCTCCTGGTGGTCGTTGCCCTGGAAAATGTCGAGCCGGCCGTCGCCGTCGACGTCGAAGACGGTCAGCCCCATGCACTTCGAGTCCGGCCGGTAGAGGCCTGCCTCGCGGGTGGCGTCGCGGAAATGCGGTCCGTTCTGGCCAGTCTCCTGGAGATAGAGCAGGCTCGCTTGCCCCTCGTAGACCGCCGGCTCCGGCATCTCCCAGGGCCGCCCAGGTACCAGGAGCTCCGGATCGAACGCCAGGAAGTTGCAGACCATGAGGTCCAGGTCGCCGTCGGCATCCGCGTCGAACCAGGCGCCGCCGGCGCTCCACTTGGTGAACCCGTGGAGGGTTTCGGGGCCGCGGAGGCCGAGCTCGGCGGCCACGTCCTCGAACGTTCCGTCCCCCCGGTTGCGGTAGAGGCGGTTCGGCCCGTACTCGGCCACGAAGAGGTCGGTGTCGCCGTCGTCGTCGAAGTCCGCGGCGGCAGCGGCCATGCTCCAGGTGGGATCGGCGAGGCCGGAGCCCGCGGTGCAGTCGTGGAACCGGCCGCCGTCGTTGCAGTAGAGCCGGTTGGTCGCCCCGGCGACGGCACGGCCCTTGGGGTCGCTCACCCCGTCGAGATAGGCGCCGTTCAGGAGGTAGAGGTCCAGGTCCCGGTCGCCGTCGGCGTCGAACCAGGTCGCCCCCGAGCCGCTCGACTCGAGGATGTTGTCGTAGGCGAAGTCACCGAAGGTGTAGCGGAAGTCGACCCCCAGCTCGGAGGCCACGTCCCGGAAGCGGAGCCCGGTCGCGCCGTCGGTCGCGCCTTGGGGGGTCTGCCCCGCGCCAGCCTCTGACGGCTCGGGCGGCTCGGAAAGGGCCACCGCCGCGACCGCCACCGGGTCGGCGGGGAGCTCGTCTGCCGCCGAGGGCGCCAGCGGGGCCAGGAGGGTGATGGAGGCCGTGAGCAGCGCTCGGGTGAGCAGGGATTGCGAGCGGAGAATGGGGAGGGTTCGACGCATGGCGCGAGAACCCTATCCCCGGCCGCGGCGGGCGTCCAGGGCGAACGCGCCCCGGCGGTCACGGCCGAGCGACACCGTAGGGAGCGCCGGTGCGGCGACCTTCTGTGGGCCGCCGCACCGGCTTGCGTTCATCCGCCTACGGAGTGACGGTGACCGTCACGGTGCCGGAGGTGTTGTTGGTGCCGTCGTACGCGGTGTAGCTGAAAGTGTCCTCGCCGGTGAAGTTCGTGTCCGGTGTGTAGGTGCAGGTGTAAGGCGGAGTGGTGCAGGAGAGCTGACCATGCTGCGGCGTGTACCAGACCGGTTTGATCTCGAAGCGGTCGTTGTCCGGGTCGTAGTCATTGCGCATCAGGTCGAACACGGAGATCTGGATCGATGTGTTGCGGCTCGTCTGCAACTGGTCCGGCGTGACCACGGTGGGGTTGTTGAAGCTCCAGTTACCGGGCTTCATGGTGACCGTCGCCGTGTCGGTGTGGCCCTGCGGATCCCGCACCGTGTAGCGAAAGCGGGTCGGTGAGGACGTTCCCCGGATGTAGTTGCAGCCGGTCGAGTACGTCGTGCAATCGAGGGTTCCAATGAGCCCCGTCGTGTCGATGTTGGTGATCGTGAGCGCACCGCCCTCGGGGTCGTAGTCGTTGCCGAGGAGCCGCGAGTACGGGATGTAGGTCTCGGTCAAGGTGGTGAAGATCTGGTCCTCCTGCGCGTCCAGGGCCGGCGGTGTGGTCGGCCGGACCAGGATGCGGATGCGGGCGTCGGTGGACACGATGCCGTCGCTGGCGGTGTAGGTGAGAACGTCCAGGCCGGTATAGCCGGTCGGCGGCGTGTAGGTGCAGGTGTAGTTCGCGGCCGAGCAGCTTACGGTTCCGAAGCCCACCGACGGGCGCCGCACGACCTGCGTGACCGACAGCACGTCCCCGTCCGGGTCGCTGTCGTTGGAGAGCAGCGTCGCCCGGGTGAAGGTGAAGTTGGTGTCGCGGGTCGTCTCCAGGATGTCGTCCTGGGGCGTCGGGTAGCTGTTGGCGATGCCGACCTTGATCCGCACGGTCGCCGAGTCGGTCGCGCCCTTGCCGTCGCTCACCGTGTAGGTGAAGCTCGTGATGCCCGTGAACCAGGAGTGCGGCGTGTAGCGGCAGTAGGTGCCCGAGCTGCAATCGAGGCTTCCGGCCAGGCCGGACGCGTTCGTTCCGGTGATGGTCAAGCTGTCGCCGTTGGCGTCGTAGTCGTTGGCCAACAGGTTTGTGTAGGGGATGTTGGTCGGCGAGTTCTTGTAGGTCTTCCAGCCGTCGTCGCGCGCCTCGGGGGGATCGTTCGGCACCGTTACCGTCACGCTGACCGTGGCCGTCGCCGAGTCGCCCCGGCCGTCGCTCACGGTGTAGCTGAAGCTGTCAGACCCCGTGTAGCCGGAGTCCGGGGAGTAGCGGAGCGTCCCGTTGGCGTTCTTGCTCACGCTGCCGTGGCCCCCCTGGGTCCAGGAGGCGACCGTCAGGGCATCGCCGTCCGGGTCGGAGTCGTTGGCGAGGACGTTGACGTTGGCCGCGGTGTTCCGCGTGGTCGACCGGCTGTCGTTCACGGCGACCGGCGGTCGGTTGACCGCGATCGTCTGGATCTTCGTTCCGGTCTGACCGACGCTGTCGGTCACGGTCAGATGGACCTCGTACGAGCCACCTGCTCCATAGGTGTGGGAGGCGGTTGCACCGTTTCCGCCCGTGCTGTCGCCGAAGGTCCAGGCGTACGAGGCGATCGGCTGGTTGTCACTCGAGCTCGTACCGTCGAACGTGCAGGTGCGCTGGACGCAGCTCCAGGTGAAGGTCGCCACCGGGATCGCGTCCGGGTTGACCTGCTGCGTCGTCGAAACCCCCGGGTTGCCGGCGTCGGTCACCGTCAAGGTCACGGTCTGCTGACCGCTCGTCGTGTAGGTGTGGGAGGCGGTCACGCCGCTCCCCGTCGCTCCGTCCCCGAAGCTCCAGGCGTAGGAGAGGATGCCGATGTCGTCGCTCGCACAGCTCGCGTCGACGGTGCAGGTCAGGCCGGTGCAGCTCGCCGAGAAGCAGGCCGTCGGTGGCAGGTCGATCACCACCGAGCGGCTCGTGCTTGCGCTCTGTCCGGCGGTGTCGGTCACCGTCAATGTCGCCGTGCGCTCGCCGCTCGTCGCGTAGGTGTGGGAGGTCGTGGCGCCGCTTCCGTTCGCGCCATCGCCGAAGCTCCAGGCGAAAGCGGTGAGTCCGTCGTCATCGCTCGACGCCGATCCGTCGAAGGAGCAGGTCAGGCCCGAGCAGTCGACGGTGAAGCTGGGGACCGGCAGCGCGTCGGCCGTGATCACGGACTCGTCGGACGCCGTGTTCCCTCCGGTATCGGCCACGGTGAGTGTGACCACGTACGAGCCGTTGGAGTAGGTGTGGCTCGTGGTCATCCCGCTCCCGGTGGTTCCGTCTCCGAAGCTCCAGGAGAACGAGTCCAGGCTCACGTCGTCGCTCGAACGCGACGCGTCGAAGCTGCAGGTGGCTCCCGCACAGCTCGCGGAGAAGCCGGCGACCGGCACGCCGTCCACCACCTGCACGGTCACCGGCACGGAGGTGTACGGCTCGAAGCCGTCGGGGCTGATGAGGTACTCGAACCCGGCTTCACCGAGGAAGCTCGAGTCGGGAGTGAAGGTGTACGAGATTCCCTCCGGGGCGATCCCGGTCAGGGTCAGAGTGCCGTTGGATGGGTTCTCGGCACGGATGAACTGGACGCCGTCGCTGTCGTTGGCGGTGAGCTCGTAGCTCACCACACGGAGCGTGGTGTCGACATTCGTGAAGAGGTAGTCGGGCTCGCCGCCGAACCCTCCGGAGGTCACGGTGATCGTGACGTGCGCCGTGGCCACGGCACCCTGGGAGTCTTCGGTCAGGTAATCAAAGCCGTCGGTGCCGATGAATCCAGGGTTGGGCACGTAGCGATAGACGACGTCCTCGGGTGCGATCCCTTCGATGATCAGCTCGCCGGACTGGGGCTTTGAGGCCAGACCGGCGAAGAAGAAGGCGTCACCGTCCGGGTCGGAGTCGTTGGCGAGCAGTTGGGATCCGCGGAAGGCGATCGAGGTCCCGAACGGCGTCGAGAGGCTGTCGTCCTGTGCGTCGGGTGGAGAGTTGACGCCCGGGCAGGAGTCCCCGGGGGCGTGGATGGTCACCGTGGCGTCCGCCGCATGCCGGTATCCATCTCGGATCCGGTAGCTGAAGGTATCGGGCGCGGCGCCCGCCGCCGTACGGCAGTACCGGGCGATGCCTGTGAAGTCGAACGTCAGGACGCCGAGAGCGGGAGGATCGATGATGACCACGCTGTTCCGGTCGAGGTCTCCGTCCGGATCGCTGTCGTTGTCGAGCAGGTTCTGGTACTTGGTGGCGAGTGTGACGACCATCCCATAGTCGGCGGTCGAGCACTGTCCGGTCACCACCGCGGGAGCGGTGTAGCAATCGTCGCGCGCTTCCGGCGGTCGCGGCTGCTGCTCGACGTCGATACGGACCGTGGCGGAGTCGGTCCCGCCCGTGCCGTCGCTCACGGTATAGGTGAACTGGTCCACGCCGGTGAAGCCGCTGTCGGGATAGTAGGTCACGCGATCGGCCCCGAGGACCGGGCGTCCGTGCTCTGCCACGCTGTCGTCGATGGCGGAGAGCAGGAGCTGGTCGCCGTCCCAGTCGAGGTCGCCGGCCAGGAGCTCGTCGATGAAGATCACCAGCGGGACGCCCGGCGGGGTGGTGAACCGGTCGTCGCCGGCGATGGGTGGGCCGGTGCTAGGGAAGCTCGTGGAGAGAAGCTGATCGGGCCCTCCCCGAAGCGTCGTCGTGTCCAGCACGCCGCCGCGCGCCGTCGCCACGAGCGCCTCCTTGATCGCCGAGGGCGATGCGTTGGGGAACCGCTCCAGGAGCAAGGCCGCCACTCCGGTGACGTGAGGAGCCGCCATCGAGGTGCCGCTCAGCCTGCAAGCAGCGGCCTCCTTCTGCGCCGAAACGATATGAGCCGCTGGAGCCCAGACGTCGACCGCCGGTGTCTGGTCGGCACAGAGGCCCGAGTTCGAGCCGCAGTCACTTTGATCGCTGCAGAGGGAGTAGCTGGGATCGTTCGGCTCCCGGGTCCAGCGTTCGTAGACGGTCGATCCGTTGCGCACGGTTTCGTCGATACCACCGGCAATGATCAGCCCGTCTCGCAGGTCGGAGTGTTTGGCCAGCGTGTTGAGGCATGCGTTCTGCTCGCTCGTGGGGTCGTTCGGGTCGCGGAGTCGGTCGTCCTGGTTGCCGGCCGACTGTACGAACGCGATGCCCTGGGAGAGCAGCCGGCGAACCCAGAACGCCGTGATGTCGTCACGGATCGTGCCGGTCCCCGCGTTGCCGCCGCTGAAGTTCACCACCGCCGGTCCCAACTGCTCCGGGTGGTGGTTGTGGTTGGCGAGGATCCAATCGATCGCGTTGATCAGGGTCTCTCGGGTGGTCGCGTACGAACGGCCGTCGCACGAATCCCCGAACTTCACCGGGTGGAGAAGGGCCCCTTTGGCGACGCCGAAGGTGTAGCCGCCGGCGATCGCCGCCACGTGGGTTCCGTGGCCGTTGCCGGAGCAGTCGCGAAGGTCGTTCTTGATGGCGTCGGTTGCGTCGTCCGGAGCCGCGGCGTTGAAGCCGCGCCCCACACGGCCGGCGAGCTCGCGGTGTGCGGTGTCGAGACCCAGATCGATCAGGTAGACGTGGACGCCCTTGCCGGTGAGGGGGGTCGTCGTGCCGGGGATCTTTGGGGGCAGGTAGTGGCCGTCGCGGGTGCCGTCCAGAAGGTCGAGCCCCCAGTTGTCGACACAAGAGATGCCCGAGACGGGGTCCGGATCCCCCGTGCGGAGGATCGGATCGGGATCCGGACAGAACAGGGTCTGGTCCGCCGGCGCGGTGTTCAAGAAGCTGGGATCACCGCTTTCGGTTACCTGACCGGTGAAAGTGGGGTCGCAACTGTCGATGCTGCTGACGTCGAGGCGCGCGTTCTCCCCGACGGCGCGAACCGCGGGATCGGTCGAGAGACGCCGGGCACCCTGGGCGGGGATGCGGAGCGAGAAGCCGGGGAGTGCGTACTCGAAGACTCGGCGGACCGAGCCGCCGTAGGCTGTGGTGAGGCGCTCGGCGACGTCGGCTACCCGTGGCCCGGCCGATTCGGGCAACAGCGGATCGTATGCCGCACCCTCGTTCAAGACGACGATGTACTCGCCCGCGGTGCCGTCGGCGTTCAATGTGCCCGACACCGAGGCCGACTCGTCGGCCATCGCGAGAGCTGGAGGCAGCAGCAGGCAGAGGATCAAGAGACAGAGAACATGGTTGCGGTGCATGTGGGTCTCCGTGAGGAGGCTGAGTGGGATTCTGCGGCGTCAGTGCGGAGTGCCGGGCAGTCCGGGCACCCGTGGTCGTTCGAGGTGTCGGTGCAGGCTCTGAAGACTGAACGAACCTCGAGACATTCTTGCACTCACCCACTCACGCGAGCAATCGAACGAAAGATGCTCGACGGTTGGGGCGGAGGAGGGGTCTCCCCGGGAGGCTTCCGAACACGGCGCCCAGGTGACCGATCAGGGGGAGAAGGGAAAGGGGCCCAGGGTGGGGGGCGGACTGTCCTCCTGGCTGTTCATGAGGTGAACAGCCGTTGTCTGGGGTTTTCGGGGCGCGTGATAGCGTCCAGGGACTAGCGAACCTCAGACAGGAGGGGTCCATGAGCGAACAGGTGCAGGAGAGCTCGGCGCCGCGTGTCCGCACACCGATCCACCTCTGGATCGTCGGTGTGCTGGCGCTACTGTGGGGAGCGATGGGTGCCGTCGACTACCTGGCGTCCCAGATGCGGTGGGAACCGTACATGAGCCAGTTTTCCGCGGAGCAACTGGAGTACTTCTACGGCTTCCCGGCGTGGATGGTGGCCGCTTGGGCGGTCGCCGTTTGGGCCGGGCTGGCGGCGGCCGTCGGGTTGCTGATGCGCCGCCGCTGGGCGGTATGGATGTTCGCCCTGTCGCTCGTCGGGCTGGCGGTCAGCACCTTCTACAGCTTCATTCTGACCGACAGTGCCGAGGTGATGGGTACAGTATCCGCGGTTTTCACCGTGGTGATCTGGGTGGCGGCGATTGCGCTCCTGCTCTACGCCCGCAGGCAGGCGATGCGCGGCGTGTTGGTCTGAGTCGCGGACGGTAGCCCGGGGTCGCTCGGGTTTGGGGGCGCGTGCCGGGCTTTGCCCGCCGCTCGAAGGACCGCGTTCGAGCTCCGAGTGAGGTGTTTTTCTCTCGCCTGTCGCCGACTCGGTCAGGGGACCACACGTCCCCGCCGTGTTCGACAGACATTCATGACGTCGAGAGAAGAGGAGACCTCACCATGACCAAGTCGCGCACCGTGACCGCCCTGGGCCTGATCCTGGCCTTCGCAATCCTGGGTCTGGCGTTCCCCGTTGCCGCCCTGGCCGACTCGCCGCCACCACCGGACGGCGGAGGCGGCAGCTCCTGCTGGCTCACCTGGAGACAGAGCGCGGACTACATCAGTTGGCCGAGCTGTTCGTCCGGCGTTCTGGTGATCGTGCTCCGCGAGGAGTGCTGCAACAACCCGTGGTACTACACCACCCAGTGCAGTTGGAAGCAGGTCGACTCCTACTGCCTGTAGTGGCGACGCCCTCCTGACGAGGGGAGGTACAAGGCGGCGGCCGCGAGGTCGCCGCTTCGTCGTTTCAGGGCTGGTGGTAGCCGGTGTACTCGTAGCGGTTCCTCCTTTCCATCCGGCCGATTCCCAGCTTGACGTCGGAGCGCACCTCGAACAGGCGGGGAAGCCAGGCTCCCTCGACCGGTGTGGCCTCGAAGCGGAGGGTCAACCGGTTCAAGCCCAGGCGCCCTTGGGCCACCGGGCGCACGCTCTCCATCTCGGCCTCGAGCACGTGGCCTCCGTCGACCGACAAGCAGAGGCTTCCCCGCGCCGCGCGTTTCAACCGTTCCGCGGTCGGGGCGTCTACGACGTCCGGTCTGGGGTCGAAGGCGAGGCGGTGACAGGGGCTTCCCGCGATCTCGTCCAGTCCCAGGTACCGGTGGCTCTGGTCGAAGAGGAGGGGGAGGAGCGGCAGGTCTTCGCCGAACGGGTTGTCGAGCTCGGCGGAGAGCGCCACCCGGTAGTGCTTCTCGAATCGCCCCAGGCGCCGGTGGTACTCCACCTCGCGGGCCGACGGGGGCTCCCCGTCGATCGAGAGCAGCCGTTCGTCGAACCCGTCGCCCGCCGGGCGGACCTCGAACCGGTAGGTGATCCTGGAGGACACCTCCCCGTCCCGGTCGAACCGCTCGCGGACGACCCGCCGCTCGAAGCTGTAGGAAGCCCAGGCGGCCAGGTCCGCCTCGAGTGTCGCCCGGGCGGTCCGGAGAAGGGTGTCGAGATCGGGCTCGTCGGCCGGCGCCGGCGGTGAGCCGAAGACCGGCAGGGCGAGGCAGATCGTCAGGGCGGCTCGGGGGAGCGATCTCACGAACGAGCGCAACGGTGGCTCCGTCGACAGGGTTCCGGTGGACAGGGCAACGGTACCAGGACCAGGACCAGGGCCCGGCCAGGGGGTGACGCCCTCCGCCTCTTGACGCCCGCGCCGGAGGGGAGTATTGTGCATATGCACGAAAAAGACTCCCTGCACTCTTCGCTCTCCCATCTCTCGAATGCCACGCCCACCCAAGCCCCGCCGCTGCCGCCGATTCCACGGCGACCGTGTGTTCAAGCCACGGAGCGTCCCCATGGAGCGTCTGGAGACGATCCGGCTCGGCCTCGACGAGCTCGAGGCGATGCGGCTCTGCGACCTGGAGGGGCTCGATCAGACGGCTGCGGGGGAACGGATGAACGTCTCGCGGGGAACCGTGCAGCGGCTTCTCAAGTCCGGACGGGCGAAGGTATTGGGCGCCCTGCTCGAGTCCTCCGCCCTCCTCATCGCCGAAGGAGAACACCATGAGGCTGTGCATTCCGACGCTGGATGACCGCAAGCTCGCGGCCGCCGTCTCGCCCCATTTCGGGAGCGCCCCCTTCTTCACCGTCGTCGATACGGAGACCGGTCTCTGCCAGAGCGTGACCAACGACCACGCCCGGCACCAGCCGGGCCGCTGCGACGCCGCGCGGGAGCTCCAACCGCTGGTGGTCGACGCGGTGCTGTGCACCGGGCTTGGGCGCCGTGCGTTGACCAGGTTGGTGGAGCAGGGGCTGGAGGTCTACCTGGCCCCGGTGCCGGACGTGGCCACCGCCTTGGAGACGTTCCGTGGCGGCGAGCTCGAGCCGATGACCGACGAGCTCACCTGCCACCACCACCGGGGAGCGTGCGAGTGACTCCCTGAGCGTCCCCTGGACCGTCCCGGCCGCGGAGCCCTGCTCTCTCCGTTCTGCAGCTCCGCGATTGGTACGATGCGCGAGAGTGCCGATGCTTTACGGACTACGCCATGCCGTGCGGTCTCTGGCCCGCGCGCCGGTCTTCACCGCAGCCGCCGTTCTGACCCTCGCCCTCGGTATCGGCGCGGTGACCATCGCGTTCACCCTGGTCAAGGGGATTCTGCTCTCACCGCTGGGCTATCCGGAGTCGGGGCGCCTGGTGCGTCTCTACTCGGAGCTCGGCCAGCTCCGGGAGTCGCCCAACCCCCGGCTCGCGGCGATCTGGAACCGCCTGCCGGTCTCCTACCTGAACACGGCCGACTGGCGGGCGAGCAGTCGGACCGTGACCGCGGTGGGGCTCTACCTGGAGACCACCGCCGTGCTCGGCGGCGGTGCCGGGTTCCGGGAGATCCCCCGGGAGGTCAAGGCCGCGCGGATCGAGCCGGAGCTCCTCCGGGTGCTCGGTGTCGACCCGCTGATCGGGCGACCCTTCTCGGACGCCGAGCGGCGCGACCCGGTGGTGCTGCTCGGCTACGGCCTGTGGGCGGACTCCTTCGGTGGCGACGAAGCGGTTCTCGGCCGCTCCGTCCGGCTGGACGGCAGGCCCTTCACCGTGATCGGTGTCATGCCCGCGGGGTTCGGGCTCCCCGGCAAGGAGGATTCCCTCTGGCTGCCGCTCGCGCCGGACGACGACGATCTGGCGATCCGTGACAACTTTCGATACGGCGCCGTCGGGCGGCTCGCACCCGGCATCTCGCTGGCGGCGGCGCGGGAGGAGCTGGACCGCATCGCCACGGACCTCGCGGCCGAGCATCCGGAGACCAACGCGAGCTCGGGCGTACGGCTCGTACCGCTCCTCGACACTCTGGTGGCCGACCGGCGGCGGATCCTCGAGCTGGTGGCCGGGGCCGCGCTGATCGTGCTGCTGGTCGCCTGCGTGAACGTGGCGCATCTGCTCCTCGCCCGGGGTGCCGAGAGGCGCAGAGAGCTGGCTCTGCGGCTCGCGCTGGGGGCCGGCCGGCTGAGCCTGCTCCGGTCTCTGGTGACCGAGGCGCTGCTGCTCGCGATCGCGGGCGGAGTGGCTGGTTGCCTGCTGGCGTTGCTGGCGCAGCGGGCGCTTCCGGCGCTCCTCGGGCAGGAGCTGCCGAGGCTCGACGAGGTCACGATCGACGGGACGGTGCTGCTGTTCGCGGCCGGGGCCGCCCTGCTGGCCGCCCTGGTGGCGGGTGCGTTCCCGGTGCTCCTCGTCTCCGGGGTCTCGCTTCGCGAGGCGACCGCCGGCGACGGAGCCCCCGGGCGCTCGGGGAGCCCCGGTCTCGGCTCACGGCGCGGCGGTCTCGGCTCGCGGCGCGGCAGGAGCGCGCTGGTCGTGGTCGAGGTGGCGCTCACGTTGAGCCTGACCCTGGGCGCCGTGCTGATCGCACTGACCTGGGGGCGGTTCGCCACCGTCGACCCGGGGTTCGAGACCGCGGGGTTGCTGACGGAGGAGATCCACCTCCCATCCTGGAGCTACGGCGACGAGGCGCGGAGGCTCCAGGTCTCGGAGCGGCTTCTGGCGGCGCTCGGGAGGCTGCCTGGCGTGGGCTCGGTGGCGCTCGTCAGCAGGCTACCGGTCGCCGGGCCTGCCGAGGTCTGGGGCTTCCGCATCGACGGGGTGGACCCGCCCGGAGGTGACTGGACCCAGGGGCGCAGCGCAACCATGGAGAGCGTAACCCCGGGGATCTTCAGCCTGCTTCGGATCCCGGTGATCGCCGGCCGCGCCTTCGACGAGCGGGACGGGGGCCGGGCTGACGGTCCGCGGGTGGTGATGGTCGACCGTAGCCTGGCGGAGCGCCACTGGCCGGCGGGCGGGGCGGTCGGCGAGCGCCTGGTGATGGGCGGCGAGACCTACACGGTGGTGGGGGTGTTCGAGGACATCCTCCACCGCGGCCTGGCCCAGGCCTTCGAGGAGACGCCCCAAGACCTCATGGTGCAGCCCTGGCGACAGCGGCCCACGGCGAGCTTCGCGGCGCTGCTCTCGAGCTCCGGCTCACCGGAGGATCTGGCCGACGAGATCCGGGGCGTCGTCCACGGGATCGACCCGGAGCTGCCGCTCGGCCCGGCCGTCGCTCTCGATCAGGTCGTCGATACCGCTCTCGCCGGCCCGCGATCGAGGGCACTGGTCGTCGGTCTGCCGACCCTGGTGGTCCTTCTCATGGCGCTCGTCGGGACCTACGGTGTGACCGCGTACGAGGTCGGTTGTCGTCGCCGGGAGATCGGCATCCGCATGGCCCTGGGCGCGGACGCGGACCGGGTGCGGCGCCTGGTGCTCCGCCGGCTGCTGGTCCTGGCGGCCTCCGGGGTGGTGGTCGGAAGCGTCGGTGGCCTGGCAGTGGCGCACCTGTCGCGGGCTCTGCTCTACGGGGTGGAGCCGGTGGGCCCGATCGCGCTGGCGGCTCTGGCCCTCTCGGCGCTCCTTCTCGGCGGTATCTGCCTCGGGGCCGGATACCTGCCGGCGCGGCGGGCGACCCTCACCGACCCGGTCCGCGTGCTGCGGAGCGAGTGACGCTCAGTCGGCAGTCCGCGCGGCGTCGGCGTAGCTCAGGATCAGCCGCTCGAAGTTCTGCTCCCAGTGGGCGCTCCGCCGCTCGAGGTAGAACTCGTTCTCCTCGAACCAGGTCTTGGGGCAGCCGCCGAGGCAGACCGGTAAGAACTGGCACTGGCTGCAGCGCTCGTGGGAGAAGGGGTCGTAGGAATGGTAGGGGTGGGCCTCGCTGCCGACCTCGGGCCGTTCCTCGACGATCGGCAGCAGGGGGTTGGAACGGCCCCCGTTCGCCGGGGCGTCGGCGGCGAGGACGTCGAACGCCCGTGCGGGGATTCCGACGTCGAGGCCGCACTTGTACATCAGCCCATCGGGACCGAAGACCACGCTGTTGGTGCCCACCGCGGCGCAGTTCATCGGGCGCGCCGACGGGTAGATCTGCAGGTACTCGAGGTCGGCGGGCTCGAGGTGAGGGAGCAGACGAAGCCGGAACTCCGCCTTGATCTCCTCAAACTCGTCGTGGAACCGCCGGAACTTCTCCGATGTGCCGATGAACCCGCAGTGGTTCGTCATCGGGCCGATGGGGGCGAGGTAGGGGTGGAGGCGGCGGCCGGGAGCGAGCCAACCCCGGTCGACGAATTGGTCGACGAGCTCGAGGGCCGAGCGGCCGATTCCCGGGTCGACGTTGATCCGGAGGTAGATCCTGGTGGCGCCGAGGAGGCGGTCGATGGTCGCGACCACCTCGTCGAAGGAGCCACCTCCCTTCTTGTAGGCGCGGCGCGTGTCGTGGTGACGCTGGGGACCGTCCAGGGTGAGCTGGACGTGGTTGATCCGGTTGCGCTCGACGAAGCCCTTGGCGTCGCTCGGCCAGTGGGTGCCGTTCGAGATCAGCCCCGAGCTGTAGCCCAGCTCGTGGCGCCCGCACAGGGCGATGGCGCGCTCCGAGAAGTACTCGATCGCGTCCCGGTTGAGCATCGGCTCTCCGCCGTACCAGTCGGTGTAGAGCTTGCGGTGATCACCGGTCTCGAGCCGCTCCTCGATGTAGCCGAGGATCTGGTCGCACCGCTCGCGGGAGAGGTAGATGGGTGACTTGTCCTCGTAGCAGTAGTAGCAGTCGAGGTTGCAGTCGAGGGTGGTCGTGATGGTGACCAGGAAGGGGTCGTTGTGCCGGATGTGCGTGTCGCGCTGGCGCAACGTCTCGAGCTCGTCCTCGTCCGCCGGGACAAAGTACCGCCCCCGGAGGAGCTCGCCGAAGATCTCCCGCACCTCCTCCGGCAGCTTGGCCTGCTCGAACCGGGGCGGTTCCCATTCGTCGAGACCTCGCCCCGCGATCAGAGGACGGTGCGGCCCGAGGAACGGCTTGATCTGCGCGGCGAGCTCCGGGGGCAGGCGCATCAACCCCGACGTGACGCCGTTGAAGAGCAGCGTCCAGGGGCCGTTTTGGATGGCCCGGTTGTAGTACGAGGCTTTGTAGAGCTGGCTCAGGGCTTCGTGCTACCGGTCTTCCATCACCGCGAGGCAGACGTCGCTGCAGCTACAGAGCCGCGCTCCCACGAGGTCGTCGCTCGGGTCGAGGGGCTCCTTGACCCAGAGCTTCGGCATCTCGCCGGGCTTCTGCTCGCGCACCATGGGAATCGGGGTGATCGGCTTGGTTTCGATCCGTTCCTGCGGTGTGGCCATGCTGGGCTCCTTTCGAAGGACGGCCAGATCGGAGAGCTTCGTCCGCTTATTTTAGCAGCATCGGGATTCTCGTTCAATTCTCCGCGACGGACCACGAGCCACCCCCCGAGCCGACCGGTCACGGGCCGGCTCGGGGGAAAACGGTTGGACCGGAGAGGGTGCCTCAGGGGCTGAGCAGACCGACCCCCGCCTCGTCGAGCTTCGCCCGGAACGGGGCGACCTCGTCGGTGAACACCCGGTCGACCTCGGCCGTGGCCCGCTCGACCGATCCCTCTGCGATCTTCAGGTAGCGGAGCTGGGTCGGGGTCGGGGCGTCGAAGGAGGAGCCGAGGGAGCGCAGAGCGTAGGAGACGTCCCGCCACGGGGTCAGGTCGGCGACGATTCCCTTGACGTCGTTTTCGGGGATCCAGAGGCTCTTCTCGAGCTCGTCGAGGCGCTTGGCGAGCTCGTCCGCGGCGGCGCTCAGGGGCTCGTCGTTGGCGCCCTCCTCGGCCATCGCCTCTTCACCTCCGGCCACGGTCTGGTCGTCCTCCGAGGTCATCTCGGCCCCCTCCCGAGCGCCCTTCTCCTCGTCCTCCTCCAGCTTCCGGAGCTTGGACTGAATGAGGCGCAGGTCCGCCTGGGCGTCGTGGACGCGCCCGATCGCCCCGGTCAGGGTCTCCCGGAGCGCGCCGGCCTGGAGGATGGCGTCCATCTTGGCCTGGCGCTGGGCCATGGGGATGTCCTGGCGCGGGTCGGCGAGCACGGTCACCTGGCCGGTGGCCTCGGCGGCGTCTTCACCCGTTCCGAAGCGCACGGTGACCTGGTAGGTGCCGGGGAGCACCTCGGGGCCGCCGCCCCGCTGCCACGGGCTCTCGTCCTCGGTCGGCGGGCGGTCGAAGGAGTCTTGGCGGAGGTCCCAGCTCGCCCGGTTGAGACCGCGGGTGACCGGAGCCTCGAAGGTGCGGATCGGCTCGACCTCCTCATCCTCATCGCCCGCTGCTTCGTCGGACGCCGACGGCCGGATCTCAATCGTCGCCATCGGGCCGTCCCCTCGCCGACCCTGCCCCCGCTCGCGACCCCGCCCGCGACCCCTGCCGGAACCGGCCTCCTCCGCGGCCATCTCCTCGCCCTCTCCGGACGCCGCGGCGGCCATGCGCTCGGCCCGCTCGGCGGCCTTCCGCTCGCGTTCGGTCGCCTCGTCCGGGTGGGGCAGGTCGTCACCCTCCAGGTAGAAGCTGACGAGGGCGCCGTAGGGGGCGTTCTCGCCCTCGAACTCGCCGGCGCCGGGGAAGCGGGACGAGGCCGCACGACCGGTCTCGTGCTGGACGGCGTCGGGGATGGGGAAGAGGCTCAAGGGGCCGGCGTCGGCCGCCAGCGGGCCCCGGCCCGCCGCCAGCTCCCGCAGCGGACGGATGTCGTCGAGCACGAAGACGCCGCGGCCGTGGGTGCCGAGCACCAGGTCCCCCTCGCGCTCCTGGATCGCCATGTCCATCACCGATACGGTCGGCACGCCGTGGGTCCACTGGAACCAGCTCGCCCCGGCGTCGAGCGAGACCCAGAGGCCGAATTCGGTGCCCAGGAAGAGGAGTCGCGGCTCGACCGGGTCCTCCAGGACGGAGAGGGCGTAGCCGGAGACGCCGCCGGTTCCGATGCGCGACCAGGTCGCCCCGTAGTCGGTGGTCTTGTAGAGGTAGGTCTCCCAGTTGGAGCGCCGGTGGTCGTCGAGCACCACGTAGGCGGTGCCGGCGTCGTGGTGGGAGGCGTGGACGTGGGGGATCCAGGTGTTGGCCGGCGGACCACCCTTGGTGCCGGAGAGCCGGCCCTCGAGCGAGGTCCAGGTCGCGCCGCCGTCCCGGGTCACGTGGAGCCGGCCGTCGTCGGTGCCCACCCAGACGACGCCTCGCTCCACCGGGCTCGGGGCGATGGCGATGATGGTAGTGAAGTTCTCGGCGCCGGTGACGTCGGGGGTCAGGCCGCCCGAGTCCGCCTGGCGCTGCCACTCGTCCCGGTCGGTGGTGAGATCGGGGGAGATCACCTCCCAGCTCTCGCCCCGGTCGGTGGAGCGGTGGACGAGCTGGCTGCCGTAGTAGATCGTCGCCGGGTCGAATGGGTCCTGGGCGAGGGCGGCGTTCCAGTTGAAGCGCAGTGGCTCGACCTCGCCGTCGTCCCCGGCCGGCGGCGCCGGGCGCACGTCCCGTCGCTCGCCGGTGCGCAGATTCCAGCGCGAGAGGTACCCCTCCTGGGACATGGAGTAGCCCTGCATTGCGTCATCCGGGAAGGGGGCGGTGTCGAAGCCGTCGCCGAAGCCGACCTCTTGCCAGTGGTAGTTGCGGATGCCGCCGTTGACCCAGACCTCGGACGGGCCCTTCCAGGAGCCGTTGTCCTGAAGCCCGCCATAGACGTTGTAGGGGATCTCGTCGTCGACGCGCACGTGGTAGTACTGGGCGACCGGCAGGTTGCGCACGAACTTCCAGCTCTCGCCCCGGTCGCGGCTGATCGCCACGCCGCCGTCGTTGCCGTCCATGACGAAGCTCGGGTCGTTGGGGTCGATCCAGAGGGCGTGGTGATCGGGGTGCGCCGCGTTGAAGGGCACCAGCGTCTCCCAGCTCACGCCGGCGTCCTCCGAGACGCTGACCCGTGACCAGGAGCTGTAGACGCGGGTGGCGTCCGCCGGGTCGGCCTGGATGCGCGAGTAGTAGAAGGGCCGGTTGCCGATCTCGTCGTCGGTCGACGCCTCGCGGAAGGTCTTGCCGCCGTCGGTCGAGGTGTAGAAGGCGTTCTCCTTCGCTTCGACCAGGGCGTAGACGCGGCTCGGATCGGACGGGGCGACGGCGATGCCGATCCGTCCCAGGGGCGGCTCGGGGAGGCCGTCCTCGGGGGTGATCGCGGTCCAGGTGGCGCCGCCGTCGTAGGTCACGTGGAGGCCGGAGCCCGGGCCGCCCGAGTCGAACGACCAGGGCCAGCGGCAGTGCTGCCACAGGGCGGCGAAGAGCTTGTTCGGGTTCGACGGGTCCATGCGCAGCTCGGCGCAGCCGGTGGTGTCGCCCCGGTACAGGACCTTCCGCCAGGTGGCGCCGCCGTCGGTGGTCTTGAACACCCCGCGCTCCGGGCTCTCGCCCCAGGTGGTGCCCATGGCGCAGACGTAGGCGGTGTCAGTGTCGCGCGGGTCGAGGACGATCCGCGCGATGCGCTCGGTCTCGTCGAGGCCGAGGTGGGCCCAGGTGGCTCCGCCGTCCATCGAGCGGTAGACGCCGGTGCCGACCGAGGCCGAGTTGCGCGGCGTCGGCTCGCCGGTCCCCACCCAGACGACGTCCGGGGCCCTCGGGTCGATGGTGATGGCGCCGATCGACGCCGCCGGCTGCTCGTCGAAGAGCGGCTCCCAGGTGAGCCCGTCGTCGACCGAGCGCCAGAGCCCGCCCGAGGCGGCGCCCACGTAGAGCACCCGCGGAGTCCCCGAGACGCCCGCCAGCGCCACCACCCGGCCGCTCATGGTCGCCGGCCCGATGGCGCGGGCTTCGAGGCCGGCGAGGAGGGCCGGGTCGACCTCTCCGGCGGCGGCCCGGGCCGGTGCGGCCATGGCGAGGACGGCGAGGGCGAGGAGCAGCACGGCGAGCGCCGAGGGCAGGGACGGCGTGCCCTGGCCGGGTCGGAGTGCGGAGCGGATCGCGGTTCGGGGCGCGGATCGGATCATGGGGTCCTCCGGGGTCGATCGAAGCTGGAAAAGAAGGGCGGGCGAGCCCGGGCCGCCCCGGTGCACGACGGTGCACGCCGGTGCATTCTAACGAGCCGCCCTGCCACGGCGTCGAAGCGATGACGGGCCGGATGGTGCGCAACTCTGGCCTCGGACCCTCGTATAGAGTCGAAGGACACTCATCAGCGGACAGCCGGGGTACCCGTGGACCGCTCGGTTCGCGGTCCATGCGTCGCGCGACGATCGAGCCCGCCGGCACCGCCGATCTCACCGAGGGAGGAAACCCGAAATGAACCGTCGAATCGCGAAGGGCCTCGCCGTGGTTGTCGCACTGGTGCTCGTCGCCCTGCCGCTCGCCGCGCAAGAGCCCACCATCCAAGATCTGATCGAGAAGAACCTCGAGGCCAAGGGCGGCCGGGACGCCTGGGAGGGGATCAAGAGCGCGCGCATCACCGGCACCATGAGCTTCGGTCCCCAGGAAGCTCCGTTCGTCTACGAGTGGAAGGCCCCGAACAAGATCCGCATCGAGTTCACCCTCCAGGGGATGACCGGTGTGCAGGCCTTCGACGGCGAGGGCGGCTGGGCG
>Ga0210123_1000617_pt1 | contig 21392 bp, 16 predicted proteins | sample Muzzi_PWB_D2_FD_185535 | JGI IMG/M metagenome (GOLD analysis project Ga0210123, IMG submission 185535) | Wetland microbial communities from San Francisco Bay, California, USA, that impact long-term carbon sequestration - Muzzi_PWB_D2 (SPAdes) | ecosystem: Environmental > Aquatic > Marine >... | reverse complement strand
CGGCACAGAGAGAAGAACCAGGCGCTTTGGCAGCAACTCATCGATAATCACCTGATCGAATGGGGGAAGGCCCCTGGGTCACTTGTGGACGAAGACTTGATGCCACCGCTGGCCGAAATCCTAAATAAGGCATGCGACTTTGCGCGCAAATCGCGAGATAAAAATTATCCCGCACCGATTCGCGTTGTCCCTGATGGCGAGGGTGGCGTGGCATTCGAGTGGCAGGCTGGAAGGCTCTTCATAATGCTGCACCTGCGGGCCGACCGAGTTGTTACCAAGGACATTTTTCACGACTGCAAACTCATCGCGACGGACTCCGTCGTGTTGCAGGCGTGGGATGAGTAGCGCTCGATCAATCTTCTAATCTTCAGTGGAAGCCGAGTTGTTCGGATGGCTGACGGCACTGAACCGATCGACGACGATGAAATCCTCTATCGCCGCATTCCGGCTCTACCCAATTATTATAATCCCGAGGATTTGCCTCCAGTTGCAGTTCTTGCATTCCATCCCCGCAAGGAAGACGAGACTGGGCTATCAATCTATCGTGCGAAGTACAAGAACATCGGAGAAGTCGCCCAAAATCCATATGGAAAGAAGTATTATGTTGCCGTCATGCGAGCCGGCGACCTACGTGAAACGGCAATCGAAGTCGTACCTCGCCCGATTTTGCCTGATGACCCCGGTCATGCCGAAATCCCAAGCCTGAATTTCGCCGACAGGTATTCGCAGCGCGCTAAGGAGCAGAAAAAGAGGCTGGCACACGAGCTATGTGCTGTCGAAGGCCCGTATCCGTAACCGGCCAGCGGTCGGCGCTTCCAAGCTCATAAATCGCCTTCTCTCTCCAGCGTGGCGACCTTGCGAAGGCGGAACTACAATACTGGGTCCGCGTCCAACAGACGTGATTCGCTGCGCGGCGTTTAGGAAGACGGGCCAGACGATGAAATCGAAATCCACAAGACCCGAGACAGCCAAGTCGATTCTCGTCTACGACGGAGAATGTTCGTTCTGTCGCAGGTCGGTGAAGAGAATCGCTGCGCGGGACCGGGGCAAGACGATCGAGTTCGTGGCGAGGCAGACGGAAGGTCTGACCAAACGGTTCCCGGCACTTGACGAGGCTGATTTCAATAAGGGCATGCGCCTGATCACACCCGACGACGTCATCTACGTCGGCGCGGACGCTGCGCATCAGGTGGCCAAACAACTGCCGTATTGGCGTCGCATGGCATGGCTGTATCGTGTACCCGGCGTCCGGCAACTGGCCCGCGCAGGGTACGTATGGATCGCCGCCAATCGACAATCGCTGGGCGGCAGATGTGACAACGGCACTTGCGAGATCAAGTAACCATCCTCCTGTTGCTAACACACGGGCGTTTCGTACCTACCTGATGGCAGTAGTTCATGAGTCTACGAGAAATCACCGCTGATGATCTGGCAAAACTCGACTGGATCGATCTGCCCGAGGACGAACTGCGACGCGTGGACTTTGAAGGCACGGGCACGGGCTGGTGGCGGATTGTGGCCGAAATGGTGTGCGATTCGTGCGGCGCCTTCCAGGCCGTCGACTCCGACCCGACAAATGACAAGAATGTGGCGACAACCCTGGCCGTCAGACTGTTCAACGGAGCCGGTTGGCGCGTGAATGAAAACGGCGAGGTCTGTTGCGCAGAATGCACGACGACATCGATGCACCCTGGCGAGAACGCATAGCGCACACCGGTCAAACGAGACGATCACGGCAGGGCAAACCGTCATCCCCTTCGTCCGGCATGGCCCACGCTCAAGACATCCTCGCCATGACGCGTTAGTGAGTTCCCCCGGCGAGAAATATGGGCGCCCGATATCGGCCATGCGATAATTGGTATTAGGGGCGCCGATCGCCACACTTTCCGCCCTCAGAGTCCGTTGTTTCGCAGAGATGCACATTGGACGCACAGTCCCCTTTTTTCAATGTTCGCATTTTGTTTGTGGGCAATACAGTCTACTTGCATGGCCGCCGGCCCTGGTGACAATACGATGTGGGCCGGAACCCAATCGAAAACGAATCAGTCGTTTTGTTACCCGAAACGAATTGCGTTCGGGTGCGTACACATCAGACACCGTCGACTTGAGGGAGCTCACAGTCATGCCGCGATTATCAAGTCCTTTAGACCAACTGAATGACAAATATGAGGTCGTTGTCGTGGGGTCGGGGTATGGTGGCGGAATCGCTGCCTCGCGACTGAGCCGCGCCGGGTTCGAAGTCTGCCTGCTCGAACGGGGCAAGGAGAAGCAGCCCGGCGAGTACCCCGACACCGTGGTTGAGGCCACGGAGGAAATGCAGATTGATACGCCGGACATCAAAGTTGGGTCCAAGACCGGCATGTTCAATTTCCACGTCAACAAGGAAATGAACGTCCTGGTGGGGTGCGGACTGGGCGGCACGTCCTTGATCAATGCCAATGTGTCGCTCAAAGCCGAACCGCGCGTATTCGACGATCCACGGTGGCCCGACGATTTTCGGGAATCAACGGAAAATGGCGGCGGTACGGGGGGCGGCGTCTTAATCGAAAAATGCTACGAGCAGGTCATGCGCATGCTCAAGCCGACACCGTATCCGGAAGACTTCCCTGCGTTGGACAAGTTGAACGCCAACGAAGCGTCGGCAAACGGAATGGGCGAGAAGTTCTACCGTCCGCCACTCAACGTGACGTTTCAGGATCCGCCGGGCGGCGTCAACCACGTGGGAGTCGAGCAGAAGGCGTGCGTTAACTGTGGTGACTGTGTCACCGGGTGCAATCATAAAGCCAAGAACACGACGCTGATGAACTATCTGCCCGACGCGTTCAATCACGGCGCCAAGATCTTCACCGAAATAAGCGTCCGGTATCTCGAACGCGACGGAGACAGGTGGCGCGTGCATTGCGAGATCCTGGGCGCCGGGCGCCCGACATTCAACGCGCCTGACTTCATCATCACCGCGGGCATGGTCGTGATCGCAGCCGGCACGCTTGGTTCGACGGAAATCATGTTGCGCTCCCGGGACAAGGGCGGCGTGTCCGTATCCAACATGCTCGGCAAGCGGTTTACGGGCAACGGCGACGTGCTGGGTTTTGCGTACAACAACGATCGGGTGATCAACGGTATTGGCTTTGGACATCACAACCCGAAGGGCAGGAAGCCGGTGGGGCCGACGATCACGAGTATTATCGACATGCGCGAGCAACCAAAACTCGCCGAAGGATGCGTGGTCGAAGAAGGTGCAGTGCCCGGAGCGCTTTCGCCCATGTTACCTGCGTTCCTGAGCGTTGCCGCGGGGCTCGGCGGAACGGACACCGACCACGGCTTCATCGATGCGGTGAACGAGAAAATGCGCGTATGGGATAGCACCGTTCGCGGCGCCTATCAGGGTGCGGTGCACAATACGCAGACCTTTCTCGTGATGGGTCACGACAGCGCAAGCGGCGTCATGAGTCTCGATGCGAGTGATCGGCTGACCATTGATTGGCCTGGCGTCGGAGATGAACCGACCTACGTGCGGGCCAACCAAAAACTGTACGAGGCGACGGTCCCACTGGGCGGTACCTTCGTCAAAAACCCGATCTGGTCCAAGCTGTTCAAGCAAAGCCTTGTGACCGTGCACCCCCTCGGCGGCTGTGTCATGGGCAGAAGCGCGGTAGAGGGCGTGGTGAATCATAAGAATCAGGTATTTAGCGGCGCAAACGGACAGGACGTTTACGACAATCTCTATGTTTGTGATGGCGCAGCGATCCCATGCCCCGTGGGGGTCAATCCGCTCCTGACGATTTCTGCGGTGGCGGAGCGCGCCTGTATCTATATGGCGAAGGACCGCAACAAGTCGTTCAACTACGACTTGCCCTCTGCGCCACCGAGCCCGCCACCGCCCGCGAAGCCCGGCATCCGTTTCACCGAGACGATGACCGGCTATTGGACGCGCGGGGCCTCGGACTTCAAGCAAGGTTTCGAGGACGGGAAACGGAACGAGTCGCTTTGCGAATTCACGCTGACCATCACCACCAACGATCTCGCCGACATGATCGATAGCCCCGAGCATCAGGCCGAACTCACCGGGACGTTGCTGATTCCGGTGCTTTCGGCCGACCCCATGTCCGTGACCGACGGCGTCTTCAATTTGTTCACCGAAGATTCGGCCAACGTCGACGCGCGAAACATGTTCTATCGTATGCGCATACGTAGTGACGACGGCACGCCGTACTTTTTCAAGGGCTACAAGGTGGTCAAGGACCGACCGACCTGGGACGCCTGGCAGGATACCACGACCCTCTTCGTCACGTTGTACGAAGGAGATGACGACAAGGGCAAGGAAGTCGGTCGCGGCATTCTGCACATCAAGTTCGGTGATTTCCTGAAACAGTTGACCACCATGGACGTCTTCGGTGTCGACGGCGTACAAGAGCGCCTGACCTGGAGTGCCAGGTTCGGAAAGTTCTTTGCGGGCATCGTGTTCGACCACTACGGTGGAATCTTCATGAAGGACACGGAATTTGCATCCGGTATGCCGGCACGAAAGAAACGTCCGCTACGATGCGGTCCGCCCGAGGTGCATCCCGTGAAAACGGAGGATGGATTCGACATTCTCCTCACGCGCTATCGAGGAGGTGACAAAGGCCCCGTCGTTCTAGTCCACGGACTCGGTGTCTCCAGCCTCATCTTCAGCATCGATACGATCGAAACAAATCTATTGGAGTTCCTCTACGCCCACGGCTACGACGTGTGGCTTGCCGATCTTCGCTTCAGCATTGCGCTTCCGGCATCCAAGCGGCAAACGACTGGCGATGAGAGCGCCCAATATGACTATCCGGCGGTCATCCAAGAAGTGCAGCGCGTGACCGGTGCCCAGACGGCGCAGATGGTGGTCCATTGCTGGGGTTCGAGCACGTTCTTCATGTCCATGCTGGGTGGGCTTACCGGGGTGCGGTCGATCGTCTGCTCGCAGATCGCAACCGACGCGGTGGCACCGACACTGACGAAGTTCAAGACGGGATTGCACATTCCCTCGGTGCTGGAGTCTCTCGGGATCAAGACCCTGTCGGCGGTCCCCGGAGAGAAGTGGTATGAAAAGCTGTTTGATGCGAGCCTGAGGCTCCAGCCGACGCCGTTTGACGAACTCTGCAAGAGTCCGGTCTGCCACCGCATCACGTTCCTATATGGTTTGCTCTACGAGCACGAGCAGCTCAACCAGGCCACTCATGACGCGTTACACGAAATGTTCGGCGCCGGCAACATCGAGACGTTCGAGCAGTTGGCTCGCATTGTCCGCACGGGGCATTCGGTGGCCGCCGACGGTTCGGAGGCGTACATGCCGCACTTCGACCGGCTCGGACTTCCAATCGCCTTCATACACGGCGGGTTGAACAGTTGCTACCTACCGGAGAGCACGCAGATTACCTACGACCGGCTCCGCGCCATGGCGGACCCGAAACTCTACGACCGCATTGTCGTGCCGGGATACGGCCATATCGACTGCATCTTCGGTAAGAATGCCGTCGACGACGTCTACCCGTTTATCGTCAGGCATCTGGATGCGCACCAAGTGTAGCCCTGGCAACGGCTCGTGCGGAATTGCGCACCGCCCGGGGGGAAAGAGACACGTGTGTGCCACCGAGGCTATGCCAGAGGCAACGCTGCGGCCAAGTCGTTGGCGATGTTGAGGTACACTTGCTTGATACGCGTTTCGAGTTCCGCGGGCCAGACGTTCTGTGCCAGCTCGGAAAGATCCCACCAGCCCAGTAGATTGAGGTGATCCGCATCCAAGACCGGCTCGACAAAGTACTCGGTTTTCCACCGTGCCGACTTGACCGACACAAGCCCGTCATTATCACCTTCAATCGGCTTGATGATCCCCCAGGCGATCTTCAGCGGATTGAAGATATGAAGGACATTCTGCGCACCGGCATACGTGCGAAACCTCACGCCGCAGTTGGACTCCCACGCGTCCGCTGTGTCGTGAAACGACCGGCATGCCTCGGTCGTCAGGTCTTGCACCCCCTCGATCGGCAGACCAAACTGCGAGACGAGGTTGCCCATGTTTCGCACCAAGAAGTCCGCCACCGGCGATCCGAAGTGCGGCGTGCCGAGTGTTGTCAGGGAGGCCACCCGCTTGTAGAGCCCATCGTTTCTTGAATCGAAGAGCATGCGGCGCGTGTCCAGCCCTCCCATGCTGTGCGCGATGATGTGTACCTTCTCGGCGTGCTCTTCAGCCAGAATTCGCTCGACCTCCCTCCGCAACGTTTTCGATCGTACGTCCAGGCCGCGCGCCCACTCGACGTGCGAGTGCTGCACGGTGAAATCGTGTTCCTGCAAGTGCGTGCGTATGTAGCGAAAGTAGTGCAGCCCGTCGTCACCGTCTTGGTTGTCGATCTTGAAAACCCGATTGGTGAGTGCATCGAACCGCGCGATGCCGTGTGCGAGCACAATGGGATGGGTCTTTGCCATTGAGGTTACTCCGCGTCCAGGGGCGCATCATACGTGAACGGCAATTGCGAAACGAGCATCGCTCTCCGGTACGCACCAACCATTATCGTGGCTGTCATCATTTTGAGGGGCACGCACGTCCGCGCCATGTTGTCCCCCAATGCACCAACCGCCCGGCTTCCTGGACAGGGTCGTCATGTCGGTTCTTGCCGCCGCAAGGGCTCTCCCATCGCCCAGACATGCCCCGCCTGCGTGTCGGCGCAATTTCCACTTTAGTATTTCAAGCGAGGTCTTCCGAGAATGAGAAGCTGGAAACCTCCAAATCAAGCAAGCCCGTAAAAGTACCTTTCTCCCGAAATTGAGAAACTTGAAAAAGGCCGGTTGCCTGGCGGAATGGGTGCCACTAGCATACTCGATCAAGTGGTTCGGGCTTTCGATTATCGAAATCAATTAGTTTCTCGAACGTTTGGGTGCTCTCCCCGGGGAGCGGGGCGCATATCTATTTGTTCTGGCACCGGTTTAGGAGGACGTAACGTGAAACGTAGGTTAAGTCTGATGTTAGGGGTGGTGTGTCTGCTCGGCGCCGCCGCGGTGGTGAATGCCACCACGGTCGTCCGAATGGACACGCCGGAGCTTGTCGCCCGAGCGCAGCTCGTGGTGCAAGGTACCGTCGTCGCCAACGAGGTCGTGTACGAGGACGGGCCGAACGGACCGGCCAATGTTCGTACGGTCACGACCATAGAGGTCACCGAGTCGTTCAAAGGCGACGCAGGGACCACGGTGAAGGTCGCGGGTTTTGGCGGCCAGGTGGGTGATCTCATCTATAAGGTGCCGGGCACACCGACGTTCAACGTCGGGGATGAGGCCATTCTGATGCTCTCGAAGCCGGCCCCGAATCAGCCCAACATGAAGTCTTTCTTCGCGCCCTTGGGACAAGATGGATCGCTTATGGTCACCGGTTTTTCGCAGGGTCATCTTAGGATCGAGGACGGCGCACGGGGCAAGACCGTCGTGCGCAGCGACGAAGGCCTCGAATTCGCGGGTGCGGCGACCGTGGATACGCAGACGCCACGGCGTTCATTGAGCGACGCGGTGAATGAGATTCGGACGATTGTTGAAGTGCAGCGCGCCGCAGCGGAGAACGCGGGAGGTGGCAAATGAAGACAACCACAAGGATTGTAGCCTTGACGGCCATCATCGGCGTCGCCTGCTTTGTCGCGCCGGTCTATCCGGGTGGCCAACTGAACGACGAGAACGGAAGCGGTAACCTGATCGGCGAGCACTGGGAACTCGGGGCCGCGCTGTCGAACCGGACGCCGGGCGACGGGCGGACGCTGATCATTTATTTTGCTCAGGGGACGGCGTCGGCCAGGATTGCCGCCATTCAGAATGCCCACGCATCATGGGCGAATGTCGTGGCGATTGACTATGACGATGTCGGGCACACGCTTCCGCACGCACCGTCCAACGGTGCCGGCGGTGGAACACCTGACGGGTACAATACGCACTCGTTCGAGTTCACGCTCGGCTGTGGCGGAACGCTCGGCGTGACGCCGACGGTCATCAACGCCAACACGGGTCAGATCGTCGAGGCGGACACCTTCTACGAGGGAAACCGTTGTGTCCGGTGGAGCACCGATGGATCGCCGTCAGGCAACCAGTTCGAGTTGGAGGCGGTCGCGGTACACGAGTTGGGCCACTTCATCGGCCTGTCGCACTCCGGCGAAGTCGACTCGACCATGTTCCCGTCGATTTCTAATGGAAGCGGGGGTTTATCTGTCGTCTCACTCGAGCCCGATGACAACAGTTCCGTCACGAATGTATACGGCCAGGACGGCGGCGACGTGAATGTGCCCAGCGGCGGCATATCGGGTCGCGTCATCGACGGAAGCAATTCCAACGACGGCAAGGTCTGTGCGTTGGTCTACGCGTTTTCTGTGAACGAAGCTCCGATCACGCTCTTCAGTCAGGCGTATGTGCAGGTCTATAGCGGAAGCGTCATCGGCGCGTCGGCGTCATCGAACACATCCGGTCCCACCAGCGGGTCCTACACGATCAACGGCTTACCGGACGGCGACTGGTTCCTCTTGCTCGATCCGATCGGCAACCTCGTGTCGGCCGGCCAGGTCAGCAACTGGTGCTTCAACAACTCCGAAGCGGGCTTTTCGCAGGAGTGGTGGAACGGTATCGCCGAGTCCAACGGCGAGGGTTGCCTAGGATGTGCCGTGCCGGTGACGGTCTCTGGCGGACAGGTGACCACAGGCATCGACTTCCTTACGGAAACCGGCACCTGCAACACAACTGAGACTCCTGAGGTCTCGTGTGCTGACGGCATCGACAACGACTGCGATGGCTTCGCTGACAGCGAGGACAGCGATTGTCAGGGCGGCGGTGGCTGCACGACTCCGGCCGAATGCGACGACGGCGTTGGCTGCACGGACGACGATTGCGTCAGTGGAAGCTGCGTGAATACACCGAACGATGCCAACTGTCCGGACGACGGGCTGTTCTGCAACGGCACGGAGTTCTGCCATGCCACGAACGACTGCTCTTCGACGGGCGATCCGTGTGCGGGCAACGAGACCTGCAACGAAACCACGGACACCTGCGATCAACAGACGTGCGGTCTTAATAAGGACCCGTGTACGACGAACGCCGATTGCTGCTCGCTCAACTGCAAGAATGGCAGTTGCAAGGGTAACTGATAGAAGTCGCTTGAACTAAGGTCCGCGGCACGAATCGATTTGATTCGACCGCCGCCGATCGGACGTATGATTTGCTTGATGAATTGGGGGCGGAGCAGGCTTTGCGGCGTGCTCCGCCCTTTTTGTGCGCAGTGGCGGAAAGGTGCGATCCAATCAGGCCCTCAGTGCTCACAGATGCGTTGATTTCGCCGACACGCCACCGAGTCGTTAAAGCCATACCGGAATTGCCCTGCGCTCGGCCCGTCGACGTGTCTCGCAAAACGGCAATCGCTTGAACAGATCAGGCCGAGTCGGTACCATGGCCGATCGCCGGTTCGGGCGATTGCCATTCGCGGAATTCGATCGACTGGTTCCCAGGGTGCTCTCCCGCAGGCGGAGTTCATGTCTTCATGCAAGTGGCGTTGTCTTTTGGAAGTAGGGCTGTTAAAGGAGAAATCAAAGTGAATCCACGGCTTAGTTTGTTGATAGGGGTGGCATGCTTGACCGGTGCCGCTGTGGTGGCCCATGCCACCACCGTCCAGAGGATGGACAAGGCAGAGCTGGTCTCTAGGTCGCAGCTTGTGGTACACGGCACCGTCATTGCCAACGAAGTCGTTTACGATGACGGGCCGAACGGGCCTGGCAACGTTCGGACGATTACGACGATCGAGGTTTCGGAGTCGCTCAAGGGCAATGCCGGGGCGACGGTCACGGTAGCCGGCTTCGGCGGTCAGGTGGGGAACTTCATCTATAAACTACCGGGCACACCGGAGTTCAGGGTCGGCGATGAGACCATCGTGATGCTCTCAAAGCCCGTCCCGAATCAGCCCAACATGAAGTCCTTCTTCGCCCCCCTGGGGAAAGACGGGGCACTTATGGTCTCGGGCTTCTCGCAAGGCCACTACACGGTTCATGAGGACGCGGCGCTCGGCAAGGTCGTCGTGCAAAGCGACGAAGGGCTGGAGTTCGCGGGTGAGGCAATCGTGGATACGCAGAAGCCACAGCGTTCGCTGAACGATGTCGTGAGTGAGATTCGCACGATCGTTGAAGTGCAGCGCGCCGCAGCAGAGAATGCGGGAGGTGGAAAATGAAAAGCACCACAAAGATCGCATCCTTGATGGCCATCCTCGGTGTCGCATGCTTTGTCGCACCGGTCTACCCGGGCGGTCAGCTGAACGCTGTAAACGGCGGCGGAATACTCACCGGCGAGCACTGGGAGCTCGGGTCTGCTCTTTCGAACAGGACTCCGGGCGACGGGCGCACGCTTGAAGTGTACTTCGCCCAGGGTACGGCGGCAGCCCGAATTGCCTCCATCCAGAACGCTCATGCCTCTTGGGAAGGCGTCGTCGCGGTCGATTTTGATGACGTCGGCAACACCCTTCCGCACGCACCTTCCAATGGTGCCGGCGGTGGGACGCCCGACGGCTATAACACCCATTCGTTCGAGTTCACCCTTGGCTGCGGCGGCATACTGGGCGTCACGCCGACTGTGACCAATGCGACCACGGGGCGAATCGTCGAGCTCGACGTGTTTTATGAGGGCAATGCCTGTGTCAACTACAGCACGGACGGTACGCCGACGGCCCAGCAATTCGAGCTCGAGGCCGTCGCCGTGCACGAAATGGGTCACGGTATCGGCCTGTCGCACTCGGGCGAGGTTGATTCGACCATGTTCCCGTCGATCCCCCCGGGTACGACGGCCGTCGTTTCGCTTGAACCCGATGACAACAGTTCCGTCACGAATGTATACGGCCAGGACAGCGGTGACGTGAATGTTCCCACCGGCGGCATCTCCGGTCGCATCATCGATGGTAACGACTCAAACGACGGGAAAGTCTGTGCGCTGGTCTATGCCTTTGACTCGGATGAGGCACCCATCACGCTCTTCAGCCAGGCCTACGTGCAGGTCTACAGCGGAAGTGTCATCGGCGATTCAGCCGCCAACAACACGTCGGGTCTCACCAGCGGTTACTACGAGATCAATGGTCTTCCGGACGGCGACTGGTTCGTGCTGGTCGATCCGATCGGCAACGTCGTCCAGCCCGGCCAAATCAGTGATTGGTGCGCGGCCAACTCGGAAACCGATGTCACGCAAGAGTGGTGGAACGGTGTGGCCGAGTCGAACGCGGAAGGCTGTACGTCCTGCGTCGTGCCCGTCACCGTGTCGGGCGGGCAGGTCACCACGGGTATCGATATTTACACGGAAACCGGCACGTGCAACACGACTGAAACCCCGGAAGTCTCGTGCGCCGATGGCGTGGATAACGACTGTGACGGCTTCGGTGACTGTGACGACGGCGACTGCGCGGGCGATCCTGCTTGCACGGGAGGCTGCACCAATCCATCCGAATGCACTGACAACAACGTCTGCAATGGGATTGAGGACTGCGTGGCCGGTTCATGCGTATCCGGTACACCGCTGAACTGCGATGACGGATTGTTCTGCAATGGTGCCGAAACATGTGACCCGGTGCTCGGTTGCCAGGCCGGCACGGCACCGAATTGCGACGACGGCGTCGGCTGCACGGATGATTCGTGCAACGAAGGTACCGATTCGTGTGACAACATCGCCAACAACGCGAACTGTCCGGATGACGGCTTGTTCTGCAACGGCACGGAATTCTGCGATGCCGCTTTGGATTGTAGTTCAACTGGCGATCCGTGTACGGGCGGCGAGACTTGCAATGAGGCGACGGACACATGCGATCTGCCGGTCTGTGACAACGACGGCACCTGCGAGTCCGGCGAAGATTGCAACAACTGCCCGAACGATTGCTTCAGCGGCAGCGGCGCGTCATGTGGCAACGGTGTCTGTGAGGCCGGCGATGGCGAAGACTGCGTCAGTTGCCCGGGCGACTGCAACGGCGTGCAGAGCGGAAAACCCAGCAATCGTTACTGTTGTGGCGACGGAGACGGACAAAACCCGGTGGGCTGCGGTGATTCTCGTTGCACAGGTGGCGGAAACACCTGTACCGACGTGCCGGCGGTTCCGTCATGCTGCGGCGACAGCACCTGCGAAGGTACCGAAGATGCTGGCAATTGCGCCATCGACTGTGCGACCGGTTGTACCATACCGGCCGATTGCAATGACGGAGTAGGCTGCACCGATGACGATTGTGTCGGCGGCGCGTGCGTCAACACGCCCAACGATGCCAACTGCCCGGACGACGGACAGTTCTGCAACGGCACGGAGTTCTGCGATGCAGTCATTGACTGCTCATCGACAGGCGATCCGTGTGGCGGCGGCACGACGTGCAACGAGACCACGGACACGTGCGATGGTTGCGGCGTGAACAAGGACCCGTGCACGACGAACGCCGATTGTTGCTCCAACAACTGCAAGAACGGCAGTTGCAAGGGGAACTAAGATTGTGTCGGGAACCATGACGGTTCCGAAACGGCAAATCTGACACGATTCAAACAACGGGCGAGGTCCGCTACGGCGTGCCTCGCCCGTTTTCTTTTGTGGCTCCAAAGCGCCTCCCCGCGTGTCTTGGTCGTGTCGCATTGTAAGGCACGACGCATCTGGCTGTCTGCTCCCCGGGATTCTGCCTCGGATCACACAGGCGTGTGAGACCATTCGTCCGTTCGGTTTCGGTTCGGACCTCCAATGGTTGGACGGAAACACCGTTTTGAACCGAAGGAAGGCCACCAGGTGGGGATACGACCACCCGTCGATAATGGCGCCGTCCTTCTGATGGAATGGGTGTTTCTTGCGGTCGTGGTGCGAAAGAGCTTGCCTCGACCTTTGGCACACCGTACTCTTAAGGGACTGTGTAGAGAGGGGGGGCTTCATCCCTGCTGACAATCTGCGTCTCAAGAGAAACTCGGCTCGCTGGAGGTACGTCATGGACCGCCTAGGCAAGCACTTCGGGTATGGTTTCCTTGTGGTTCGGTGTCTTTCGATCGTGAGCGCCGTGCTCTTCCTTGTCGGCGGTTGCGACACCAGACAGATTTCGGGCCTCGGCACATTTCACGCTGAGCTGTACCTCGCCGCCAACGAGAATGGCAACGCATCCGGCAACGATAACGCGGCACCGGGTAACGACAACACATCGCCGCCGCCGGATGGCGGAGTCATAAACCCGCCGGAAGTCTCTCTGCCTTGTATCACCTGTCACAGTGCGGCCATGGGGCCGCGGCGCGTGATCGTCGACGCCACGCTGCGCGGCGGACATCAGTTCGGCGGTGACGAGTGGACCAACGATGAGTGTCTAACGTGCCACGAATTGACAAGGCATCAGGAAGGCAATGTTCGCCTGTGGGTTGATCCCAGCGACTCGACTGCCGTAATTGCGCTGGCGGGCGATCCGTCAAGAGACGCGGCGGAGGCGGACAAGGTGACGCCGTTTTGCGCCCGCTGCCATACCGATGCGAATGCCCGCGTACACAACGTGTCAGGTGCATGGCGCCCAGCGTGTACCGCCTGCCACAATGTACACGAAGCGGAGAGCCAAAACCAATCACTGATAGCCAAGAACATCTACAATCCGGTGTTACAAACGGAAATGCCTGTCGTCTTTACGGCCCGCCAAGGTGTCGGCAGCTTCGACGACGGCAACGCAGCGGTCAACGACGGCGTATGTCAGGTCTGCCACACCGCCACGCGCTATCACCTCAAGGACGGCACAGGAGTGCCGCACAACGACGCAATGGACTGCACCGAGTGCCACGCCCATACCGCCGGCTTCGCGCCGCCCGGTGCTGACGAGCTCTCGTGCCTCGAGTGCCATACCGTATCGCAGGGAAGACGCCCGGCCGTCGTCAACGCCGCTGGCGGAGGCGGGCATCATCTTGCCGGTGGTCTGCTCACGGCCGATGATTGTGTGGTTTGTCACGAGATGACCCGGCATCAGAACGGCGCGGTACGCTTATGGGCGAATCCCAACAACCCCTCGACGGTCATCGTGCTGAACGCCGACCCTGGTACGGTGCCCGCGGAAGCGAACAAACTGACTCCATTCTGTCAGTCATGCCACAATGGTGCGCAGCATGCGCCCCACACGGTGTCGGGCGCATGGCAGCCAACGTGTACCGCCTGCCATGACATCCACGACTACACCAACACCAATCTGGCGTTGATCGCGCGCACGATCCGGAATGTCACGCTGGGCATCGCAAAGCCGGTCAGCTTCACCGCGAGAACGGGTAGCGGCAGTTTCGATGACGGCGACGCTGCGGCCAACGACGGCATTTGCCAGGTCTGCCACACGTTGACGTCGTATCATCGGCATGACGGGAGCGCCCCGGCGCACAACGACGGTTTGAATTGCACCACGTGTCACACGCACGCCGCCGGTTTTGTACCGGGCGATCTCTCGTGTACGGAATGCCACAATGCGCCGCGCGGCCCGCGACGCGAAATCGTCAGCGAATTCTCACTGGCAACCCACCATGTACTGGGTCCCGTCGAGGCGGACGATTGTCAGGCCTGCCACGATATCAGCCAACACCAGGGTGGTCATGTCCGACTCAAGAATGCCGATGATCCGTCTAACGCCGCCGCCGTCGTGACCCTTTCCGGCAGCCCCCTGGCGAGCTTCACGGAGGCCGCCAAACTGGAGCCGGTGTGTCTGGCATGCCACGACCATGACGGCGCAGGCGGTAGAGCGCCGTTTGCGGATGGGGTCATGCCGGCGCCGATCGGTGCGTCCGACTGGGCGGTGTCGTCGCACAAGGCCGCGCAAACCACTTGCATGGGCGACGGCGAAACATTCGGCTGCCATGCCTCGGGACACGGTTCTGTAAAGGACCATCTGCTCGCGCCGTGGAGCGGAGGACAATCCGCCGTATCCGGCGATCCGCTTCGTGAAGAAGAGGGCATGTGTTACACGTGTCACGACGCGGACGGCCCGGCATCAACCGACGTCGAATCCACGTTCGCGCAAGCGCATCATCACAACGTCAGCGCCGTCGACCATGCGGACGGCTCGCGCCTGGAGTGTACAAACTGCCACGACCCGCATACGGTGTCCGCAAGCGCCAAGGTCGTGGATCCCATGACCGGAACGGCCTGGAGCGGTACCGGCGAAGCATTCTGCCTTACGTGTCACGGCGGCGACCTGCCGGCCGGCGTCTCCTTCCCACCCAATTCAACGGGAAGTGGGTTAGACAAGTCGTCGTTCGTCAACTCGACGCACGATGTCGAGACCGGTTCGGATAGCTGCCGGCAGTGCCACGAGCACCACGGCTCCGATCATCCGGGCATGTTGCTTGCCGCCTACGCAACCGCTGACGGCAGGTCGTACGGCGCGGACAAATACGCTCTGTGCTGGTCCTGCCACGACGAAGGCTACATTATGAGTGAGAACAACATCTTCGGCGAACTTCACAAAAAGCATGTTCGAGAGAAAGGAGCCCCGTGCATCATTTGCCATGGTGTGCACGCTTCTTTTGATCCGGGTGAACCGGGGCTGATCGACCTGGATTTTGCGGTACGCAGCGGCGCTTACAACATTCAGTTCGCCGGGGGACGGGACGGTTCGAGCAGTTTCTGGATCGATTCCGACACGAATCGAGGCAACTGTTTCCTCACCTGCCACGGCGAAGAGCACGAACCGAAGGGATACAACAGACAATAGCGGGTGGCCAATCGTACGGCATCGGCCGCACCATCCATTGCAGCACAACGGGTGGGGGACGGATGCGAACGTCGTGGAACTTACAGGGCTCACTACTAGTCTGTTACAGTGATCATGGCCCACGCCACGAGGAGCCCCTACACTATCTCGGAAGCCATGGCGGGAGGCTTTGGAGAATGTGGATGCGGTATCCGGCTGCGGATGATGTCCGAAGATGGGTCGCGTTAGATCCGATTCAAAGGACCGACGAGAGTCGGTTGCGCTGGATCGCTAACGACAAACGTATCTGGCGTTTCAACGCCGCGGGCGACGCGACCACACCCGATGGCCTTTCCGCGTGGATGACCGCAGCACTGGATGGATGCGACGACCGCAGACAGGAGACATTTGCCATACGAGATCAGAGAATCGGTGTTGTCGCCGGGTCGTCACGGATCGGCAACATCGACCGCCAGGCAGGCTCGTGCGAGATCGGATGGACCTGGGTGGGTACCGGCTGGTGGGGCAGTGCCCTCAACACCGCCGCCAAGCTGGCCATGTTGACGCACGCTTTCAATGACGAAACACGAAACCGTGTATTCTTCAACGTAGACGCGAGAAACCGGCGATCGGCACGGGCCATGCGAAAGCTGGGTGCCAGGCTTGAGGGGGTACGACGTTTCGACCGCCAGTGTTGTGACGGGCACGTGCGTTCCACGCTTATCTTTTCGGTATTGCGGACCGAGTGGGCGTGGATCCACGCGCGATTGCTGGAACGACTGCGCCGCTTCGAGAGCCTCACGGAATCGCAAAACAAGGATGCGCTGCGCCGCGCGATCGCCAGCCGGTGGTGCAGTATTGTGCCAGTCGATCCGTCAATCACGCATGAATTGCGGCATGCGGTACTCCGTCCTACCGAAGACCGGTCGGTGGTTGACTATCCGGAAGACCAAGCGTTGCCCAGTTGGCACTTGGGGCTGATCGCACTCGGCCAGTGTGTCGGCGTACTGTCGCTTTATGAGGAATCGAATGAGTTGGTCGTGGCGAAAAAGGCTTGGCGGCTGCGTGGCATGGCGGTGGCCGAACACCTGCAAGGACTGGGGCTCGGTGGACACCTCATGCAAGCCGCGACGACGTTGGCATTGTCGCACGACGTGGACAAGATCTGGTGCAACGCGCGGCAGCCGTCATTCAGTTTCTACGAACGATGGCAATTCGAGCCCGTGGGAGATCTCTTTACCTGTGCGACACGCGAGCCACACAGGCTGATGATTGGCACGCCAGGCGGAAAGGACTCCGAAACTGGCGGTGACGTGCTGTTACCGTAGGAGCCATTGCCGATGAGTACACAAACGGGATGCACGTTCGCCGATGTGGTAGCGGCGAGAAGAAACGTCCTCAAGTACCTTTCTCGCACACCGCTGCACTCGTACGGCGATCTGAACGAACTGCTTGGCGCGAGTGTCTTCATCAAGCACGAAAACCATCACGCGGTAGGTGCCTTCAAGGTACGTGGTGGGGTGAATCTCGCGGCCGACCTCATCGCCAAGGGCAAGCGTGCACCGCTCTATACGGCTTCCACCGGAAATCACGGCCAATCCATCGCGTTTGCGGGCAAGGTGACCGGTCTTCCGGTGCGCGTCGCCCTTCCCAAAGGCGCGAACCCGGCCAAGGCGGCGGCGATCGGCCATCTCGGTGCCGAGCTCATCTACCACGGCACCGACTTCGACGAGGCCCGCGAGTGGATTCGCGGTGAGGCCGAGAAAGACGGCGCTCACTTCATCGGTCCCACCGAGCCGCTGCTCATCGCCGGTGTCGGCACCTATACGATGGAAATCATGGAAGAGCTCCCTGATGTGGAGGTGATCATCGTTCCGGTGGGCGCGGGTTCGGGGGCTTCGTCCGCTGCGCTCGTCGCCAAGAGCATCAAACCGGGCGTTCGCGTCATCGCGGTTCAGGCGGAAAAGGCACCGGCCATTCACAACTCGTGGAGGGCCGGTGAGCCGGTCGCCGCGGAGATGAAGACCGCCGCGGACGGACTCGCGACCCGTGTGGCGTTTGAAAACACGTTGAACATGCTCTTGGACAAGAGGACCGGAATTGACGACTTTCTACTGGTAAGCGACGAAGCCATGGAAACCGCCGTCCGACTCTATCTCGAGCACGCGCGGACACATGCGGAATTGGCTGGCGGCGCCCCTCTCGCCGCTGCACTGCAAATCAAGAGCGAACTGGCGGGCAAGACCGTGGCCCTCGCGCTTAGCGGCGGGAACCTTGCGATGGATGCACTGTGCCGCCTGTTGGCCGATAGAGGATGACACCCGGATTCGACCGCGGAAAATGATAAGGTCGAACAGCGCCAAGAGAAGCCGAAGCGGTAAAGAGAACGTGAGGCAATGCCACACGCACGCAGTGAGGTTTTCGATCGAGGCCAGGTGATTGACCGGCGCGGCGTATGGTGCGGCGGCGTGCGTGGCTTCGGCGATTGGCGCTTGCGTTACTATGTCATACTACCGCACGACATGAAGTTCGACGCCGGGCTCCACCGCCGCGGATTGTCCGAGACTTTGGCGTTGCTGCCGACGCCGGCGGTGATGGCGAGACGGCCCGGTGTGGGGTTCGTCATTTGTCACCCCGGTCGTAACCAAGCTTACATCGTGCTGAACTGGTGGGACAATCGCAACGAGATCTTCCAGCGCGTACAAATCAGCGAATACGAACCAGAGAACTGGCGACCGGCAAGCGGCACGGCCTCGTTCTGCGTGTGGGATTCGGAGATCATCTGGCACGAGCGATGCGTCTATGTGGAGGCGGTGCTCGCCAGGCCCGAACGCCCGGACGTAGAATGCTACCTGGCATCGGCCTTCGACATTCCTTCGGTAGAACCGCAGTCAGTGCTGGAAGGGATCGACGGAAGACCGGATTTCGACGACGCCTGGCCGGGGAGCGCCGGGTAAAGTAAGCCCGTGAAAAAGGGCTGATGGTTTGTTTCGAGGCTCAAACGCAAACAGCCGTAGAAGGGCTGGCCTGGATGCCGCCTTTGGCGGCAGAAGGCCGCTGAAACGACCTGAAATGGGCGAGGCACCAAGACCTGAAACTGAAGGAGACATCTGTGGTCAACACCGGTACTTCCGTCGTTTCTACCCTGCGCGCCGAGATCACGCGGCGCTGGCATGCCAACGGACAGCCGCCGACACACGTCGAGTTGGCGCGGGCACTTGATAAGGGTGTTGCGGATATCGAACGAGCATTGCGTGAACTGGTCGACTTGCACGGCGTGGTGCTGGATGGCGCGGGACGGATACGAATTGCACATCCCTTTCAGACGCTCCCGTCCACGTGTTGGGTCGAGGCCGACAACCGCGGCTGGTGGTGCCCTTGTGCATGGTGCGCGCTGGGATCGATGGCCATGAGCGACGAGCCGGCGCGCTTTGTCACTACGTTCGGAGCGGAAGACGAGCGCATCGAGATTCGCTACGACGGCAGCGAAATCGACCGCACGGACTGGGTGATGCTCATTACCAGGCCGGCGCGGGAGTGGTGGAACGACGTGCCATGCACCTGTGCACTGAACCAGCTTTTCCGGTCACCCGACGATGCGGTGATCTGGTCGGCGCGACACGGTTTCGACCGCGGAGAGGTCCTCTCCGGGCAGCAGGCGTGGTCCCTTTCGCAGCAATGGTACGGCGGATTCCTGGCCCCGGCGTGGCGGCGCAAGACCGCCGACGAGGTGCGCGAAATCCTTGGCGCGCTCGGTCTGACGGGTCCGTTCTGGGAGCTGCCGAAGAGTTGGCACTGAAACGCGGCTCGATGTGGATTGGAAATGGGTACGACAAACGTGCCAGAACGGGTGCCACTGGCGGCTTGCCCGCCAGTGCGGTTGCCTTGGAACTGGCGCATCCACCTATGTGCGAGCCCCCGCATCCTCCCTGCTAGCAAACGGTAGCGGGTGCCCCATTCTTCGCGCCAGCGAAGGGTGGGGGACGGGATGTCGCGTGTTGGTTCGTTCGTGCCCCACCCATTGCTTCGCAATGGATGGGGCACCAGGCCGATGAGGTGCGTGACATCCTCGGTGGGCTCGGCCTGACGGGTTCATTTTGGGAGCTGGCGGAAAGTTGGCACTGATGAGCAGGATATCAGCAGCACCCTGCAGCAGGTTTGGCCGGTCTACCAACCCTTGATCGGAGGCGTGGTGCCCGGCGTCCAGTTCTCGTGGCCGATCGCTTCGCTGAAGGTGACGAGCCACTTGTCCCCTTCCTTGCGCCAGCCGTCGCGCGTCACCCAGTAACTGTAGGCCTTGCGAGTTTCGCCGGTCGCGCCGGTCATCGTGATTTCGAGCTTTTCGGCGATCACCACCGTCCAGTCCTTCTCGGTTTTCTGAACGGTCAGGATTTCCGTGTCGAAGCGCGAAAGGCGAGTATTCGGTTGCTCCTGGGATATATCACTGATGAACTTCTCCCTGGAGATTTTTTGCCCATATAGTAACACGTAGAAATCCGGTGCCAGAATCGAGTCCATCATCTTCTTGTCGAGCCCAACGCGGGCGCGACCCCATTTTTCATACGTCGCGCTGATCGCCGCACGGGCATCCGCGAGGGTGATCTTCTTCTCTTCCGGTGCCTGCGGTTGCTCCGCCACCAGCACGGAAGCGGCCGGAAGGATGGCCAACAAACAAAGTACGGCAGCGGAACCAGGAGAAGGATAACGCAGTGACTTCATGATAGCACCTCCTGTCGAAAGGATTCAGTAGGATGGGCACCGCCCACCACCGCCTGACCGTGTGGGTGCCCCATTCTTCGCGCCAGCGAAAGGTGGGGGACGGGATGTCGCGTGTTGGTTCGTTCGTCCCCCACCCATTGCTTCGCAATGGATGGGGCACCCGGCACCGCGATTGTGCGTTTGCCCATCACACTGGCAGCGAGCTGCCAGTGGCACCCCATTTGAGCGACTATGCGTTCACGCAGTGCAGGAACTCGCCGTTCTTCTTGTAGGTGGCGACGATACGAATGGCTTCCTCGGCTACCGCGCTTTGTGCCTGATCTGTGGAGGCGCCTACGTGGTGCGTGCCATAAACTCGCAACGTTTGCACGATCGGGTCATTGAAATCCTTGTCGGTGGCGGCCGGCTCGATTTCATACACGTCAAGCCCCGCACCGGCGATGACGCCGTCGCGAACGGCGCCGGCCAAGGCGTTCTCATCGACCACCCCGCCGCGGGCGCAGTTGAGCACGAAGGCCGTCTTCTTCATTTTCTTCATCTCGTCCGCGCCGATGGCGTGCTTGGTGCCCTCGCCGCCGGGTACGTGAACGCTGATGAAATCGGATTCAGCCAGTAGTCGATCGAGCGGTACCTTCTTGATGCCCAATTCACTTTCGGCCTTGGACTGCACGACGACGTCGGTATAGAGGAGGTTCATATCAAACGCCTTGGCGCGTTTGGCCACTTCATAGCCGATCCGCCCCAGCCCGAGCACGCCAAGCGTCCGACCCTTAAGACCGCGGGCCTTGCCGTATTCCTTTTTATTCCAGACGCCGTTGCGCACGTCGATGGCCTGATCGACGATGCGGCGGTCCAGGGCGACCATCAGCCCGATAGTCAATTCCGCTACGGCGACGGAGTTCATCCCCGGACAGTTGCAGACGCGGATGCCCATGGCCTTGGCGGCTTCGAAATCGATGGTGTCGTAGCCCGAGCCGGCGCGGATGACGAGCTTGAG
>Ga0210123_1000613_pt1 | contig 21449 bp, 16 predicted proteins | sample Muzzi_PWB_D2_FD_185535 | JGI IMG/M metagenome (GOLD analysis project Ga0210123, IMG submission 185535) | Wetland microbial communities from San Francisco Bay, California, USA, that impact long-term carbon sequestration - Muzzi_PWB_D2 (SPAdes) | ecosystem: Environmental > Aquatic > Marine >... | reverse complement strand
CTGGCCGAGGCCTTCCGGGGCGCTTTCGCCGACCGCTACCGCATGGGCGACCCGGCGGTGACCGAGGTGGCGACGGCCGAGCTCCTGTCCGAGGACTGGCTCGCTCGCCGGACCGCCTCGATCGAGCGCTCGCTCCGCACGGCGCGCGCCCTCGACTCCCGGGAGACTCCCGCCTTCCCGGGCCCGCCGCCGGTGCTCTCGGCCCGTCCGGCCGAATCGGCCGACACCACCCACCTCTCGGTGGTCGACGGTGCGGGCGGCGCGGTCGCCCTGACCACCACCTTGAACGGCCTGTTCGGCTCCAAGGTCTGGGTCCTGGGTCTCGGCTTCCTCAACAACCAGATGGACGACTTCGCCACCGCTCCGGACCGTCCGAACCTCTTCGGGCTGATCCAGGGCAGGGCCAACGCCGTGCGGCCCGGAAAGCGGATGCTCTCCTCCATGAGCCCGACCATCGCCTGGCGCGCGGAAGAGGCCGGTGACGAGGTCCTGGTGGCAGGTGCGCGGGGCGGCTCGAAGATCCCCACCAACACGGCCCAGGTGCTGCTCGACGTGATCGTCGACGGCGACGGGCTCCAGCAGGCCCTCGACCGTCCGCGCATCCACCACCAATGGCTCCCCGACCGGCTCCAGGCAGAGCCCGACGCCCTCGCCCCGGAGACCCGTTGGGCGATCGAAGGCCGGGGACACGAGGTCGAGATCACCGAAGCCACCGCCAAGGTCAACGCCGCCCGCTTTCTCCCCGATGGCACGACCGAAGCCGCCAGCGACCCGCGAGGGCCGACCAGAGGCCGAGGTGCCGGTGTCTCTTATCCCCCCTCTCGCCCCCGTCCCCTCTCTCACCCCGAGGGGGAGAGAGGGGCGCCCCCGCCCGGCCCTCGGCTTCACGGCTGAGTTCTTGATGACGCAGAGGGAGGCCGCGTTCTCCCTGTTCGTCACTTCTCCGAGGCAGGGTCGGGAGCGTCTCGGGGCCTCCCATCGACCGTTCGTTGCCATGGTGCAAACGAACCGAGACCGAACGTAGGGTGCGCTTCAGCGCACCAGACCCTGGCCCGGTGCGCTGAAGCGCACCCTACCTCCACGCCGGCCGGGTCCGGGGGCGGGGCGTCCGGACGACGGGTGCTCAGCGGGCGCGCCTTCCACACTCCTCCGGAGTCCGGCCCTGGCGAACGCGCCCGATGGGCAGGCGAGGCCTGCGCCACGAAGTCCGGTCAGCCGAGCCGGCCCTCGGCCGGACGCCCCGCCCGCGGACCCGGCCATCTGGCAACCCCTCCCCGTTCCGCAGCGAAGGGCCGGGCGGGGGCGTCCCTCTCCCCCCGCGCGGGGGGAGAGGGATCGAGGGAGCAGGGGGGCGATCTAGAAAAAAACGCCCCGCACGGACCGTGGCGTGCGGGGCGACTCGCCTGCCCATCCCGGCCCCGGGAGTCGCGGGGCCGAGCGGACAGATCTGTGCTGCAGATCAGCTCACTTGCAGCTCATGGCTCCGGACTTGCCGGTGCACTTGTTCGAGCAGCAGTCGGAGTTGGCGGTGCACGAATCACCCTTCTGACCGAGAGTGCACGAACCGCCGCCGCCACCACCACCGCCACCGCCGCTGTACAGAGCGCTGATGCCGTCGGCATCATCCTGCGCAATGGTCGCGGGCCCGTTGTTGCACGAGGAAACCGACGGATACATCGTGGCGCCGCTCACGTTCGTGTGACCGAGGCCGAGGCCGTGGCCGGTCTCGTGCACCATGATTCCCTCGATGTAGTACTCGCCCGAGCACCCGTCCGGCTCGCTCGTGGTGGTGTAGTCGTAGCGGGAGTTGGTGACGATGTCCGCATCGTCGATCCGCCAGGTGCCGTCGTTCCGCTGGCTGTAATAGCCGGTGAACGTGGCCGCCAGGCAGCTTCCGGAGCAGACGTGGAGCGGATCGTCGAAACGCAACATCGGCGTGCCGTCGCCGAGCTGGAAGTTGTTGGTGTTGCCCTTCTGAGCGTGGATCACCGTGCCGGAGCCGGCGCCGTTCCAGGCCTTGTTGGACCCGATCGCCGAGGCCACGGCGGAGGCGCCGCCGTCGGAGTCGGTGACCGTGGCGCTGCCGTTCTGGTCGACGATGTAGGTCGGAGCGTTGTCCCAGGTCCGCGGCGGATCGAGCAACACGTATGCGGTCAAAGCACTCGCCGCCACCAGCGCGAGCACGGCGAACAGGGCGAAGGTCGAAACACGAATCTTGTTCATAGCGTCTCCTCCTCGCTGCTCACTTCACCATCGGACCGTGCGCGGTCCGCTGGTCGATGGTCTGGATGGCGCGCACGAAGTCCTCGAGGGGGACCGTCTGCAGCCGGGGAGCCAGTGCGCCGCTCCGGGTGAGGAGCTGCACGTCGCCGAGAGCCGGGACAGCCATCTCCAGGCCATCGCGCTGACTCACCACGCGGTACTGCCCCTGCTGGAACCCGGTCACCTCTACGACGCCGGAGCCTGCCTGATGGAGGAAGAGGAGCTGACGCTGCCCACGCTCGAACGCGGGGAAGCCATGGGCCTCGACCTTGTAGTCGCCGACGATGCCACCCGGGGTGCGCACGTTGACGAGCGCCGGCGCGTCACCGGCGACGACGCGATGAACGTTGATCACCGCTTCGGTGAAGATCATCGTCTGCTCGTCGTTCCAGTAGGAGTACGTGTCCAGGACCTCGCCGATGACGATCGCGTCCGACTGCGCCACGAGCTCCGAATCGCCGAGCGCGATGAAGGTCGAGGCTCCTGCCGGTACCACCGCCAGGGCGAGGAGGAGCGCTGCGGTGACAACTGCACGCTTCATGGTCTTCTCCTTGTCAGAGTCGTTCTCGGAGTCGAAACCTCTCCCGAGCCCACCGAGAACGGGGGCGAGGAAAGGAACCTCAAGGGAACTTGGCCCCAGGAGACTGCAATGGTCGCGCCAGGCTCTGCCGAGGGCTCCATGCGGGGCGCACGAGGGGTGCCGAACGGAGCTCGAGCCGCCGGAATCGACCGCCGGACGGGAAGATCGCCAACCTGGGCTGATCTCGGAGCGGAAGGGCTTGCGAACGCGAGCGGGTCAGCAATCGACCCGATTCCGGGTCACGAAGTGACCCAAAGGCGCAAAAGATGACCCGCCCCGGAGTGGGGCGGGTCGAAGGGAACTCGTGCTGCCGAACGAATCGGTTACGGACGGTCGAGCCAGAAGTCGTAGCTCCCGGAGCCGCTGTAGGAGTAGATCCGCCAGACGTAGTAGCCGGAGCTACCGTTGTAGGTGATCGACTCCGACGAGCTGCCGGAGAGCGAGCTCGCGACGGTCGACCAGCTCGACCCGTTCCACTTCCACAGGTAGAGGTCGAAGTCGGCGCTGCTCGGGCCCTCGAGCCAGCCCTTGTGGGTGCCGGAACCGCTGTAGTAGTAGTTGCCGTTCGGCTGGTACGCGTAGCTGCCGCTACCGGAGAGCGAGCCGCTGTAGTGCTCGCAGTTGGTGCACGGCGCGCCGCCACCACCGCCGCCGCCCGCGTACAGCGCGTTGATGCCGTTGGCGTCGTCGGTGGCGATCGAAGCCGGAGCGTTGTTGCAGGCCGACACCGACGGGTACATGGTCGCGCCCGAGACGGTGGTGTGGGCCAGGCCCAGGGCGTGGCCGATCTCGTGGACCATCACGCCCTCGATGTAGAACTCACCGGAGCAGCCGGAGCCGCCCGGATCCTCGCTCTGGGAGGTCCAGGGGTGGGCGGTGTTGGTGACGATATCGGCGTCGTAGATGCGGTAGGTGCCGTCACCCCGCGAGCTGTAGTAGCTGGTGAACGTGGCCGCCAGGCAGTTGCCGGTGCAGGCGTTCTGCGGGTCGGTGAAGTTGAGCATCGGGATGCCGTCACCCAGGGAGAAGCCGGAAACCGAGGCCCTGGTCGCGGTCACCACGGTGCCCGAGCCGGCGCCGTTCCAGCCGACGCTCGAGTTGTTGATCGCGTTGACCACCGCGGTGGCGCCGCCGGTGCTGTCGGTGACACCGACCAGACCGCGGCTGTCGACCCTGTAGTTGGGAGCGCTGTCCCAGGTACGGGTAGGACTGAGAAGCACATAGGCGGAAACCGAGCCGGCAACCAACAGACCGACCGCAGCGAGGACGAGGTACAAACGGATGTGGTTCTTCATAATCTCTCTCCTCAGGATCGATCTACTTCACGATGGGGTCGAGGGAGCGGGCGGCCGCGAGGCCACGAACCCGCTCGGCGAGGGCTTGGAGGGGCATCGCCTTCGGGGCAGGAGCAGGCGTCCCGTCAATCTGAAGCAACTGCACGCCATGCTCGAGCGCCGGATAGGCGGTGACCACGCCGGTCTCGTTCTTGCGGACCCGGTACTGACCGAGCTGGTACCCGGCGACCCGGTAGGTGCCCTCGCTACCCTGCTCGAGGAACAGGACCATGTGCTCGCCGGCCTCGAAGGTGGGAAAGCCGATCGCCTCGATGCGAACGTCACCCACAGAGCCGCCGAACGTACGGACCTTCACCGTCGCGGGAGCGGAGCCCGCGAAGGTCTGACCAACCTGGAACGTCGCTTCCGTCAGCACCGCCGTGCCATCCTGGTTCCAGAAAGAATCGACCTGAACCACCTCACCAACGACGACAGCCTGCGAGGACGCCACCAGGGCCTCGTCGCTCATCGCGACGAAGGTGGACGCCGAGGCCGGCAGGGCCGCGAGCATCACAACCAGTCCGAGGGACAACAGAACACGCTTCATCAGTCCTCCTCATCAGGGATCTCGGGCACCTGCCCGAGACATTCGGTTTCCCTCCCGAGCGGCCAAGGCCGACTTTGGAGGGCTCTGAAATTGAGCTCCGAGTATGTGAGTGCATGAGTAAACGATAGCGGGACAGCACGACTCGACCGCCCCCTCTCGATCGGCCCTCAACCCCTCCATCCATCGGCCTTCCGGCGATAGAATCGAGCGCCATCCATACCGCCCCCATGGGCGCCCCGAAGGAGAGAGACCATGCGCACCAACCGACGCCCCGACACCCTCGCCGCCCTCGCGGGCCGGTCGCTCGTCGCGATGCTCGCCGTCGCCGCCCTCGCCGCCATGGCCGCCTGTGCGCCCGCCGCAACCGAGACCGAGGAGAGCGCGGGGCCGTCGGTGACCAACAGTGAGCTGGGGATCACCCTGACGCGGGTGCCAGAGGGCTTCCGCGTGGCGCGCAACGAAGGCGCCTCTCTGGTGCTCGATCACACCGATCCGGAGGCCCCGGCGACCCTTGCGATCCTGGTCGGCCCGGTGCAGACCGCGGGGCTCAATCTCCCGGACCATGTGTGGGAGGAAAAAGCGCGGATCGAGGCGCTGCCGGGTGGTGAGTACAAGGGGCAGAACGAGCTTGCCGGCGCGGCCATCGGCACCGTGTACACGAGTCGGGGGCGGTATCTGGGGGAGGACGGCGAGGCGGTCGAGGAGTACCGGGCGCTGGCCGTCCATCCGCGGGAGAACCGGCTGTTGACCCTCGACTACGAGTACCCGCCGACCGAGCGCACCGGCGAGCGCCTCCAGGAGCTGATGGCGGTGATCGAGGTGATCGACGCGGGTGGGCAACCTCAGCCGTAGATCCTCACTTCGACGTCAGGCGGTGTTGCCCAGGTTCCGGGTGCCGCGAGTGGGGACAGGTCCGGCTCGGTCGCCAGCCGAGACAGCGTCTCGGAAACACCATCTCGGCGATGAAGCGGCCGGCTTCAGCCGGCCGGGTACGAGCGGAGCGAGCGTCCCTATTTCGTGGTCACCCCGTAGTCCCCCGTTCGCAGCGAGAGACCGGGCGGCGGCGTCCCCTGCCTCCCGTGAGGGAGACCGTCCCCTGCCTCCCGTGAGGGAGGAAGGGGAGCGAGGGGTTTGGAGGGCGATCCAGAGAACCGTCCCCTGCCTCCAGTGAGGGAGGAAGGGGAGCGAGGGGTTTGGAGGGCGGTCCAGAGAACCGTCCCCTGCCTCCCGTGAGGGAGGAAGGGGATCGAGGGGTTTGGAGGGCGATCCAGAGAACCGTCCCCTGCCTCCCGTGAGGGAGGAAGGGGAGCGAGGGGTTTGGAGGGCGATCCAGAGAACCGTCCCCTGCCTCCAGTGAGGGAGGAAGGGGAGCGAGGGGTTTGGAGGGCGATCCGATCAACTCGCCTTCGCCGCCTCCTGGTCCTTGAACTGGAGCTGGTACAGCCGGTGGTAAATCCCCCGCTGGGCGAGGAGCTCCTGGTGGGTGCCGATCTCGCGCACCTCCCCCTTGTGCAGCACGAGGATCCGGTCCGCCTTCTGGACCGTCGAGAGGCGGTGGGCGATCACCAGGTTCGTCCGGCCTTCGAGGAGCCGATCGAGGGCCTGCTGGATGAGCTGCTCGGTCTCGGTGTCGATCGACGAGGTCGCCTCGTCCAGGATCAGGATCTCGGGATCGAACGCCAGGGCGCGGGCGAAGGCGATGAGCTGCTTCTGGCCCACCGACAGCCCCGCGCCACGCTCGCGCACCGTCGCTTCGAAGCCCCCCGGGAGATCCTCGATGAACGGCAGCGCCTGGGCCTCGCGCGCGGCCCAGCGGATCCGCTCGTCGTCGATCCCGGCCTCGTCGAGCCGTACGTTCCGGGCGACCGAGCCCGAGAACAGGAAGACGTCCTGGAGCACCAGGCCGATCGAGCGCCTGAGCGCGGCGAGATCCCAGCGGCGCACGTCGACGCCGTCGACCGTCACCCGGCCGGACTCGACGTCGTAGAAGCGCAGCAGCAGGTTCGCCAGCGTGCTCTTGCCGGCCCCCGTGTGGCCGACGATCGCCAGTGTCTCGCCCGGCTCGACCCGGAAGGAGATCCCCCGCAGCACCGGCTCGCCCGCCTTGTAGGAGAAGCGCACGTCCTCGAACGCAATCGCGCCCCTAGCGCGATCAAAGTCGGCGCGATCAAAGTCGGCGCGCCCAGCCTGGGCCCGCGACCGGTACGCGTCCTCGGGCGACTCGATCCCGGCGGGCGTGTCGACCACCCGGAACGTGCGCTCGGACGCGGCCATCGCCGCTTGTAGGATGTTGTACTTGTCCGACAGATCGGCCAGCGGCTGGTAGAACCGCTGGGCGTACTGGAGGAACGCGATGAGGGCACCGATCGACACCACACCCGCCATCACCTGCAACCCCCCGTACCAGACGATCAGGCCGACCCCGAGGGCGGTGATCAGCTCCACCGCCGGGTAGTAGACGGCGTAGTAGAAGATCGCCCGCACGTTGGCGTTCCTGTGGTCCTGATTGATCTCCGAGAAGTTGCGGAACGAGCGCTCCTCCCGATTGAAGAGCTGGAGCACTTCCATGCCGGTGATGTGCTCCTGGAGGAACGCGTTGATCCGCGCGATCTTGACCCGGACCTCGCGGTAGCTCTGGCGGGCCCGCACCTTGAACCAGAGGGTCAGCCCCAGGAGCAGCGGCAGGATCGCGAAGGTCACGACCGCCAGGCGCCAGTCGAGCCAGAAGAGCACTCCGACGATCCCGACCAGCAGCACCACGTCGCCGAAGATCGACACCAGCCCGGCGGTGAACAGCTCGTTCAGGGCATCGACGTCGGTCGTCACCCGCGTCACCAGGCGCCCGATCGGGTTGCGGTCGAAGTAGGAGACCGGCAGGCGCTGGAACCGGCCGAAGACCTCCTTGCGCAGGTCGTACATGATGTGCTGCCCCATCATCTGCATCAGGTACGACTGGACGTAGAGCACGAAGAAGGTGAGCAGGAGCGACGCCAGGTAGACGCCGGATACGAACGCGATCCCCTCCCGCGGGGAGAGCTCGACCCCTCGGGAGGTGAGGATCTCCTCGAAGCCGACCGCGGCGGCCGAGACCGACCGCGCGCCCTCACCCGAACGTCCCGAGCCGGCCGCTGCACCGGCCTCCGCGCGTGTGCCGTCCTCGGGCTGCATGTAGAGATCGAGGGCGACGGCCGTCGCCAGGGGGCCGACGAGCTGCAACAGCGACGACAGGACGATCAACGCCACGGCGGCCGCGGCCAGGCCCTTGTAGGGTCCGACGTAGGCGATCAACCGGCGCATCAGCCTGGCGTCATAGGCCTTGCCGAGCGTCTCTTCTTCGTGGAAACCGGCGGCTCCGTCCATAACGCGCTACCATACCGTAGTGGGTCCATACCAATTCAGCGCCAGCCGCCTGCCGCTTGGCAGCGGCGGAACTTGCGATAGACTCATTGACCGTCTTCAATATTCACACGGATTTCCGTTGAACCCGGACAAGGATTCGAGATGGCCGTCACCCTCAACCAGCTCCTGAAAACCATGGTCGACCAGGGCGGTACCGACCTCCACGTCACCACTCACACCGCCCCCCAGATCAGAATCGACGGCCAGCTCAAGCCGCTCAACACGCCGCCCCTCTCCCCGTCGGAGACGAAGCAGCTCGCCTACTCGATTCTCACCGACAACCAGAAGCACCGGCTGGAGGAGGATCTGGAGATCGACTTCTCCTTCGGCATCAAGGGCCTGGCCCGCTTCCGGGCGAACGTCTTCCACCAGCGCGGCGCCATCGCCGCCGCCTTCCGCCGGATCCCGTACGAGATCAAGACCTTCCGGGAGCTCGGCCTGCCCGCGGTGGTCGAGAAGCTGTGTGAGAAGCCCCGCGGCCTGATCCTGGTGACCGGCCCGACCGGCTCGGGCAAGTCGACCACCCTCGCCGCGATGGTCGACAAGGTCAACAGGGAGCGCCACGAGCACATCGTCACGATCGAGGACCCGGTCGAGTACCTCCACCACCACAAGAAGTGCGTGGTCAACCAGCGCGAGCTCAAGGCCGACACCCACAACTTCTCCAACGCCCTGCGCTCGGTGCTCCGGCAGGACCCGGACGTCGTGCTGGTGGGCGAGATGCGCGACTACGAGACGGTGGAAGCGGCCCTGCGGATCGCCGAGACCGGCCACCTCACGTTCGCGACGCTCCACACCAACTCGGCGGCCCAGACGATCAACCGGATCATCGACATCTTCCCCTCCCATCAGCAGTCGCAGGTGCGGGTCCAGCTCTCCTTCGTGCTCGAAGGGATCTTGTGCCAGTCGCTCCTGCCGCGGGCCGGCGGCAAGGGCCGGGCCCTCGCCATGGAGATCCTGGTCCCGAGCTCCGCGATCCGCAACCTGATCCGGGAGGACAAGATCCACCAGATCTACGGCATGATGCAGGCCGGCCAGACCAAGCACGGGATGCAGACCTTCAACCAGTCGCTGGCCTCGCTCTACTTCAAGCGACAGATCACCCTGCAAACCGGCCTCGCCCGGTCCTCGTACCCGGACGAGCTCCAGGAGATCATCAGCCGCGGACCGGAAGCCCTGAACCCCTCGCTCGGCGTGACCGGAGGAGCCGCTACGTCGAGTCGATCCGCGAGGAGGAGGTAAGAGACGATGCCCAGCTTCGAATGGAAAGGACGCTCGCGCACGGGCCAAGTGCGCCAGGGGGTGCTGGTCGCGGACAACCGCGCCGCCGCCGAGGCGATGCTGCGCCGTGACCAGATCGCCGTCCAGAACCTGCGCGAGAAGCGGGAGATCCGCCTCATCCCCCGGCTGCCTCAACGGGTCAGCGACAAGCGGTTGGCGATCTTCACCCGCCAGTTCTCGGTCATGCTCGACGCCGGCCTGCCCCTGGTCCAGTGCCTGGAGATCCTCGGCGATCAGGAGGAGAACAAGTTCTTCCGGACGATGATCCAGGCGGTGCGCCAGGATGTCGAGCAGGGCTCGTCGCTCGCGGACTCCATGGCCCGTCAGCCCAAGGCGTTCGACGCCCTCTTCGTGCACATGGTGGCCGCCGGCGAGGCCGGCGGTATCCTGGACGTCATCCTCCAGCGGCTGGCCACGTACATCGAGAAGACCGTCCGGCTCAAGGGCCAGGTCAAGTCGGCCCTGATCTACCCGGTCTCGGTGATCACCATCGCGGTCGGCGTGGTCTTCCTGATCCTCAAGTTCGTCATCCCGACCTTCGCCCAGCTCTTCGCCGGCCTGGGCAGTGAGATGCCCTGGATCACGCAGGTGGTGGTCGGATCGAGCAACTTCGTCGGCCGCTATTTCTTCTGGATCCTCATCGTTCTGGTGGCGATCGGCATCTTCATCAGCCGCTGGTACAAGACCGAGCCGGGGCGCCGGGCGATCGACGGATTCATGCTGCGCATCCCGATCATCGGCATGATGCTGCGCAAGATCGCGGTGGCCCGGTTCTGCCGCACCCTGTCGACCCTGACCAGCTCCGGCGTACCGATCCTCGACGGCCTGGAGATCACCGCCAAGACGGCCGGCAACGCGATCATCGAAGACGCGGTCATGGCGGTGCGCAAGAGCGTCGAGGAGGGCAAGACCGTCTCCGAACCCCTGGCCGAGACCAAGGTGTTCCCGCCGATGGTGGTCCAGATGATCAACGTCGGCGAGCAGACGGGTGCCCTCGACCAGATGCTGTCGAAGATCGCGGACTTCTACGAAGAAGAGGTGGACGTCGCGGTGGCGGGCATGGTCAAGCTGATCGAGCCGATCATGATCGCGATCCTCGGCGTGATCATCGGCATCATCGTGACCTCGATGTATCTGCCGCTCTACTCGATCATCACGAAGATCGGGTAGTGGGGATCAGTGGTTCCCGGAGTCGTCCTGCTGCGAGCCGCCGGGGAGGGCCATCTCGCACCGTCCTCGGCCTGCGCTCCCTGCGACGTACCGCAGAGGGTACGCCTCAGTCGCTCCGGCCTGCGGGTGGCACGATCTGACGCCCCCCGACGGCTCTCGCGACGGACGATCCGGGAACCACTGATCCTGTCGTCCCTCGGCACCCCCGAAACCCGTCGACAGTGCTCGGGGAGAACGCTCTGAGCAGTCTGGCGGTCTCTGGCCGGGAGCTTTGCAAACGCTCGGCCCCCGAATGGTTGCTCTCCCACCACGGCCTGGCTGCCCCGGGCAAAGTGACGTAAAATGTCACAAGTGACCAAGACCCAGCCCCTCGCGCGGCAGCTCCAGTGGCTCATCGCCATCCGCCTGGTGGTGGTGACGAGCGTGGTGCTGCCCTACTTCCTGCTCCAGATCGTCCCGAACGAGCAGCCGGTCTTCGAGCAGCAGGCGCCCCTCGCCGAGGCGGAGCGGCCCCCGATGCCGGTGCACGTCGAGAGCGGGCCGAGGGTCGACACGGCCCTGCTCTACCTGGTCGCCGGTCTCACCTACCTGGCGAACCTCCTCTACATCGTCCTGCTCCGGCTGCTCACCGGGCGCTATCGCGCCCAGGCGTACGTCCAGTTCATCGGCGATCTGTTCCTGGCAACCCTGCTGGTCTACTTCTTCGGCGGCATCGAGAGCCCGTTCTCGATCTTCTACCTGCTGGTGATCGCGGTCGCGACGACGCTCCTCAAGCAGCGCTCGACCGGCGTCGCGACTCTGGCCTTCGTGCTCTACGCCACGCTCCAGGTGTCACTCTTCGAGGGCTGGCTGGCGATGCCCGACGGCACGGTGATCACCCAGAGCTTCGCCACCACCCAGCGGCTGGTCTACAACCTGGCGATCCACCTGTTCGGCTTCTACGCCGTCACCCATCTGACCTGGTTCCTGGTGGCCAACGTGGCCAGGGCCGAACGAGAGCTGGTGGCCAAGGCCGAGGAGATGGCCGACCTGGAGATCAAGTACCGGGACGTGATCCAGTCGATCACCAGCGGCCTGATCACCACCGACCGGACCGGCCACGTGACCAGCCTGAACCGGGCGGGCCAGCAGATCCTGCACCGCACCGAGCAGGAGGTCGTCGGCCGTCACGTGTCGGACACCGGAATCATCTCGCCCAGCGAGTGGCAGCGGTTCCAGCGCTCGACCCACGACGCCGGCCGCCTGGAGAGCGAGATCCAGGTGGTGCGCGAGCAGGCTCCGATCTACGTCGGCTTCTCGCTCGCGGAGCTCAAGGACGCCGACGACTCGCGGACCGGCAGCATCGTCATCTTCCAGGACCTCACCCCGTGGCGCAGGCTCGAGGAGGAGGTCCGCATGAAGGACCGCATGGCGGCCGTGGGCACGCTCGCGGCCGGCCTGGCCCACGAGATCGGCAACCCCCTGGCCGCTATCTCCGGCTCGGTCCAGATGCTGTCGCGGACGATCGAGGAGGACTCCCCGCAGCGGCGCCTGGTGAGCATCCTGCTCAAGGAGAGCCAACGGCTCGACCGGACGATCAAGAATTTCCTCGAGTACGCCCGGCCCGGTCAGCCGACAGCGCTCGAGTTCGACGTCGCCCACCTGGTCGCCGAGAACTTCGAGCTGCTCCAAAACAGCTCCGAGGTCGGTTCGAGCCACCGGCTGGAGCTGCGGCTGGAGCCGCCGACCGCTCAGCTCGAGGCCGACCCGGACGGCGTCAGCCAGGTGTTCTGGAACCTGGCGAAGAACGCCCTCAAGGCGATGCCCGACGGCGGCACCCTGACGATCACCGGCACGCTCGTCAACGGCGCGTACGAGCTGGCGTTCCACGACACCGGGCGGGGCATGAGCGAAGAGGAGCGGGCCAACCTCTTCCACCCGTTCAAGTCCTTCTTCGACAAGGGCACCGGCCTGGGCATGGCGATCGTCTACCGCATCGTCCAGGACCACGGCGGCGAGCTCTCGGTCGACAGCCGCCCGGGCGCCCACACCGAGATCACGGTCCGCCTGCCGCTCCGGTCGGCCCAGACCCGTGAGCGCGCGGAGCGACCGGCGGCCGGCCTCTCCGCCGGCCAGCAACCGGTGCTGGAGAGCTGACCATGACCCGGCGCGTCCTGATCGTCGACGACGAGACCAGCCTGCTCGAGTTCCTGTCGCTGCTGTTCGAGGAGGAGGGCTACACCGTGGACACGGCGTCGTCCGTGGAGGAGGCCCGCGCGAGCATCTCGACGGTCGATCACCACCTGATCCTCTGCGACATCATGATGCCGGACGGCAACGGGCTCGACCTGCTACGCGAGATCAAGCAAGAGCAGCCTCACACCGCGGTCATCATGATGACCGCCTACACGTCGACCAAGTCGGCCATCGAGGCCATGCGGCTCGGGGCCTACGACTACATCTCGAAGCCGTTCGATGTCGAGGAGCTCAAGGTCCTGGCGGAGAAGGCTTTCGAGAAGACCGAGCTCGAGGAGCAGAACCTCTATCTACGCCGCGAGCTCGAGGGCAAGTACGCCTTCTCGAACATCATCGGCTCGTCGCGCAAGATGCAGGACGTGTTCGGTCTCGTGGACCGGGTGGCACGCACCGCGTCGACCGTGCTCATCCATGGCGAAAGCGGCACGGGCAAGGAACTGATCGCCCGTGCCATCCACTTCGCCAGCTCCCGCGCCAAGGCCAAGTTCCTCTCCATCAACTGCGGCGCCCTGCCCGAGAACCTGCTCGAGAGCGAGCTCTTCGGCCACGTGAAGGGAGCCTTCACCGGCGCCGTCCGGGAGAAGAAGGGCCTGTTCCAGGAGGCGGACGGCGGCACCCTGTTCCTGGACGAGATCGGCGAAATGACTCCGACCATGCAGGTCAAGCTGCTCCGCGCGCTCCAGGAGAAGACCGTGCGGAGGGTGGGCGGCAACGTCGAGGAGCCGATCGACGTGCGCATCATCGCCGCCACCAACCAGCAGCTCGAGGAGCGGATCGCGAGCGGCGACTTCCGCGAGGACCTCTACTACCGGATCAACGTCATCCCGATCCACCTGCCGCCGCTTCGCCAGCGGCGCGAGGACATCCCGCTCCTGGTGGAGCACTTCCTCAGCCAGTTCTCCGAGCAGCTCGGCGACGAGCGCAAGAGGATCTCCGTCGATGCCATGAAGGCCCTCGAGAGCTACACCTGGCCGGGCAACGTGCGCGAGCTCGAGAACGTCATCGAGCGCTCGGTCGCCCTGTCGACCGAGGACACGATCACCACCAGGGACCTGCCACCCCAGCTCACCGAAGGCCGAACAGGCGAAAGCGAGGTCATCGCGCTGCCGGAGAAGGGGCTCGATCTCGAGGCCTACCTCGAGGAGATCCGCGCCGACCTCATGGCCCAGGCCCTCGACCGGGCGGGTGGCGTCCAGACCAGGGCGGCCGAGCTCCTGGGGATGAGCTTCCGCTCGTTCCGGTACTACGCCAAGAAGGTCGGCGTGACGGGGCACGAGGACTGATTTTCAGATCCCGGGCTCGTGACGATGGAGCTGGCGTCTCTTGACCGGTAGATTCCAGTCAGTCGGCCCGTAGCGCGCAGGCCGGGTCCGTCGCCAAAGCCCGGCGGTCCGGGAACGGCTGGCGCTCGAGGAAGGCGGCGTTGATGGCGCTGAACATGGTCGCGTTGCCGCCGATGGCCACCGCCAGGGTGACCAGGATCACGAGCGGCGCGCTCGGTTGCTTCCTGAACGTGCGCAGGGCGTAGACGACGTCGGCGAGGACGTCGTGCGGCATGACGATCGAGCCTCCTGTGGATCGGGGAGGGGTCACACATGCACTGCCGGCGCAAGGGGCGACCAGTTACAGCCGGAGCGACCGCGCCGCCCTCAGGGCGGCCAGCCTTCGTCCTCGGAAACACCGGCGTCGTCGCCGGCCACGCGGATCCAGTCCCAGAGACCGGTGTCCGGCTTGTCGAGGATGTCCACGAACTCGGCCCCCACGAAGTAGACCGGAGGCTCTCCGCCGTCGGCGGGCTCCTGCCGCACCCAGCGGACGTTGACCGCCAGCCGGATCGTCTGCCCCCGGTGGACGAGCTCGACGAAGTAGTCCTTCCCCTCCTCGAGCGGCTCGGACGTGTGGAACGCCATGCCGGTCCGGCTCAGGTCGCGCACGGTGACGTCGCGCGGCGTGTGGAGCCGGCCCGTCAAAGCCTCGATCGGAATCCGGTGGAAGCGGCGCTGCCGTTCGGTCATGGAAGGCCTTCGCGTCGGTTGATGCTCGAAGTCAGCGTAGCCCCGCCCGCGCGAGCTGTCAACGCGGGGCTACACCGAGCCGGGCTCCGCCGCTCCTCCCACCCCGAGTCGCCCACCCCAAACCCGCCCCAATCCCCGTTGACAGCGTCGTCAGTGGTTGCTAGAAGGGTTCAACTGCCCCCGAAAGGAGCGCTCGATGACCGTTTGGAACCCCGCGGTGCCGCGGGCCGGCGCCCTCATTCTCCTCTTGGCCAGCGCGACGGTCCCAGCGGCCGTGGCCGCCGCGCCTCCTCTGCTCAGCGAGGAGGCGGTGTCGGCCCTGGCCGCCGAGGTCTCGGGCACCAACGCCCGCCACCTCGCCCAGGAGATCACCCTCCATCACCGGATGCGCGGCTCGGAGGGCTACCGGATGGCGGCCGAAGCGGTGCGCTCCTGGGCCACGGAGTACGGGCTCTCGGAGGTCGAGGTGCTGATGCTCCCGGCCGACGGCGAGACGTTCTACGGCACCCAACGCTCCCGCCCGGCGTGGGACGCCGACTCGGCGGAGCTCTGGGAGCTCGCACCGGCCGGTGACGGCGAGGGCTGGGTGGACGCGACGAGGATCGCCAGCTACGACCTCCGGCCCGTCACCCTGGCCGAGGACAGCGCGTCGGGAGAGACGAAGGCCGACCTGGTCGACGTGGGCGCCGGCACCGAGGAGGCCGACTACGACGGCCTGGACGTGGCGGGGAAGCTGGTCCTCGCCTCGGCCCAGCCGGGAGCGGTGGCGGCCCTGGCGGTCGAGCGCTACGGCGCCGCCGGCATCGTCTCCTGGGCCCAGAACCAGAAGAGCGCCTGGTGGGGCCAGGACGAAACCCTGGTGCGCTGGGGGCACCTCGCGACCTTCCCCGAGCCCCAGACCTTCGCCTTCATGGTGTCGCCCGCCCAGGCTGCCGCGTGGCGCGAGCGGCTGGCCCGCGGTGAGCGGGTGCGGCTGCGGGCGGACGTTCACGCGGGCCAGCACCCGGGGAGCTACCTCATCCCCACGGCGACGATCCCGGGGGCGGACCCCGACCTCGCCCGCCAGGAGATCGTCTTCTCCTGCCACCTCGATCACCTGCGCCCCGGCGCCAACGACAACGCCAGTGGCTGCGCCGCGATCCTCGAAGTGGGCCGCGCGCTTTCGAAGCTCGTGCGCGAGGGCAAGCTCCCTCCGCCACGGCGAACGCTGCGCTTCGTCTGGCCGTCCGAGATCGAAGGCACCATCTCCCTGCTCACCGCCCGGCCCGATCTCGCGGCCCGCGCCCGCGCGGTGATCCACCTCGACATGGTGGGCGGCGATCCGGAAGCGACCAAGGCGATTCTCCACGTCACCCGCTCGCCGGCCAGCCTGCCGACAGTGGCCAACGACGTGGCCGAGGCCTTCGCCCGCTGGGTGAACGAGGAGTCCTACGCTTACGCCGCCACCGGCCGGGCCGCCTACCCGCTGGTCGACCCGGAGGGCCGGCGCCAGGCGCTCCAGGCCCGGATCGCCCCCTTCTCCATGGGCAGCGACCACCAGGTCTGGGCCGAAGGCTCGTACCGGGTGCCGGCGATCTACCTCAACGACTGGCCCGACCGGACGATCCACACCCACGCCGACCGGGTGTCGAACCTGGAGCCGACCAAGCTGCTCCGGGCCGTCTTCATCGCCGCGGCGAGCGGCTACACCCTGGCGACCCTCGACGCCGAGGACACCACTGCCCTGTTGGAGGTGGTCCGCGGCCACTCCCTGGAGCGCACGGCCGCGGCCCTCGAACGGAGCCGGGAGCTACCCTCGGGCGAACGGGCCAACCTGCTGCGCCACCACCTGGCGACGGAGAGCGCGATCGTCCAGTCGCTCGGCCGCTTCACCGCCGCGCCGCCCGCCGAGCTCGACCGGTCGGCCGCCTTCCTCACCGCCCTCGAGCCCCTCGCGGGGGCGGCGGAGATCGACGACGCCGAGGACGGTGCCGACGCGGCCTCCGGGCCGGAGGCAGAGCGTGTCTGTATCCGTCTGACGGAGCCCAAGGGCCCGCTCTGGGGCTTCGGCTACAGCTACCTCGAGGACCGGCTCGCCCGGCTCGACCTGCCACACCCCGAGCTCCTTTCCTACCAGGGGCTCTGGGGCGGCGGCGGCGAGTACGCCTACGAGGTGCTCAACCTCGTCGACGGCCGCAGAAGCGTCGGCGCCGTGCGGGACGCCGTGGCCGCCGCGTACGGGCCCGTGCCCGTCGAGCTGGTCGCCGACTACCTCCGGACCCTGGAGACGATCGGCCTCCTCGCCTGCGGCCCCGAGGCGCGGAACTGGGCCGGGGCACCCGTCGGCCCCCTCGCCCGACGCGCGCCGGACCTCTCGCTACCGGACGAGGCCCTCGAGCTCGCCCTCGCCGGCTACGCCAAGATCCTCTGCTCGGCGGTCTTCCTCTCGGGCCGCGACCCGGCCGAAGCGGCGGCAAACAGCGGCATCATCGTCCTGCCGCGCGAGGTGGCGGTAGACCCGAAGGCCGCGGGCGTCGAGTGGCAGGTCGACCGGGAGCGCGGCGAGGTGCGGGCGAGCGCACCCCGCCCCAAGACGGCGGCGGCGGGACACCGCGGAAGGCGGATCACCCGCACCGCCCGGTTCTCCGGCCTCGCGGGAGGCGGCCAGGGGTGCACGATCCTGCCCATGGGCAAGGACCGTGTCTTCTTCGAGCCGACGCCGGTGACGAGCGCCCTGCCCGACGCCGCGACGCTACCCTGGCCCATGGGCGACGCGCCGTCGGACGAGCCGCCGCCCGAGGGCGTCGACTCCGAGCGTCTGGCCGCCGCGGTCGACGCCGCGTTCGCCGATCCGGAGGCCCTGACCGCCGCCTTCCTGGTGGTCCACCGGGGGCGCATCCTCGCCGAGCGCTACGACCTGGGAATCGGCCCCGACACCCAGCTCGAGAGCTGGTCCATGGGCAAGAGCATCACCGCCACCCTGATCGGGCGGCTGATCGAGGAGGGCACCTTCGATCTGGACGACCCGGCCCCGGTACCCGCCTGGCGCCGACCGGGGGATCCGCGCGGCGCGATCACGGTCGCCGACCTGCTCCGCATGTCGAGCGGGCTCCGCTGCGTGGCACCCCAGGACCCGGACTACTCCACCGCCCTCGGCTACCCGGACCACATGGCGGTCTACACCGGGGCGTTCGACATCCTGGGCTTCGCCACCAGCCGGCCCCTCCAGTTTCCGCCGGGCACCGAGGGGCGCTATCGCAACTGCGACCCGCTGTCGTTGGGGTTCTTGATCCGCCAGGAGGCCGAGCGCCGGGGCGAGGAGTACCTCACCTTTCCCCAGCGGCTGCTGTTCGATCGGATCGGCATCCGCCGCCAGGTGCTCGAGGCGGACCCCTACGGCAACTTCGAGCTCACCGGCTTCGACTACGGTACGGCGCGCAACTGGGCCCGGCTCGGGCTGCTCTATCTGTGGGACGGCGTGTGGCGCTCCGGCGGCAGGGAGGAGCGGCTCTTGCCTGAGGGCTTCACCGACTTCGTGCGCACCAGGGCGCCGGCCTGGAGGAACCCGGTCTACGGCGGCCTGTTCTGGCTCAACCTGTTCAAGGGTCCCGGCCCGGGCGAGGGGCTGGCCCTGCCGCGGGACGCCTACTACATGGCCGGCGCGGGCGGGCAGTACACGATCATCGTGCCGTCGTTGGACCTGGTGGTGGTGAGGATGGGGCATCTCCGGGGAGGGGCGAGGGGGTGGGTCACGCTGAACCGGGCGCTCGAGGGGTTGACGGCGGCTTTGCCTTAGATCTCCCTCCAAACCCCTCGGTCCCCTTCCTCCCTCGCCAGGAAGGACGCTCGCTGCGCTCGCACCTCGGCCGGCACAGGACCGTCCCCCGTCCTCTACCGCGTAACCGCCCTACGCCAGCGCCCCGCCGCAGGAACTGCCGGATCCGGCGCAGCAGGCGTAGCAGTGGTCGTCCAGGGCGATCGGCCCGCGGTCGAAGTCCGACAGGCTCTCCACGTCCCAGAGCGTCTGCCGCCGGTCACCCACCGGCAGGTCGAGCATCTGGTTGAAGTCGCAGTCGTAGAGCACGCCGTCCCAGCTCACCGACACCAGCGTCCGGCACATCACCTCCCGGGCCGCGCAGGAGTTGAAGCTGCCGGCCAGGAGCTCCATGTACTCCTCGTAACGGCCGCTCCGCTCCAGGTCGTCACGAAAGCGGTTGATCGGCACGTTGGTGATGGTCAGCAGCCGGCTGAAGCGGATGCCGTGATCGGCCAACAGGCGCTCCCGGTAATCGGCCTCGAGCTGCTCCTGGGCCCCCGGCAGGCTCGGGCCACCCGGGTTGAACACCAGGTCCAGCCCCAGGTCGCTGTCGGGCATGCCATAGCCGTGCTCGTTGAGCAGTTGGAGGGCGCGGATGCTCTTGTCGAACACTCCCCGACCCCGCTGGCGGTCGACGTTCTCGGACGTGTAGCAGGGCAGCGAGGCGACCACCCGGACCTGGTGGCCGGCGAGGAACCGGGCGAGATCCTCCTGCCCGGGCTCGAAGAGAATCGTCAGGTTGCAACGGTCGATGACGTCCTTGCCCAGCGCACGGGCCCCTTCGACGAGCAACCGGAACCAGGCGTTGAGCTCCGGCGCGCCGCCGGTGATGTCGACCGTCCGGATGCCCGGGCTCGCCTCCAGCAGCTCGAGGATGCGCCGCGCGGTCCGCTCGTCCATCTGCTCCGGGCGCTTCGGCCCGGCGTCCACGTGGCAGTGATGGCAAGCCTGGTTGCAGAGCTTGCCCACGTTGACCTGGAGAGTCTCCAGGGGCTTCCGGTCGAGCATCAGGGCCTCGCGCTCGAGGCGGTCGACGAAGGGTTCGACTCGGGGCACCACCGGCAATCGCATGGGATCGGACATTTCAGGTCTCCTACCCGGCCCAAGGCGCCGGGCAACGTCGTTTCGATCCTCCCATCATAGAGTGAAAAGATCTCGAAAGCATCACACTCCGACCGGCTTGCGCCCTCACTCCTGGTCGGCGAACCGCAGGCTCGAGACGGTCGGCCGCACGATCTCCCACGCTTCCTCCCATGCACCCTCGGGCCATTCGGCCGTCACCATGTCGAGGGTCCCCTGCCTCGGGTGGGCGACGAAGAGCACCCACTTGTGCATCTCCTGCTCTCCCGACGTGGTCACCACCTCGATGCGATTCACCAGGGAAGCGCCCTGGGCCCCGGAGTGTTGATCGATCACCCGACCCATCATGGAAAGCTTCTGGATGGCGGTGACGGCGTACTCGTTGGGCTGCACCCCCACGGCGAGGGGCCACTTGGACCAGTGCTCCAGGGTGAAGCGCCCCTCCTTCAACCCGTTCCCCGCCGCCGCCCCGGGAGTGACCGAGCAGACCACCACGCCGTCGGCAACCTCCTCGGACCCGATGTGCCACCCCTTGGGCGCGGCGAAGCGGACCTTGTTCTCGGCGCAAGAGTGCCACTCGTACTCGCGCGCGGCGGGCGCACCCTCTTCGGACATCCCCTCCCCGGAAGCTCCCTCCTCGGCCACCCCGACCGCCGGCAAGAGCACGAGAAGAAGAGAGAAGGCCACCAGGGCGAGATACTTCATCGAATGCAGTCGTTCCATTGCGAAAGTCCTCCGGCGCGAAGGGTACCAGGAACCGGAATGGGTGTGGACGCCTTGCTCCACCCTCACTCACCCGGTGGAGGCCTGGGCTCACACGACCTGGCACTTCGAGAGCAGGTGAAGACCCTGTTGCGGGCTGACCGCTCTGCCGGAGACTTCCTCGAGAGCCCGATCCTGGGCGCGCTGGAGCCCCCGCCGCCGTCACCACTTCGGGAGGGTGACGAAGTCGGCGGCTATCGGGTCCTCCACGAGCTGGGTCGGGGCGGGATGGGGGTCGTCTACCGCGCGGGAGGCCACATCCTGTCCCTGCTGGCCCATCCCAACATCGCCCGGCTGTTGGACGGAGGCACGACCGACGCATCGACGAAGCGGCCACCGAGCTCGAGAAGGCGGCGAAGCTCGCCAAGGCTGCGGGACCACATCACCTGGACGATGCAGCGAAAGCTCCTGGGACCAGGTCATCCGGACACCGCAAAGAGCACCAGAGTCCTGACCGAATCCCTCAGACGCCAGGGCAAGCCGCCGGAGCCAGACCAGATCGCAGGCGACGCGATCTGACCGGTCGAGGGACCGTGGCGCCAGCGGCGGCCCTCACAACCCGAGCATCGGACTCGTCCCGGGCTCGACCGTCGCCTGGTTGCTCGAACAGGAAGGCCGTCTCTATACTCCTGATGAATCAATGCAGACTCGTCCCGAGCTCGACCGTCGGCGCTGCGGATACGATTCCTGACGACGACGAAGGCCAGCAGAGCTAGCAAGATCGAATAGGGAGCGACCAGATCCCTAGTGACTCCGTTGATTCTTCGAACCGTTTCGTAGCTCGCGACCGCCACTCCCGCGGCCGTCCCATACATGACGTAGCGACCCACACCCGCCAGAAGCCGGAGGGCCGCACTTCGACGACATAGCCACACGTCAAACGAGCGTTCCGCACTCCCCGGGGGACTGCCTTCCTGCCGGATCTTCGTCCCGGAGACCATCTCTCCTAGCCTGCACTATTCATGAGTCACCTGCTGCGAGCCGCAAT
>Ga0210123_1000610_pt1 | contig 21519 bp, 17 predicted proteins | sample Muzzi_PWB_D2_FD_185535 | JGI IMG/M metagenome (GOLD analysis project Ga0210123, IMG submission 185535) | Wetland microbial communities from San Francisco Bay, California, USA, that impact long-term carbon sequestration - Muzzi_PWB_D2 (SPAdes) | ecosystem: Environmental > Aquatic > Marine >... | reverse complement strand
CAGGAGCGGGGCGCCGGGTCCGGCACCAGGCGCCGCCCCGGCCCCCGCCCCGCCAGCAGCAGAAAGTAGGCGGGCAGGTACAGGGCATAGGCCCCCACCGCCGCCACCGCCACCCACGGCGGCACCCCCAGCGCCGCCCGCGCCGGCAGCCCCGACAGCAGCAGGGGCCAGCACAGCACCGCCAGCCCCACCGGCACCGACAGGAGCACCGTGGCCGCGTAGGCCGCCGCCCGCTTCGGGTCCACCCCCTCCCGCGCCAGCAGCAGGTAGCGGATGCCCGAGGCCGCCAGCCCCGACAGCCCCACCAGGTTGTTGAACGTGTTGGCCACCCACGCGTAGCGCGCCAGGCGCCCGGCGGGCAGGGCGATCCCCAGCGAGCGCGCCGCCCACCAGTCGTACAGGGTCATGGACAGCACCGCCGCCTGGGCCAGGGCCAGCACCCCCAGCAGCCCCCCGCCCGGCAGCTCCTTCAGCGCGGCGCGGGCCGCGTGCAGGTCCAGGGCGGCCAGCTCCCGCCCGGCCAGCAGGCCCACGGCCAGCAGGAACAGCGCCGGCACCACCCGGCGCGCCCACCGGAGCGCCCCGCCGGGCCCGTCGCCCGCCCCTTCTCCGGCCCCCTCTCCGGCCCCGGGCGCCTCCGGCGCCGTCCCGCTCACCGGCCTACATCCACCCCTTGCGGTGGAAATACAGCAGCATCCCCCCCGCCACCACCAGCATCACCCCCCAGGCGAACGGGTAGCCGTAGCGCCACGAGATCTCCGGCATGGCGAGGGGGTTGGCCGGGTCGTGGAAGTTCATCCCGTACACCCCCGTGATGAAGGTCAGGGGGATGAAGATCGTCGCGATCACCGTCAGCACCCGCATGACCTCGTTGAGGCGGTTGCTCACCGACGACAGGGAGATGTCCAGCATCCCCGCCGTGACGTCCCGGAACGACTCGATCAGGTCCATGATGTGGACCGCGTGGTCGTAGCAGTCCCGCAGGTAGATGCGGGTCTCGTCGCGGATCAGCCCGCCCTCCTCGCGGCTGAGCACCGCGATGGCCTCCCGCTGGGGCCACAGCATGCGCCTCAGCACCAGCAGGTCGCGCTTGATCCGGTGCAGGTCGCGCACCGTGTCCCGCCCCGGGCTGTCCAGCAGGGTCTCCTCGAAGTCCTCCACCGCGTCGCCGAACGCCTCCAGCACCGGGAAGCCCTGGTCCACCACCAGGTCGATCAGGGCGTAGAGCAGGTAGTCCATTCCCCGCGCCCGCAGCCGCCCGGCCTGCTGCCGCAGGCGCGCCCGCACCGGCTCGAACGGGTCCGCCGGCCCCGGGTGGAAGCTGATCAGGAAGTCCTTGCCGAGGAACAGGCTCACCTGGGTCACCCCGATGCGCCCGTTCGTCATGGCGGGCTCGGAGAGCACCACGAACAGCAGCTCCGGGTAGCGCTCCGCCTTGGGCCGCTGGCTGCCGTTGATCACGTCCTCCAGGGCCAGGGGGTGGAGCCCGAACATGCCCCCCAGCTCCCGCAGGGTCTCCGGCGCGGCCTGCCCCTGCACGTGGACCCAGGTCTGGGTGGGCCGCTCCAGGTAGGGGGTGCAGGCCGCCGCCGAGTCCACCTCCCGCTCGACGAACTCGGCCTCGGTGTAGTCGATCAGCCGCAGGGTCAGCCCCGCCGTGGGGACCCCCGTCGCGGCCTCCAGGGTCCCCGGCGGCGTGCCGGGGGTTTCGTAGCGGAAGCGGAAGTAGCCCATCTGCAAGCCTCCTGGCCAGGGTGCGGGGCCCGCCGGGCGCGGGCGGGCGGGCCGGCCGCAGGATACCCAGGGCCGCCCCCGGTTGTCTGCACCCGCCGCCCATCGGGCCTGGGGGGCCGGTCTATTTTTCGCCGCCCCCGTGCGGCAATCCGGAAGCGGGGGTACAATTGGACCCCGGAGCGGGCTCCCCGCTCCCCCAAGGGCCCCGCTTCCGGGGCCGGTCCCACGGCCGCCCCCCGGCGGCCCTCGCGGGCCCCGCGGCCCGCCCGGGTCACCCATGATGCCAGCCGCCATCCCGTCCCACCTGATCGAGCAGTACGGCTACGCCGCCCTGGTGATGGGCGCCTTCGTGGAGGGCGAGGCGGTGCTCCTGCTGGGGGGCGCGGCCGCCTGCCTGCACCTGCTGGCCCTGCCCGGGGTGATCCTGTCCGGGGTGGCCGGGGTGGCCCTGGCCGACCAGCTCTACTTCACCCTCGGGCGCCGGGGCGGGGCCGCCGCCCTGGCCCGCCGTCCCGCCTGGGAGGTCCGCTCCGCCCGGGTGCTGGCCCTGCTGGAGCGCCATCCGGCCCTGCTCATCGTGGCCTACCGCTACCTCTACGGCCTGCGCACCGTCACACTCCTGCTGCTGGGCATGAGCCGCGTGCCCCTGTGGCGCTTCGTGCCCCTCAACCTGGTCAGCGCCTGCCTCTGGGCCGGCGCCGTGGCCGGGGCCGGCTATCTCTCCACCCGCGCCCTCGGGGCCGTGGGGATCGACCTGCGGCCCGTGGGCCTGGCCGCCTCCGGCCTGGTCCTGGCCCTGGTGGCCGGGCGCCTCCTGCTCCGCCGCCGCTAGCCCCCCTCCTTCGGGGGACGCCGGAGATCCGGCCGCCCCCTCCCCGTCCGCGACGCATTTCCGGCGCCTTCCCGCCCCCCGCGCCCCCCTGTGCCCGCCGTCGAAAAAATAAATGCACAATAAATCATCAACATTCGGCCGCCATCGCCCCCCCGCGCGCCCCGGAGCCCCGGCCGGGCAGGGAAGTTGCACAAAAAACAGGCATACGGCGGACCGGCGATGGACACCCGGACCGCCCGTGTCGTGTCGGGGACAGCGTGAAGCAGCACACCACCAGAAAGCGGGGAGGGGACAGCGGGCGCCGCCGGACCCGCGCCACCGTTTTCGCGGCGGCCCTCGCCACGGCCCTCCTGGCCGTCGTGGCCGTCATGGGCCCCGCCCCGGCCCGGGCGGGCGACGCGGTGACGGTGAACCACACCGACGCCTACGTGGACCCCTCCATCGCGGCGGCCTTCGTGACCACCCCCAACGTCTGCACCGAGCCCGTGGGCACCCAGGGCACCAGCGCCTCGGCGTGCGGCGACCTCGGCCTGGCGGCGGTGACGGCGGCCACCGGCACCGGCCCGGACGTCTACTTCGAGCCCCAGGGCTCCCAGCTCCAGGCCACCAACGCCTTCGTGCCGAGCAACCCCGGCTCCACGGTGGGCGCCACCGGCTACGCCCCCATCTTCTCCCAGCACAAGTACGACCTGTTCGGCGACAGCAAGGACATCATGGGTCCGTACACCCGGGAGGAGCACCTCTTCCTGATCGCCATCAACAGCATCACCACGGGGGACGGCGTCGCCAACGGCCAGACCACCCCGGGCGAGGACACCCTGCTGAAATTCCTGGCCTTCCTCCTGGCCCAGGACCAGGGCGTGACCAGCGTCAGCCAGGGCGGCTACAGCTTCAACATCGCCAACCTGCCCACCTACCAGCGGGTCACCGGCTTCAGCTCCGGCCAGTGGACCACCGTGCGCAACTGGTGCACCGGCTACCCCCTGCCGGCCGCGTTCTGCGACGCGGACCGAATCCAGACGTCGTCCCTCTACCTTCAGCTCAACGGGTTCGCCGATGTGGCGCCGTCGAGCTGCGGCCCCCTGGGCGCCGCCGACTGCGGCAACCGCGACCAGTGGGTGGACCAGATCGTGGCGGGCTACGTGAAGTCGTGGGAGAGCCTGGGCGGCGACCAGCACTTCGCCCAGAACTTCCGCTCCCAGGTGGGCTACGCCGAGGGCGCCGCCATCCTCGACGGCGCCACCCAGGTCCGCACCGACTTCCGCCTGGAGCAGTCCGTCGAGCTGTCCGGCCCCTTCACCACGTCGGCCACCGACCCGGCCGACATCCTGGCGGGCCTCAACCAGGACGGCGTCCAGGGCCGCCAGACCTTCCAGACGGCCATGTCCATCCTGTCCGGCGGCGGCGGCATCGACGCCCTCACGGTGGAGTTCGGCCAGCTCGTCAGCCAGGACGTGAACGGCTACTTCAACTCCTGCGTCAACTGCGAGAACCCGGCCCAGGGCATCAGCCACGCCTTCGCCCCGGTCAAGAACGACCTCGGCTTCATGGCTTACGAGTCCGGCTGGAACGTCGTCCCGACCGTCTACCACGTCGGCCTCTAGCCGCCATCCCCGTCCCCGCCGGGCTACACTGACCCGGCGGGGACCCGGCGGAGGCAAGGGGCGTGACCCTCGAGCAGCTCATCGGCCAGTACGGCTACGCCGCCGTCGCGGCGGGCACCCTCCTGGAGGGGGAGACGATCCTCGTCCTGGGGGGCCTGGCGGCCCACTTGGGCTACCTGGACCTGGCCGGGGTCATGGCGGCGGGCTTCGCCGGCGGGTTCACCGGCGACCAGGTCCTCTTCCGCCTGGGGCGGAGCCACGGCCCCCGGGTGCTGGCCCGGCGCCCCGCCTGGCGGCCCCGGGCCGAGCGGGTCCTGGCCCTGCTGGAGCGCAACCAGACGCTCCTGATCCTGGGCTTCCGCTTCCTCTACGGCCTGCGCACCGTCACCCCCTTCGCGTTGGGGATGAGCCGGGTGTCCGCCCTGCGCTTCCTGCCCCTCAACGCCGTCGCGGCCGGGGTCTGGGCCGTGGCCGTCGCCGGGGCCGGCTACCTGTTCGGGCAGGCCGCCGAGGCCCTCCTGGGGGAGCTCCGGCATTACGGCCGGGCCCTCCTGGGGGGGGTGGCCCTGGCCGGGGGCCTGCTGTGGCTGGCCCGCCGCCTGCGGCGCCGCTCCACCCCCCCGCCGGGCGCCCCCCGGCGGTAAAGGTCCGGGCCGATATTGCCGAAAAATCGGTCGGCGGGACCCGTGCGTTCCGCCCCTGCGGCAACCCGATGGCGGGGTGCGGCGGTCCCGCGCGGGCCGCCGGGCCCGGTCCGCATCCGAAGGTGGCGTGATGACCAAGGCGGTAGGTTACGTTCGACCCCTGGACCCGCCCGGGTTCCCCGACCCGCCCGCCCCGGGGGGCGGCGCCCCGGATGCCCAGCGCGGGCGCATCTGGGCCTGGTGCAAGGCCCACGGCCACACCCTGGAGGACATCCACGCCGAGGCCGAGGTCCCCGTCGGGGACGCCCGACCGGCCCTGGAGGCGGCCCTCTCCGGCGCCGCCGGGGGTGTCCTGGTGGTGGACGCCGCCCCCTGCCTGGCGGGCTCGGTCTCCGAGCTGGCCCGGGTGGTGGCCCGGGTGCGGGACGTGGGGGGCCGCATGGTGGTCCTCCAGGACGGCATCGACACCGCCTCCGACCCCGAGGGCGTGGGCCTGCGCCTGCTCCAGGCGGCGGTCCGCCTGGCCGCGGTCGGCCTGGACGGCCCGGTGGCGGCCCCCTTCGCCTTCCCCGGCCCCCCCGTGACCGAGGGCCCCGACGAGGCGCAGGTGGACACCCTCCTGGGCACGGCCGCGCCGCCCGACGAGGCCGCCCCCCCGCCGGAGGCCGATGCTGAGGCCGCCCCGGCGTGGGGCGACCTGCCCATCGACGCCGGCGTGGGCGGTTTCGCCGATGCCGACGCCCCCGCGGACGAGGCGCCCGCGCCCGCCCCCGGGGCCGACGCCCCGGAGACCCCGGCCCCCGAGGCCGAGGCGCCCGCCGAGATGCGCATCCCCCTGGAGCGCCTCCAGGCCGCCGTGGAGGAGGCCGCCGACGCCGCCGTGGAGCTGGCCTCCGGCGCCCCCGCCGGCGACCCGGGCGCCGACCCCGCGCCCCCCGCCGGGCCCGAGGCCCCGCCCCCCCCGCAAAGCGCCCTGGCGGACGTGTTGCCGGTGGAGGACCACGTGGTGCCCGGCGACGGCCCCGCGGCCCCGAGCCCCGAGCCCGCGCCCGTGTCGGCGGTGGGCGGGTCCCGCGGCTCCGGCCACGCCGCCGTGTCGCCCCGCGCCCGCCAGCGGCGCGAGTCCGACTACGCCGCCATCGCCGAGAAGGCCTCCCGCCACCTCCAGAAGGGGCGCCTGGACAAGGCCGCGTCGGTCTGGACGCAGTTCCTCCAGGGGGCCGACGGCAACAACGCCGGGCGGGGCTGGAACCACCTGGGCGACATCCACGCCCGCGCCCGCCGCACCGTGGAGGCGGCCGACTGCTGGCTCAAGGCGGCCGAGGCCTTCGAGACGTCCCACTACAACCACATGGCGGTCGCCACCTTGAAGAAGGTCATCCGGCTCGACCCGGGCCGCCCCGAGATCTACCGCACCCTGGCCGACCTGAACGCCCGCTGCGACCGGGTGGGGGACGCCGTGGAGGCCTACCTGCACTACGCCCGCCACCTCCAGGAGAACCAGCGCCTGGCCGAGGCCCTCGAGGTGTTCGGCCGGATCCGCATCCTGGACCCGGTCAACGCCCGCCACCGCATGCAGCTCGCCGACGAGCTGCTCCAGTTCGGCTTCGAGGGCGAGGCCGCCCGCGAGGCGGTCCACGCCGCCGACCTGCTCCTGGAGCGGGGCGACAGCGAGGGCGCCCAGGCGCTCCTGGCCGACTGGTCCGAGCGCATCCCCGGCCACGCGGGCCTCAGCCTGCGCCACACGGCCCTGGCCGGGGGCACCGGCCTGACCCGCGTCCCCCCGGGGCCGGGCATCCCCGACGGGGTCCTCTCCGCCCAGGGCCTGGACGGCCGCAGCCGCGCCCGGGACCGGGGCTGGAACCGGGGCGCCCCGGACCCGGCGGCCTGATCCCCGGCACCGTTTGGGCACCGGCCCCGTCGTCGGGTATGCTCAAGCGCGGGTGATGGGGGCCCGAAAGGAAAGTGCGGGGCCGGTGCCGCCAGGCGGGCGGCCGCGCACCTTCAGGGTGGGAGCGACGGCGATGGGCGTACGCTGGGGCATTTTTGGCCTCGTCCTCCAACTGGTGCTGGCCGGAAGCGCCGGGGCGGAGGAGATCCTCGTCGTCATCAATCCCGCCGCCCCCGTCGACCGGCTCTCCCCCGACCAGCTCAAGGAGGCCTACCTGGGCGACGCCTTCTTCTGGGGCTCGGTCAAGATCCACCCCGCCGAGCTGCGCCTCCCCCCCGAGCTCTACGCCGGCTTCCTCCAGGCGATCGCCAGCATGAGTCCCGAGCGCTACGAGGTCTATTGGATCCGCAAGGTGTTCCGCGAGGGCGGCATGCCCCCGCGCCCCTTCGAGAGCGCCGAGGCCCTGCTCGCCTACGTGGCCAACACCCCCGGCGCCGTGGGCTTCGTCCGCGCCGCCGACCTGGGCGGCGCCCACGTCAAGATCGCCGCCCACCTCCCCTACGACCCGCGCCCCGCGCCCCGCCCCCGCGCCCGCTGACCCGGCCTCCGGGTTTCACCCCCCCGCCGCCGTCCGCCCCGCCTGCCCCCGCGCCTTCGCGGCCTCCGCCTCCAGCTTGTCGGCCCGCGCCCGCCGCTCGGCGATCTCGCCGATGATGCGCTCGGCCTGGAGGGCCCGCTCCCGGGCCGCCTCGGCCTCGGCCCGGCGCCGCGCCCGGGGGTCGCCCTGCAGGCGGGCCAGCAGGCGGTCCTTGTCCGGCAGGCCGCTGGCCTCGATCAGGGCCTCCGGCGGGATCGGCACCCCGCCGCGGGCCAGGTCGGCCAGGGCGGTGAACTGCTCCTGGCGCAACGTCACCACGTCCGGGGCGTCGCCGATCACGATGTCCACGTCCAGCTCCGCCAGCCGGTTCTCCACCCGCACCACCGTCGCCAGGCGCGCGTCGCCCGACAGCTCCGGCGGCACCTGCCCCAGCTCGCGGACGAGCTCGTCCGCCAGGGTCACCGGGCGGTTGATCCCCACCCAGCGCGGCGCGTCCGGCTCGTCCGTGACCCGCACCCAGCGCGGCCCCGTCCAGAACTGGCGCACCCGGCCCCACACCTTGCGGTAGGTCCGGTGCTGCCACGAGCGCAGGGTGTCGAACAGCGGCCCCAGCTCCAGCTGGCCGCCCTGCTGGCGGGCCTGGATGGCGCGCCCCGAGGCGCTCTCGCCCACCTTGCCGGCCAGGGCCGCGTTGGCCCCCACGGCGTCGATCTCGGCCTTGGCCTCGGCCAGCAGGGAGAACTGGGCCTGGGCCATGTCGCCCGTGGGCAGCACCTCGAAGGCGAAGCCCGGCACCGTCTCCACCCAGCCGTCTGGCCGCGCCAGCTCCCGCCGGGCCGCCGCCACGTCCTCCACCGCCCCCTTCTCCGAGCGCACCTGCCGGACGGAGAGCAGGTGCAGCGCCTTGGAGCGCCGCTTGTTGATCTCGTCCTGGATGCCGATCAGCTGCCGCACCGCCCCGTAGCGCTCCCCGTCGCGGCTGATGAACGCCGAGCACAGCACGTACGGGTCCTCCGGCCGGCCCTGGTCGTCGGCGTACGGGGAGGGGAGGGGCCCCTTGAGCAGCCCCCCCTTGCACAGCACGGCCTGGAACACCTGCTCCCCCTCCCGGTACCAGACCTCCACGACCCGCACCCGGCGGCGGCGCGGGTCGGCCCAGCGCAGCGGCTTGTCGGCGTAGGTCTGGTCGCCGGTCGCGCTCCCCGCCGACAGGGCCGCCTCCAGGGCCTCCTCCTTGCCGGGGAAGCGGCGCCGGGCCTCGTCCAGGTCCATCCAGATCACCTGCCCCCGGTAGCGCGCGTCCTCCAGGTCCCGCCGCCGGGCGTGGGGGTCGACGAAGCCCCGGTCCCAGGCGATCGCCTTCACGCTCACCTTGGGGCCCCCCGCCCCCTCCCGCGCCACCACCTCGGCGAAGCCGGTGCCCTCGATCAGGAGGTGCTCGAACACCTGGGAGCGCACCTGGTCGAACTCGCTGGTGTCGCACACGAACCGCACCGCCTCGGTGGCGGCGCGGGCGGCGTGCTCGTCCGCCGGGGTGCGGGGGTGGCAGGTGGGGCGGGTGCGGGCCTGGCGCTCGGTGCCCAGCAGGTAGTCCACCTTGGGCTTGATGCGGTTGACCACGATGGCCGGCTGGCCGCGCTTGGCCAGCTCCGCCTCCTCCTCGGCGGTCCACTGGCGGCCGTCGTAGTAGTCCCGGTCCCGCTCGGCGGCGGCCCGGGAGGCGTCGGAGGCGTCCGCCGCCTGGTCGAAGTAGCCCACCAGGCGGGCCAGCAGGGCGGCCTCGGCCTCGGGGTCGGCAAGGGTGCTCGTCTGGTTCATGCCACTCTCCATCCGTGCTCCACGGGGTTGTCGAAGGCCCGCCCCCACCGGTCGCCCCCCCCGTCCGCCGGGGCGGGCGCCCCGGCCGCGAAGGGCCGGCTCATGCAGGCGTAGCGCGTCTCGTCGTAGGCGTGGTCCTCCTGGCCGCCCTTCGCCACGTCCTCCGGGTCGTGCGCGTCCAGCACCAGGTCGGGAAGGGTGCGCAGGAAGCCGTCCGCGCAGGTGCTGAAGACGTACAGCATCGGCGCGCCGTCCACGCCCGTCAGGCGGCTGCGCACCTCCTGGTAGCCGGCCCGGCGGTCGTTGTCCGCGCGCTTCAGCAGCACGCCCTTCGCCGCCATGCGCTCGGCCGGGGAGGGGCCGTCCGAGCGGCTGAACATCGCGGGATCGGCCACCGAGAAGGCGATCCGCTCTCCCGGCTGCTCCCGCTCCCGGATGCCCTCCGCCACCTGGTCGCTGGTGAGGCGCAGGCCCTGGTCCGGCCGGCCGTCCCAGCCGTACCACTCCCGGTAGCGCACCAGCGCCCCGGCGGGGAGGCCCCCTTGCGTCCCGTCCGCCACCGCCCACCACCCCACCGAGAACGGCTTGGACGAGCCCCAGTCCAGCGACCGGAACCGGGTCCAGCGGGCGGGAACCGCGAACGGCTCGATCACGTGCCGCTCCCGGGAGAACAGCTCCAGGGCCTGCCCCGCCGCGATGTCCCAGTCGCCGTCCCTTAAGGCCCGCACCAGGGCGGGGCTGCCCAGCCCCGACAGGCGCGCCAGGTAGTCCGGGTCGGCGGCCAGCAGGGTGGGGTTGTCCGCGACCCGCGCCGGCAGGTACTGCCGCCGCATCCCCCCCTCGGCGGCGGGCGCCCGCCAGAGGTCCCCCGGCGGCCGGGGCGTCACCCAGGCGCGCTTCACCCAGGCGTGCCCCACCGACCCCGGGTTGGTGGCGCACTCGATGCGCGGCAGGCGCCCCGCCAGCGCCTCCGGCACCTTCAGCCCCCCCAGCCGCACCCGGGACCGCAGGAAGCGGTACTGGCCTTCCGTGAAGTGGGTCAGCTCGTCGATCAGCAGCACGTGGATCTCGGCCCCCTGGTACTTGATCAGGTCGCCGTCGTTCTGCAGGTGCGCCAGCTTCAGGACCGAGCCCCCCTCGAAGGCGAACGCCCCCCGCCGCTCGCTCCACCGGGCCCTGCCCCCGGCCAGCAGCGGCCCCAGCAGCTCCATGAGGCTCCCCGGCCCCTGCAGGTGGTTGGCCCGCAGGTCCGGGTGGGTGCGCCGGAACAGGTACGCCTGGCAGCCCGGCACCGCCAGGCACCAGCGGATCGCGGAGACCCGCAGCAGGAAGCTCTTGCCGCCCCCCGCCGCGCCGCCGTACAGCAGCTCGGTGGCGGGGGAGGCGAAGGCCTGGCTCTGGCGGGGGTGCAGCTCGATCCGCATGGAGGCTCCGGCAGGGACACGCCACCCGGCGGCCCCCCGCCAGAGGTTGTAGCGGCTTCCGCCGGGGCCCGCCTTGCGTTTCTGGCGTATTTGGTGTTTCTGGCGTTTCTGGCGCCTGCGTGCGTTTTCCGGCGTTCCGGGGGCCCGGGGCCCGCCCCGGCGGGCTGGTCAGGAGGCGCGGCGAGCCGGATGCGGGCCGCGTCGCGACGCCCGGGCCACGCCGGCGGGACCGGCGGCGTTCGCGGGCCCTCGTGGCCGACCGCGCGGCGGCCGGGGTCCGGGGGCTGGTGGTGCGGCTGGCCCGCGCAACCCCGGTCTTCCTGGCCGCAACGCCGCCGCCGCGCCCCCACCCCCCGGCGGGCCAAGAGCCCCCTGTCCCCGGGCGGAGCGGCCCGTCGCTGCGGTCCCGGCCGGGCCCGGGTCGCCAAGCCCCGATCTGTTATAGTCAGGTCGTCCCCCCTCCGCCTCGTTGAGCCCGATGGCCGCGACGCCACCATCCCGCGCCGCCGCCGGGGTGCGTCGCCGCCTCCCGGTCCGGTGGCTGCTGCCCGCCCTCGCGGCCGTGGGGGCGAGCGCCGCGGCCCTGTACGTCACCGTGGACGGGGTCGGCGCCAGCGGCGACTCGGCCGGCTACCTGGCGGCCGCCCGCAGCTTGGCCCGGGGCGAGGGCTGGCGCGACTTCTACGGCGGCGTCTACCTGCTCCACCCCCCCGCCTATCCCACCGCCCTCGGACTGCTGGACCTGGCCGGGATCGAGGTCCGCCAGGCCGCCCGATGGCTCGCCGCGCTCCTGTATGGGGCGACCGCGCTGCTGGTGGGGCGTTGGCTCTTCACCCGGCTGCGCTCCCGCCCCCTCGCCGCCCTGGCCCTGATCGCGGTGGCCTGCTCGCCCCCCCTCCTGCTGGAGGCGGCCATGGCCCGGACCGACCTGCCGTTCATCTTCCTGACCGTGGCGGCCCTGCATCTGGCGGAGCGCTACTGGCTGCGCGGCGGCACCGGCCCCCTGACAGGGTTCGCGGCGATCGCCGCTCTCGCCCTGCTCACCCGCTATTCCGGAGCGCCCCTGGTGGCCCTGGGCGGGCTCCTGGCCTTGGCCCGCCCCGGTGGCTGGCACCGCCGCATCCGGGAGGCGGCGGCCTTCGGCGCCGTGGCCGTGCTGCCGTCCCTGGTGTGGCTCCTGCGCAACTGGGTCGAGGCCGGGGCCCTGTTCGGGGGCCGCAGGCCGCCCCGAGATACCTTCTGGGAGACGGCCGGACTGGCGGCGCGGGTGGTCGGGCGTTGGTTCCTGCCCGCCAGCGGGAACGCGGCGTGGGACGCCGCCGCCGCGACGGCCCTCGGGGCCGTTGCGCTCTTTGCCCTGGTCGCCCTGGGGCGGCGCGGGGCCGGCGAGGCACCCCGCGGGCCCGCCGGCTGGGGCGCGGTCGTGCCGATGGTCGGCTTCGCGGTCCTCTACGGGGCCTTCACCGTCGTCACCTCCAGCCGGTACGGCGCCCTCAACACCCGCTTCCTCGACCCCCTGATCGTGCCCTTGATCCTCTCGACGGCCTTCGCCCTGGACCGGGCGCTGGCGCGAGGGTCCGTTCGGCTGCCCTGGCCCCGTGCCCACGCCGTGGCCCTGTGCCTGGCGCTGGCGGTCTGGGTGGCCGCCGACCCGGCCCGCTTCTTCACGACCCTGGGGCGCAGCCTGCACCGGGACGGTGCCCCGGAGTTCGCCCACGCCACCTGGCGGCGCTTCGACATCGTGGCGAAGGTGGCCCGGCACACGCCCCCCGGCGCCCTGGTGAGCAACCATCCGGCCCTGGCCTACTGGCTCATGGACCGCCCCCTGACGCGCCTGCCCCCGGCCCACCTCCTCCGCGACCCCGCCACGGCCGGAGACTTCGCCCGCGGGGTGCGCGAACGGCTCATGGACCGCGGGCGCACCGTCTATGTCTGGTTCGGGTTCGCCCCCGCCGCCCGTCCCCCCGCCCCGGCGGACCTGTCCCGTGCGGTGGCCCTGTTACCGGTCTGGCGCGCTCCCGACGGCTCCGGCGCGGTCTACGTCCTCCAGCCCCGCTAGGGGTCCGCCGGGCCCCCGGCTGGTATGCTTCCCTCCGAGCCAATGACCCCCGCGACCGAGATCCCCCCCGCCCCGACCTCCCCCCCGCCGCTTTCGGTCCGCCGGGCCGTGCCCGCCTTGGCCGGCCTGGCCGGCATGGCTGCGGTCCTGTCCGTCACCCTCCGCCACGGCGTCGGCTACACCGCCGACTCGGCGGACTACGTGGCGGCGGCCCGGGGCTTGGGCGCGGGGGAGGGGCTCACCAGCGTCAGCGGCGGCCTGTACCTCACCCATCCCCCCGGCATCCCCCTGCTGCTGGCCCTCCCGGCCGCCCTCGGCCTGGACCCGGCGGCGGCCTTCGCTTGGCTGGACGCCCTGGCCTTCGGCGTCACCCTCGGGGTGGTGGGGGGGTGGCTCTTCAAGCACCTGCGCGACCCCGCCCTGGCGGGGGTGGGGCTGCTGGCCGTGGCCTTGTCCCAGCCCCTCCTGCTGGTGGCCTGCGTGGCGTGGAGCGAGGCGCCCTTCATCGCCCTCACCGTCGCCGCGCTGGCGGTCGCCGGGCGCTACCTGGAGGCCCCCCGCGCCGGGCCGCTGGCGGCCTTCGGTCTGCTGGCCGGCCTCGCCTTCCTGACCCGCTACGCCGGGGCCCCCCTGGTGCTGCTGGGGGGGCTGCTGGTCCTGGCCCGTCCGGGCCCCTGGGGCCGCCGCCTGGGCCACGCCGCCGCCTTCGGGGCCCTGGGGGGGCTGCCGGTACTCGCCTGGCTGGGGCGCAACCAGCTCGTCGCGGGCACCCTGTTCGGCTCCCGCGAGGCCGCCACCGGGGGCCTCGCCGACGCGGTCGGGCGCACCGGCCGGGTGGTGGGGATGTGGTTCTGGCCCTTCCCCGGCGCCCCCGGCCTGCCCGCCGTGTCCGTGGCGGCGGGCCTGGCGGCGCTGTGCCTGGTCCTGGCGGCCCTGTGGCGCGGCAGGGCCGGGGCGGCGCGGGAAGGGACGAAAGCCGGCGGGCAGGGGGCCGCCGCCTGGGCCCCGGCCCTGCCGTGGGCCGGCTTCGCGCTCGTCTACGCCGTGTTCATCGTGGCCGCCAAGTCCCGCATCGGCGAGATGGAGGGCCGCTACCTGTTCCCGCTCGTGGCGCCCCTCTACCTGCTCGGGGTCTTCGCCGCCGACCGGGCCCTGGCCCGCGCCGCCTTGGGGCTGTCCCGCCCCCGGGCCTGGGGCGCGGCCCTGGCGGTGGCCCTGGGGGTGTGGCTGGCGGCCTACCCCGCCCCCCTCGGCCTGTCCCTGGTGCGGGACATGAGCCGCTTCGGCGTGCCCGAGTTCGGCACCGTGTTCTGGCAGGCGCGGGCCGTGGTCCGGCGCCTGGCGGAGCCGCTCCCGGACGGCCTCTACCTGTCCAACGCCCCCGAGGTGGTCTACTGGAACGGCGGCCGCCGGGCCTCCCCGGTGCCGCCCCGCGCCGCCCTGGCGGCCCCCGCCGGGGCCGAGGCCCTCCGGTCCCGGGTGGCGGCGGCCGCGCCCCAAGGCGGCGCCTGGGTGGTCTGGTTCCGCATGCCGAAGCGGCAGGACCTGGCCAATCCCGGCGACCTGGCCCGGGTCGTCACCCTCGCCCCCGTCTGGACGGCCCCGGACGGCTCCGGCGCCATCTTCCGCGCCCTTCCGCCCGGCGCCGCGGCGCCCCCGCCGCCGCCGGGGTGACGTCCGTCACCCCCGGACCCCGCCGTTTCCCATCAAGACACGCCCCCCGCGCGCCGATGAACGGATTACCAGGCGGACGCCACGGGAGGAACGATGCGACCGCGACCGAACAAGCCCAGCACCTCGCTTGCGACCCGCGAGCGGCGCGCCGACCTGCGGGTCCCGGTGCGCGCCGCCGTGACCGTGGCGGGCGGGGGCCACAAGCAGTGCGGATGGGTCCGCAACTTGAGCTGCGGCGGGATGTTCGTCGAGGCCGAGACCCCCTTCCCCACCGGCACCGAGGTGGAGGTGGACACCCTCCTGCGGGAGGGCTACCAGGTCCGGCGTCTGCGGGTCGTGGCGTGGGTGGCCTGGGTGGGGGACGGGGGCATGGGCCTCCAGTTTGACGCCCTGTCCCCCGGCGACCTCGACCTCATCATCCGCACCCTCCAGCGCTTTTAGCAGGGCCCCATCAGGCCTCTCGGCCGCGCAGTTCCGGCCCGGTGTGGCGTCGGGGGCCCGGCAGCTCGCCTTCGGGGTCCCGTCCCGCCTCGGGCGGCTCGGAGCGCCCGGGGCGGCGCCGGTCCGCCTCGGAGCCGTGCCCGTAGCCCCCTTCGCCGAAGGGCGGCGAGGGCGCGCGCAGCACGCGGAACGTCAGGATGCAGGCGAAGCAGATCAGTCCGACGACGACCGCGAGGGCGGCCCAGCCGGCAGGGGATGGCATCGTGGCCATGACGGTATCCTCCCGCGCCGCCCCGCCACACGGAGCGCGGGCCGGGGTCGGCGCACTCGGCGCGTGATCCCATCCCGTCCCACCCGTTGTTCAGCTATGACTCTAGCGCCGCCTCCGCCCCTGCGAAAGGCGTGCCCTTCGCCCCCCGGGCCGCTACAGGTGCTCGGCGGTCCACTCCGCGAACGGCACGCCCCAGTCGGGCACCTTGCCGCCGCGCCGGAAGAACATCTCCTTGTGGGCCATCTTGAGGGCGTAGGGCAGGTGGCCGGTGCGCAGCACCTCGGTCTTGCCCCCGTACCAGGCGTCGGAGTGGACGTAGAAGCCCTTGCGGTCCCCCGTCTCGCCCACCCACACCACCTCGCCCTTGAACGGCGTGTCGGCCTGCTCGGCGGTGAGGGTGGCCACGTCCCGGCCGATCTGGCGCGCCGCGATGTCGGCCTGGCGCTGGGCGGTGGAGGCCAGCTTGGGCACCGCCAGGGCGGCGCAGTCCCCCACGGCCAGCACGTTGGGGTGGCCGTCGGCCCGCATGGTCAGGTCCGTGATGACGAACCCCTCCTCGTCCGTGCACGGCAGCTCCCGCACGAAGGCGTGGGCCTCCCAGTTGGGGAACACGATCTTCAGCTCCGCCTCCAGCTCGGTGCCGTTGGCGAAGGCGATCCCCTCCGCCGTCACCCGGGCGATGTCCCGCGTGCCGTTCCGGAAGCTCACGCCCCGCTCCTCCACCATCTCCCGCAGCCGGTTGCCCACCGCCAGCCCCGCCCCCTCGGCGAAGACCCGCGCCGGGGTGAACAGGGTCACGTCCTTGGGGTCCCCCTTGCCGTGCTCCTCGCGCCAGGCCGCCAGGGACATGGCCAGCTCCATGGCCGGCCCCTCGCAGGCGGCCTCGGCGATGGGCAGCCACTGGGGCTTGCCGCGCCGCCCCTGGCGGAAGCGGGCCGAGCCCACGGCCACCGGCCCGCCCCGGTAGCCGTCGTGCAGGTAGCGCCGGAGCCGGGCGCCGTAGTGGGTGTCCGAGACGGCGTGGCCGTGCTCGGCGAAGCCCTCGATCCGGTCGTAGGCCAGCCGGGCCCCCACCGCCAGCACCAGGTAGTCCCACGCCAGCCGCTCCGGGGCCGCCCCCGGCGACTCCGAGGGGCGGTAGGCCACGTGGCCCCCCTTCAGGTCGATCTCCCGCACCTCCCCCTGCACGAAGCCGATCCCGTCCTTCTCCAGGACGGGCCCCAGGGGCATCCGCAGGGTGGCCGGGTCCCGGTCCTCCAGCACCTCCGTGGCGATGTTGGGGACGAACAGCAGGTAGGGCCGCGGGTCCAGCACCGTGACCTGCACCCGCCCCTTGCCGTACTCCTTGACCTTCTGGGCGGCGGCCAGCCCCGCGAAACCGCCTCCCAGCACCAGCACGTGCCTCGCCGTGAACGTCATACGACCCCCTGTCGTGCGCGGGCCGCCTCCCGTCCCCCGTCGCCCCCCGGTGCGGCCGCGGTGGAATCAAACGCAGCCTTGCCTCCAACCTACCGCCGATCCCGGCGTTCGGCAATGCCGCGCCCCCCCGCCGAAGGCGGCCGGGCGGGGCCCCCGGCATGACGCCGCCCGCCCGTTCCTGCTACCGTGGGGGCCGCAAGGGGAGGGACGCTCGGATGCGCCAGCATGTGTTTCGTGCCGGGGGGGCCGCCCTGCTCGCGGGGGCCCTCCTCGCGGCCTCCGGCCCCGCCGCCGGGGCGCCCGCGGCCGCCGGCGCCTGGGTGCAGGCCGACGAGCCCGAGGCCTACCGGGTGTTCCAGCGCGCCGCCGGCGCCGCCGACGTCCCCCTGTCCGGCACCTACGGCGGACCCGCCCCCCCCGCCGCCGCCCAAGCCGTGGAGGCCCGCGCCGTGCGCCACGGCACCTCCGAGGCCGTCACCCGCTGGATCGTGGTGGACCCCGCGCCGGCGGACGGCGCCTGGCACGGCACCCTGCGGGTCCCTCAGGGGGGCTGGTACGACCTCCAGGTGCGCCTGCGGGGCGGCGGCGGCCCCGCGGCCTTCGCGGGCGACCACCCCTGGGGCGTGGGCATCCTGGTGGGGGTGATCGGCCAGAGCAACCTCGACCTCTGGTGGTCTCCCGAGCATTCCGGCCATACCCTCGACCCCGACCCCCTGGCCGCCAACCGCACCCCCGGGCGCGGCTGGCGGCCCCTCGCGGCCGAAACCGGCGACGGCGCCACCGCCTTCGCCGACGCCCTCATCGCGGCCACCGGCGTCCCCGTGGGCCTGCTGGCGTTCGCCCGCGACGGCGCCGCCCTGGTGCCCGAGGCCGACGCGGGCCTGGGCGTCTGGCTCGATACCGCCCCCTGCGCCGTGTTCGACACCTTCGCCACCGCCGTGGCCGCGGCCGGGGGCCGGCTGGAGCTGGTCCTGTGGGCCCAGGGGGAGCGGGAGGCCCGCGCCGGGGTCGGCGGGGAGCGCTACCGGGAGGCCCTCGCCGTCTTCCTCGCCCGCCTCCACGCCGTCGCCGGGCCCGACGCGCCGGTCCTGCTCTCCCTCCTGGGCCGGGGCGAGCGCACCGGCCGTCAGGCCGACGACCCCCAGCGCTTCCAGGCGATCCGCGACGCCCAGGAGGCGGCCTGCGCCGCCGACCCCCTGTGCCACATCGGCGCCACCACCGTGGACCTGCCCCTGCACCCCGACCCCCAGGCCATCCACTACGCCCCCGCGGCCTACATCACCCACGCCCGCCGCCTGGCCGCCGCCGCCCTCCACCGCATGGGCCGGGCCCCCTACGGCCGCGGCCCCACCCCGGCCGCCTGGCGGCTCACCGGCACCACCGTCGAGGTGCGCCTTTCGTCCCACGGCAGCCGCGGCCTGGTCCCCCCCGGCCCCGGCGGCTACACCGGCTGGGAGGTCCTGGAGGCGGGCGCCCCGCTCCCCATCCGCTCCGTGACCCCCCACGGCGACGCCGCCGTCCGCATCGAGCTGGCCCGCCCCCCCGCCGGCCCCCTCACGGTCCGCCACCTCTACGGCAACGCCCCCGACGCCTCCCGCGTCGCCCGGACCGCCGGCCCCCTCCCCCTCCCCGTGGAGGGCCGCTCCGCCATCCCCCGGGAAACGCCGGTGGCCGCCCCGGCGGCCCCTTGAGGCCGCCCCATTTCCCCCTTTCGGGGGACTGACAGCACGGCCCGGACCGGGCAGACTTGCCAGAGTGCGGGTGTCAGGGCCGGGCCCGGCGGCGGGCCGGCCGGATCAGGAGTACCGGACATGCGGTGGGTGGACCGAATCCAGGCGGATCGGGCGGGACGGGCGGGTGGGCCGCCGTCCCCGGCGGCGCGCAGGAGACCGTTGGACGCGGCCGAAAGGCCGCGCGCGGCGACGCCGGGGACGGGGCCGGGAACGATCTCGGAAGACGCGGAGGTCCGCATCCGCCCCGGCGGCCCGGACCCCGGGGCGCCCACGGGTCTCGCCGAGGCCCCCGGCACGGGCATCGGCACGATTACGGGCCGCGCCTCCGGGGTGGCCCCCGGCGGCATGTTCGTCGACTGCCCCTGCCCCCTTCCCGTGGGGTGCCGGTGCCGCGTGGCGGTCACCGTGCGGGGCGTCACCGCCGAGTGCGAGGCCTGGGTGGTGCGCTCCCTCTCCACCGGCCGCACCGGCATGGGCCTGCTGTTCCGCGAGCCCGACACCGGCTTCGTCCGCGCCCTCGCCGCCCTGGCCGCCTGACCCCCCTCAGGCCTCAGGCTTCACGTCTCGGGCCCCAGGCCCCAAGCCTCACACCCCAAGTCTCACACCCCAGGCCCCAGGCTTCAGGCCCCAGGCTTCAGGCGTCACGTCACCGGCCCCACACCTCAGGCCCCAGGCCTGATATCCCATGGCTCACGCCGAACCCCTCAAACCCCAGGCTTCAGCTCTCGCGCCCCAGACTTCACCCTTCACGCCCCACACCTCAGGCGCCACACCTCGGCCCGCACACCCCAAGCCTCACGCCGCAGGCCTCGCGCCTCAGGCCTCACCGTTCACGCCTCACGCCCCAGCCCCCAAGCCTCACACCTCACGCCCCAGCCCTCACGCCCCAGCCCTCACGCCTTCGCCGCTTCCGGCCGATAGGTCTCCGGGGCCCCGTGCCCTCCAAGGGCCCGGCGCGACGGTCCACACAACGGGAGGACAGGCCATGGAACCACGGCGGATGCGGGTGGAGTGCCACCTGGCGGCCTCGGTCGGCAGCCCCGACCGGGAGCGCTTCATGGGCTGGGTGCGCAACATGAGCGCGGGCGGCATGTTCGTGGCCACCGCCGGCCGCCTGCCGGTCGGCACCCGTTGCGACGTGGCCCTCCTGCTGCGCGAAGGCGACGCCGAGCGCACGGCCCACGCCGTGGGCGAGGTGGTCCGGGTGGCCGACGACGGCCTCGCCCTCCAGCTCCTCGCCATGCACCCCGACGCCGAGCGCGCCGTGCGCCGGATGCTCCAGGAGGTCCCCCCGGCCCCCGTCTCCGGCTGAACTCGGCCTTACGTCCGCGCCTTGCGGTGCGGGCTCCAGCGCCGGTAGCCGGCCTCGATCGCCACCGCCAGCCCCACCATGGCGGGCAGCACCGCCAGGTGCCCCGGCGCCCGCCGCCCCGTCTCCAGCAGCAGCGCCGCCAGCGCCCCCAGGCACGCCGCCACCCCCAGGGCGGGCAGCCAGCGGCTCCCCCCCGTGCGGGGCGCCAGCTTCACCGCCGCCCCGTTCACGGCGGCGAAGATCAGCAGGAACCCCGCGCTCCCCATCGTGGCGATCCCCGACAGGTCAAAAACGTTGCCCACCGCCAGGGTGGCCGCCGCCGTCAGCAGCAGTCCCTCGATGGGCCGCCCCCACACCTTGTGCTCCAGCGCCTCCGGCAGCTCCCCCTCCTTGGCGATGATGTAGGAGAACCGCGCCGCCCCGTACAGCGTGGCGTTGATCGCCGAGGCGGTGGACAAGAGCGCCGCCACCGCGATCAGGGTGAACCCCGCCTGCCCCAGGAACGGCCGCGCCGCCTCCGCCAGGGCGTAGTCCCTGGCCCCCGCGATGGCCGGCAGCGCCAGGTTCCCCACCGTCACCGCCGCCACCGCCACGTAGAGCACGAGCACGAAGCCCACCGCCGCGAAGTAGGCCGCCGGCAGGGTGCGCGAAGGGCGCCGCACGTCGTGGGCCGTGTTGGCGATCAGCTCGAAGCCCTCGTAGGCCAGGAAGATCAGCATCCCCCCCGCCACCAGCGCCCCCGGCCCCGCCCAGGTGTCCGGCGCCAGCCGCGCCGGCTCCACCCGCAGCGCCCCCGCCCCCACGAACACCAGCAGCAGCGCCACCTTCACCCCCACGATGGCCGTCTCCGCCCGGCCCACCGCCGCCGACCCGGCCGCGTTCAACGCCGTCAGCGCCACGATCGCGACGCTCAGCAGCCCGTGCCGCCACGCCCCGCTGCCCGGCGCCCCCGCCAGCGTCGCCCCGTAGCTGCCGAAGGCGTAGGCGTAGAGCGACAGCATCACCACGTAGGCCAGCCACAACAGGACGTTCAGGCTCCCCGCCGCGAGCCCCCGCCCGAAGGCCCGGTCGATGAACGTCACCGTCCCCCCCTGGCTCGGGAAGGCCACCGAGAGCCTCGCGTACGACGCCGCCGTCACCAGCGCCACGACCCCCGCCACCCCGAACGCCAGCGGCGCCCCGCCCCCCGTCAGCTCCACGGAGAGCCCCAGCACCGCGAAGATCCCACCCCCCACCATCCCCCCCACCCCGATCGCCACCGCCCCCCAGAACCCCAGGGAGCGCGCGGGCGGATGCGGACGGCCCGGCGCGCGGGTCATGCCCGGACGCCCCCGGCGGCGGTCACACCTCCCCGCCGCGCCGGCCGTCCCCCGCCGGGCCTCACTCGAACTGCCTCTTGAACGCCTCCAATTCCTCCCTGAGCGCCTTCACCTCCGCCTCCAGCTTGCTGATGCGCTCGTCCTCGCTGCGCACCGCCAGGGTGGCGGCCTCCGGACGGGCAGGGGAGGGGGCCTCCTCCGAGACCTCCGGCATTCCGGACAGCAGGTGGGTCCAGCGCCGCTCCTTCTGCCCCGCCTGGCGGGGCAGCAGCAGGGCCAGGGGCGGCTCCCGCTCGGCCAGGCGCCCCAGGGCCTCCTCCACCTCCTCCAGGCTCACGAAGGACCGCATCCGCCCGGCGCGCCCCTTCAGCTCCCCGGCGGTCTGCGGGCCGCGCAGCAGCAGCTCCGCCACCAGGGCCGCCTCCGGCTCCCGCACCGGGAACTTCTGGGTGAAGCCGTGGCGGTACTTGGGCACCCGCGCCCCGGCCTGGTGGGTGGTCAGGGACAGCCCCTTGGCCTGGAGCCGGTCCAGCCCCCGCACCACGTCCGTCTCCGCCAGGGCCATCACCGGCAGCCGGTTCGACTGCTGGTTGCAGGCCGCCGTCAGGGCCTTCAGGGTGAGGGGGTAGTACTCCGGGGTGGTGAGCTGCTTCTCGATCAGGCAGCCCAGGACGCGCGCCTCGATCGCGTCGAGGGGAGCGATCGCATCGGGCGGCTCGGTGGGCTGGATCGGCTCGGCGGGGGGG
>Ga0210123_1000609_pt1 | contig 21525 bp, 19 predicted proteins | sample Muzzi_PWB_D2_FD_185535 | JGI IMG/M metagenome (GOLD analysis project Ga0210123, IMG submission 185535) | Wetland microbial communities from San Francisco Bay, California, USA, that impact long-term carbon sequestration - Muzzi_PWB_D2 (SPAdes) | ecosystem: Environmental > Aquatic > Marine >... | reverse complement strand
CTGCTCAGCGGTGCCGGGATAGAGCGACTTGCTGAGTTCCGCCAGGCGGTTGACGCTGTCGTCGTAGCGCCACGGATACAGCGGCGAGATGATGCCGCCGCCGGCCCATGACGATTCACCGCCGAGCGGACCGCGTTCGAGCAGCAGGATTTCGAGTCCGGCGCGGTGCAGCTCGTGTGCGCTGAGCATGCCGATGGCGCCGCCGCCGATGATGATTATGTCCGGCATGATGGCCTGGTTGTCGGGCTGGCTGGAGCGGGTGAAGGGAATCGAACCCTCACTGGAAGCTTGGGAAGCTTCTGTTCTACCATTGAACTACACCCGCTGGTCTGTGCGCTGTTTCGCCACGATTTCCTTCACGATCAGGGAATATTCCGCGCATCCCTGCGCTGCACCCGAGGCGGGTAATATACGTCATCATCGCAAAAAAACAAAAAGTATCGGTTTCCCGGAGGGATGAAGAGGATCGGTTGTACATGCCTTGCCGAAAAATGCGATGGAGTCCTCCGGCGGCAGTGATGACCGTATGTGCCAGTGCGATTCCAGATCCTGCGTGCAGAAATACGGGTTTTGTGCCCGGGTGTGTCCGGATCAATGTACAGAAGGGTACGACAGCGTGGTCATGCCGGGTATACCGCGGGAAGTGCCGGGGTACAGGCTTATCTGTGTTTTAGCGAGCTTATCCCGGTCTCCGGCGGGGTCGTGCTGCTCGTCCGTTCCTGTTACTGTTAATCGCGCTGGCGCGCAGGCGTTACCGATGAAAAAGCACGCCGGCAGGCCCTGGGCGCGGGTTATCCGGCAGTATGCCGAATTCCCCGGTTAGCTCGTATATTGCTTTGTGCCGGGCTATATCGCCGATTCCGTCTATTTATCGCAGGACGGATCGGATTCGATTCCGGCAGGCGCGTATTCGATGTATTTCTCGCAGTAGCAGCGGTGCTCGCCCAGGGCCCACTTTTTCTTGCAAACCGCAATCATTTTCTTCGCGATATCGGATGATAGTTCCTGCTGAAGCGCTGCACTTGCCGCCAGCGCTTCCTGTTCGCGCCTCGCTTTTTCTTCCTGCGCAAGTCGTGCCTGTTCTGCGAGCTTTCGTTTGCGTTCTTTTTCAACGGCCAGCTTTTCGCGAGCGGCGATCGCCTTGTCGATCTGGGCGCTCAGCGTCGCCTTGGCCTTCGACTTTTCAGCTTCGTCATCACATGCATATTCGATCGTTTTGATCTCGGCGAACTCCGCCGGTGGATTGAGCTTGCATTTCATTTTCGGCACAACCGCTGCGACTGCTACGCCTTTCGCAACACTCGATGTGGGTGAGGCCGCCGGCCTGATGGCGGCCAGGGCCGCCGCTCTGGTCTGCTGCATTCTGGTTACCGCAGCCTTGAAGTCGGTGATATCGAAACTGAGTTCGACAGGCGTCCTGTAAGGTTTCAGCACAAAGGTGAGTTTGCTGCCATTGAGCAGGGAGTCGACCGTTTGCTGATTGAGCTGCATCGTGTAGACGCCGTGCGCGCCGTCATTGACGCAAATGTCCTTTTTCACCGACAGGCCCTGCTGCAGAAAACGGCTGTGGCGCTCCTGATTGTTCAGGCACCACTGGAAGATCGCATTGCGCTCTCCATCGATGAGCACGTCATTTACGGCGAATGCATCGAATGATTTGGCGCTGTTTTCGTCGTCGGCGGCTCCCGTGGTGATTCTGAGGCGTAACTGGCGGCCATCGAAAAACAGATGATAGTAAGTGTCTTCGACAGCAACCGTCTTGGTCATCGATTCGCCGGAAGTGTTCCAGGCGATGTCCGTGCCGAAGTCAAAATGTTTATCCTTTGCGAATGGATTGGAATCCACCGCGGCGTGGGCCAGTGCGGTTGCGAAAAAGAGTGCTGGCAGAAGCGTATAACTTGAAATTTTCATTACCCCAAAATCACCCTGAGCCCTGGTTGAAAAAGATATTCAGTACTGAAGTAGAGAACCGGCGGTTAGCACGATTAGTCAATGTATAGCACAATACGACGATTTTTTTGTCAGGCCGAATACGAGACCAGCAGCGCCAGATTCTGCGGGATCATGTAAAATCGGACCAGCATGAATGTAACGATCAATGGCGAACGTCAACGCCTTGCCGCCGAAACCAGCATCGATAGACTGATCGAGCAGCTCGGACTGCAGCACAGGCGCCTGGCGGTGGAAGTCAATCTTGAAATCGTCCCGCGAAGCGATTACGCGCTGCGTCTGCTCGCTGAAGGCGATGTCGTCGAGATCGTCCAGGCGATCGGCGGCGGCTGAAAGTGCCGGTAGCCGGTGTTCGCGTAACCCAGAACCTGAAGAGACAAGCCATCATGGCCACTAGCGCTGAATCCATGACCGTTTCCGGCAACGCCGATCCGCTGATAATCGCCGGTAAAAGCTACAAGTCCAGGCTGCTGGTCGGCACCGGCAAATACCGCGATAACGAGGAAACGCGCCTCGCGATCGAGGCCAGCGGCGCCGAAATCATCACCGTTGCGATCCGGCGCACCAATATCGGCCAGAATCCGGACGAACCCAGTTTGCTGGATGTGATCCCGCTGAACAAGTACACCCTGCTGCCGAATACCGCGGGCTGCTACACAGCGGTCGATGCGGTGCGGACCTGCCGGCTTGCGCGCGAGCTGCTCGACGGCCACGATCTGGTCAAGCTCGAAGTGCTGGGCGACGAGAAGACCCTGTTCCCGGATACTGTCGCGACGCTGGAAGCGGCGCGCACGCTGGTCGATGACGGTTTCAAGGTGATGGTATACACCAATGATGACCCGCTGATCGCGAAGCGGCTGGAGGAAATCGGCTGTGTCGCGGTGATGCCGCTGGCCGCGCCGATCGGTTCGGGGCTGGGTATCCGTAATCCGTTCAACATCCTGACGATCATCGAAAACGCGAACGTACCGATCCTGGTCGACGCCGGTGTCGGCACCGCCTCGGACGCGGCCATCGCAATGGAACTCGGCTGTGACGGCATCCTGATGAACACCGCGATCGCTGCGGCGAAAAACCCGCTGCTGATGGCGTCGGCGATGAAAAAAGCCACCGAAGCCGGGCGCGAAGCCTACCTCGCGGGCCGAATGCCGAAAAAACGTTTCGCATCAGCGTCGTCGCCGCTCGACGGCCTGTTCTTCTGAGTGTCCTCCGCTGCGACAGCGCGGTCTGATGCACACCGCCGCAGCATCCGCAGCTTCGTGCTGCGTCAGGGCCGGCTCACATCGGCCCAGCGCAGGGCGCTGGATATACACTGGCCCGCGTATGGCATCGACTACAGATCAGGTCTGATCGATCCGGCGCGTGTGTTCGGCAACAGCGCCCCGGTCACGCTGGAAATCGGCTTCGGCAACGGCGACTCCCTGCTGCAACAGGCGCAGGGCGCGCCGCAGCGTAACTATCTCGGTATCGAAGTGCACCGTCCGGGCGTCGGGCAGCTGCTGCATCGCGCGGCCGAGGCGGGTATTCGCAACCTGCGCGTGATCAACCACGATGCGGTCGAGGTGCTGCGCGACATGATTCCTCGCGACAGCCTGGATTGCGTCCAGCTGTTTTTTCCCGATCCCTGGCACAAAAAACGCCATCACAAGCGGCGTATCGTACAGCCGGAATTCGCGCGGTCGATACTCGGGCTGCTGCGGCCGGGTGGCAGTTTCCATATGGCGACCGACTGGATGGATTACGCCGAGCACATGCTCGAGGTGATGGAACACTGCCAGGGATTCGACAATGCAGCGGGTCCGGGACGTTTCGCCACAGCGCAGTTACTGCGTCCCGAAACCCGCTTCGAAAACCGCGGCCGGCGGCTGGGGCACCAGGTCCGGGACCTGGTTTTCGTCAGGCGCGCCTGACAGGGCAATACCGGGCTTTCCGTGTATTACCGGCGCCTGGGGCGGGAATCCGTGTCCGCCGGCGCCGTCATGCTAGAATCGCGCACCACGATGCGATGCAACATGCGCTGGCGCCGCTCGATCGACTGTTCGCGCAATTTGATTCCCGCTCGGTAAACTGGTCTTAAAACGGATAGAATACGCCCTTTCATACGAACCGGGCGTCAGGCCGACTCGAACAGCTTTCGTTATTTTCAGGAGTATCAGAAATGTCTCATAAACACCCAATCGTTGCGGTTACCGGTTCCTCCGGCGCCGGGACTTCAACCGTCAAACGCGCTTTCGAGCATATATTCTTACGCGAAAGCATCAGACCGGTGGTGATCGAGGGCGACAGCTTCCACCGCTTCGACCGAGTCGCGATGAAAGAAGCCATGGCCAAGGCCGAATCCGAGGGTAATAACCATTTCAGCCACTTCGGCCCCGAGGCCAACCTGTTCGACAAACTCGAAGAGCTGTTCAGGACCTATGGCGAAACCGGCGGCGGCCAGCGCCGTCTGTATCTGCACAGCGATGAAGAGGCCGAGCCTTATGAAGGGCTCGAAGCCGGCCAGTTCACTTCGTGGGAAGATCTGCCGGAGAACTCGGATCTGCTGTTCTACGAAGGCCTGCACGGGGGCGTGGTTTCCGATGAGGCCGATGTCTCCAGCCACGTTGACCTGCTGGTCGGGGTGGTGCCCAGCGTGAACCTCGAATGGATCCAGAAGATCCATCGCGACAATGCCGAGCGCGGCTATACCGAAGAAGTCATCGTCGACACCATCATGCGCCGCATGCCGGATTACATCAATTTCATCACGCCGCAGTTCTCGCGCACCGACATCAACTTCCAGCGCATCGCCACGGTCGATACCTCCAACCCGTTCATTGCGCGCGACATCCCGACGCCGGACGAGAGCATGGTCGTGATTCGTTTCAAGGACCCGAAGAAATTCGACACCGATTTCCCGTACCTGCTGAGCATGATCCAGAACTCGTTCATGTCTCGCCGCAACAGTATCGTGGTGCCGGGCGGCAAGATGGGCCTCGCGATGGAGCTGATCCTGACGCCGATCATCCACGACATGATCGAGAAAGCCAAAAAATCGCGCTAGTGCGCATCCGGTCATTGCCGCAGCGAAGAGGCGGCATGCCGGCATGTAAACAGGGCCACGCCTTGCAGCGTGGCCCTGTTTGCGTATGCAGTGAAAAAAGGCAGCTACCCGGTTTCGGGCGTTTTGTCCGCCGCTAAACAAAAAGCCCCGAACGGTTCGGGGCTTTAATCAGTCAGCGGACTGTTTTCAGACAGTCCCCGCGTGATCGCGTTGCGGATAATCCGTTACACGCGCCCCATTGCGGAAAAGCTCTTGATGAACGGACCGGCCATGCGCGGGTCGGAAATCATGGCCTTGAAGTCGCCGTGCTTGAATTTCAGCTTGCCGGTTGTGAACGCGAGGCCCAGGCCGGTCATGCCGATTTCCTTGGACAGCCATTTTTCCCAGTTCTTCTGTTCGGCGCGCAGATCCCAGTTCAGCGCGCGATCATCGTAGGTGCCGGCTTCGGTGCATTCGCCGTTCTCTACCGCGATGAAGCCTGTTGCCTTGGCATCGCCCGGGAAGCCGTAGCCGATGACCGAGTTGAAGTTGATCTTCGCCAGCGCATCTTTCAGATCGGGTTCAGCGTTCCACTGGGCCTGGAAACCTTTCATCCAGGCATCGTCAAATAGTGCCATTTCTAACCTCCAAAATTTGGTAGGGCGTCTTACGCCGTGTTGTGAGAATCTGTTTTTAGTCTTGGATAAAGCGTGCGGCAAGTCATTGTAATCATTGTTACTGGCCGGCTCACGATTTTTAACGAAGGGATACTAGCATACACGTTTCTATACCGAAAGAGGTATATGCTGTGCTAGTCCTGTTTCAGTTCCATCGCAATCGCGTTGATATCGTTCTGGTGCAGCAGGTTGAGGTTATGATAGAGGTCGCGGCTGTTTGCGACCGGGCCGATGCGCACGCGGTACCAGTTCACACCATCGATCGAAACCTGTTTGATGCCGGCCTGCATTCCGAGCAGCGCAATGACGGCCTTGAGCCGTTCCGCGTCCGGGCGGTTGCGGAACGATCCGGCCTGCAGGATGAACTGTTTGCCCTTGCCGCCGGTACGGTTCCTGACAGTCGTGTCCGCATCTTTCTCCGGCGGCCTGATTTCTTCTTCCGGGATCAGCACTTCGAGTTCCGGCAGGATGGTATAGAAATTGAATTTGGGTTCGCGGCTTTCCTGTTTCGGTTTTTCGGCTTTGGTCGCCGGCCTGTCCGTGGCCGGTTCGGCCGGCCTGTGCTTGATCTTGTCCAGCTCATGCCTGACCGCCGTGCCGAAGCTCACCTCCGTGGCGGGCTGTCTGTCGAGATAGACCAGGAACGCGATGAACAGGCCGATGGCCAGCCCGCACAGCAACCAGATATAACCGGGCACCGGTTTCTTCCGCGGGTGATGGCCGTGTGATTTGAGGTCGGCCGCCATGATTACATGCTCTCGGGGGCACTGACGCCGAGCAGACCGAGACCGTTGCGGATCACGATTCGCGTCGCGCTGATCAGGTTCAGGCGTGCATTGCGCAGCGAGTCTTCATCCACGAGGAACGGGTGTGCATTGTAGTAGGTATGAAACAGGTTCGCGAGCTCGCGCAGGTAGTGCGCGAGTAAATGCGGTTCGGCGTTGAGCGCGGCTTTTTCGACCGTTTCCGGGAATCTGGCCAGCTGCCCGGCGAGCTCTGTCTCGTGTGACTCGGTGAGTTCGGCGAGGCTGTCGTTGCCGGCGGCGATGTCGTGCTGCAGCCCTTTGTCTGCGAGCTGGCGCAACACGCTGCACACGCGCGCATGCGCGTACTGGATGTAGTACACCGGGTTGTCGTTGCTCTGCGATTTCGCGAGGTCGAGGTCGAAGTCCATGTGCTGCTCGCACTTGCGCAGCACGTAGAAGAAGCGGGCAGCGTCATTGCCGACTTCCTCGCGCAGCTCGCGCAGGGTCACGAACGAACCCGAACGGGTCGACATCTGCACGCGTTCGCTGCCGCGGTACAGGATCGCAAACTGCACCAGCAGGATTTCCAGCCGGCTGTCGTCTTCGCCCAGCGCCCTGATCGCGGCCCTGACGCGCGGCACGTAGCCGTGGTGATCGGCGCCCCAGATGTTGATCACGCGCCGGTAGCCGCGCGCGAACTTGTCCATGTGGTAGGCGATGTCGGATGCGAAGTAGGTGGCCTGACCGTTGTCGCGGATCACGACGCGGTCCTTCTCGTCGCCGAACGCGGTCGAGCGAAACCACAGCGCGCCGTTGTGTTCGTACACATGGCCGGCATCGCGCAGGCGTTTCACCGCCGTGTCGATCAGGTCGCGGTCGGCCAGCGACTGTTCCGAATACCAGTGGTCGAAATGTACGCCGAAATCCGCGAGGTCGGCGCTGATGTCCTCGAGTATCGTATCCAGTCCCGCGAGAAACACCACGCGCCATGCCGGCTCGCCGAGCAGGGTTTTCGCGCGTTCGATCAGCGCGTCGATGTGGATTTCCCTGTCGCCGCCATCGGTTTCATCGGCCGGAATATCGCGCATGATCTGCGCGCTCTCGCGTGCGAACGCGCTGCCGTGCCCGGTCGCCAGCGCGGCGGCGATGTCGTGTATGTACTCGCCCCGGTAGCCGTTCGACGGAAACGGCAGCTCGATATCGAGCCGCTGCAGATAACGCAGCCACACGCTGAGCGCGAGAATGTTCATCTGGCGGCCGGCGTCATTCACGTAGTATTCACAGTCCACGTCGAAGCCGACCGCGCGCATCAGCGTCGCCACGGTGGCGCCGTAGGCCGCGCCGCGGCCGTGGCCGACGTGCAGCGGTCCGGTCGGGTTCGCCGACACGAACTCGATCTGCACTTTCTTGCCGTTGCCGGTTTCGCTGCGGCCGAAGCGTTCGCCGCGCTCCAGTACAAGGCGCACCACGTCCAGCGCGCTGAGACGGTGCAGAAAAAAATTGATGAAACCGGGTCCGGCAATCTCGATCCTGTGCAGGTGTTCGTCCGCGGGCAGCGCCGCGACGATCGCCTGCGCGAGTTCGCGCGGGTTCAGTCCGGCGGGCTTCGCCAGCATCAGCGCGATATTGGTGGCGAAATCGCCGTGCGAGCTGTCGCGCGTGCGCGTTATCTGCACGTCCGCGGCCAGCGCCGCATCCAGCAATCCTTCCTGCTGCAATTGACGCACGGCGCGATGGATCAGGGTTTCGAGTGAGTGTTTCAAGACCGGTTTATTCGTGTAGGTAACAGGTGCGCGATTCTACACGTTGTGAGCCACCAATGAAAAACGGCAATTCAAGGGACAGAACAGGGAAAACCGCGGAGTCGCGGAGGCGCAGAGAAAAGACTGATATTGTGGGTGTCGAAACTGGAAATTATCGCTTGCCGCGCATGATTTATTCATGCTTGAAACGCCAAACGGCTTTATTTATTTCTTCTCCGCGTCTCCGCGCCTCTCTGCGGTTTTCCCTGTTAGTACGTATCGTACGGATCGATGTCCAGCGACCAGCGCACGCGGCCGGCGGACTTGAGCTGTTGCAGTGCCTGCAGCCAGGGCTGGAGCAGCCGGTGCAGCGGCTTGCGCTCGGCCGACTGCAGCATCAGCTGGGTGCGGTAGCGGCCGGCGCGTTTTTCCATCGGCGCCGGCACCGGTCCGAATATCTCGACACCGTTGCTGGCGTTCGGTGCTAGCAGCGCGCGCGCGGCCTGCATGAATTCGATCCCGGCATCGGCCCTGATCGCCTCGCAGCGCAGCAACGCAAGATAGCGGTACGGCGGAAAGCCGACCTGTTCGCGTTCGACCAGCGCGGCGCGGGCGAAGCCTTCGTAACCCTGGTGCAGCAGGGTCTGCAACAGCGGATGGTCCGGGTGATGGGTCTGGATCAGCACTTCGCCGGCCCTGTGCGCGCGCCCGGCGCGGCCGGCCACCTGGGTGATCAGCTGGGCGAGATGTTCGGCCGCACGGAAATCGCTGCTGTACAGTCCCTGGTCGGTATCGAGAATGCCGACCAGGGTTACGTTCGGAAAATCGTGGCCCTTGGCCAGCATCTGGGTGCCGACCAGGATGTGCGCGGCACCGGATTGCGCGCTGTCCAGTTTGCTCTGCAGCGTGCCCTTGCGCCGCGTGCTGTCGCGGTCGATGCGCTCGACCCGGTGTTGCGGGTATTTCGCGGCCAGTGCCTGTTCGATGCGCTCGGTGCCCGCGCCGAGCGAAATCAGTTCCTCGCCGCCGCAGTCGGGACACACCGGCGGCAGCGGCGTATCGGCGCCACAGTGATGGCAGCGCAGCAGTCGCTTGCCGCGGTGATAGGTCATGTGCGCGTCGCAGCGCCCGCACGATTGTGTCCAGCCGCAGGCGTGGCACATCAGCACCGGCGAAAATCCGCGCCGGTTCAGGAACAGCAGCACCTGACCCTGCTGCTGCAGATGCGCGCCGATGCGCTGATGCAGTGTCGCCGACAGGCCTTCGTCCATCGGCTGCCGGCGCATGTCGACCAGTTCAACGCGCGGTGGTTTGTCGGCGACCGCGCGCTGTGTCAGATGGTGCAGCCGGTAGTGTCCGCGCCAGGCGTTGTGCAGGCTCTCCAGCGCCGGCGTGGCCGAGCCGAGCACGACCGGGATACCCTTCTGGCGCGCGCGCACCAGCGCCAGGTCGCGCGCGTTGTAGCGCAGCCTGTCCTGCTGCTTGTAGGAGCCGTCGTGTTCTTCATCGACGATGATCAGACCGAGATCGGGCATCGGCGTGAATATCGCCGAGCGCGTACCGATCAGCAGCCGTGCCTCGCCGTTCGCGGCGGCACACCATGCACACAGTCGCTGGCTGTCGTTCAGGCCCGAGTGCAGCGCGGCGATGCGGATGCCGAGGCGGCGACGGAAACGCTCGGTCAGCTGCGGTGTCAGGCCGATCTCCGGCGCCAGCACCAGCACCTGTTTGCCCGCTGCGAGCACCTTCTCCGCGAGCATGATATACACCTCGGTCTTGCCGCTGCCGGTGATACCGTGCAGCAGGTGGGCCTGATACTGTGCGAGATCGCCTTCGATCGCATGCACGATCGTGCGCTGTTCGATATTCATATCCGGGCCGGAGTCGGTGTGCGTCACGGCCTCGGGCAGGCAATTTTGTTCGCATTGCTCGACGATGCCCTTTTCGATCAGCGGCTTGATCGCGCTGCGCAGGCTGGCTCCGGTTTCGAGTTCCAGCGCGCGCAGCCGCTCTTCGTCGAGTTCACCGCCGTGTTGCTGCAACAGCATATGGAGCTGCAGCTGTTTCGGCGCGCGCTGCAACAATGTTGTGGTATCGACGTTCGCATCGGTCAGCCGCCACAGCAAACCGCCGCGGATTTCGGCGGCCTTGCCCTGGCGCAGCAGCGCGGGCAGAGCAGTGCTGATGACCTCGCCCGGCGGGTGCTGGTAATAGCGTGCTGTCCACATCAGCAGGTTCAGCGCCTCGGCGGGGATCACCGGGCTGTGATCCAGCACACGATACAGTGCTTTCAGCCGCTTCGGGTTGATGCTGCTGTGATCACTGCTGCCGGTAACCACGCCGATCATCGAACGCCGGCCGAACGGCACCTTCACCCGGCAACCGACCGCGGGCGCGGTTTGTTCTCGGGCGGGCAGCAGGTAATCGAAAGTGGTATACAGCGGCGCGGGCACGGCAACCTGGATGATGGTTCGTTTGTTCATGGATGCGGTGCGGAAAATCTGTAACTATATCCTGATTCTGTGCGTTCAGGCCGGCTGATTTTGAGCTCGCTTCGATACAGGTTCAGCCGGGTTCTCAGGCGGTGATTCCGTGCAGGCCGACACGCGAGGCCGTCGTTGTAAGTCCAGGGTCTTGACCGGAGTTGTGTGTCGCATAGCATTGTTGCTACCGGGGATCAAGACAGGCTTGACAATTCTTTCATCTTATTTTTCCACAAGATCTGTGGATAACTCTGTGGAAAGATATTTAATTCTGTCAAAAAGCCCGTAACTGTAAGCTTGCCGTCATAAATTGAGCATAATTTGACCAATTAGGAATATGCATCAAATACAATGAGATGCACGATCTGCTCCTATAATGATAGCGTATTTCTGTTGCCTGTCGTAACAAAACCACCTCTGCACCAGCGTTGTGCATAACCATGCTTATGCAAGCCAGTTTTCGAGTTTCGGTTAGCACGATTTGTTGAGAATTTGCATTGGATAATCGTTTAAGTCTCTAATTACTGGAGAGAAAGCCGAGTTGCGCACAATTTCTGTGGATAACTCTGTGGAAAGTTTCCGGTGCCCGTTAAAATACACGGGCGAAACAGCGTCTTCCGGTGTTTTGTATAATAAATAATCAATCGAATAACTACCTGTTTAATCATTAAGTTATGTGCAGACGCAGGCCGCCGCTATGTGTATGAGTCAATATGTCAGTGAGTGATTCAGCATATTAGATTCTTAGAATCTGCTTGTGTATAAATATATTCGAAATGTCAGTTGAAACCCGTGGTTCAAGCCTGATCCGGACGGCTTTGAGGCACCGCTGAATGATTCACACCTCGAATTTCACAGGACGACAAATTCGCATGGGGCGATTTTGAACGGCGCGAGCCGATCCCGCAGGGACGAGGGTATGGACGGCCCGGGTAAACGATATACGCAATCTTGTTTTCTGGCATTGTTCAACGGTTAATCGGCCGCTGAAAAGGGTGGTGTATCCGTGCGCTACGGAAGCCCGGATCAGTCAGAGCCTGTATACGTGATTTTCCGGATGAATTTAGGTAGGGTTCGTACAGGCTTTCGAATCAGCGGGACCACCCCGGCGAATGAGTATCTGGCAACACATCGAACGGCACATCGAACAGGCGACAGGCGAGGCGTTCCGTATCGGCTCGAATACCGGCGTCGGCGGTGGCTGCATCAATTCGGCCTGCCGCGTCAGTGACAGCGGGCGCAGCTATTTCATCAAAACCAACCACGTCAGCCACGCCTTCATGTTCGAGGCCGAGGCCGAAGGTCTGCGTGAGATGGCGGCGTCGAAAACCGTGCGCGTTCCCGAACCGGTGTGCTACGGCGAGCATGGCAAGCAGTGTTACGTGGTGATGGAATACCTCGATCTCGGCGGTCACGCCGACATGCGCGCGTTCGGCAGGCAACTCGCGCAAATGCACAAAGTCGAGTCGGATCGTTTCGGCTGGCGCATCGACAACACCATCGGCTCGACACCGCAGCCGAACACACCGGCGCACAACTGGATCGACTTCTGGCGCGAGCACCGCCTCGGCTTCCAGCTCGAACTCGCGGCAAGCCACGGTTACGGCGGCGAACTGCAGCGCCTCGGCGAACGCCTGCTGGCCGATTTTCCGGCGCTGTTCGAGGGATACAGTCCGCGAGCGTCGATGCTGCACGGCGACCTGTGGAGCGGTAACTACGGCGCGCTCAGCGGCGGCGTGCCGGTGATCTTCGACCCGGCGTTCTACTACGGCGACCGCGAAGCCGATCTCGCAATGACGACCCTGTTCGGCGGCTTCGGCAGTGACTTCTACGCCGCCTACAACGAAGCCTGGCCGCTGCATCCGGATTACCGCGTGCGCCGTACGTTCTACAACATCTACCACATCATCAACCACACCAACATGTTCGGCGGCGGCTACCACGGCCAGGCCATAGGCATGATCGAGCGGGTGCTCGCAGAGATTCGCTAAATGCAGCCGGCTCTACTACAGTTGTAACGTGCTGTACTTCTCATACGGTTCAAATATGTGCAGCAAACGCCTGCGCGCAAGGGTACCGTCGGCAAACGCGCACGGTGTAGCGGTTCTGCAAGGTCACAGGCTCGCGTTCCATAAACCGGGCCGCGTGGACGGCACCGCGAAATGTGACGCGGTGTGCACGGGAGATCCGCAGGATCGGGTATATGGCGTGTTATACGAAATCGACCCGCAACAAAAGCCGTTGCTTGACGATGCGGAAGGTCTGGGTTCCGGATACGAACAGAAGTTCGTCAGCGTACGAACAGACGAGACCGCACACGATGCTTTCACCTACTTTGCGACGATCACGGATGCAACACTCAAACCACTGCACTGGTACAGGCGGCACGTGCTGCACGGTGCACGCGAACACGGCCTGCCACCGGCGTACATCGAGGCGATCGAGCGCGTGGCGTGTATCGCGGATGCGGATACGGCGCGCGAGCAGGCCGAACTGGCGATCTACCGTTGATGGCTGCGAGGGCAGGCATCAGCGGTCACAGCATGCTTTACCGGGGACGGCATACCGAATCCGGCGTATTTACAGGACGTATCGCACCGGGCGAACATCCGGGTTTCTGAGCGCCGAATAAGCAGACATGGCCTTCCAGGCAATACTGAAACCACGCTTGATCCCGAACGATATGCGAAAGCCGGGCGTGCTTCGACTGCGCACGCGGTCGTGCCCGGCTGGCGGACGCATGTTTATTCCGTTCAGGTTTCAAAACAAACGCTGATGAGTTCGACCATGAACGGCACGCTCGAGCAAACGCTGGCCGATCTGGGTATCATCAACCTGGATCAGATCCACCGGGGTCTGTCCACCTCGCAACTGTACGAAGCGGCCATTCGCCGCTACGAGGGACACCTGGCGCACCTCGGGCCGCTGGTCACGCGCACGGGCTCCTTTACCGGGCGCGCACCCAATGACAAATTCATTGTCGACGAACCCGATTCGCACGACAGGATCTGGTGGAGCAAGGTCAACAAGGCGCTGTCCGTAGAGCAGTTCGATGCGCTGTATCGCAAGGTGTGCGTGTTTCTCGAAGGCCAGGAAGTATTCGTACAGGACCTGATCGTCGGCGCGGACCCCGAGCACGAAATGCCGGTCCGCGTGATCAGCCAGATGGCCTGGCATTCGCTGTTCGCACGCAACATGTTCATTCGCCCGGAAAATCTCAACCGCGCGCCTGCACAGGACGAAGTCGAGTTTACGCTGATTCACGTACCCCATTTCCACGCCCAGCCGGAAATCGACGGCACACATTCCGACGCATTCATCGTGGTGAATTTCGCCCGTCGTCTGGTGCTGATCGGCGGTACCCAGTACGCCGGCGAGATAAAGAAATCGATTTTTTCGGTAATGAACTACAGGCTGCCGCAGCGGGGCGTGCTGAGCATGCATGCAGCCGCCAATATCAGCGAGTCAGGCGACGCCGCTGTATTTTTCGGCCTGTCCGGCACTGGCAAAACCACATTGTCGGCCGACCCGCAGCGCGGGCTGATCGGTGATGATGAACACGGCTGGGGCGAGCATGGCGTATTCAATCTCGAGGGCGGCTGTTACGCCAAGATCATTCGTCTTTCTGCGGAACATGAGCCTCTGATCTACGAAACCACGCGGCGCTTCGGCACCATCCTCGAAAACGTGGGCATGGATTACCGTCATCGCAAGCTCGACCTCGATGACGATCGCCTCACCGAGAACACCCGCGCGTCCTACCCGATCACCCACATTCCGAATGCGATCTACCCGGGCATTGCCGGGCATCCGAGAGATATCGTGATGCTGACCTGCGATGCCTTCGGTGTCTTGCCGCCGCTTGCGAGGCTGACACCCGCACAGGCCATGTACCATTTTCTGTCGGGCTATACCGCCAAGGTTGCCGGCACCGAGGACGGCATCATCGAACCGCAGCTGACCTTCAGCGCCTGCTTCGGCGCGCCGTTCCTGTCACTGCACCCGGCTGTGTACAGCAGACTGCTGGGGCAGAAAATCCGCGAGCACCAGGTGCGCTGCTGGCTGATCAACACCGGCTGGTCAGGCGGACCCTACGGCGTCGGCGAACGCATGGATATTCATCATACGCGCGCATTGCTCAGGGCCGCGCTGAACGGTGAACTGGACGGTGTGGCCACGACCGAAGATCCCGTGTTCCGCATCATGGTCCCGCAGCACTGCCCGGGACTGCCGGATGAAGTGCTGCAACCCGTGAATACCTGGCCGGACGCGGAAGCCTATCGCGCCAGAGCACTGGAGCTGGCACATGCATTTCACGAAAATTTCAAGCAGTTCGAGAACGAAGCGGACGATGAAGTGAAGGCCGCGGCGCCGAGGCTGGGTTACGGTCCAGGCAGTCCTGGATAAATCAAAATTCCCCCGGCGTGCGGGTATCGGTTCCCGGTTCTCCCCCTGACAAGGGGGAGTTAGTGGGGGTGTGCCGGGTTGGCAGGATCCGAAGAGGCGCTATCCGCTCCGGGCAGTCTCGACCGCCCGGATGAAGCGATCCAGTTTCGCCGTCTCGTCCAGCTGCGTTTCTTCGATCACCGGCAGGCCCGGATATCGCCGGCACAGTTCGCGCGCGAACACGCCGCGGGATGTTTGTGTAACGCAATGCCCGTCTGTGAACACCGGCGTGCTGTCAAGGCCGCAGCTGGGCGAGCGGCTTTTCAGGATGAAGCCGCATAAGCCGTCGAGTTCAGGGATGCGCTGCACGCAATAGTCTCGCAGGGTTTCGGTGACGTCGATCGAGGCATCGTCGCGGCCGGTCACGCGGGGATGGTCGATGCTGGCGGTCAGCTGTACCGGCGGGCGCGGTGTCGGCAGTCCGGCTTCGACTTCGGGGCAGACGGGGACCAGTTCGAACAAACCGGCGAGCCGGTCGATGGTCAGGCGGTGCGGTTTCGAGCCGCCGTCGTAACGCACGCGGTCGCCGAGCAGGCAGCGGCTGACGCCTACGCGTGCCCTGTCATGCATGGCATGACAGGGCAGGGGCGAGTGGCGACGAAAAACAAAAAGCGATTGTTACTGCGTATGTCCTGGAAGTGGCTTTCCGTCTATCCTGAACGGATGTTCTTCCTCGCCACTCGTCCCTCGCCACTATCTCCTGGCCCCCATCGCCAGCGCGCGTTCGCGCGAGCGTTTTTCTTCCAGCGCGCGCTCGCCGGCGTCCCAGTCGGGCATGGTCTCGGGCCAGCCGAAACAGTGCGCGAACAGCACGTCGCAGAGTGCGTCGATGTGTTCGGACTTGTCGTTCAGCGCCGGGATGTAGCGGTAGTCTTCGCCGCCGGCCGCGAGGAACAGTGCGCGGTTCTGCATGTTGATCTCCTCCAGCGTTTCGAGGCAGTCAGCGGCGAAACCGGGGCAGACGATATCGACACTCCTGATGCCGTCCGCGGGGAGCTGTTCGAGGGTTTTGTCGCAGTAGGGTTGCAGCCAGGGCTCCCTGCCGAAACGCGACTGGAACACCACGCTGTAGTCGTCAGCGCCGAGCTCGAGTTTCTCCGCGACCAGACGTGCGGTTTTCTGGCAGTGGCAGAAGTACGGATCACCCATATCGAAGTAGCGTTGCGGGATGCCGTGGAACGAAAACAGCAGTTTCTGAGCGCGCTGATGTTTTTGCCAGTGTTTCTCGATGCTGTGCGCGAGCGCGTCGATGTATCTGTGGTGGTCGTGGTAGTGGTTGATGAAGCGCAGGTCCGGCAGCCAGCGCCATTGCCGCAGCTCGCTGGTGACGGCGTCGAACACCGAGGCCGTGGTGGTCGCTGAATACTGCGGATACATCGGCAAAATCAGCAGGCGCCGCGCGCCTGCCGTACGCAGCGCGCGCAGGCTGCTGCTGACCGAGGGCTTGCCGTAGCGCATCGCGAGATCGACGATAATGTTGCCGCGACATTTCTCGCGCAGCTTTTTTTCCACCGCGCGCGCCTGGCTGCGCGAGATCGCAACCAGCGGCGAGCCCTGGTCGGACCAGATTTTCCGGTAGGCTTTCGCCGAGCGCGGCGGGCGTATGCGCAGGATCACGCCGTGCAGGATCAGCCACCACAGCAGCCGCGGAATCTCGACGACGCGCGGGTCCCACAGGAACTCGGCCAGGTAGCGCCGCACAGCCGATGCAGTCGGTGCCTCGGGTGAGCCGAGATTGATCAGCAGGATGCCGAGTTTTTCCTTGGCGCCGTGCTGAAAGCTGAAATCGGGCTGTTTCACGCTGTTTATGTGCTTAATTGAGTGTACAGGTGGATGCCGGATCGAAAAGCTGTTCGATGCTCCCGATACTAGCATTTGAATTGTTCAATAGCTGAAAAGATTGCTGTAACATACCCCAAAATTTTCTGGCCCGTCACAACAGGCTATTCTAACCCGGAGCAGGAACATGCCGATTCGGCTGGCTGTACCCAAAGAAATCACCCCGAATGAAACCCGCATAGCACTCGAACCCGGCGTCGCCGGCAAGCTGGCCGCGATGGGTGTGAAAGTCACGATGCAGAAAGGCGCCGCGCTCGGCGCGCATTTCAGCGACGAGGCGTTCAAGGATGTCGAACTGGTCGATGATGCGGCGAAGCTGTACGCCGATGCGGATGTGATCTTCAAGGTGCAGCCGCCGACACTGGACGAACTGAAGCTGATCCGGGACGGCGCGGTCATCGTCGGCTACATGAAGCCGCATAAAAACGCCGACATGATGAAGCTGATGTGCGACAGGAAAATCACCAGCCTGTCGATGGAACTGGTGCCGCGCATCAGTCGCGCGCAGTCGATGGACGCGCTGTCGTCGCAGGCCGCGATCGCGGGTTATATGGGCGTGCTGATGGGCGCGCAGCTGGCGTCGGTGTTCTTCCCGATGCTGACCACCGCCGCCGGTACCATTCGCCCGGCGCGGGTGCTGGTTATCGGCGCCGGCGTCGCCGGCCTGCAGGCGATCGCGACCGCGAAACGGCTCGGTGCGATCGTCGAGGGCTTCGACGTGCGTTCGGCCACGCGCGAGCAGATCGAGTCGCTCGGCGGCAAGTTCATCGACACCGGTGTCAGCGCGGAAGGCGAGGGCGGATACGCGCGCGAACTCACCGAGGACGAGAAAAAGCAGCAGCAGGCCGTGCTCGCGAAGCACATCGCGATGGCGGACGTGGTGATATCGACCGCCGCGATCCCGGGGCGGCCATCGCCTAAAATCATCACTGCCGGGATGGTCGAAGAGATGAAAACCGGTGCGGTGATCGTCGACCTCGCTTCCGAAGGCGGCGGCAACTGCGAACTCACCAAACCCGGCGAAACCATCGACTACAAGGGCCGCGTTACCATCAGCGGACCCTTGAACCTGCCCGGCCAGCTGCCGATCCACGCCAGCGAGATGTACGCCAAGAACCTGTTCAACCTGGTGTCACCGTTCATCACCGGTGACGGTGAACTGAAGCTGGATTTTGAAGACGATGTTATCGCCGGCTGCGTGCTGACCCACGACGGCGAAATCAGGGCCGAACGCTACCGCGACAGCGGCGGAGAAAAATCATGATCGAAGGCTTTACCGCGCTATACATTTTCATGCTGGCCGCGTTCACCGGCTACGAGGTCATCAGCCGGGTGCCGGTGATCCTGCACACGCCGCTGATGTCCGGCTCCAACTTCGTGCACGGCATCGTGCTGGTCGGCGCGATGATCGCGCTCGGCGACGCCGACAGCGGCAGCCCGGTCGAACTCGCGATCGGCTTCTTCGCGGTGATGCTGGCGGCAGGCAACGCGGTCGGCGGTTATTTCTCCACGGTGCGCATGCTGGAGATGTTCAAGAGCAGCAGGGCGGGAGCGAAATAATGAATCTTGCCGTCGACGTCACCTATTTCGTCACCGCGTTCTATTTCATCTACGGGCTCAAGCAGATGTCCTCGCCGGTGACCGCGCGCGGCGGCATCATCAAGGCCGGCATCGCGATGCTCGTGGCCACGCTGATCACCTTCGTCGCGCCGCAGATCCGGCTCGTGCTCGATATCAACATGGTGCTGATGCTGGCCGCGATCGCGGCCGGTTCGGCGGTGGCCTACATTTCCGCGAAACGCGTCGCGATGACCGACATGCCGCAGATGATCGCGCTGTACAACGGTATGGGCGGCGGCGCGGCCGCGGCCATCGCCGCGGTCGAACTGGTGAAACTGACGACTTCGGGCGAGAGCCCCGGCCTCGTGGTGCAGACGCTCGCGGTGCTCGGCGCGGTGATCGGCTCGGTGTCGTTCTCGGGATCGGTGATCGCGTTCGCGAAGCTGCAGGGCATCATGAAAAAGACCCTGCATCTGCCGTTACACCAGATCATGAATATCGGCCTGTTCGCCGCGGTCTGCGTCAGCGGCTACTTCGTCGCGACCGGGCAGCCGCCGGCTTTCGATCATATCCTGTGGTTTTTCGTGATCGCGATCGTGCTCGGCGTGATGGTTACGCTGCCGATCGGCGGCGCCGACATGCCGGTGGTGATATCCCTGTTCAACGCACTGACCGGTCTCGCGGTCGCGTTCGAAGGCTTCGTACTGAACAATGCCGCGATGATCATCGCGGGCACCGTGGTCGGTTCGGCCGGTACCCTGCTGACGCAGCTGATGGCGAAAGCCATGAATCGCTCACTGGCGAACGTGCTGTTCAGCGGCTTCGGCTCGGACGACGGCGCCGCGATCGAGGAAAGCATCGAAGGCTCGATGAAGGAAATCCAGGCGAACGACGCGGCGATCATGATGGCCTACGCGTCCAAGGTGATCGTGGTGCCGGGTTACGGCATGGCGGTCGCACAGGCGCAGCACAAGCTCAAGGAAATGGCGACACTGCTGGAAGCGCGCGGCGTCGAGGTCAAGTACGCGATCCACCCGGTCGCCGGGCGCATGCCGGGACACATGAACGTGCTGCTGGCCGAGGCCGGCGTCGATTATGACCGTATTTTCGACCTCGATGAAATCAACCCGGAATTCCCGCGCGCGGATGTCGCGCTGGTGATCGGCGCGAACGACGTGGTCAACCCGGTCGCGCGTTCGAACCCGGACAGCCCGATCTACGGTATGCCGATCCTCGATGCCGACAAGGCGCAAAACGTGATCGTGATCAAGCGCGGCAAGGGCGCCGGCTTCTCCGGGATCGAGAATCACCTGTTCTATGCCGACAACACGCGCATGCTCTACGGTGACGGCCAGAAGGCGCTCGGCGAACTGATCGCCGGCATCAAGCAGCTGTAGGCCGGCGGCTGTTCGCCGCGCCGGGAATCAGGGTAGCGGGTTCGTCATCAGCCAGGGTTTCAGCCACTCGGTGAGGTCTTCGTAGTAGCCGTCCGCCATACCGGTGATCACTGCGATGAAGTTGAGCGTGATCAGCAGTATGGTTATGCTCACTACTGTCACGATGCCTTTTTCGTGTTCAGTCATTTCCAGCTCCGTTCTATGCTGCCCGCAGGACCGCCGGCATTGTTTCCGGATGCATGTCCGTATTCCGGAGCGCTGCAGCAAGAACCGGACCAGTTTGCCGGCTGAATTCCAAGCTGCTGTATTTACAGTTGTATTAACGAACACTGATGTAGTTGTGACGGCTGAAAGCGTGCGTATGCACGCGTTTGTGCACTGTTTTGAGGCGATGCGCATTAACGCGGCGCACATTTTTACTCTGTGAGGGCGACGGTGTAAGATTCGTCAGAGCCCCGGCCCGGCGCAAGACGGCCGGCCGGAGACAACCCGTACAGGAGAAGCAGCATGCGTACCATCATGGTTCTGAATGCCAAGGGCGGTTGCGGCAAGAGCACGATATCGACCAATCTCGCCAGCTATTACGCCTGGGAAAAAGAGCAGAATGTCGTGCTCGCGGATTACGATCCGCAGGGTTCCAGCATGGCGTGGCTGGAAGCGCGCGGCGAGGAATGGCCCGAGATAAAGGGTGTCGCCGCGTGGAAGGAAACCCTGCGCCCGCCGCGCGATACCGATGTGATGATCGTGGATGCGCCGGCGCGGGTGCACGGCGCCGAGCTCACGCAACTGGTGCGCAAGGTCGAGACCGTGCTGTTCCCGATCCTGCCGTCACCGGTCGACATGCGTGCCGCGACTGCTTACATGCAGGAGCTCAACGCCAGCGGGCGCTTCCAGCGGGGCGAAATCAGGGTCGGTATCATCGCGAACCGCGTGCGCGAACAGACCGTTATCTTCAGCGAACTCTACGAGTTCATCAAAAAGCTCAAGCTTCCGTATGTCGCCACGCTGCGCGACTCACAGAACTATATTCGCGCCGAACAGCGCGGTATCGGCATATTCGAGATGGCGCCGTCGCAGGCCTGGCGCGATGTCGAGGACTGGCAGCCGCTGCTAAAGTGGCTGCAAAGCAGGCGCAGCATGCCCGCGTAATCACTGCGCCCGCCGGCCTGCCGGTGGCGGGTTCAAATTGACGCCGTGTGCGCAACGTCACTATAATCAGCGCTCGACGTTTCCGTCACTACTTTGAAAGGACTTCTGTCATGAGCGTACGCCTGCTCGCCATCCTGGCTCTGCTGATGCCGGCGTGTGTATTCGCCGACCCGCCGAAGAATTTCAGCATCGGTTTCGGTACCTACGCGCTGGCTGTCGCGTACGATAATCAGAACTACACCGACGATAGACTGGCCGGTCTGTCGGTCTCCGCGAGTTACGCGTATTCCGACAAACTCGGTTTTCGCGCGACGTATTTTTCGCTGGACCACAATGACATCGCCGCGCTGAATGATTCCGGTATCGACCTGGTCGCCTACATCGGCGGCGGTCTGCAATCAACAGGCCTGAAAGCCTATATCGGCGGCGGCCTGTTCAGCGAGAGCTGGGACTACAACGGCGCCAGCGATTCTTTCGGCGGGCTGCAGATCAGCGGTGGCATCGGCTACAACTG
>Ga0210123_1000608_pt1 | contig 21530 bp, 22 predicted proteins | sample Muzzi_PWB_D2_FD_185535 | JGI IMG/M metagenome (GOLD analysis project Ga0210123, IMG submission 185535) | Wetland microbial communities from San Francisco Bay, California, USA, that impact long-term carbon sequestration - Muzzi_PWB_D2 (SPAdes) | ecosystem: Environmental > Aquatic > Marine >... | reverse complement strand
ATTGCAGTTATCACCACCACATCCCTCTCTCCATGTATAGGCCCATGGAGAGGTGGATGGCAGGATGGGGGGGAGGATACTCATTATGAAGTCTGAGTGCAGCACGATGCGATTTTTGTAAATGTCATCTTTCTGGAAAGTTTCATCCAACGGTTCCAACGCCTCATGCCGCCTTTGATGTTATAAACTTGTGTAAGGCCTTCTTCTGCCATAATGGCCGCTGCCACCTTGTTTAATTGTCCTGTGTCGCACACCAGAACAATCTTTAGATCTGTTTTTTTAGAAAAATAGGTGTCTTCAAATATTTCTTTTAAAAAATCATCAATCGGTCTGGATATCGCTCCATTTATATGATTTTTCTTATAAGTCTCAGTTTCCCGAAGATCGATAATGCGAACATTATCTTCGTTTTCTAATAATAAACGACTCGCTTGAGGCGGCGTAAGATTAGTGTATCCTTTTCCTATGATAATATATTTTATGATTTCTCCGAGATCCAGTTGCCAGCTGCGTTTCCGGTAATTATTTATAGATTCGAAAACAGCACAAATGTCTGTGGCGTTTAAAAATGATTCAAGTATTATTTTTGAGTCCATTTGATAATTTCTCCTCTAATATTTAATATTGGTCGGTTATTCAGGCTTTTTTGCTTCAATATAGGCTGATACAATATAATCTCCTGGATTGCTTCCCGGCATCCATTCATTAATGATTTTTTTGCTCTCTTCCTTTACATCAATTATTATATCTCTAAATCCTGTTTGCTCCAGCATGGTGACGGTAGACTCCACCGTTGCAACTCCGCCAACACATGCAGAATGCATAGCCAGATCATTTTTTACTTCGGCAGGTAACTCCCGAGTCGCCAGAATATCTGAAATTGCCAATCTACCGCCAGGCTTAAGGACTCTAAATGCATCTTTAAAAACACTCTGTTTGTCAGGGGAGAGATTGATCACACAATTGGACATTATAATATCCGCACTGTTATCAGCAACGGGCAGGTGCTCGATCTCTCCTAATCTAAACTCCACATTATCAATGTTTGCTTCTTGGGCGCTCTTTCTGGCTTTGCTGATCATGTCAGGCGTCATATCAACTCCAATCACTTTGCCGTCCTTTCCGACTTCATTTGCAGCCAGAAAGCAATCGAACCCTCCACCACTGCCCAGGTCCACAACTGTCTCCCCAGGTTTGAGAGATGCCAATGCCACTGGGTTACCGCAACCAAGACCCATATTTGCCCCCTCGGGTGTGCTCTCGAGATCGTTCTTCGAATACCCCATGGTTTTGGACATCTGTTCAGGTGTAAACTCCGGTGCTCTGCAACAAGAAGCGGGCGATCTTTTCGTGTCTGATATTAACTGTTTGCCACAGCATGATAATGCAGGGAATAATCCTGAGACTTTCGTTCCGAGCCTTGCAACTTTTCCGTAACTATCTCGAACAGCCTTTCTAATCTCTTCTTTGTCTCTTGTTTTCATTCTAATCTCCTTTGTGATAAATGATTTCATGTATATATGCACCTTAATGCATATATAGGATTAAAAAAAATGCTTATTCTATTTGCAACAGTCAGGGCAACACTCCTTCATACATTTGTTTATTTTCTCTGTAATATCTACCAGTTTTTCCAGGAAGGGTTGACCATTAATGCTATAGAACACATGACGACTCTCTTTTTCGCTTATCAGGATACCGGACTCTTGCATAAGATTCAGGTGTCTGGAGATAACCGACCGGTCCTGGGGCATATTTTCGGCTATGCTTCCGATGTCGGCTCGGCCGTTTAACATAAGGAACTTCAATATCTGAACCCGAACCGGTTCGCTCAGGGTTTTAAAAAATTTTGAATCCAAAACTTCAACCAGTTCTTCTGCGATTTTTATTTGTCTTTCGGTCAGTGTTGTTTCCATGCTTGTACATTAATGCACATAAATGCACATGTCAAGAGAAAAAATGTTTTTTGAAGAAATAAATGAATGGATTGATTTCTTGCTAACTTGCAACATATGCAACTATTTGAATTGGAATGAATATTGGTGATACCTTCATGCGGTATCACAGAAAAATCAGACGCTTGATACTTGGACGTTATTGCAGATATCTGCAAATCGAATTTCTGATAGTGACTCTTAAACTTTTAACGCTGGAAGCATAATTTCTTCAAGTCTCATTCTTTGCCTTTCAAAGATCTCTCTGTCTTTTACTCTATCAAATTTGATCATATCCCCAAAACGAAGAATCACCTTGCTAAAGGGTTTTGGCAGAAGAAATTTATCCCAACTGTTGAAATACCATGCCTTATCTGCAGAAACAGAAAAAGGAACGATTACGGCATGGGTAGCATGTGCTAAACGGATTGCCCCAGGCTTAACAATACCTGAAGGTCCTTTAGGGCCATCTACAATATGGGCTGCAAGTTTATTCTTCTTTAAATTAGTAATCATTTTCTTTAAAGCTTCCATCCCACCTTTTGAAGAAGAACCCCGAACTGCATTCCAGCCATTATGCAAAGCCATCTTGGCTACTATTTCACCGTCTTTGCTTTGACTAATCATGATACTTGGGTTGAAGGTTTTATATTTTTTAAAAGGTCGTACAGCAGAAAAAAAAGTTGATGCCAAGTGCAAAGCAAAACGACACCGCCATTTCTTATATAATCCATCCAGTCTTTATCATTTTCAATCTTTAAACGAAATTTCCATGAATAAAATAAAATTAATCGATAAAAGAAAGAAATGAACGCCTCTGACGTAAGAAAACGATCTATCTTTATACGCAAGATGGTGCACTCCTTATTGCTAATTGTGATTTCTTGATAATCATTTAAAAGACACCTCCCAATCGCAAAAAATGATGCGATTTGTTAACCCCATTAACAACCCTTTAACAAGACGAGGTGCTCAATGGAACTATACGCCGGATTAGATCTTCATTCAAAAAATACTTATATCGGTATTATGGACAAAGCGTTCAATCGTGTGTTAAAAAAAAGAGTTCCGAATCATCTTGAACATATCTTTCAAACATTAGACTCTTTTCGGGATCAAATCAAAGGTTTTGTGGTTAAATCCACCTACAACTGGTACTGGCTGGTAGACGGCCTTATGGATGCAGGATATTCATCTGCTCATTTGTCCAATCCGTCCGCTATCAAACAGTATGAAGGATTAAAGCATAGTGACGATCAACGCCATGCATTCTTTCTGGCCCAACTTCTCATTTTAGGGATTTTACCCCAGGGGTATATTTATCCTAAAAAAGATCGTCCGGTGCGCGATCTGGCCAGGAAGCGGATGTCCTTTTTCAAGATCTGCCCTTGTCATGAACCCCCTATGGTTGGCCCTCTTGGAACCTTTTATTTTGTCAAAACCCATTGGACATGACAAGGTACCGATGTTTTTCTGGGGTCCGATTTTCGGATCAGGGGCCGCAAAGAAAAAGGATAGTTGCTCCGCTGCGAGATAATGAGGATCTCTCCGCTTCACAACCGTCAATTCTTACTTTTTCTTTCACTGGCCTTGATCCTGATGGGTGCCAAAGCCTTCAAATTTTTTCAGGACAGTCTGCGATCACATGTAAAGATCCGTCCTTGTAAGAGGCAGACCGGAGGCTCCCTTGGCTGAATGTTTGGTCGCAACAATCTGGCAGATATGTATTGACCCATCTGCAAGCCCTGTGGAGACTCCCGCCAGATAAAGCGCCCACAAACGAAATTTTTCCATGCCCACAAACTCGGTCGCTTTTTCCTTGCGGGCCATGAGCCTTCGATACCAGTGGCGGGTCGTAAGGGCGTAATGTTCTCGCAAGGCCTCGACATCATGCACCTCGAAACCGCAGATTTCAAGCAGATCAATAGTGTGTCCCACATTATCCAGTTCACTTCCTGGAAAGATATATTTTAAGAGCAGGCGGCGTTCGGGTCTGATCCTGCGGACTGCCCTACGGGTGGGTTTTGCGTGGCGGGAGAGACCGTGGTTTAAGAGTATGCCCCGATCCCGCAGAAGGGTATTGATTTTCTGGAAATATCTCTTTATGTTGGCAATTCCAATATGCTCGAACATTCCGACGCTTGCGATTTTATCATAAGTGTCTTCAATGGTTGAGTAATCTCGGAGCTCGACGGTTACACGATCCTCAAGACCGAGTCGTTTTATTTTTTCCATGGCATAGTCGACCTGTTTTTGAGACAATGTAACACCGTGTGCTCTGACACCATAGTTCTGCGCAGCATGGCAGATAAGCCCCCCCCAGCCGCAGCCGATATCGAGCAGCTTTTCATCGGGCTTCAGACGCAGTTTTTTGCAGATCATATCGAGTTTGTCATGCTGGGCCTGGTCCAGGGAATTATCCTGATGAGTAAAATAACCGCAGGAATATTGCATTTCAGATCCTAGAAACAGCGCATAGAAATCATTGCTGATATCGTAATGAAATTGAATGAAGTATTTGTTATCCCTTCGTGATTCCCTGCGGCCCACTTCGTCGTCCTGGTATTTATGTTGAGTGGTTACTTTTCCGGTAGGGGTTAACAGGAGCGGTAGGACCTGCCTGAACAGGAAGAACTTGTTTAACTTTTTTAACTTCTCTTTTGGACGTTTTTCGCGAGCAACCGCAATGAACTCAGTCAGGTCACCGTTGAGGTCAATATGGCCTTTTACATAATGAATGAGCAAGTTCTCGTAGGTAGGCCTTCGCAGGAGTGCTCCGATTACTCCTGGTCCGTTAATGGCTATAAAAAAATCGGTGTCGATATTCCTGCCCAGTGGAATCATCGATCCGTCCCAGAGGCGGATGGAATAACGGGCATTGATCAACTCTCCGATATGCTCGAAAAGCCTACGTGCGGCGGTCAGTCTGTTTTGGTCTGAAAAAAATGGCATATATAACCTCGTTTAGGAATACTGGAAAGAGCAAGTACCTATTGTTCTCGGCAAGTTACAACTAAATTTTCATTGATTATATTTTTATCATTCTAACTAGTGAGTAACGGAATTAATTCTTGAAAATTGAGCAAATATGGAAAAATTTTTATCATAATATGAAAATGAGGAATTTTTAATGAAAAAATAATAAGGTTCCCAACACGGTCTCAAACTAAATTCCAGATATCTTGCAACTACCAAAGGTCACACGAAATTGTGATATGGTAATATGATATCACAAAAATTATGTCCTGCTTCTTTCTTGGAATATCTTACCAGTATCTGCAACCCAAGGTTGATCAATTCCGATTACATATATCAAAATCCACAAAATTGCAAAAAAAGACAAACCCTGTAAAAAAGATCACCTGAAATATCAATTATCAATTCTTTTCATTTCACCAATCTACCCTTTGAATGTGAGATAATTTACATAGATTATTGTGTAATTTATGTCATATAAATTTAGGCTTGGACATATTTATATGATTATAACCAATAGATATCATTAGGCATTATTCAATAGACAAGTTTGGCACGATTTTTGATCCTAAAAACATAAACAAATTTTATTCTAAAGAGAGAACCAAGAATCTGGTGTGTCCCTAACAACCTGATTGTTTTAATTATTATCGAAGTATCACACTCAATATTTTTTAATCAAGGCGCTTTTTCAAATATGATAAATTGCTCAGAAGATACGTTTCTCATTGATAGGAGGTCTGGAAAAGACCGGCGTAGCAATAAAATTCCGGGTATCAAATCATTGTTTATTTATGGCAGAAGAAAAAAAATACGTCGGCAGGATGATAAGTATAGAATTGCCTATTTTGATCAATATAGCTCAGCGTTATTTGTAGTCATCATATCCATTCTTTTTCTAAATATAATCGACGCGTTACTAACTTTATTTTTAATAGATCACGGGGCTACTGAAATCAATCCAATAATGGCATATTTTCTCAACTTTGGTCCTTTGACATTTATGAGTGTGAAATATTTTTTGATATCTTTTTCTATAATTGTTCTTCTGATATTCAATAATGTTTTTCTCTTGGAAAGAAAAATATTCACCCGTTCTCTCTTTTCTTATGCCATTGGCATGTTTTTGATTGTAATAGGATGGCAGCTGTTTCTAACATTTCACATTATATTTTGAGTAAAATATAGTTAAAATCCTATCCTCCAACAGACATTAATAACTAAAACAATTAAAAGTACAGATTACTTACAGATACCTTGCCAGTATCTGGACTTCAATATCGTTTAACAGAGGTTGTGATATACGATTGGTTCGATGCAAACACAAAACCCCACCTCTATAAGAAATGGGGTCTTATTTATCAATCATGGCACCTCTCGGTTACAGGTTATTTTTTGGCTTTCTTTTCGTATTTTTTCAAGGATTCATCAATAAGGCGTCTTATGGCTTCAGAACGGGAGTGTATGCGGTTTTCAAAGCGAAAATCATCTATCCTTTCAAGCAGGCTTTTTTCAACAGTCAGTAGGATTCTTGGTTTTTCAGTAGCCATAATGGATTATTTATACATAACGAAATGAAAAACACAATAGAAATATATATTGACAACCATCAATATAATTCATATATTATATATAAAATATATCACCCATATCGCAGAACATGAAAACAGAACTTTTTAACATAGCGCTTGAAGGTACCCATAATCGTGAGGTTATGGGCGGTTTCTGTGAACCGGGGAAATCCTTCAGGCGCTTTTGTTTGGAAAGGGGGCATAATGGGAGTAAGAGTCAGGCAAAAAGTAAAAGGCAAGGGAAACCCCTGGTGGGTGTTCATCTCCCATAACGGGAAAAGAGCATCCAGAAAGGTGGGCGATAAGAAGGCAGCCGAGGAAGTGGCAAGCACGATCCGGGCGAAGCTTCAGCTTGGGGAATTTTGTTTTGAAGATAAAAAGCCAGTACCTACTTTTAAAGATCATGCAGAGATGTGGCTTTCATTGCCTCATGATTGGAAAGAATCAACACGGGAAAATTATCTGAACAACCTGAACAAGCGCATATTGCCCGTTCTTGGTTCAATGCCTGTTAATGAGATTAAACGTAAAGACCTGAAATTCTTTTTTGACAAGAAGTATGCTGAGGGATTGAATCTCAGCACAATTAAACTGATACGGGCGCCATTAAACGGGATTCCGGCCTATGCCGTAGAACTTGAACTGATTGAATCAAACCCTATGCGAGACTTGGCGCTTAAATACAAAAAGAAAAAGTTTGAGATTGACCCTTTGACAGAATCAGAATCACAGCTTTTTCTTGAACAGGCACAGACCTATATGAACGGTGAATATTATCCATCTATCTTATGTGCATTAAGAACCGGTATGCGTATCGGTGAAATTCAGGCTTTAAAATGGAAAGACATTGATTTTGATAACCGTCAAATCGAGGTCAAGCGGAGCTATCGAAACGGCAGGATGACAGGCACTAAAAGCCATAAACGCAGACGGGTTGACATGACCTTACATCTTACAGAAACCTTAAAGGCACATCGGACAGCACAAAAACGAGATGCCTTGAAAAATGGGATGCCTGTTTCCGAGTTTGTATTTTCAAGGGCCGATGGTGAGTTGCTTAACAGGGGTTGGATTAGAAAGGCTTTAAATGACTGCACAGAGCGTGCAGGATTACGTCAAATCCGCATACATGGCCTGAGACATTCATATGCCACAATAAGGCTTATGAAAGGTCATAACGTGGGTGATGTGAGCTATCAGTTAGGCCATAGCAGCATAAAAATAACCTATGACGTATATGCTCATTGGATGCCAGGTCAGTTTAAATCGGAAGTTGATGAGCTTGACACCTTGCACCCTGTTGCACCCCATATGCACCCACAAATGACGCCGCCACAGAATGTGTAAAAAATTCAGGTGGTTCTTGTATATTGAATCAAAAGTCGTGTTTGATTTTTGCTAACACCTCGGGAGTGGGTTTTGGCAGTCCTGCGATTCTCCATGCGACTATCGGGTCAGGGAATTGCTGATAATGACAATCTTTTGTTTGCTTGACATTCTTACACACAGCACGAAGTATTGGGAAAGCCTCGAATTTTTTGTAGTAGTCCCTCATGAATTTAAGGATCTCTATTCTTTCCTGGGTCAAAGGGCATTCCTGGGAAACCCCCTCTTTGTCGGCCATCGCACAGGCTACCTTTTCGTTCCAGTCTTCAAAGTTGCGCAGGTACCCTTCACTATCCAAATCGATGTTAAGATTTACATGTTCAAGTGTCATAATATTTTACCTCCCGTAGCCACAATTTGCTTAAGTCTCACACTAGCTTATTTCTGTGTCAACAAAAATAATGCCGACACAGAGGTTGTCAAGCCAAGATCCCATTTGAACAGTACGGTGATCGAATTTTCCGTCCAACCTGTGACAAGACTGTGGGGAAATTCAATTCGAGGGGGTTGAAAATGGTTTAGCAGCTTGATAGAGGTTTTTGGCATGGTAGGAACTCCGGACAAACGGCCCGCAGGCCACTTCGACAAATCCCATTTCAATAGCAATTTTACGCCAATCATTGAATTCTTTCGGTGGAATATAGCGTTCAACGGGAAGATGGGCTTTAGTCGGTTGTAGATACTGGCCAATGCTCACCAATTGACATCCTGCATGGAGAAGATCCTTTAGTGTGTTGAGAATCTCCTCGGGTTGCTCTCCAATACCGAGAATCAGACCGGATTTTGCAATAATGGTGGAATCATAAGTGACAACCTGCTTTAAAAGATCAAGGGAACGCTGATAGATTGCTTCCGGCCGGACAATGCTATAAAGACGGGGAACTGTCTCTATGTTATGATTTAACACATCCGGTCGAATTTCGGTAATACTTCTCAGAGCATCTTTATTGCCCTGAAAGTCGGGAATTAGCAGCTCGATAAGTGCATTTGGAACCTTTCGACGGATTTCTTTAACTGTTCGGACAAAAAAGGAGGCACCGCCGTCAGGAATATCGTCTCGGGTAACCGAAGTGATGACAACGTAGTCCAGATTCAAATTCTGAACCATTCCGGCAATCCTGTGCGGTTCCTCCGGGTCCGGGAAACGGTCTGGGCCGTGTTTTACGGCACAAAACCGACAGTTGCGTGAACAGCGATCGCCCATAATCATGAAGGTAGCGGTCTTGCGGGAAAAGCATTCCCATATGTTGGGACATTGTGCTTCCTGGCAAACGGTATGAACTTTTGCGTTGTTTATTAGGGTGCCGACCTCTTCGCATATGAACCCTGCCGGCAATCTCTGCTTAAGCCAAGGGGGTTTCTTCCGTTGTCTTTCTTCCACCCGATTTGGTTTCATGTTGACCTCGAAAGTTTCATTGAAACCCCCTTTGTTCAGGTAAAAGATGATTCATGTCATTAACATCAATGCTGACAAGGTCGAACCCAAAAACGGTTTCAAAGTGATGCATTACAGCCTCTCGTACCGGGTTCATAGACATTTTTTGGGATAGCACTTGAGCCATGGATGTGACGCCTACATCGGTTAGTCCACATGGATGGATCCATTTAAACGGTTTCAACGACACGTTGACGTTTAGCGCAAAGCCGTGAAAAGTGACGCCTCGTTGAACAGAGATGCCAATGCTGCCAAGTTTCTTTTTCGCAACCCAGATCCCCCTGTTGATGGAGTTCCTCTTTGCGGGTATATTCCAATCTGAAGCCGTTAGCAGCATGATTTCTTCAAGACTCGTCACGTAATCCGTCACATTCAGCCCGGCTTTGACCAGATCGATGATAGGATAAACGACCAATTGGCCCGGACCGTGGAACGTAATATCTCCCCCCCGCTCAACAGGTATGACCGGAATCTTTTTTCTTTCCAGAAAAGTCCTTGATGCCTTCAGATTTTCTATACCAGCCCTTCGGCCCAGTGTAAAAACAGGTGGATGCTCTACCATTATAACGACATCATTTTCGATGACACCGGTTTGTCGGGCAAGGACAAAATTCCGCTGTAGATCCAGCGCTGCCCTGTATTCCATCAGTGACAAATTAATGAGGAAACAGGTGTTACCACTAAGAACGGGCATGAATTCAAATGTATTTTTAAATGATTTTCGTTGGCGGTTCATCCATAGCCATGAGCACAATATCTCTTGGATTGCATAACTGTTTAGGCAACTCTGCCACACGACCGCAGGATATGCAAACAAAATTGATGTGCTGCAATTTGGGCTTGCAGATATGCCTGGGGTCTTCGTTTGTCTGACCACAGTGTTCACAAACATAAGCTTCTTTTAGTTTCACAGGATCACACAGGTGACCGGTTTCTCCAGCGACTTTTCCACAATTATTACATACATGAACTTCTTTTGTCATGATAGTTTTCCTTTCAATTTCAAAGTAAAAATTGATTGTTAAATAAAGAGCCGTTTAAACACTCTAAAAAGCTTTTTAAAATTCACCCAACACTTCATTAATTTTAATGAATCAAAATTTATGCCAACGGCGCCAGATAATAAAAGAATATATTTATACGATATATCAATAAAATATGCTTCTATCCGATTTTGTCAAAGGGAAAGCGCAAACGTGCAAAATTTTATGATACACTTTCTGATACAATACTGTTTCAAAAAACCAAAATGATTTCAGTTGTCGGATTCACATTCCAATTGTCAAAATAGTGAAGTCCATTGAAGATGCAGTTCTTTTCGTGTATCTGATAAGAAGCCTGTTTCTGATTGGCGCTATAATTGCATAATGAGTTGAGGGAATTAATTGTTTTGATTCATAGAAGTGGAAGTTGACATCCTGGATTTCGTATGGCATTAATTACGTTATTATCACCCAAAAAACAGACGTATCCACATTTTTTTGTTCCACCTAAGTTTCATACATAATCAGAAATTATCGTTTTATTCGTTTTTAAAAAGGGAATTCTATCAGACGCCCCACTCAACCAAAAAGACTTTTTTGCTCGAGGTTGTGTCACCTGAAATGTATGATCGTTTCTGCATTGATGGGGAGGTGTAATTTTTCATTGTAGAGGGCTCAGAATGGATCTCCCATAACAAACAACTTTTGGTTAGAATGATAAAGAGAAGAAAATGAAAACGATAAAGCTAATTTTGCCATGCATTTTATTTTTGTTGTTTTTTTCTTGCAGCAAAAAAGAAGAAAAACAAACACAAGCGCCTCCACCACAGGTCACCGTTGTGGTTACACAAGCAAAAGACATTCCCATCTTTCAGGAATTTGTCGGTCAGATATACGGTTTCAAAGATATTGCCATACGGGCAAGAGTGGAAGGTTTTTTGGAAGGTATTCATTTTGAAGAAGGGTCGCGGGTAAAAAAAGGTGCTCTTCTCTATACTTTGGAAAGTCAACCGTTTGAGGCCGAGGTTGCTGCAAAAATGAGCCGGGTTGCAGAAGCCAACACCATGCTGGCAAAAGCCAAGAGTGATTTGGACAGGATCGAGCCCCTTGCAAAGGAAAAGGCGGTCAGTGAGAGTGATTTGGATTCTGCTGTCGCCCAATATGAGGCTTCCATCGAATCGGTGAAAGCTGCCAAAGCGAATCTAAGGGCGAGTAACATCCAACTCGGTTATACCAAGATTTATTCGCCCATCACTGGGATTATCGGAAAGACAAACGCGAAAGTAGGGGATTTTGTCGGTCGAAGCCCCAATCCGGTGATTTTGAATACGGTTTCACGTATCGACACCGTTCTCGTGGAGTTTTTTATTACGGAAAGCCAATATCTTCAGTTGGCCAGGCAATTTTCATCAAAGGTCGAATCGGCTGCCCAGAAAACTCGAAAAGAAAACCTGGAACTGATTCTGGCAGACGGATCTCTGTACGATCACAAAGGCAAACCCGAGTTTGTTGATCGAAACGTGGATCCCACCACCGGCGCCATTCTGGTTCAAGCCTCGTTTCCCAACCCCAAAGAATTGTTACGTCCCGGACAGTTTGCCAAGGTAAAAGCGCTGGTTGCTGTTGTTAAAGACGGCATTCTGATTCCGCAAAGATGTGTTTTGGAACTTCAAGGGCTATACAGTGTTTATGTTGTTGGCGATGGTGATAAGATTCAGACAAGACGTATAAAAGTCGGTCCGAAGATCAAACAATTCTGGCTGATCACCGAAGGATTAAAACCAGGTGAACACATTGTGTACGAAGGTTTACAGAGAGCAAAGGACGGGGCTGTTGTAAAACCCACTGTAAAAGACATCGGATCAACAGACCAAGAGAGCATGTAATTAGATATGGGTAATTTTTTTGTAAGACGGCCCATTGTGGCCATGGTCATCGCCATTTTTATGGTTATCGTGGGGGTCGTATTTCTAAAGGGTCTTCCCACAGAGCAATATCCCAACATTACACCGCCGGTGGTGGAAGTTCGGGCCACCTATACCGGAGCAAATGCCGTCAGTGTGGAGCAGTCGGTGGCCACACCGCTGGAGCAGCAGATCAATGGCGTTGACAATATGATCTACATGAAATCCATCAACGCAAATGACGGCACCATGAACATTCAGGTGTCGTTCGAGATTGGCACCGATCCGGACATGAACACTGTTTTTACCCAAAACCGGGTTGCCGCTGCCACCGCCAAGCTTCCTGAAGAGGTCAAAAGGTTAGGGGTAACCACAGAAAAATCCCTTCCGAATATATTGATGCTGGTAACGCTCACATCAGAAGACGGCAGATATGACCAGAATTTTCTTGGAAACTATTCATTGATCAACATTAAAGATATTTTGGCCCGTATAAAAGGTATCGGTCGCGTGAACGTAATCGGTGCCAGTGATTATTCTATGCGCATATGGATAGAGCCCGACCGATTGGCCCACCTGGGTATCACCGTGCCTGAGATCGTGAATGCCATCCGGGAGCAAAGTGTCATCGTGCCGGGAGGTAAATTTGGTGCAGAGCCCGCCCCTCCGGGGACGGAATTTACCTACACGGTCCGATTGCCGGATCGCCTGCAATCTGAAAAAGAATTCAGTGAAATCGTCATCAGAACCAGCGAGGGAGGGTCTCAGGTAAAGATCAAAGACATCGCCCGTGTCGAACTGGGCGTTGAGACTTACAATGCATTTACTCGATTAAATGACAAAGAATGCTCCATGATCGCCCTGTATCAGGCGCCCGGTTCCAACGCTGTGGAATTGGCCCAAGAGATCAGAAAGACCATGGAGGAACTATCCAAATCTTTTCCGGAGAGCATCCGATATGATGTATCTCTGGATACCACGTTGGCCATTACGGCAGGTATCGATGAAATCATCGAGACACTCTTTATCGCCCTGGCGTTGGTTATTCTGGTGGTTTTCATTTTCATTCAGGACTGGCGGGCGGCACTGATCCCCACCATTGCCATACCCGTTTCTCTCATCGGCGCGTTTATTGTATTTCCATTGATTGGTTTTACTGTCAATGTCCTCTCGCTTCTGGGCCTGGTCCTGGCCATCGGTATTGTTGTTGACGATGCCATTGTGGTGGTGGAAGCCGTTCAGGTCAATATTGAAAACGGTATGAATCCGAAAGAGGCAACCATCCATGCCATGAATGAAGTCACCGCTCCGGTCATTGCGACCACTCTGGTTTTGGTGGCGGTGTTTATCCCGGTGGCCGTCATGGGAGGAATAACGGGAAGATTATATCAACAGTTTGCCATTACGGTGGCCGTTTCTGTGGTTTTCTCATCTATTAATGCATTAACCTTAAGTCCTGCTTTATGTGCATTGCTGCTTAGAAAGCAGAAACCGTATGGCGGTCCCTTGGGCATGTTCTTTGGTCTTTTCAACAAAGTCTTTGACAGGGTTACGGATGCCTATATGGGAGTTACCCGTATCGTATCGGGCAAAATAGTTAGAGGATTGATATTTATCCTTGTCGTTACCATTGGCATGGGTTTTTTGGGGAAAAAGGTTCCTGGTGGGTTTATGCCTGAAGAGGATATGGGGTATCTTTTGGTAAACATACAATTGCCGGATGCTGCATCCTTGCAACGATCCGACGCGGTTACCAAAAAAGTCGAAAAAATTATCAGAAAATACGATGAAGTGGAATATATTACCACAGCTACCGGATTCAGTCTGCTTTCAAACAGCATGTCCTCCAATGCGGGCTTTATTTTTGTTTCCCTTAAGGATTGGGGTGAACGGGAGAAAACCGCAAAGGACATCGTTAGACGATTGAACATTGATTTTCATTTGGCCATTAATGAAGCGCAGGTGTTTGCCTTTGGACCACCGGCAATTCCCGGATTGGGGAGTGGTTCCGGATTTACCCTGATGATTCAGGACAAAGGGGGGAATACACCCGATTATCTGGCCAAACAGACGGTAAACTTTGTTCAGGCTGCCATGAAACGGCCTGAAATCGGTTCTGTATTTACAACGTTTCGAGCCACCGTTCCCCAGCGATATATGGAAATCGACAGGGATAAAGTCCTCAAAGCGGGTATTTCTTTAAATGATATTTATACCACCGTCGGCGCCTTTCTGGGCGGTTCCTATGTAAATGATTTCAACAGATTCGGAAGGCTTTACAGAGCCTATATTCAGGCGGAACCCAAGTACAGACAAAATGAAGACCAGATCAATCTTTTTTTCGTTAAAAATAAAGAAAACAAAAGCGTTCCCTTAGCGGCATTTGTCGATATCAAAGAAATTGTCGGGCCGGATTATACCAATCGATTTAATTTGTACAGAGCCATAGAACTCAGTGGGGGGCCGGCACCCGGATATACTTCGGTCCAGGCATTGGATGCACTTGAAGACGTAGCCGGGGAGATTCTTCCCGCGGACATGGGCTTCGAGTGGAGCAACATGTCGTATCAGGAAAAGAAGGCTTCCGGAACGGGTGCCATTGTTTTCGTGTTTTCATTGCTCTTTGTTTTTCTCATTCTCGCCGCCCAGTATGAAAGCTGGTCCTTGCCTTTTAGTATCCTGCTGGGAACCCCCTTTGCAATCTTTGGTGCATTCATGGCATTATTTATTTCCCGGCAGTTCAGTCAAAGCTATGAACTCAATGTTTTTGCCCAGATCGCACTGGTGATGCTCATCGCCATGGCGGCCAAAAATGCCATTCTGATCGTTGAGTTTGCCAAGCTGGAATTTGACAAAGGCCTCTCGTTGTTTGATGCGGCCGTAAAAGCTGCTGAGCTGCGATTCAGACCCATATTGATGACGGCGTTTTCTTTTATTTTGGGTGTTCTGCCGTTGGTTATTGCTTCCGGTGCCGGAGCTGAAGCGAGAGTCGTTATAGGCATGGCATTGTTGGGTGGAATGTTTATTGCGACACTGTTAGGAGTTTTCTTTTATCCCATGCTCTTTGTCTTCATCGGCAAAATTGCCAAATATGAGCAGAAACGAGATCTTCAATTGGGACCTGAACCAAAAGAATCATGATGGTTATTGAAATGAATAAATTGGCTCGAATCGTTACACTGATGATTATCGTATCCCTTACAGGCTGTGCTATGGGTCCTGATTTTAAAAAGCCTGTTGTGGAAACACCTAATAATTTTAGATTTTCCGATTCAAAATCCAAAGAAGTGGTCAACCTGAAATGGTGGGAATTGTTTGATGATCCAGTCTTATATTCATTGGTTGTTAAGGCATTGACGGACAATAAAGACTTGATGATTGCTGCCAGCCGTATCGAAGAAGCCCGTGCGGCGCTTGGTTTTACCAAAGCGGATCAATATCCCCGATTGGATTTAGAAGCCGGAGCTGCAGTGGGGAATTATTTAGGTATATCACGATCGTCAACAACCGACAAATATGCCTTTATCGCTCCGGTATTGAGCTGGGAGATTGATTTCTGGGGCAAATACCGCAGATCAACCCAAGCCGCAAGAGCAGAATTGATGGCTTCCGAGTATTCTCTGAGAACCGTTCAAATCAGTTTGATTTCCGAAATTGTCAGCACCTATTTCTTGTTGTTGGATTACCATCAGAGATTGAAAATATCCAAACAGACCCTTGATTCAAGGCTGTATAGTCTTGATATTATTCAAAAGCGTTTTGACAAAGGGATTATTCCCGAAATTGACTTAAACCAGGCGCAAATTCAAAAAGAAATTGCCGCCGGTGCCATTCCGTTGTACCAGCGATTAATTGCCAATACCGAAAACGCGCTGAGTATTTTAATGGGAAAATTTCCTGGCGAAATAAAAACAGAAGATGATCTGAACCAGCAGACTGTTCCTCCGGATATACCCAGCGGTTTACCTTCTAGTATTCTCGAACGAAGGCCTGATATTGCTGAAGCGATGTACTTGCTGGAGGCTCAAACCGCAAGGATTGGTGTTGCCCAGGCGTTGAGATTTCCCTCCATCACTTTGACAGGTCTCTTCGGTGTGGCCAGCAGTGAATTATCATCCATTTCTACCGATGGCACTGTTTGGTCGGTGGGAGGCAGTTTGTTGGGACCTATTTTTGATTTTAAAAAGAGTCGTCAAAGGATTGAAATTGAGAAAGAAAGGACCCAGCAGGCATTATATCGCTATGAAAACAGGGTGCTGTTTGCTTTTCGTGAAGTATCGGATGCTTTAAATGACATTCGAACATACAAAGAGCAAATCTCAACGGTGGAGAGAAAATTAAAAGCAGCAGAAAATGCCGCTGCCCTGTCAAAAATGAGATATGACAAAGGTGTCACCAGTTATCTTGAAGTTTTGGACACAGAACGAACATTGTTTGATGTCGGATTGGAATATTCCGAATTAAAGCGACAATTCTATAATGCCTATGTTAGATTATACAAAGCGTTAGGCGGGGGATGGCTTACAAAAGCGGAAATGGAACAGGCCCAAAATCAGACGGACGCACAAAAGAAACAACCTTAGAAGCGATCTCTTTTCCGGTTCGTCCGGAAAACATTCTTATGACACAAAAACAATTAACCAGAAACAATATCATTCTCCTGAGTTGCTTACTCCTCACTATTTTTTTCTATCCCTCTTTATCGAAGCAACGATTGCTCATGAGAGACATCATTTTCACGGCTATCATTCTCTCTGGTACGTATTCACTCGATTTTGCCAAAAAAACCCGCAATATCCTAATTATTCCCGGAATTCTTACCATCTTGTTAACCTGGACCGATTATTTCTTTGCCAAAGATATTTTGAGATTGGCATCCTTCTTGTCATTTTTCAGCTTCAACATGTTTATCACCGTGTTTATGGTCCGTCATATTGCCAGAAGTAAACAAGTGACGTTGACCATTATCATCAATTCCATTAACGGTTATTTGCTTATCGGTGTATTGGGTGCATTGCTCCTGGCCATAACGGAGATTGCGCAAAAATTCTTTTTTCATATAGATACCGGAGCCATCAACTTTTCAGGTAATGCTGCTGCAGGATTTCACGATTACCTATATTTTAGTTTTGTTACATTGACCACTTTGGGATATGGAGATATTACACCGGTTTCCGCTTTTGCCAAGTCTTTAACTATTGTTATTGCAATATCCGGCCAGCTTTATTTGACGATTCTCATTGCCATGCTGGTGGGCAAGTACTTAAGCAGAACACAAACGGATTGATAAATTTATTCTTTTCTTAGCGCCTTAATGGGATCGTGTCCATGAACGTCATATTCGTACTGATTGTTTTGATTGCGTTCTTATTTGCCGGATGGCAGCAACTATTTTTTGTTGCAACGCAAGGAGTATCGTCTCCCATGGAGATTCTCTCCAAAGCGATGATCACATCGGCCGGCGGGGCTGTGGAACTGGCCATCGGTCTGGTGGGGGTGATGGCCTTGTTTCTGGGACTGATGAAGGTGGCTGAAGCCGGCGGAATGCTCACCATTTTGGCGCGGCTGATTCGTCCGTTGATGGTGAAGCTTTTTCCTGATGTACCGGCGGAGCATCCGGCCATGGGTGCCATGATTCTGAACCTTTCGGCCAACATGCTGGGCCTTGGCAATGCCGCAACACCCTTTGGCATCCGGGCTATGCAGGAGCTTGACAAACTCAACCCTCAGCGGGGAACAGCCACCAATGCCATGGCCCTTTTTCTGGCCATTAATACCTCCAGTGTGACCCTGTTGCCCAGCGGGGTTATCGCCCTTCGTGCAGCCGCCGGTTCATCAGATCCGGCCGCGATTTTACCCACTACGTTATTTGCCACCATCGGTTCCACCGCGGTTGCCGTTGTTGCGGCCAAATTGTATCAGAGACTCGTGCCACTCAAGGTTGATCCCGAAGCTTCTTTGCAGCAGGTGCCTTCAGATAATGGGGAAGAAGTGCCGCTCAAAGACGCTGGTAAAGGATATCCGTTGTGGGTCAGTCTTGTGGCGCTTGCATCCCTTGTAACATTGATACCCGTTTCCGTGGTTTATGGACGAACGATATCGCCATGGATCATTCCGGCGCTAATGGTCGGGTTTTTAGGCTTCGGTCTGGTGCGTCGTGTGCGCGTCTATGAAGAGTTTGTTGAAGGTGCAAAGGACGGTTTTCGAGTGGCCCTTCGGATCATCCCCTATCTGGTGGCCATCCTTGTGGCCGTGGATATGCTCCGGGCAAGCGGTGCTTTGAATGCCATGGTGGGTTTGCTGAGTGGTATTACCGGTCGTTTCGGCCTGCCTGCCGAAGCTCTTCCCATGGCGTTGATGCGGCCCCTTTCCGGATCAGGGGCATACGGTATTCTGGCCTCCATTATCAATGATCCGTCCATCGGTCCCGACAGTTACACCGGCTATCTGGTGTCAACACTGCAAGGATCCACGGAGACGACCTTTTATGTGTTGGCTGTTTATTTTGGGGCCGTTCAGGTTCGCCGTATTCGCCATTCGCTGGCCGCCGGATTAACCGCAGATGTGGCCGGCGTTATCTTCGCGGTTCTGGCCTGTTCTTTTTTTCTCGGGTAGAACAATCGTGTTGTATTTTAAATTTTTAGTTTATCCGTTAATCTAAAAACTGAAGTCCTAAGACAATGAATTCAAAAACCACTATGCCGAAGGACAATTCTATTTTTTCTAAATGTACGAATTGCGGATTTGAGTGGGCTTCACGGACTCAGTTTCTCGAAGACCGCATGGTGACGATTATCGGCTATCAGGTAAATTTTGATAACCTCTCCATGGGACTTCTTTTGTTTAATCATTCGTGTGAAGGTACGTTTTCAATTCGGCCGGATCATTTTAAATCACTTTATGAAGGCCCCGTCTATAAAGAACGTATTACGGGATCAGAAGAATGTCCGGGTTATTGTCTTAGACAGGAGGAGCTGCTCCCCTGTCCCGCAAAATGTGAGTGTTCATATGTCAGGGCGATCATCCAGATAATTAAAACCTGGCCGAAGGTATTAGATAAAGATTACGGTTTATAATCCATCAACCTTTATTGTTTTTCGATACTTCTGATTAAACAGCTGTTCAAGATTCGCATCCAATACCATCCAGCAACGATAATATTGCAAATCAGATCGGAGAAATTGAACACTTCTCTCGCACATTTCTATTCAAGAACAAAACGGCCCGTGGGATTATTCGTCTTTTTTGGGAGGCTTTAATTTCAAGCCGAAGATAAACACAAAAGCTATTCCGATCATACCGATCAAGCCCGCCCTTCTCATATCTTCAAGGTCAGCATATCCTGACATATATCGGTAAAAGAAGTATCTTGGATCGGTTTCCGCCGCTCTTTTGAAATCGGCGTTGGCCAATTCCTCTTGACCCAATTCCAGGTAAGTCTTGGCCCGGGTTCTGTATACGTCTGCCAAAGTTCGCAGATCACTTTCCATGTTAAGGGCTCTGTTTGAATCATCGATGGCTTCGTCCAGTTGACCCATCATGCGGAAAGCTTCCGCCCGGTAACCAAACACCCCTTTTATTTTCGGTTCCAGATCGAGTGCCCTGTCAAAGTTGACAATGGCCTTTTCATAGTTGTTAATTTTGAGATAAGCCATCCCCAGCATTTTGTAGGCATCGGCTTTGTTGGGGACCAGATGAATATAGTTGGTAAAATCCTCGATCACCTCGTGGTATTTTCCCTGAAAATAATAATTCAATCCTCGTTCTTCATAGGCTGGCGCGAGATTCGGGTTCAACTCTATCGCCCTGGTAAAATAATTGGTCTTTTTATAGGCCATTGATGTTTTCAAACCCAGATCAAAGTATTCCAAGGCTTTACCGTCAAAGGCGTAGACATTCTGGACATGTTTTGGCCACGCCACCATCACCGAGAGTATCAGTATGATAATATATATTTTTTTCATATCGTTTTTTTTCCTCAAAATATTCCAACTGGATGTCCTTTTTACGTTCTGGAGCCTTCAGCGGTGTTTTTAAAAAGTTTTATAAAAAATTATGTCCTGAGACATGGGTATCATTTCCCTCCGATAATATGTCACTCGCTTATTCCGGTTTACATATAAAATAATTCTTTGTTTTCTGATTTCAAGTTAAAACCAAATTTTTACTATAAATATCATTCATCGAGATGAAAATAGAATGTCTAAATATATCAATGTATTATTTTAGTAATCTTCTGTCGTTTTAAATGCACATTGTCATATATTAAATACCGGATCATCATGAAGGATATTATAGTAGAAAATTTAGATCCGTATTTCATAAATGTTGTTGCCAACTGTAAATATTCAACAGCAAATTTCATTCCAAAAAACCTGCTGAATGAACATTTTTATTTCTTTTATATTTCAATCGGTTGTTATTGGGTTATGAAATATTTAAGATATTTCGTAAGAATATGCGCCAAGAGCAGGTGTGAAATTTAACAGTTTGTAACGAATTTTGACGATTCCTCATTAAGAATTGATTATGTTAAGATAAGGGTTGAATTTTAGAAAAGAGATCTTAGTTTTAGTGTAGTAGGCTAAGGTTTTAGAGCCGATTTGTTTTGCCGGATAACAAAACCTTATTGAGTTTAAGATAGCCTCGATTTTTATAAAATGGTGCGTTTTTGATGCCATACTGAGTCCTATTTCCTGACATCCTTATGGCATCGCCTAAGATTTGCCGGAAATGGGGTGTTGCCTGCTGAAAAAAGGGGGGTGATTGTATGAGTGACGATACAAAATCAGAACATTCCGAAAGTTCGGATCGAAAAGTCTCTGAATCCTGTTGCTATATTGTTGATCCTTGTGGCTGCCGCGTTGTTGATCCTTGTGGCTGTTATGTTGATCCCTGTGGTTGTTATGTCGATCCTTGCTGTTGCTAAAAATATATAATTTTTTCTAAAAGGACCGGGATATGCTCCTGGTCCTTTTTTATTTAGTGCCCATCCATAAATGGTCTTTTTGTCCAATCTTTGCGTTATGCTCAAAAAATAATCCTCAGAATATTAAACATATGCCTGCCTGTCCCGTAGGTCCGGCAGATCGTACTGGGATGGTTATTTTTTTCGAATGCCTTGATCTTGAACAAAAATCCTCATTTATGAATGGACACTGTTAGAAATATTATGATTATAAGGGGTCGGAAATTTTTTATTGTGAACAGATACAACACATATATATAAGCGGAATGGATAATCTTTTTTTAAAAAGCGTGTACTGTTTGAGTGGTTTAGGGATCGTTAGTAAGAACAGACGCAAACCGAAACATATCAAATTCAGAAAGTGTTTGTTTTA
>Ga0210123_1000607_pt1 | contig 21532 bp, 15 predicted proteins | sample Muzzi_PWB_D2_FD_185535 | JGI IMG/M metagenome (GOLD analysis project Ga0210123, IMG submission 185535) | Wetland microbial communities from San Francisco Bay, California, USA, that impact long-term carbon sequestration - Muzzi_PWB_D2 (SPAdes) | ecosystem: Environmental > Aquatic > Marine >... | reverse complement strand
GTGAAGAATCCGGCGCGCCGCACGGCCTCGGTTTTCTGCTCCTCGTAGTAGAGACTCATGGCAACCGGGTGATGGGTGTCGTGCACATCGACGACGAGATCCTCCACCGTGAGCTGCAGCTGGTGCGCCCATAGCCGGCCGGCTTCGGAGCCGGGCACCAGCCCCAGACGCGGGCCGAGGAAGTGCAGAATATTCGCAGTCTGCGCGATCACCTGCCGGCCCGCCCGCAGAAAGGGAGGCGCGAAGGGCGGGCGCGCCAGTTCCTTGCCATTCATCAGGCGCAGCATGGCATCGACCCCCAGGCCGCGGCCACGCCCGCGCGCCACGTCCACGTAATCGGCACCTGCCTCCTCCAGCGCCAGCCGCACGAATTCCCCCCGCCCCTGGATGGAAGGCCAGTAGAACAGTTCATAGCGCATGGCGCACCTCCGTGGCTTCCGGCAACTACAAGTTCAAGGGGTCACCCATTAATTTTCTTGAAATGCATCCGGCACCTTAAATATAGAGAGTGCCGTGCCACCGGCCTGCAGCGTGGCTACAGTCTCAAGCAGTTTTCACCCGCTTGCTCAGGATCATACCTTTGTCATACAGCCGGTTGAAGGCATCGACGCCCTGTGAGTCATACAGGATACCTTTATTCTGATTGACATGTTCTACTGCATTCCGTATGCCCAGTCCGGGCCTGTAGGGTCGGTGCGACGACATGGCATCGAGCACATCGGCGATCGCCAGGATGCGGGCCTCGAGGATGATTCCGTCGCCGCTGAGTCCGTTCGGGTAGCCGCTGCCATCGACACGTTCATGGTGCTGGTGGACCATGTCTGCTATCGGCCAGGGGAAATCGATGACATTGAGAATTTCGTAACCGGCCGTGGGGTGAATCTTGATGATCTCCAGTTCAGCGGTCGTCAGTTTGCCGGGGCGGTTCAGGATTTCTACAGGGACACAGATCTTGCCAATGTCGTGGACCTGTGCACCGAGCTCCAGGCCGCTGATGCGATCTTCATCGAGCCCCATTTCACGGGCGATGGCTGTCGCTATTTCGGCAACATTCCGCTGGTGGCCTGCGGTGTAAGGGTCGCGTTTTTCCATCAGGGACGTGATGGCCCCGATCGACTGAATGAGACTCCTGTTCAGCCGTTCGGTGGCCTCGATCCGTTCCTGGTCAATTTTCAGCCGGTCGCTGATATCGGTGGCGATACCGATCAACCGGATCACCTTGCCTTCATCGTCTGCCACGGCATTGATACGGACCTCCAGCCATATGTATTCCTTGTTTTGGTTATTCCACATTCTGCATTCAAACATGGCATCCTGCCGGTCAATGACGGAGCGTTCATGACTAATTCGGGGTCGGATACATTTTCCGGTTCAAGGGGTTCAAGGTGATCAGAGTGACTCTGATCCTTTGAATGTTTAACCGCGCAGCCTGAAAGAAGTGGGGCAGGATTCCGGATTTTCCTTTAGACTTTTACCTCACTAATTCTTGCCGTTGAGGAAACTGGTATGAACACATTCACTTCCCTTCGCCTGCGTTACCTGGAATTCCCCGGTCGTGCCCAGGCGATCCGCGACACGCTGCGAATCGGTCGCATTGACTTCGTCGATGAGCACCTGACAGTTGACAAGTTCCACGATTGCCGCGCAGCCGGCGAGTTTCCTTTTGGTGGCATACCCGTCCTGGTTATCGAGACCAGCGATGGCAAGCTGTGCGTGGCACAAAGCAATGCGATATTGCGTTTTGCCGGGCGGCTGACCGGTCTGTATCCAGTGGATGATCCGCTGCAAGCACTGAAAGTCGATGAGGCGCTGGGCGTGGGCGAGGACATCAATTGTTTACTGGCGCCCAGTCTTCACGAGCAGGACACGGAAAGGAAAATGGCACTGCGCAAGGTGCTGGCGGAAGAGACCTTGCCATTCTGGATGGATTGCTTCGAACGGTTGCTGGCCGCGAACGGCACTACCGGCTTTATTGTGGGTAATAATCTGACCATTGCCGATCTCAAGCTGTACTGGATCATCGACTGGCTGACGATGGGTATTCTCGACGGTATTCCGAAGGACCTGCCAGATGGTTGCAAAAATGTGGTGAACTGGCGCAAGAACATTACTGCGGTGCGCGAGGCGCGCCTGGCTGAAACCCCCGGCGGTTGAAATCACGATTAAGGTACCGGAGCGGTCAGAGTCCCAAACGGGGCCCCATTAGTTGTCTGAGCGAATACCTCCTGATTCAGGAGACGGCTGGAGGATTATAAGAGAGCGATCATTTCCAATGTATGCGGAAATTGTTCTCTGACCCGTCTTGCACTTGCTTAAGGAATAAGCAATTGATGTAGCAGACAAAAAATGCTTGTTCAGGTGACAAGATGCAAATCGCCAAACGAACAACCGTCAACCAGGGAATCAGCCTTAATGCATCCTGGTCAACGCGCCCGCACACATCAACAAAAACGTGTCAGAAACTACGCAACAACCAGTGATCCCTACGCCTCCTTCAAGATGCTCACTGCACCGGAGATCCAGAACCCAGTGGAGTCGCTGTTGCCGGGGCACCGGGAACGACGATTCCCACCAACCGAGACGCTGTAGATGTTACTGGCACAAGCGATGAGTGCGAATCGCTCTTGCCAGAAGGCAGTGGATGAGGCGGCGATAAATGCTTGATGGGAGACTGCCACAGTGCAGACAGGCCGGACCCGTTCCAGGCAGGGCGACGATGTAAAAAAAATGTAAAATGTCCGTTGCAGATCTTGGCGACAACTCACTGTATGATACAGAATTTTACCTTTCGCAACTCCGAGCGCAGGTATTATGGTGACTCCCGAATCCGGCAAGCGCGCGCCCGCACTGCGCGTGCGACGCCAGTATATCCCCGCCGTTGGACCGAAATTGCGCAAACTCCTGTATGTCGTGCTGGGACTGTTTGCCGTGTTGACGTTCAACTCGGTCTATCTCGGGACGATCACCTTCTCCGAGTGGTTGAGCGGCAAGACCTATCAGGACTATTTCTACCAGTACATGTTCCTGCTGCATCTGGCACTCGGGCTGCTGGTGATCATTCCGGTTGTGGTCTACGGCATCATCCACATAAAGAACGCCCACGACCGGCCCAACCGGCGCGCTGTCAATGTCGGCTATGCCCTGTTTGCGGTGGCACTGGCACTGCTTGCCACCGGTCTGCTGCTGACGCGCGGTCTGCCGCTGGCAGAAATCCGCCAGCCGGTGGCGCGTGCAGTCGCCTACTGGCTGCATGTGATTGCACCGCTGCTGGTTGCCTGGCTGTTCATCCTGCACCGACTGGCAGGGCCGCGGATCAACTGGCGTTTCGGCGGCACCGTGGCCGGGCTGACGGCGGTGTTCGCCGTGGCCATGCTGACGCTCCAGTCCCAGGACCCTCGCCAGTGGAACGTGGTCGGCCCGGCGAGCGGCGAACAGTACTTCTTTCCGTCACTGGCACGCACCGCGACCGGAAACTTCATCCCGGCAAAAACGCTGATGATGGACGACTACTGCAAGGAGTGCCATGCGGACACACACGAGAAATGGTCGCACAGCGTGCACCGTTTCGCCTCGTTCAACAATCCCGCGTACCTGTTTTCGGTGCGCAATACGCGGGAATTCTCCATGCAGCGCGACGGCACCGTGCAGGCCTCGCGCTTCTGCGCGGGGTGCCACGACGTGGTGCCGTTTTTCAGCGGCGCCTTCGACGACCCCGATTTCGATGACGTGAATCACCCGACCTCGCAGGCCGGCATCACCTGCACGGGATGCCACGCCATCACCCACCTGAACAGCAACCGCGGCAACTCGGACTACACCATCGAGGAACCGCTGCACTATCCATTCACGTTCAGCGACAATCCGTTCCTGCAGTGGGTCAACCGCCTGCTGGTGAAGGCCAAACCGGAGTTTCACAAGAAGACCTTCCTCAAACCCCTGCACAAGACGCCGGAATTCTGCGCTACGTGCCACAAGGTGCACCTGGCCCCTGAGTTCAATCACTACAAGTGGCTGCGCGGCCAGGACCATTACGATGCCTATCACCTGAGCGGCGTATCCGGACACGGCATCAAGAGCTTCTACTATCCGCCCACGGCCGTACACAAGTGCGCGAGCTGCCACATGCCGCTCGAGGCCTCCGACGATTTCGGCGCGAAACCCTTCGACGGCAAGGGCGTGCTGCAGGTACACGATCACCAGTTCCCGGCGGCCAACACCGCGATCCCGCAACTGCTGAATATGCCCGCCTGGGTCAACGACGAGCAACGCAAGTTTCTCCGCGATACCGTGCGTGTTGACATCGTCGCCTTGCGCGAAGACGGCACCATCGACGGCGAGCTGATCGGTCCGATCCGTCCGCAGATCCCGGAGCTGCGGCCGGGTGCGACCTACCTGGTCGAGGTCGTGATACGCACCATGAAACTGGGGCATGTATTCACGCAGGGTACCGCCGATTCCAACGAAGTCTGGCTGGACGTTGCCGCCGCCAGCGGCGGCAGGTTCATCGGCCGCAGCGGCGGCCTGGATCGGGGGAGCGGCGAGGTGGATCCCTGGTCGCACTTCGTGAACGCCTACGTAATCGACCACGACGGCAATCGCATCGACCGGCGCAACCCGGAGCATATCTTCACCGCGCTGTACAACCACCAGATACCGCCGGGCGCCGCCGATTCCGTGCACTTCGTGCTGCACGTGCCCGAGGACGCCGGTCCGGATATCACCCTGGAGGCACATCTGCAATACCGCAAGTTCGACACCACCTACATGAAGTACTTCGAGGATGATAAATTCAGCTACAACGATCTGCCGATTACCACCATAAGCAGCGACCGGGTGGTGCTGCCCGTTGCCGGTCGCGGCACGGCCGATACCACGCAGACGCGTGATATCCCGGAGTGGCAACGCTGGAATGACTACGGCATCGGTCTGCTGCGCAAGGGCGGTCCCGGCCAACTGCGCCAGGCCGAGGAGGCCTTCAGGCGCGTGGAAGCCCTGGGCCGTCCGGACGGGCCATTGAACCTGGCAAGGGTATGCATCCGCGAGGGCCGCCTGGACGAGGCCGTGGAGGCGCTGCGCCGCGCCGCTGGCCACGAACCGCCGGCCTATCCCTGGTCGGTGGCCTATTTCACCGCCGTGGTGAACCGCCAGAACGGCTATCTGGACAAGGCCCTGGAAGGCTATGCCGATGTCATCCAGACACAGTTTCAGGACGCGCGCCAGCGCGAGTTCGATTTCAGCAAGGATTACACCTTGCTGAACGAGTACGCCCAGACGCTGTTCGATCGTTCCAAGCTGGAACGTGACGACCCCGCACGGCGCAACGACTACCTGCACCGGGCCGAACTGGAGTTCCAGCGCGTGCTGGAACTGGATTCCGAAAACGCCGAAGCCCATTACGGCCTGTCGCAGGTGTATGCGCGCCTTGGCGAGCCCGACCGGGAACGCGCGCACCGGGCCCTGTACGCGAAGTACAAGGGTGACGACAACGCCCGCGACCGGGCGATCGTGCTGGCACGCCAGAAGAGCGCACCGGCCAACCACGCGGCGGAGGCCGTCGTGCTTTACGATCTGCAGCGGGCCGGTAGCTACGAACTGGGCGACAGGACACCGGAGAAGGTGACCGCGCGATGAACGACCAGCACAGACCGGCCCCGGAGGAGGAACTGGAACGAGACGCTGTCTACGAGGAGGTGCCGGAAGACGATACCATCATCGGCCAGGCCTTCAGGTGGTCGCTGGTCGTACTGGGTGTCGCGGTGCTGCTGGTCGGCGGCATGTGGCTCGTATTGCGGCAGGAGGCACCGGCACCGGTGGTGGTGGATGCCGCCAGGGTCACGCCGCAGCATATCGCCGAAGCCATCGATGTGGCGCCGCCGGCGGTGCGCTTCACCGATATCACCCGCACCGCGGGCGTGGACTTCAGGCACGTCAACGGCGCCTACGGGGAACGGCTGCTCCCGGAAACCATGGGCGGCGGTGTGGCGTTTCTGGACTATGATAACGACGGCCTGCAGGACCTGCTGTTCGTCAACTCCGGCATCTGGCCCTGGCGCACACAGGATGTGCGGCGTCCCACCCCGGCGCTGTACCGCAATCGCGGTGACGGCACATTTGATAACGTCACCAAAGGGACGGGCCTCGGGGCAATCAGCTTTTACGGCATGGGCGCCGCCGTTGCCGATATCAACGGCGACGGCTATCCCGAGATCTTCCTGACCGGCGTGGGACCGAACCGGCTGTTGCAGAACCACAAGGGGGAGCGGTTCACCGACATTACCGCGCAGGCGGGCGTGGCCGGCGCCGCTGACGCGTGGAGTTCCAGTGCGGCATTTTTCGATTACGACGGAGACGGCGACCTGGATCTGTTCGTGTGCAACTACGTACAGTGGTCACGCGAGATCGATCACAGTATCGACTACCGGCTCACGGGCATCGGGCGCGCCTATGGACCGCCGACCAACTACGCGGGCACCTATTCCTACCTGTATCGCAACAACGGCGACGGCACGTTCACGGACGTCAGCGCGGCGGCGGGAATCCAGGTGAACAATCCCGCCACCGGACTGCCGGCCGGCAAGGGACTCGGGGTGCTTCCGGTGGACATCGACCGGGATGGCCGGCTCGACCTGGTGGTATCCAACGACACGGTGCAGAACTTCCTGTTCCTGAACAAGGGCGACGGGACCTTCGAGGAAAGCGGCATGAGCTCGGGACTGGCCTTCGACAACAGCGGCAAGGCGACCGGCGCCATGGGTGTCGATGCCGCCGCATACAACAACGACAACGAGTTTGCCGTGGCGGTGGGCAACTTTTCCAACGAGATGAGCTCGTTCTACGTGGCGCGCGACGGCTTGCCGCTGTTCACCGACGAGGCGATCGTATCCGGTATCGGCTCCGAGAGCCGCCAGGCACTGAGCTTCGGACTGTTCTTTTTCGACTTTGACCTGGACGGGCGGGTAGACCTGCTCCAGACCAACGGCCACGTCGAGGACGAGATCAATGTGGTGCAGCCGAGCCAGCACTATGAACAGCCCACGCAGCTGTTCTGGAACTGCGGCCCGGGATGTGCGCGCAACTTCGTGCATGTGCCGCTGGAAGAGACAGGTGACCTGGGACAGCCCATCGTCGGCCGCGGCACCGCCTACGGTGACATCGACCAGGACGGTGATCTCGACGTCGTGATCACCCAGGTCAACCGGGCACCGCTGCTCCTGCGCAACGATCAGGCGCTGGGACATCACTGGCTGCGCGTGAAGGTCCAAGGCACGGGTCTCAACCGGGACGCCCTGGGGGCGCACGTCGAGATCACGGCCGGTGACACGACGCAGACCCGCAGCGTCATGCCGTCACGCAGTTACCTGGCGCAGGTGGAATTACCGGTCACGTTCGGGCTGGGCGACGCCGGGCGCGTGGATCAGCTCAAGGTGACCTGGCCGGACGGCCGGACCAGCACCCTGAGCGATGTGGCGGCTGACCGGACGCTGGTGATCGCCTATCCATCTCAGGGATCGAATCTGTAACCCACCGTGTGCACCGTCACGATGTGACGCGGTTCCCGGGGGTCCTGTTCGAGCGCACGGCGCAGCCAGGCGATATGCACGTCCACGGTTCGGGTGGACGGCGCGCTCTTGTGTCCCCACACCCGGCTGAGCAGGGTTTCGCGTGTAATGGCCTGTCCCTGGTGCTCCACAAGGTATTCCAGCAGGCGCAGCGATTTCGCGGAAACATCCAGGGACTGCCCGTCCGCCGTCACCGTGCCGGCATCGAAGTCGACCCATGCCCTGCCGATGCGCAACCGGCGCCTGGAGGGTGCCGCGCGGCGCAGCAGCGCGTCGATGCGCGCCAGCAGCTCGCTCATTTCGAACGGCTTCTGCAGGTAATCGTCCGCACCCAGCCGAAGACCGCGCACGCGGTCGTCGACGGCACCGCGCGCGGTCAGGATGAGGATGGGCGTGCGGCTGTCACTGCGCCGCAACCGGGCGCAGACCTCGAATCCGTCCTGTCCGGGCAGCATGATGTCCAGCAGTATCAGATCAAAGGGCTGCTGTTGCGCGACCTCGAGGGCGGTATGTCCGTCGGTCGCGGCGCTCACCTCGAAGCCCTCGCCTCGCAGGCGATCCGTGAGGGTGAGCACCAGCCCCGGTTCGTCCTCAACCAGCAGGATGCGTTTCATGAACGGGCAGGAGCAGGGTGAACCGGATGACACCGGGCTGTGCCGTGTCGACGGACACCCCGCCGCCGTGCTGCTCGGCAATGTGGCGTGCCACGGCCAGGCCGATGCCGGTACCGGTGATCCCCGCCTCACGTGCCTGGCGTCCCCGGTAGAAGGGCTCGAACAGTTTGCCGGGATGCGCAACCGGGCGGCCGGCGACGGGATTGCCGATGCTGATGCGCACTGCGCGGCCCCGGGGCCGCACCCGCACCGCCATGGCACGGATGCGAATCCAGTTGCCGCCGGTTGCGTATTGCGCGGCGTTGATGACCAGATTGGCGAGCGCCGAACTCAGGGCGGCGCGGTCGCCGCGCACCAATGGCAGACCCCCGGCGACCTCCAGCTGCAACGCACGGTCCTTGAGACGCGTGGCACAGGCATCGAGCACCTCATCGATGAGCGCCGCCATATCGATGTCGACACTGACCCGCGGCCGCGTGCCCGAGGCGGCCTGGGCGAACTGCAGCACGTTCTCGATCATGTCCCTGAGGCGGCGCACCTCGCGCTGGATCAGCTCACCGTATTCCCGGACACGCGGGTCCTCACCGACGGTGCGGGCGGCGAGATTATCGGCCGCCGAGGCGATCACGCTGAGCGGAGTGCGCAAGTCGTGGGAAATTCCCGCGACGAAAAACAGGTGTTCGTGCGCCAGGCTGACCTGGCGCCGGGCATTGAAGACCACCAGGGCGATGCTGACCACCAGCAGACCCAGCACCCCCGTGCTCAGCAACACATTGCGCACGTGCGAGACCGCCACCGCGGCTTCCAGTGTTCTGCCGCCATGGTTCACCTTGAGTAGCCAGCGGCCGTCCGCCGGTCCCAGCACCGGGACATCGACGAGCAGCGGCTGCTCCAGGTCCGTGACCCCGACATAGTCCGGGTGTACATCCGACGGATACAGCACGGCTGTCGTTTGCCCGGCTTCCTCGATGGTCACGGCGCTGCGCAGCGCCGCACCGAAATCGGCGAACATGCGGCTTGCCGCAGGTGCCAGCACTTCGTCGGCGAGCCGGCCGGCGTCCAGCAGGCCGACCCGGCAACGACCCTCCGGACAGGAGACGATGACCGGCGGGTCGAGCCAGAGCTGTGGACCGGTGTTCGCATATCCGGCCTCCAGCAACCCGAGCAGCGGCCTGCCCAGCCGCTGCAGCAGCCAGGCCCGGCCGACCGGTTGCCAACCGCTGCCTTCCGTGGTGCGGATGCGCCCAGGGCCGCTGGCCTGCAGTTCGATCACCGCCTCGAGCAGCGGCTCGCCGTCGCCTGCCGCCCGCGGTAATTCGTCCCGGCCGCTACGCTCCAGCAAGCGCTGCATTTCCTGCCCGAGGTATTCGGCATAGTTCGTCGCCGCCACGTGCAACGCCACCCCGCGCCGTGCCTGCTCTTCTTTCTGCAGTTCGGTGAGCCATTCGAGCTGCAGCCACGCCAGCAGCAACACCACCCCGACGAGCAGTGCGATGCCCAGGTAGTTGGCGAAGGGAATCCTGGGATTATGCAGGAAGTGGACGTTGGTGTCGGACATGCTCGAGGCCGATGGCGCAAGCGGGGATGTGACCGCGCACCCCGCTCAGCTACCCTCCCGGTAACGCGTATTGTACTGCCGATGCAGCGCATCGCGCCGGGCCGCCGGCTTCCCGGAGACCGGCAGGGGTTCGAGGGTCGTGCCGTTCGCCGTGTAGAGATCCATGTCCTTGGCCCAGCCGTTGCTCTCCAGCACCAGGCGACGATGCCATCCCGGCGGCAGCACCGGCAGATCCGCGCTGAACTCCAGGTGTACCTCCTCCCCCGGGCCGATGATGGCGAGCGCGTCATCCGTAGCGGCCAGCAGCTCCCCGACCGCCCCGAACGCCGTGTAGTACCCCCGTTGATGGCGGGTATCCCAAAGCGGGCTGCGCCGTTCATAGTCATAGTGCGGCTGGCGCTGCGCGCCGGAGGTACGCAGCGCAAAACCGCTCTCGCGGAGTTCGGCGCCCAACAGCGGCAGGGGTGTGGTACGCGCCTGAGGCAGGCTTTCGGCATATACCACGGCGATACGATCCCAGTAAATCTCCTGGTTGGTGCTCAGCCGCAGGGCAGTGGTCGCCGCCGGCAGCCCGTCCAGCGGCACTGACATGCGCCTCGGCATGCCGGCCGGATAGCCGAACTGTTCCAGCACGGTGTGCCATTGTCCATCGGCGCCGCGTGCCTCTACGCTCGGTGCCACGTAGTCGGCACCGGCCTGCCAGGCCGCGAACATGGTCTGCGAATACGGGTACTCGATCCAGCCGTCGATGACCAGCACCGGCGCGGCACCGGGCATCCCGTTGAGCGGCTCGGCGAACTGCAACGTCAGTACCTGAGGCTCGCGCAGGCGGCCGATGAAGCGCGGATCCACCACGCCGGGCGGTGCCGCGTGCAGATCGGCCGCCGTGATGTCCGGCGTGACATCCGAGCCGCTGCGGTCGGTCGCCCGCACGGGCAGGCGCAGGGTGCGGAAATATACGGCCGCCCCCGTCGGCTCGGGCCCGGCAATGCCCATGCGTTCATCCAGTACCATATCCCAGCCCGGCGGCAGGTCGTAGGCGATCAGCCGCACCGCATCCAGGTAGGCGGCCTCTTCCATCGGCTCACCGATCTTGAACACGTAGCGGCCCTCCCGCGCAACGGCGAGCCCCGCGGGCAGGAGGAAGTTCTCCCACGGCCGCGGCGGCGCATAGACGCCCGGTTCCGTGAGATATCCCAGGCCGCCGACACCGAGCAGGTCGCTGACGAAGACGTGGTGTTGACCGTCCCAGACGAACAGCACCGGGCAGCTGGACAACTGCCGCTGCGTCTCGCTGATGCGATGAACCCGGCCGGTCTCCAGACCGAGTTCGGTCTGGAAGACCCCGTCCGGCCACGTCAGCGCAACGAAATCCAGCCGTGTGGCGCCATTGAGCCCCTGCGCCACCGGTTGCAGTCCTTGCCCGGGGGCGGAACGGTGCCGAAAGGTGTCGGTCAGGATCCACTGGCGCCCGGTGCGCAGCGCCAGCCGTGTACCGATGCCCGAGGCGTTGGAGCGCATCGAGTCGGCGCCGTCGTTCAGCCCGCTCACGGCGAGACCGATGAACGGCTGGCGGCCCGCACCCGGCCCGTACTGCAGCAGCGATCCATCCTGCTGCAGCGTGATCAGGGAGGGACCGCCGCCGGCATCCACGAGGATCGATGCGGCGGCGGCCAGCGGACTCGCTTCGGGGTTGGCGGTAAAAACGGCGTTCATGGTGTCGCCCGCAAGCCTGAACACCCGCCAGCCCCCGGCGTCGAGGACGAGCAGTTCCTCACGGCCGTCCCCGTCGAAATCGCGCAGCTCCAGTTGCGCCCCGGTTGCCGTGTCGACGCTGCCGAGGCGGGTCGCCTGCCAGAGACCGGACTCGTTCGCCTGCCAGCGAGCGACCTCGCCGGCCTTGTCCAGCGTGTAGAGTTCCGGCAGGCCGTCGCCGTCACGGTCGGCGCTCGCCGCGGCCGCGATATCAGCCTGAAGGAAACGCTCGAAACCGGTGGCAGGCCGGTAATCCCACATCAGATCGTTGACAAAGGCCGCATGGGGCGGACGCTCGCTCAACGTAATGATGTCCGTATCGCGATCGTTGTCGAGATCGAGCAGCAGCAGCGTTTTCGAGGCTGTGATGCCGCCGTCCAGGCCGCGTTCGGCCGCGATCGGCCGGAAGCTGCCGTCCAGGTTGTTGTTCAACAGTTCGTTCGCGCCGTCCCGGTTGACCACGAACAGGTCCAGGTCCCCGTCATGATCGGCGTCGAAAAAGGCACCATCGACGCTGTCCAGCCCGCCGTTGCCGGTCCCGGTGGCCGAGGTCACATCTTCCCAGGCAGTGTCGCCGGTGTTGCGCAGCAAGCGGTTCTCGCCCCGCCGGCAAAGGTAGACATCGGTGCGGCCGTCGTTGTCGTAATCACCCCACAGCGCGGCGTTGACCGCCGGTACCCGGGCCAGCGGGTGATCGTGCGCCGCTTGAAAACCGCCGCCGTCCTGACCAAGCAGGACGAGGTTGTATTCACCCTCCGCGGCGCCACGGCCGGCGAGGAAGATATCCGGATGGCCGTCGGAATCGATATCCGCCACGGTCAGGTTCGGCGCGGCGTCCCGGCCCTGTTCGGCATGCGAGGCGGGGTCGAGGCGGACCGCTTCGGCAAAGAGCGGACCGGCAGGCTTCTGTCCGGCGGCAGGAGCCGGTGTGCCGATGGTCGCGGCCTCGCACTTCGAACCCATGCGGGTGTACTTGAACTCGACCAGCTGCGCGCGCGGGTTGTTGGCGAGCCGGTTATAGCGCTCGATACTGGCTGCCGCCGCGCCAGCATCCCCCTGCTCGCGGTACAGCCGGGACAGGCCATAATGCGCACTGCGCAGATAGGGGTCCGCCTCCAGGCTGCGCCGGTACCACTGCAGTGCGCCCTCCTTGTTACCCAGTTGCGTCAGCGCCGTTGCCAGGAAATAGGCGGCATAGGCATCCCGGGGGTCGGCGTCCAGCACCGCCCGGAAGTCCTGCGCCGCGCCGGCCAGCTCTCCGCTCCGGTACTCCAGCAGGCCGGTGCAATAACGGGCGCGCTCGTCGCCGGGATGTGCCGCGAGCACCGACTGAAACAACTCCTGCGCCCTGGCCTCGTCTCCCTCCATCTGGCGGTTCAGGAGGGCGATCGCGAGGTTGGTCTTGATATCGGCGCTTTGCGGGTAGCGCTCGCTCAGTTCCCCGAAGACCTTGCGCGCGGCCTCGTAATCGAACCGGCCCATGAGGCCAACGCCGCGGTTATTGGCCTCGATGGAGGCGTCATCCAGGTCATCCCGGTCGCCGGGCTGGCCGCATCCGCCGAGGACTGCGGCGCAGCAGAGGAGTGTCAGACACAGCCGGCGGGCGCGGGAAGGGGTGATGCCGTTGTCTTCCCTGTCTGCCCGGCTAGATTCGGGCATGCGGATACCCGGCGATCCGAAGATACGCATTCGAGGCTGACAGGTATTTCGACAGAGTGGCGAAACCTGCGCGGCACGCCATGGTCATGCATCGGGGCGACGACATAGGATCATTCTGCCTGCAAACGTGTTTTGTTACTAGCATCACTACCCCGCCATGCGGATGATCGCAATCACCGCTCAGCCTGTTTGCCCGAAGGCAGCCCCGGATCTCGAAACCACTACCGATAACCGGCGGGACCGGCAAGAGCAGGCAAACTTCCGGTGACAGATCAGGGGAGAGTCGTCACATGAAGGGTGCGACCGGGGAGCCCGGGCGGTTAAACGTATCACCGATCAGCAACCGGGCAGGCAGAGCTCGGATGACAGCGGCAAAACCCAGGAGGCCCGGGGTGACGCACTCTTCCATGCGGTCGAACCCGTGAGACAGCCGCCGGTGCCTGCCACACGCCGTGCTGACCGAAGCAATCGCAACGGGTGTGCTGAGCCCCTGTGATTGTGGCAGTCGTTGCGGACGGCCCGGCTCAGACGGGGGCGAGCATCGTTCCGACATCCTCGCCCGCCAGGAACGCCAGGGTCACGCGGTTCCATTCTTCCGCCATTTCGACGCAGGCGCAGTGGCTCGCATAGTCGCCGCGAAACAGATGGTAGCGTGCCCCGGGGATGCGCCGGGCCACCTCCTCACCGTAGCGAGGCGGGACGAGCCAGTCCATCTCCCCAGCGGTGACGAGGGTGCGGGCCCTGATCGCGTGGAGACGGTCAAGCGTGTCGTGGCACTTGTCCGCGTGGGTGTGGCCCATCACCCCCGGGCCGCTCGGCGGATACGGGTTTTCCTGCAGATAGCTGCGCTCGATACCGGCGACCGCCTCAGGCTGCCCGGCGAGAAAACGCGGCGAGAGCACCCACATCAGCGCCCAGTACAGATAGCGCCGCATATCGCCCTGCCGTGCCGGCTCCTCCAGCGTGTCAATGGCGCGCACGAACCATTCATCGGAGCGCCCCCAGGTACCGTGAAGGCTCAGCGAAAGCACGCGCTGCGGCGCGGCAATAGCGATCTCCTGGGCGACCGCCGACCCCAGGCTGAGCCCGCCGATGTGGGCGCATTCGATCCCGAGATGGTCCAGGACCCCGATGGCGTCCCGCGCCATGACGGCCGCGGTGCAGGTGGCGGGATCCGCCGGCCGGGAGCTCTGCCCGGTGCCGCGCGAGTCGATCACGATGGTCCGGTGACGGGCCGAGTAGGCCGGGATCTGCGGTTCCCAGAACGTGTGGTCGGCACCCGTCCCCATCAACAGGAGAACCGGTTCCCCGGCGCCCTGCTCCTCGTAGTAGATGCGGATGCCGTCAGGCACGTCGGCGAAGGGCATGGGTGTCGTCTCCCTGTCGGATCAGTAGTTGCGTACAGGATAATAGCAGTCATCGCAGGATCAAGGGGCCAGTGAAAAAGGAGGTCGGTGACGAATGGCACTTACTCAAGCCAAAAGCACCGTCATTCCGGGCGGAGCGCAGCAAAGACCCGGAATCCAGTCTGTATAGTTCCCGCACATTATGGATTATTCGCTACGCTCACCCTTCGGGCCGCCCGTTGGGCGTTCAACGCGCTCCGCGCTTTTGTCCCGACTTCGCAAATGACGGTATTATTGAACAGTTGAGCTTAAGTAAGTGCCATTGGTATCCGGCCCCATATTATGTACATGCGAAAGCTGCCAGAGACACTGATACAGGGCATTGACTGGATACGGCAACACTTGGGGTTCGCCCTGCTGATCAGGATTGGATTGCCGGTCATCGTCCTGGGGCTGCCCGTATTGGCTGTTATCGCCGGCTCGGACGACGAGGTATGCTACTCGGTCAATACCTCTTTCTCCCTGTGCAACAGCTCCGGCAAACCGCTAAAGGGCGTGACCCCGGACAACTGTGCCACATGGTTTGATTTCAAGCTGGCGAATACCGGTGATAATCCCCAGCCGCTGGTGGCATTCAGCGTCCCGGCCGGAACAGCGAGGCTGTCAGACGTGCACGTACTTCACCTCGTCGCCAGCAACGAAAAGATACCGAAGCTCGAGGTGCAACCCGCGGATCTGCCGGGTGAATACCGCATCAGGGAGTTACCGCCCAACGTCCTTGTGACTGTCAGGCTGGGCACATCCGGACTGGAGCAGGCCAGACGTCTGAAGGAGGGACAGGGCATGGAGGTTCGTGCCAACGGGCGGGTTATCAATGTCGATCCGCACGCGGCGATCGTCATACGGATGCTGTTTGCCCTCTTCACTCTTCTGGGGTTTTAACAGGTCCGTTAACGGGGTCGGTGGCAACCGAGAAGCAGACTCATTTGTCGCCAGCTCCTTAAATTCAGCTCAGCCGGTTTCAACCCCCGTGGTATCTTTAGTCAATAGCACAATATCGCCTTCATAAGGATGACAAGGGTGCGGAATTACTCTGCGCCTGTCGGTTACGGAATAACCGAGTCGACGGTAAAGCCTGAGTGCCCCGGCATTTTGCTCGAATACCTCTAGACTGATTATCCCGCACCCCGCGCTTGCCGCCAGCCCGTTCGCGTAATTCATCAGTGCAGTGCCGACCGCCTGATTTCTGTACGCAGGATACGTGGCCAGCATGTTGATATAAAAACTGCCGGGGACGCATTGTTCCAGCTCGATCATGGGGCGGATGAATTCCGGATAGTCGTGAAGATCTTCCGCGTCCCCCGGGTCCGGCAGGCGATAGGCCAGCAGCATCCCGGCAATGGCGGTGTTGATCACGGCAAGGTGCGTGTTTCGATAGGAAAAGTTTGCGGTTTCGGACGCGGCGTATTTCGCGCCGACGTCTTCTATTTCCTCCCCCGGTTTTACCGAGCGCTCCCAGAAACAGGCCGGAATACCCTCCCCGGCGATCAGCGCCAGCTCCGCGATCGAACGACAGTCGTTTTTGTCCGCCTTCCTGATTTCCACCTTCATTCACCCGGTGAGTTCAACGGGTCAGAGTACCTGGACACATATCCACTCAGGCACTTCAGCCCATTGCATGCATATCGCTATTCATCGGAGCATTGAATGGTTTCACGATTCCAGCTTCCCCCCCGATCCAGGCAACTGTCGAATAATACGAACCGCCCGAGATGCGGACCAAGGGCCAGCAATGCCCCAAGCACAATCAATGCGGCAGATCCGTTAGTGGCCCTTGGGAACGTCTGGATGCCCTTGAACAGGCCCAGCCCGAAAGATAATGCAGACAGGGCAAAACAAAGCTGCCCTATGGCCCGGCGAGACCACCCCGGGGGATAGGGGTTTGGCGGCCCTCCCGACACCCAGGCGCTGTAAATCGAGCTATTCAGGTAAAGCAATGCCACCAGGATGAATGCGGCCAGCACCAGCCACTTTATCAGACGTCGTATTGCCAGGGAGCGTGCAGTATCGTTCATATGTACATCGACCCGTCCGGCCGCGCGGTTATTGGAGAGTTCAATCAGTCATTCTTGTCCACAATGTTCGTTGGCCTGCCGTCTAGGCTCAGCTGGTTCTTTTCTCTCCAGTAGTCCCGCAAGCCATTCTCCCCCTTTTTAACAGCCCAGTTCAACAGCTGTTCCCGTTCCCCTGCATACCCGAACATCGGCACTCCCATACCGCAGGAAGTCTGTACAAGGTCGATCGCGACGTCGAATACCTGCCGTGCCCCCGGGATTGGCCTGAACAGGGAAAACAACCCGTTCCATTCCGGGTCATTTCTATGGACTGCCTTTGCAGTCCCGTAAAGCCTGAGAATCATCGGCTTGCCCTCAAACGCTGCAAACATGACGGTCATCCTGGGATTTTCCTGGACATGGGCCGAGGTTTCGTTGCCGCTGCCCGTCAGATTCAGCCACACAACCCGGTTGGGTCCAAGCACACGCAATGAATCCATCCCTTTCGGAGATATATTCAACCGGCCCTCGGCGGTTGCCGTGCCGACGAAGAATATTTTCTGCTCCTCGATAAATGTTCTCAGCTTGTCCGGTATTTCAGAATATCGCTGCCCCATGCTGAATCTTCCTGTTACGTTGACGCCAGACCCTGCAGTGCCGGGTTCATGAACATTCATTCCGAGGCCGGCCTTCCTGTAATCCGGCAGACGGACCTCTGATAATCCTCCAGCCGTCTCGTGAATACCCCACCGGCTAAAGCCGGTGGAGTATTCACACAACTGGCATCCATACGCCATGGTGCCGGCCATCATGAGATTGCCTGGGCACTTGACCGGAGACGGCTAATGGGTGACCCCTTAAATTGGCGGAGCGCAGCAAAGACCCGGAATCCAGTCTGTATAGTTCCCGCACATTCCGGATTATTCGCTACGCTCACCCTTCGGGCGTTCAACACGCTCCGCGCTTTTGTCCCGCCTTCGCAAATGACGGTCTTATTGAACATTTGAGCTTAAGTAAGTGCCATTGGAGCCTGAACCCATTGATTCTAAATTTTATCCCCCGCTCAGCGCCTGGAAAATATACAGGGTCCCGTTATCCGGCACACGGTCTGCCAGTGTCTGTCTGTCGAGTACTAACGCTTCATCAATACTGAGCATGACATGCCGGCGCAGCGCGCCCTGTTCGTCGAGCACGTAGTCGGTAAAGCCGGGGGCGATAGCATTCACCTCGCGCAGCACCTCGGCGACCGAGCCTGCCGACACCGTGATTGGCCGATCCTTGAGCACCGGGAAGAACCGGTACAGATGGCGGGTCATGGTCACCGTGGGCATGCGACTCACCCGAAGCGCACGGAGTACACCGGTGGAAAGTTATTGCCCAGGCATTCCCAGGATTCGCCACGGTCTTCCGACAGGTAGACGTTGCCTGTCGTGCTACCGAAACACAGGGTGTCACCCGCCACGTCGAGGCCGTGCCTGAGGACGATATCGTAAGCATTGACCTGAGGCAGGCCCTCGCGAAACGCCTGCCAGGACTGTCCACCATCCGACGTCCGTGCAACAAACAGGCCTCCATCGATCGCCATACGCTCCGAATCCGCGCGGGCGGGCACGACCCATGCGTTACGCCCGTCCTGTGCGTCAACCGCGATCGGAAAGCCGAAATGCACGCCGGCATCCGGCAAGCTGACCTTGCGCCAGTTCTTCGCACCATCATCACTGTAGAACACACCGCAATGGTTCTGCTGCCAGAGATGATCCGGCTGCCCGGCACAGGCCGCCACGAAATGTGGATCGTGGCCCCACTCCGCTTGCGGGTTCGGCATATAGTCATTCAACATTCCACGATTACGGCCTTGCCATGTCCGGCCACCGTCGGTGGTCTCGATCACCCCGGCCGAGGATGCCGCGACGTGGATATGGTCCGGATCGCGCGGGTCGACGATGATCGAATGAATACCCGGCTCGAACACGCCGTAGTCGATACTCGCCGGTGTACCCTGCCAGCGGTTCTCACTGGTCGCATCGCCGGCGAACAGATCACCGCCACGACTTTCGTGATTCCACAGTGGCCGGTTGAGTTCCCAGCTCTCGCCGCCATCTTCGCTGACGAACAGCCCACCGGGGATCGTGCCGGCATACAGCCTGCCCGGCTGCCCGGCACTGCCGAACGCAAGATTCCAGATCTTGTAGACCGTGGCGGCCGCGTACTCGGGCTTGCCGGCCGGCGCCTCCGGGTCGAAGTCAGGCGTCGGTAACACCTTGACGATGTAGCGCGCGCCCTGTGGATATTTCAGTGACAGCACATCTTCCCAGCTTGCACCGCCATCACGCGAACGAGACAGCTTGGGTCCCCAATGACCATGGTCCAGGGACGACCACAAGGTGCCGTCACGCGGATCATGCGCAGCAAAGCACACGGGTATACCCTCGTGCGCGATGGGGCGAGGGCGCCAGGCACCATTGGCGCGATCGAAAATCACGGTGCCTTTGCGCGTACCGAGCAGGATCATGTTCGACATGGATTTACCCCCATATACGGATTATTCACAAACCACGACACCGAGTATAGTTGGAATTGGTGCGCTATTGTTTCTCATGTCAAGTGAGAAATCTGCTCTGACTCGAATGGCACTTGCTCAAGCCAAATGCATCGTCAACATACAAATGACGGTCTTACTGAATATTTGAGCTTTAGTAAGCGCCATTCACCTGGTTTGGGCTGCATGATCAGTGTGTATGAGCTTCGGGAACCACAATCCTGTATCCAAATAGAAAAACTCCCAGGACCATCTATTCCCAGTCATTCGCATGGATGAAAGCGGCGAATGCCGTGTCCTTCAGCGTCACGGGTGGGAGCCATGTTCCGATGAGCTCCCGGCTCCACACCGGCTTCCCCGACCACGGCTTGTTGAACGTGTACCTGTAGTACTCGATCCGGATTTCCTGCGGCGGCGCGCCGGGGAATGGATTCTCTGCGAGCAAGCCGGTGGCGAGCGGATCATTCTTCAGGAGCATCCACACAAAATGAAGCAGCCATGGCTGGTCTGCCGGATTGGACATGGCGGCAAACCAGATCTGCCAGTCGATGCGAGGCTGGTACGGGGCGATCTGCCGGAGTGGCCCATCCACAGATCCCGGTTTCCCGATAAAGTTGTACTCTTTCCACTCATGCCCGTCGAAGCCCTCGATGATGAGCTCAAAGCGCTCCCTGGTGACACCTCCGAATGCGCCATAGGTGTTCACGATGTCCCAGCTGTTGTAGGAGGCATTCATTGCCTGATGCTCCGACGCGAGATTGCGTACGACCGGAATGCTCAACAACAGGGTAACGCCGAAGAACACCCACGCAAGACGCTCGTGCCACTTATGCCGCTCGCCTGCCGTTTCCGCGCGCTTTGCCCGCTCGGCCAGCCGCTTCGGAAGAAAACGCTCGAGCAAGGCATCATCGAACAGGGAAAAGATCGGCAGGATGGTCAGCCAGTTAAAGAACGAAAAATTTCCGCTGGCGGTGATCAGGACCTGCATCAGGAGCGTGAGGAATGCTGCGATGATACGGAGCGTGCGCGGGCCGAAAAAGAACCACGGGGGAAAGAACTGGGCGAACAATGTATACACGCCGCCCAACTGCAGAACGGGCTTCGGCAGATAGTGGAACCAGGGAGAGAGGGGATTGGGTATCGGATTGGTTTCGAAGTGATAGTAGAGGCACGTGAGGCCTTTCCAGCACTCGTCAGCCCGCAACTTGATGAGCACCGTGCCCAGTTCTATACGAAACAGGAGCCAGCGAAACAGCCAGATGACCGGCAGCGGTGTCGGGCATTTCGGGAAAGGTCTCCCGTCGAGGAGGGGAACGAGGAACACTGCAAGGAGTCCCGTTTCGATCATTTGCATCTCCCAGCCGTAGCTGTAAAAAAGCTGGCCGATATGCACATACGACAGGTAGAGGAACCAGAGGACGACAAGAATGACCGCGTTCGCATAGCCAAGGAGGACGACGATCGAAAGGGCAACCCCGGTCCATGCGCCGATGACCAGGACCGTATCATTGATGCCGAGCCAGAACAGCGACGGCGCCTGCCAGAATCCGGCACCGTAGGCCTGCAGTTTTTGCAGAAAAAGATCCGCAGGAAGAATGCCGTGATGACCGATGAGCGCGCGCACCTGAAGGGCGAGGGAGAGCCAGGCGAACAGGTAGACGAAGCCGAGGAGTCGTAGCAGGACGAATCGCGTGAGCCAATAGGTTTCTTCCGGTTTCGCTGGCCGATCCGGATCACCTGTTACGATAGCCATGAGCCGCGCTGTCGGTTTTTGCATAGCATCGGAGCCGGGCAAGGGGGAAATGCTGTAAATTTAGCTCAAAATCAGGTTGCTGCCAGGGAACGTGATTATCGCGGAGTAATTCCCCGCGTTGTCGTAATGCCCGCAACGGCCCAGGCGCGCGCGTCGCGGCATAGGTAACCTCCTTGTCCATATGCAACCCGGACGGCCACTGGCAGCCTGGCGCGTATTGCCAGGGAACTCGGTCAGACAAATGACCGGGAAATTGTGGTCTGTCACCTGTTATTTCTAAGAGAGAAAGGGTACTGGCCTCTTTTATCCCGTCGATTGATTTATGTGATTTTGCACCCGCTCAAGGCGGCTTTGGATGGATTTATATATCATAATATGTTAAAATACTAACGTATAGTGAATAACCGTGTGAGGTGCCGAGATGCTAAAGACAACCGTGGTTATATTTGCTGCCGCGGCGTTCTTTGGGGGGGCAATACCTACCCAAATCGCCCAGGCAGGTGATGACATTTGGGACCTGATGGATCCCTCCTGGTGGGCCGACGAGGTATTCGATAACGATGATGACGATGACTGGTGGTACTACCAACAGTATCGTTACAATCCCTATTGGGGCGCCCCCTATGGCCGGCGTCCTCAGGTGATCGTGATTCAGCAAGAGCCGGAAACGGTGCCACAAATTCCCGAGACCAGGC
>Ga0210123_1000605_pt1 | contig 21584 bp, 13 predicted proteins | sample Muzzi_PWB_D2_FD_185535 | JGI IMG/M metagenome (GOLD analysis project Ga0210123, IMG submission 185535) | Wetland microbial communities from San Francisco Bay, California, USA, that impact long-term carbon sequestration - Muzzi_PWB_D2 (SPAdes) | ecosystem: Environmental > Aquatic > Marine >... | reverse complement strand
TCGACATCGTCTACGTCTACGCCGGGCACAGCCTGTCGCTGCCGATGCACTTCCTGCAGCGCCGGCGCAACGACCGCAGCGACGAATACGGCGGCAGCCTGGAGAACCGCGCCCGCCTGCTGCGCGAGCTGATCGAAGAGACCAAGGAGGCGGTCGGCGACACCTGCGGGGTGGCGGTGCGCATCGCGGTCGACGAGATGATCGGCCCGCGCGGCATCGAGAGCGACGGCGAGGGCCGCGCGGTGATCGAGATGATGGCCGAGCTGCCCGACCTGTGGGACGTCAACGTCTCCGACTGGGTCAACGATTCGGCCACCTCGCGCTTCGCCGAGGAGGGCTTCCAGGAGGCCCAGGTCGCCTTCGTCAAGCAGGTGACCAGCAAGCCGGTCGTCGGGGTCGGGCGCTTTACCTCGCCCGACGCCATGGTGTCGCAGATCCGCCGCGGCGTGCTCGACATGATCGGCGCGGCGCGCCCCTCGATCGCCGACCCCTTCCTGCCGAAGAAGATCGAGGAGGGCCGGCTGGAGGACATCCGCGAGTGCATCGGCTGCAACATCTGCGTCTCCTCCGACTACGACATCGTGCCGCTGCGCTGCACCCAGAACCCGACCGCCGGCGAGGAGTGGCGCAAGGGCTGGCACCCCGAGGTCATCGCGCCCAAGGGCTCGGACGACGCGGTGCTGGTGGTCGGCGCCGGGCCGGCCGGGCTGGAGTGCGCCCGCGCGCTGGGCCAGCGCGGCTACGAGGTGCACCTGGCCGAGGCCGGCGAGGAGCTCGGCGGCCGCGTCACGCTGGAAAGCCGCCTGCCGGGGCTCGCCGCCTGGGCCCGCGTGCGCGACTACCGCGTGCAGCAGATCGCCAAGCTGCCCAACGTGCACGTCTACCGCGACAGCCGGCTCTCGGCCGAGCACGTCCGCGAGTTCGCCATGCCGCGGGTGGTGATCGCGACGGGCGCGCGCTGGCGCCGCGACGGCGTCGGCCGCGCCAACCTGGCGCCGGTGCCGGGATTGGGGGGCAGAAACGTGTTCACGCCCGACGACCTGATGGCCGAGGGCTTCGCACTCGACGCCGAGGGGCCGGTGATCGTGTTCGACGACGACCACTACTACCTGGGCGGCGTGCTGGCCGAAAAGCTCCGGGCCGAGGGCCATGAGGTCGCCCTGGTGACGCCGGCCCATTCGGCCTCGGCCTGGACCGACCATACCCTGGAGCTCGCCCGCATCCAGCGCCGCCTGCTCGGCCTCGGCATCGAGATCGTCGCCAAGCGCAACCTCGCCGCCCTGCACGACGGCGCGGCGGAGCTCGCCTGCGTCTACAGCGACCGGCGCGAGCGACGGCCCTGCGCCGCGCTGGTGACGGTCACCATGCGGCTGCCCGAGGAGGCGCTCTACCGCGAGCTCGCCGGCGACCCGGCGGGGCTCGCGAAGGCCGGCATCACGAGCGTTCGCGCGGTCGGCGACGCGCTGGCGCCCGGCACGATCTTCGCGGCCGTCTACAACGGCCACCGCGCGGCGCGCGAGATGGACGAGGCGGTCGACGTCGACGCGGTCGCCTTCAAGCGCGAGCTGCCGGTCTACGAGGAGGGGTGACGGCAGGAAAGTCGGACCAGTCTCGCCCCGCCGATCCCGCCGCTAGTAGACCCGCGTCACCCGATAGCCTTCGCCCTCCAGCAGGTGCAGCACGCCGGCGTCGCCCGGCAGGTGCGCGGCGCCGACCGCGACGAAGGCGTTGCCGCGCGCCAGGGCGGCGGCCATGCGCGCGACCATGACCTTGTTGCGCGCGTCGATCAGGCGCTCGACCATCTCGGCCATGAAGCCGGGCCCGACGAGCCGCGCCGGCTCGAGCCAGACGCGGAAGATCGCCGCCATGTCGCCGGCCAGGTAGTACCGGGTCAGGCGCTCCGGCCCGATGTCGTTCTCGGCGGCATAGCCGATGGCGCTGCGCAGCAGGGCGACCTGGTCGTCCTCGGCGATGTCGGAGAAGGCGGCGATCTGCTCGGCCGCGGTCTCCAGCCCGACGACCGGCTTGCCGATCAGGGCCGCCTGCTGCGCCAGCCAGAGGTCGAGGAACGGGCCGTCCCCCTCGTCCGTCTGGAGCCGCGCCGGGGCGTTGGTCATGAGCTCGTAGACCGCCCACGGCTTGAGGAAGCGCAGCGCCTCCTCGGTCACGCCGTAGGGCTTGAGCGCGGTCAGGGTGTCGGCGAAGAGCTCCTCGCCGATGATCCCGTCGAGCGTGCGCCCGTCGGTCAGCAGCATGGACTGCATCATCTGGCGCAGGACCGCCTGCGGGTCGAGCGTGCGGCCGCTCAGGTCGAGCTCGAGATAGAGTCCGTCGGAGTCGCGGAAGGCCTGCCAGACCGGCTCGGGCAGGTCGGTGACCCGGGGGTCGGCGCTGTGCATGGTGCCGAAGACGTAGCTCGGCGCCGTCCCTTCCCGCGCCACGCGCCACAGCCGGCCGTGGCCGTGCAGGATGCCGCTTTGCTTGAGCGCCGCATCGAGCGCGGCCTGGAGTCGGGCGTCGAGCTCGTAGGTGATGCGGCCGTCCGGCGTCATGTCGTGGTCGGCCTGGAAGGTTTCGATGGCGGCGCGGGTCGCCGGTCCGGGAACGCCGTCCGCCGGCCCCGGATCGTAGCCCAGGGCGGCCAGCGCGCGCTGCACGCGCTCGGCCAGCTGCGCCTCGATGGCGGCGCGCTGCGCCTCGGTATAGCGGTCGCCGGGCAGGATGCCGGTCAGCGCCTCCGCGATCACCCGCGCGGCCTCGCCCGCGCGCGCCTGGCGGGCGAAGCCGCTGGCCTGGGCGACCTCGCCCGGCACCATGCGCGCCGCCAGGGCGTCGCGCTGCTTGGCCGCCTCGGGGTCCGAGCCGGCGGCCAGGTCGAACAGGAAATAGGCGCGCAGCAGGTCGCGCGGTACGCCCTGGCCGTTGGCCAGCAGGGCCGCCAGGTTGTACTGCGCCGCCGCCATCCCGGCGATCGCCGCCGCGCGGTACCAGCGCGCCGCCTCGGTCTTGTCGGCGGCAACGCCGAGCCCGTCGTCGTAGAGCACGCCGAGATTGAACTGCGCCTCGGTGTCGCCGGCCTCGGCCTCGGCGCGCCAGGCCTCGGCCGCCGCCGCATAGTCGCCGCGCTGGTAGGCGGCGTAGCCGTCGTCCTGCTGCGCCGCGGCCGGCATCGCGCAGGCCAGGACCGCCAGCACGACGGCGCCCGCGCGCCGCAGGACGCTCAGGAAACGCGATTTGCGGGCCATGGCCTGCGTCTACCTCCGGTTGCGCCAGCGCCCGAGTCTGCCGCAGCCGGCCCGGCGTCGGCAAGCGCGCCTTCGCCGCCGCTCAGATGCCGCGCTCGACGATGCGGGTGCCGTCGGCGATGCGGTCGCTCGGGTGCAGCACGACCCGCGCGCCGTCGGCGAGGCCGTCGCGCAGCTCGGCGGACTCGCTGTTGCGCTCGCCCAGCGTCACGTGGCGCAGCGCGGCGCGGCCGTTCTCGGCGACGAACACCGCCCAATCGGCGCCGTCGCGGAACAGGGCGCCGATCGGCACGCGGAGGACCTTGTCGGCGTGCCACACGACGATGCGCACCTCGACCCGGTAGCCGTGCCCGAGGCGGCGCCAGGCCTCGTGCGGATCGGTGAAGTCGATGATGACGTTGACCCGCTGCTCCTCGATGCCGAGCGCCGAGACCTTGGTGAAGCCCGAGGGCTCGACCCGGCGCACCGTGCCGTGCAGGACCGCGCCGCCGCCCCATTCCTCGATCATCACGGGGTCGCCGTCGTCGACCCGCACGGCGTCGCTCGACAGCAGGTCGGCGACGATCTCGAGCCGCGCCGGGTCGCCGATCTCGACCAGCGGCTCGCCGGCGGCGACCACGCTCTCGCTCTCGCGCATGATCTTGAGGATGCGGCCGTCGATCGGCGCGCGCAGCTCGACGCAGCAGCGCGCCTCGTCGCCCTGCGCCGCGGAGCCCGGCGTGATGAGCTGCGCCCGCACGGTCTCCAGCTCGAAGCGGCGGACCTGCACGGTGGCGTCGGCCGCGGCCACCGCGGCCTGGCGCGTCTTGACGTTGAGCCGCGCCTGGTCGAGCGCGCGGGCGGCGATGTTGCCGCGCTCCGCCAGGCGCTGGGCGCGCTCCAGATCGTTCTGGGAAAAGCGCAGCTCGGCGCGGGCGCGCTCGCGCTCGGCGACGGCCAGCTCGAGCGCCGCCTCGGCCGCCTTGACCGCGGCCTCGGCCTCGCGCTCGGAGCGCACGTCGAGCAGGGTCGGCTGCTGCGGGCGGATCGTGGCGACCAAAGTCTTGGCCGCCGCGACGGGGTCGCCGACGTCCTGCTCGATGCGCAGCAGGCGCCCGGCGAGCGGCGCGGAGACGACGTAGACGTCCTTGACCCGCGTCTCGCCCTCTTCGTCGATGGTGACGCTGAGCGGCCCCGCCGTCACGGCGCCCAGGTCGACCGCCACCGGGCGCGGCCAGAAGGCGTAGACCAGGCCCGCCGCGAGCAGCAGCAGGAGCGTTCCCCAGAGCAGTATCCGGCTGCGCGTTCGGGCCATGCCTGCGCTACTCCCGCGTCTTCAGGACGGCGATGAGGTCGAGCCGGTCGAGGCGGCGGCGCACCAGGGCGCCGGCCAGCACCGCGGTGGTCGCCACGACCAGCACCGCGTAGCCGAAGGTGTCGGCATCGATCACGAAGGGAATGCGGTAGAGCTCCGTCTCGAAGAGGCGCGTCATGAAGAAGGCCAAGCCGTAGCCGAGCAGGCAGCCGAGCGGCAGCGCGAGGAACGTCACGATGGCCAGCTCGCCCAGCAAGATGTAGGAGATTTCCTGCCGGGTAAAGCCCAGCACCCGGAGCGTCGCCAGCTCGCGGCCGCGCTCAGAGAGCGAGATTCGCACGCTGTTGTAGACCACGCCGCCGGCCAGCAGCGCGGCGAAAGCGACGTAGAAGGCCACTATGATGTCGATGGTCTCGGCCATGGTATCGCGGAAGGTGCGCACCGCCGCGTCGCGCAGGATCGTGCCGGCCACCATCGGCGTGGCCTTGAGCGCACGGAACACGGCCGCCTCGCGCGCCGGGTCGAGCAGCAGGTAGGCGCCCGAGACGCTCGGCCCTTCGCGCATCAGGCGGTTCAGGGCGTCGCGCCGCATGTAGGCCGGGGTGCCGAGATAGGTATCGACGATGTCGGCGACGCGCAGGTCGCGCACCGGGCGGCGGTCCTGCAGCACCTCGACGGTGACGCGGTCGCCGCGGCGCAGGTCGAGGATCTCGGCCAGCTTCTTGGACAGCACGACGCCGTCCGGCGGCAGCTCGATCCGGCGGCCGTCGACGTCGCGCACCGGGGCCAGCACGGCGTCGCCCGACACGCCGGTGATGCCCTCGAGGTGCGTGCGGGTGCCGTGGCGGAAGCGGGCCGCGACCGCGCGGTAGGGCTCCGCCGCGAGCACGCCCGGCAGATGCGCGATGGCGCGCAGCGCCCGGTCGGAGCGCGTCTCGCTCAAGGCGACGGTCATGTCCTGGTGCTGCAATTCGAAGAACTGGACCTCGATCATGTGGTCCATGGAATCGAGCCAGTGCAGCGAGGCCAGCAGCACGGCCACGGCGGCGGCGATGCCCGCCGTCGTCAGTCCGGTCCTGAGCGGCCAGCGCGTGACGTGGCGCAGCAGCATGAGGGTCGGCTGGTCGAAGCTGTCGTGCAGACCGAGGCGCGCGAGCAGCCCGCGCCGGTAGAGCGGCGGCGCCGGCGGCACCATGGCCTGGGCCGGCGGGATGACGACCGCGCGGCGCACGGCGTTGAGCGTGCCGAGAATCGCGCCGGCGGCGCAGAGCAGCGCCCCGACCGCGAAGACGCCGGGTCCCGGCCGGTAGTAGAGCAGCGGGAAGTGGAACAGGTCGGTGTAGAGCTGCGTGATCCCGCGCCCGAGCCAGATGCCGAAGGCGAAGCCGAGGACGACCCCCAGGCCGGTCATCAGCAGCACCAGCTTGACGTAGTGCCAGCCGACCGCGAGGTCGCTGTAGCCGAAGGCCTTGAGCAGGCCGATCTGCTCGCGCTCGGTGCTGATCAGGCGCGTGACGGTCATGTTGAGCAGGAAGACGGACACCGCGATGAAGATCGACGGCAGAATGGTCGCGACCTTCTTGAGCTGCTCGATCTCGCCGGACAGGAACCAGTTGGAGATCTGATCGCGCCGCGCGATCGCGCCGGTGCCGCCGTAGGGCTCGAGGATCGCGTCGAGCCGTTCGATGACGCCCGCGACCGACGCCCCGCGCAGCAGGGTGAGCGAGACGTCGTTGAAGGCCCCTTCCAGGTCGAAGGCGGCGGCCAGCGCGTCGCGGCTCATCCACAGCACGCCGTAGCGCCGGTCGTCGGGCATGAAGGAGCCGGGCGAGATGGTGTAGACGTACTCCGGCGACAGCGCGATGCCGACGATCTGCAGGCTCCGCTTGCGGCCGTTGATGATCGCGGCGAAGCGGTCGCCCGGCCGATAGCCGTGCGCCTCGGCAAAGGCCTCGCTGGCCAGGATCTCGTCCGGCCGGCCGGGCGAGATGTAGCGCCCCTCGCGCAGCACGACGTCGTTCAGGGTGGGCTCGTCGCGTTCGGGAATCGATACCAGGGTGGCGGTCGCCGGCTCGTCCATGTCCGGCAGGTCGAGGATGACGCCCTTGACGATGCGGTCCTCGGCGCGCTTGACGCCGGGAATGTCGGCGATGTGCGCCATGAGGTGCCGCGGCGCCCGCTTGACCTGGGCGAAGACATCGGCGAAGCGATAGCGTTCGTAATAGGCTGTGCGCGTCTCGTCGAGCGAGTTGACGGCGCCGAGCGACATCACGAAGGTCGCCAGCCCCGCGCCGATGACCAGCGCGATGGCCAGCGCAATGCCGCGGATGTGCCAGAGGTCGCGCAGGAGCTTGCGGTCGAGAGCCGACATCACCGCCTACCAGGATATGTCCTGCGGGTCGCGCCGCGTCGCGTTGCGCTCGACGGAGGCGATCTGGCCGTCCGCCATGGCGACGATGCGGTCGGCCATGGCTGCGATCGGCGCGTTGTGCGTGATCAGCGCCACCGTCGTCCCGAGCTCGCGGTTGACCGTCGCGATGGCCTCGAGCACCACGACGCCGGTCTTGCTGTCGAGCGCGCCGGTCGGCTCGTCACACAGCAGGATCTCGGGCCGCTTGGCGATGGCGCGGGCGATGGCGACGCGCTGCTGCTCGCCGCCCGAGAGCTGCGCCGGGAAGTGGTCGATGCGCGCGGAGAGCCCGACGATCTCCAGCGCCTCGGCGGGGGCGAGCGGCGACTTGGCGATCTCGGTCACCAGGGCCACGTTCTCGCGCGCGGTCAGGCTCGGCATGAGGTTGTAGAACTGGAACACGAAGCCGACGTGATCGCGCCGGAACCGGGTCAGGCCGGCGCTGTCGAGGGCGGTGAGGTCGCGGCCCCGGAAGCGCACGCGCCCGGCGGTCGGCACGTCGAGCCCGCCCAGGATGTTGAGCAGCGTCGACTTGCCGCTGCCCGAGGGACCGAGCAGCACCAGGACCTCGCTCTCGTAGATGTCGAGGTCGACGCCGCGCAGGGCGTGAACGTCGACCTCGCCGGTGTGATAGACCTTGGTCAGGCCGCGCGCCGAGAGGCACAGCGTCCTGTCGTCCGCCGCCGCCCGCTCCGCCATGCCCCGACCTCCTCTCGCCTCGAATCCTACAGCGAAGCCGCCGCCCGCGCCGCCTGATCGTAGAGCCCAGACAGGGCGCGCAGCAGTTCCGCCAGGCGGCCGATCTCCTCCTCCGGCGCGCCGGCCTGTACCGCGCCGGCGAAGGCGCCGAAGGCGTTGACCAGACAATCCTCGCGTACCTCGCGGTAACGGCCGCAGGCCGCCGCGCCGGCCTCGGTCGTGGTATAGAAGATCTCCTTGCCGCGCCGCTCGCCGGCGACCAGGCCGAGGCGCGACAGCTTGCGCAGCGCGTAGGTCACGGTGTGCGTGTCCTCGATGCCGAGCACGAAGCAGATGTCGGCCAGCTTCTTCTCGCGCGCGCGGTGGTTGACCGAATGCAGCACCAGGATGTCGAGCGTGCCGAGGTCCTCGTGCCCGGCCGCCGCCATGCAGCGCAGGATCCAGCGGTCGAAGGCGTTGCCGGCGAGGATCAGGCCGTATTCGAACTCGCTGAGCGCCGCCGCCCGCTCGGAGACGAGATGGGCCGAGGACACGATGGCGCGCCGCGGCTTCGCGGCCCGGTCGCTGCGCGATTCGCTCATGTCGCTGTCTCCCCGTCGAGGAATTCGCCGAAGGCCCGCACCGGCATCGACGCGGCGCCGCGCGCCTTGGCCGGCAGGGCGTAGAAGCGGAACGGCCGCGCGCCGAGCGCGGCGAGATTGCGAAGGTTCTCGACGATCAGCACCCCGGCGGCGAGCAAGCGCGTGTGCGCCGGCCGCTCCGGGTCGCGCCGGTCGTCGGCATTCGGCGTGTCCAGCCCGACCAGCCGCACGCCGGCGTCGATCAGCGCGTCGATCGCGTCGCGCGCGATGAAGGGCGGCGTGCCGTAGGTCGCGGTGCCCCAGTGCGCGTCCCAGCCGAAATCGACCAGCACGGCCCAGCCCTCGAGGTCGGACGGCAGGTCCAGCTCGGACAGCCCGAGCGGCGTGCCGGGGGCGCGGCCCCGCGCCGCGACGCGCCGGCCCGGCAGGATGAGCTCGTCGAGCGTCAGCGCCGCCACGTCGCGGCCGGCGGGAAAGCGCACGAAGGGCGAGTCGACGTAGGTGCCGATCGAGGTGTGGAAGCTCGCGCGGGTGAACGCGAAGGCGGCCTTGCCGTCGTAGAGCGGCGCCGAGTCCTCGTGGTCCAGTACCGTGGCGATCTCGACCGTCGCCTGGAAGCGGCGCCCGTCGGGACCGGTCATGGAAAACCCCGGCATGCCGGTCTCCAGCGTGTGGCTCAAATCGACGAAGCGGCTCATTCGGCGGCCTCGCGCTTCTCCTGCGGCGGGCCGTAGCCGCCGCCGCCCGGAGTCTCGACGACGAAGACGTCGCCCGCGTTCATCTCGATCGAATCGGTGCCCGAGAGCTCGACCACCTCGCCGTCCGCGCGCTCGACCCAGTTGTGGCCGAGCGCGCCGGGTTCTCCGCCGGCCACGCCGAAGGGCGCGACCTTGCGGTGGCTGGAGAGAATCGCGGCGGTCATCGCCTCGCGGAAGCGGATGCGGCGCCGCGCCCCGTCGCCGCCGCGGTGCCGCCCGGCGCCGCCCGAGCCGTGCCGGATGCCGAAGGACTCGACCAGCACCGGAAAGCGCCACTCCAGCACCTCGGGGTCGGTCAGGCGCGAGTTGGTCATGTGGGTGTGCACGGCGTCGGTGCCGTCGAAGTCCGGGCCCGCGCCGGAGCCGCCGCAGACCGTCTCGTAGTACTGATAGCGCTCGTTGCCGAAGGTGAAGTTGTTCATCGTGCCCTGCGCCGCGGCCATGACGCCGAGCGCGCCGTACAGCGTGTCGGTGACGATCTGGCTGGTCTCAACGTTGCCGGCGACGACCGCCGCGGGATAGTGCGGATTGAGCATGCAGCCTTCGGGGATCACGATGTCGAGCGGCTTGAGCACGCCCTCGTTCATCGGGATCTCCTCGTCGACCAGGGTGCGGAAGACATAGAGCACGGCCGCGCGGCAGACCGCCGAGGGCGCGTTGAAGTTGTTGTCGCGCTGCGGGCTGGTGCCGGTGAAGTCGATGACGGCGCGGCGCGCGGCGCGGTCGACCCGGACCTTGACGTGCAGCTCGGCGCCGTCGTCCAGCGCATAGGTGAACGCGCCGTCCGTGAGGCGGTCGAGCACGCGGCGCACCTGCTCCTCGGCGTTGTCCTGGACGTGGCGCATGTAGGCGTGCACCACGTCGAGCCCGAAGTGGTCGATCATCTTGCGGAGCTCCTGCACGCCCTTCTCGTTGGCGGCGATCTGGGCGCTGAGGTCGGCCATGTTCTGGTCAACGTTGCGCGCCGGATAGGGCCCCGAGGACAGCAGCGCGCGCATCTCCGCCTCGCGCAGGCGGCCGCGCTCGACCAGCAGGAAGTTGTCGATCAGGACGCCCTCCTGCTCGACGCTGCGGCTGTTCGGCGGCATGGAACCGGGCGTGATGCCGCCGATGTCCGCGTGATGGCCGCGGCTGCCGACGTAGAACAGGACCTCCGCCCCGGCGTCGTCGAATACCGGCGTGATGACGGTGACGTCCGGCAGATGGGTGCCGCCGTTGTAGGGCGCGTTGAGCACGTAGACGTCGCCGGGCGCCATCGTGCCCTTGCGCTCGCGGATCACGGTGCGAATGCTCTCGCTCATCGAGCCGAGGTGGACCGGCATGTGCGGCGCGTTGGCAACGAGGTTGCCGGCCGGGTTGAACAGCGCGCAGGAGAAGTCCAGGCGCTCCTTGATGTTGACCGAGTAGGCGGTGTTCTCCAGCGTCGAGCCCATCTGCTCGGCGATCGACATGAATAGGTTGTTGAAGACCTCGAGCATGACCGGGTCGACCTCGGTGCCGACCGCGACTTCGCGCTCGAGCGGCACGACCCGCTCCAGCACGAGGTGGTCGCGCCGCGTCAGCTCGGCGCGCCAGCCCGGCTCCACCACCGTGGTCGAGGTCGGCTCGATGACGATGGCCGGGCCGTCGAGGCGGTCGCCGGGCACGAGATCCTCGCGCAGATAGACCGGCGTGTCGTGCCAGCGCCCGTTGGCGAAGAGCCGGCTGGCGGCGCGCGGCGACAGCGGCTCCCGGCGCGGCGGCGTATCCAGCTCCGGCTCCTCGGCAATGCCGGTGTGTCCGACGGCCTCGACCGACACGGCCTCGACGACGAGCGGCTTCTCCGCCATGACGAAGCCGTAGCGCTGCCGGTGCGCCGCCTCGAAGGCCTCGACCAGCCCGGCCCGCGTGCCGTGGTCGACGACCAGGGCGGAGTCGGTGCCCTGATAGCGCAGGTGCACGCGGCGCAGCACCGCGATGTCGCCGGCCGGCACGTCCTGTGCGAGGATCTCCTGCCGCGCATCCTCGGCGAGCCCGTCGAGCGCCGCGCCGAGCTCCGCCGTCACGTCGTCGGCGAGGCGCTTCTCGACGGCCTGCTCGCGCAGCGCCCGCAGGTCGGCCAGTCCCATGCCGTAGGCCGAGAGCACGCCGGCGAGCGGATGCAGGAAGATGCGCGTCATGCCGAGCGTGTCGGCGATGTCGCAGGCGTGCTGCCCGCCGGCGCCGCCGAAGCAGTCGAGGGTGTATTCGGTCACGTCGTAGCCGCGCTGGGTCGAGATCTTCTTGATGGCGTTGGCCATGTTCTCGACGGCGATGCGGCGGAATCCGTCGGCCACCTGCTCCGGGCTGCGGGTATCGCCGGTCGCGGCCCGGATCCGTTCGGCCAGATCGGCGAAGCGCCGGCGTACCGTCTCGGCGTCGAGCGGCTGGTCGCCCTCGGGGCCGAAGACCTTGGGGAAGAACGCGGGCACGATGCGCCCGAGCATGACGTTGCAGTCGGTTACCGCCAGCGGCCCGCCGCGCCGGTAGCACGCCGGACCGGGATTGGCGCCGGCCGAATCGGGACCGACCCGGTACTTGGCGCCGTCGAAATGGAGGATCGAGCCGCCGCCGGCGGCCACGGTGTGGATCTGCATCATCGGCGCACGCATGCGCACCCCGGCCACCAGCGTCTCGAAGGCGCGCTCGTAGGCGCCGTCGTAGTGCGCCACGTCGGTCGAGGTGCCGCCCATGTCGAAGGTGATGAGCTTGGCGAAGCCGCCCATCGCGGCGGTGCGCACCGCCCCGACGATGCCGCCGGCCGGCCCGGAGAGGATCGAATCCTTGCCCTGGAAGAGGCGCGCATCGGTCAGCCCGCCGTTCGACTGCATGAACATCAGCCGGGCGTCGCCGAGCTCGCGGGCCACGCCGTCGACGTAGCGCCGCAGGATGGGCGAGAGGTAGGCATCGACCACCGTGGTGTCGCCGCGCGAGACCAGCTTCATCAGCGGGCTGACCTCGTGGCTGACCGAGACCTGCGGGAAGCCGGCGGCCCGTGCCAGCTCGGCCAGCCGCCGTTCGTGCGCGTGGTAGCGGTAGCCGTGCAGCAGCGCGATGGCGACGGAGCGGTAGCCCGCGCCGTAGGCGTCCTCGAGGGCGGCGCGCGCCGCGGCCTCGTCGAGCGGCACCAGGACCTCGCCCTCGGCGGTCAGGCGCTCCTCGACCTCGACCACGCGGTCGTAGAGCAGCTCGGGCAGCACGATATGGCGGGCGAACAGCGCCGGGCGGTTCTGATAGGCGATCCGCAGGGCGTCGCGGAAGCCGCGGGTGACCAGCAGGAGGGTGCGCTCGCCCTTGCGCTCCAGCAGCGCGTTGGTCGCCACCGTGGTGCCCATCTTGACGGCGCGAATCCGCGCCGCGGGGATGACCTCGCCGGGGCGCAGCCCGAGCAGGTCGCGGATGCCCTGGATGGCGGCGTCGTCGTAGCGCTCGGGGTTCTCCGACAGCAGCTTGTGCGACCGCAGCGCGCCGTCCGGCGCACGCCCCACCACGTCGGTGAAGGTGCCGCCGCGATCGACCCAGAATTGCCAGTGCCCCGCGCCGTCGTGCCCGCCGCTTCCCGCTTCGCCCATGTCCGCCCGCCCGCAATCTTAAAAGACGTTATATATATAAATTATCGATATTTTGTCAATATAGTTGACAAGCCAAATCCGCCGTGCGGTCCGCCTTCGCCGGCGCCGTTGCAGGACACCACGCGCGGCGGCGATCGCGAATGACCTGAATCAAGGCACGGCCCGGGGCGGGTCTGTGTAATGGCTCGGCAGCGGCAGGCAATTCGGGGAGACCGCGCCATGCGCCGCATCATCCGTTTGATCGCGCTGAGCGCCGCGATCGGTCTCGCGGCACCGTCGGCCGTGTCCGCCCAGGCGGCCGCGCGCTGCGACAAGTCCTTCGCCGAGGTTTTCCGCGAGGTCACCCCGTCGGTGGTGCTGATCGTCTCGGCGGTCATCGACCCTTTCAGCGTGGCCGACAAGGTCCAGCTCAACGTCGCCTCCGGCGTCGTATTCGACGACCGGGGCCACATCGTCACCAACGCGCACGCCGTCTACGGCTCGTCGGAGATCCTGGTATCCGTCGGCGACAAGGATCTGCGGCCGGCGGAGATCGTCGGCGCCAATCCGGCGACCGATCTCGCGGTGCTGCGGCCGAGCGCGCCGGGCAGCCCGCTGCAAGGCGCCAAAGCGGGCAACTCCGACACGCTCGCGGTCGGTGACGAGGTGATCGCCGTCGGGTTCCCCTACGGCATCGGCAAGACCGCCAGGCGCGGCATCGTCTCGGGGCTGCACCGGGTCCTGCGGCTGACGCCGATGAGCTGGCAGACGCCCTACATCCAGACCGACGCGGCGATCAGTCCGGGCAACTCCGGCGGTCCGCTGGTCGACCGCTGCGGCGAGGTCGTCGGACTCAATACGCTGTTCCAGGAGCAGGGGCAGAATCTCAACTTCGCCATTCCGGTCAACCAGGTCGCCGCGCTGGCCGGGCAGATCATCGCGCAGGGCCGGGTGGTCCGCCCGTGGCACGGGATCTACGGCCAGATGGTGCCGTTCGAGTTCACCATGACCCTCGGCATCCCGCCGGGCTTCATGGTGGAGACGATCGAGCCGGGCAGCCCGGCCGAGGCGATCGGGCTGCGCGGCGGCACGCTGCCGGTGCAGATCGGGTTTCGCCAGTTTCTGGTGGGCGGCGACGTGATCCTGGCGGTCAACGGCGAGGCGCTGGACAGCATGGATACCGTCCTGCGCATCGTCCGTTCGTTCAAGGTGGGCGACAGGGTGACTCTCGACTACGCCCACGAGGGTAAGAAGATGAGCGCCGAGGTGACGCTGCCGGAGCGCCCCATCCTGCCCGGCGACGTGCGCCGGCTCAGGGAGATGCGCGGGCTGCATTGAGTCGAGCCGGCGCGGCGCCGGCGCGGCGCCGGCGCGCCGCGAAGAATGCGCTACCTGAGCAGCGCCGCCGCCTGGTCGGCCAGGGCCTCGAGCAAGGGGCGCTCGGGCCGGCCGCGGGCCAGCACGCGCAGCCCGACCAGCAGGCCGAGCAGGACGCGCGCCGTGCGGGCGGGTTCGACCTGCGCGGGAATCTCGCCGATCGTCTGGCCCGCGACGATCAGCTCGCGAAACGACGTTTCGGTTTTGCGCAGCCCCTCGGCGACGACCTCCGCGATGTCCTCGTCGTGCAGCGAGAGCTCGATCGCGCTGTTGACCAGGAAGCAGCCGAAGCGCCCGCGGTCGGAGAGCGCCGCCCCGATCGCGCCCTCGAACACCGAGAGGATCGCGCCGCGCGGCGTGTGGCGTGCCCGCAGCGTGGCGAACCAGGCCTGACGGTGGTGCGTCTCGTAGTGCGCCAGCGCCTTGAGGAACAGGCTGCGCTTGTCGCCGAAGGCGGCATAGATGCTGCCGCGGTTGAGCCCCATGCCGGCGACCAGGTCCTGGATCGAGGTCGCCTCGAAGCCCTGCGCCATGAAGGCCTGCATGGCCTTGTCCAGCACCTGGTGTTCGTCGAACTGTCTTTCCCAAGGCATTTGCGTAGCTTAGGCTGTTTTGAACGGTCGTTCAACACGGCTCCGGCGGATCCCGGGCCGGTCGGAGCCTCAGCCCGCGACCGACGGCAAGCAACCGGCACGGCTATGTACATCTTCGGCCGCCGTCCGTCACGGCCGGAAGAACTGAGCGCGAATGGCGCTATGCGGGTCGCGCCGTGCATGACAAAGTCGATGTGCCCCGGTCCAAATCGCCATTCCGGGGCTGGCTGCGCCGGGTTGGGGTCCGGCCGGGCATGACGTTTCGCCTTGCCCTCGAGGCCGCATCCCCCGGAGCATGGCCCCGGGGCGCGCCGCCGCTCGCGGCGTGGCCCCCTCATCCGGGTCCGGCCGGAATGGTACGGTGGTCTAGCGGTCCGGCGGTGTCGAACGTGTATTCTGCCCTGCGGTCCGGTTCGACGGGCAGCCTGCGGTGTCGGGATTTTACATGGCGCGGCGAATTCTCGGTGGTCTGACGGTTCTGCTGGTCGCAGCCGGCGTCGTATACGCGGTGCCCGAGCTGAGGCAGCGGGTTTCGGGCTGGCTGCCGCCCGCGCTCACCGGCCAGATGTCCAAACCCGTGGCCGAGCACGATCAAGACCCGCGGCCAATGCCGGTCAAGGTCGCGGTCGCAGTCGAGCACAAGGTGCCGATCTATCTCGACGGGGTCGGTACCGTCACGGCCCGGTCCACGGTCGCGATCAAATCGAGGATCGAGGGCCAGCTGTTCGAAGCGCTGGTTCGCGAGGGACAGACGGTCCACAAGGGCGACATCCTGTTCCGGCTCGATCCGCGGCCGCTCCAGGCGACACTGGCCAAAGTTCAGGCCGACCTGGCGGGCAACAAGGCCCGCTACGACAAGGCGGTGGCGGACGTCAAGCGCCTGTCGAACCTGTCGGCCAAGGGCTATGCCCCGCAAACCCAGGTCGAGGACGCCAAAACGAATGTGAATACGTTTGCCGCCACCGTTCGCGCGAGCGAGGCCAATGTCGAGCTTGCAAAGCTGAATCTCGACTACGCGACCATCCGGTCGCCGATCGACGGGCGCGCCGGCAGCATTCTGGTCACACCGGGCAATATGGTCGAGCCGAACGACGTGCAGCCGCTGCTGGTCATCACCGAGACCAAGCCGATCTACGTTTCGTTCAGCGTGCCGGAGCAATATATCGACGAGATCCGCGCGCGCATGGCGGCCACGAAGCTTTCGGTCGAGGTCACGACGCAGGCCAGCCGCACGACGGCCGCGGTCGGCCAACTCTTCTTCATCAACAACCAGGTCGATGTTGCGACCGGGACCGTCGAGTTGATGGCGCGTTTCGCGAACGACGACGAGCGGCTCGTCCCGGGACAGTTCGTCAAGGCCCGGATCCTGCTCTCGACGCTCGAAAATGCCGTTCTGGTGCCCAGCCGCGCGATCCAAGTCAACCAGACGGGCCACTATCTCTGGGTCGTGCGGCCGAACGATACCGTCGAACTGAGGGCCGTGGAGCCGGGTCCCGACAGCGGCGACGACACGGCGATCACCGCGGGGCTGGCGCCTGGCGAGAGGGTCGTGACCGATGGCCAGCTCCGCCTGTTTCCCGACGCCAAGGTCCAGCCAAGCTCGGGCGACTCCACGGACGGCACCGCGGGAGAGCCGTTGAAGCCACGCGAGCTCAGTGAGGCGGTCCAGCCGTGAACCTGCCGGAGCTGTGCATTCGCCGCCCTGTCATGACGACGCTCGTCATGACGGCGATCGTGATCTTCGGGATCGTGGCGCACGGCTTCCTGCCGATCTCCGAGCTGCCCAACGTGGACTTCCCGACGATCGAGGTGTCCGCCAACCTGCCCGGCGCCAGTCCCGAAACGATGGCGGCCTCCGTCGCGACACCGTTGGAGAACCAGTTTTCGCAGATCGCCGGCATTCGCAAGATGACCTCGATCAGCTCGCTCGGGTCGACCCGAATTACGCTCGAATTCGACCTGAACCGCGACGTCGATGCCGCCGCATTGGACGTTCAGACCGCCATTTCGGTGGCTCAGCGCAGTCTGCCCGACGACATGCCGGACGCACCGTCGCTACACAAGAGAAACCCGGCCAACTTTGCAATCTTCTACCTGCGCCTCAGTTCGCCGTCCCTGCCCGTCACCACGATCAACAACTATGCCGAGACCGTGCTGCAGCAGGAGGTGTCCACCATCGATGGCGTCGCCCAGGTCCAGTTCTGGGGACGGCAACGCTACGCCGTTCGTATTCAGGTCAACCCCGGCGCCCTGGCGATTCGCCGGCTGAGCCTGCTGGACGTCGAGCAGGCGGTGCAGGCCGGCAACAGCAACCTGCCGACCGGAACGATCAGCAACGCGAGCCAGGAAGCTTCGATCAAGACCACGGCCGCGCTGCACGGCGCGGCCGCCTATGACCGGCTGATCGTCGCCTACCGCAACGGCGCCCCGGTCCGGGTCCGCGATATCGGGCGGGCGATCGACGATGTCGACGTGCGCGAGTCCTCGAGCTATTTCGGCAACGAGCGGGGCATGATGATGGCGGTCTACCGCCAGCCCGGGTCGAACACCGTCAAGATCGTCGACGAGATCAAGAAGGCGCTGCCGCGCCTGCGGCTTCAGATCCCCGCCGCGATCAACCTGGAGGTCATGTACGACCGTTCGCTCGGCATCCGCCAGTCGATCCACGACGTGGAATTCACGCTCCTATTGGCCGCCTCCCTCGTCGTCCTGGTGATCTTCCTGTTCCTGCGCAACCTGGCGGCGACGGTCATCGCGTCCATTGCCTTGCCGATTTCGGTGATCGGCACATTCAGCGCGATGTACGTGCTCGGCTTCAGCCTGAACAACCTTTCGCTGATGGCCCTGACGCTGTCGGTCGGTTTTGTGGTCGACGACGCCATCGTGATGCTCGAGAACGTCGTCCGACACCGCGAGAAGGGCCTGTCCGGCAGGCAGGCGGCGCTGGTCGGGTCGCGCGAGGTCGGGTTCACGATCATATCGATGACGGCGTCCCTGGTCGCCGTCTTCATCCCGATCATCTTCATGGGCGGCATGGTCGGACGTCTCCTGAACGAGTTCGCCCTGACCATCGTCGCCGCCGTGCTGGCGTCCTGCCTGGTCTCGCTGACCCTGACGCCGATGATGTGTTCCCGCTTGATCCGTGCCGGCGCCGAGGTCAAGCATGGCCGCGCCTACCGGTTCGGCGAGGCGGTCTTCAACGGCCTGCTGAGCGTCTACGCGCTGACCCTGCGCTGGTGCCTGAGGCACCGCGTCCTCGTGTTGCTGTCCTTCGTCGCGGTCATCGCCGCGACGGTGCATCTCTATACCGTGATTCAGAAGGATTTCCTCCCGGCCGAGGACACCGGGCGGCTGTTGGCGCGCACGCAAGCGGGCGACGACGCGTCCTACGACGCGCTGGTCGCCTATCAGCAGCAGGTCGCACGCCTCGCGGCCGACGACCCGAATATTGCCGAGGTCCTCGCGCGGGCCGGGGGAAGCGGTACGCGCACGAACAACCAGGGCTTTCTGCTGATGCGCCTCGAGCCGCGCGACCAGCGGCCCGAGAAGGACATCAACAAGATCGTGCAGACGCTGCGGCGGACACTCAACACGGTCCCCGGAATCCAGGTCTTCGTGCTGAACCCGCCGGCCATCCGCGTCGGCGGGCGCCTGAGCAACGCCGATTATCAATACACGATGCAGGATCTCGACCTGGACACCCTGTACAAATGGGTCCGTATCATGGAGGACGAGATCCGGCGGCTGCCCGGCTTCCAGGACGTGACGAGCGACCTGAAGGTCACCAGTCCCTCGGTGGTGGTCAGGATCGACCGCGACCGGGCCGCCGCGCTCGGCGTTCGACCGCAGGCCATCGAGGCCGTGCTCGGCGCGGCGTTCGGATCCCGCAAGATATCGACGATCTACACCTCCTCGAGCCAGTTTCCCGTCATTCTCGAGGTCGACCCGCAGTACCAGCATAAAGCCAGCGACCTATCGAAGCTCTATGTCCCGTCGAGCACGGGACAGCAGATCCGGCTCGACGCGGTCACCACGGTCAGCAAGGAGGTCGCGCCGCTTTCAATCAGCCACCAGGGGCAATTGCCGGCCGTGACCATTTCCTTCAATCTCGCGCCCGAACTATCGCTGGGGACCGCGATCGACCGGGTCCGGGCCCTCGAGGGCCGCCTCGGCATGCCCGGATCGATCGCTACGCAATTCGGCGGCACCGCGGAGGCCTTCGAAGCTTCCCTGCAGAACATGGGGCTGCTGCTGTTCATGGCGGTGCTCGTCGTCTATCTGGTTCTCGGCATCCTGTACGAGAGCTTCATCCATCCGCTGACCATCCTCTCCGGCCTGCCGGCGGCGGGCCTCGGCGCGCTTCTTGCGCTAATGGCGTTCGGTCTGCCGCTGACGCTCTATGCCTTCGTCGGCATCATCATGCTGATCGGCATCGTGAAGAAGAACGCGATCATGATGATCGATTTCGCACTGCAGGGTCAGCGGACCGCGGGCAAGGACCCGGAAACCGCCATCTACGAGGCCTGCCTGCTGCGCTTTCGTCCGATCATGATGACCACCTTCGCCGCGCTCGCCGGCTCGCTGCCGATCGCGCTCGGTCACGGCGTCGGCGCCGAGGCCCGCGCGCCGCTCGGCATCACCGTGGTCGGCGGGCTGGCCGTATCGCAGATCATCACCCTCTATCTGACGCCGGTCGTCTATCTCTATCTCGAAAAGCTGCAACACCTCGGCGCCAAGAAGCCGGCGCAACCGGCCAAGGGGGCGCTCGCCCACGGCGCGGAGATGGAGAAATAGGACCTGCCGGGTGGCGCGGTAGCCGCCCTCCCGCCCGGGTCCGGCAACGCTTCCGTCACCGCCCCTCTTCTGCGTCAAGCGGCCTGCTGGCGGGCCTACCGCCTCCGGGGATCGTCCCCCGGGTCGTTCCCAGAAAAACGCCACGCGACTGGAGCGCCCTGGGGTCCGGTTGACCTTTTCCCGAGAGTGCCTTAGCATGTTTTGACCGATCGTTCAAAACTCGGTCGGCCCATCGCACGACATCGAGTCGCGCTACCGAAAACCGACAAAACTCAAAGGGAGGATTTCCATGACCACAGTGGTCAAGCCCGTCAAGCCCGGCGAATCGCCCGACGCCGAGATCAACACCCTGATGCAGCAGGCCCGCGAGGGCTGGTGGAACGACACCGCCATGTTCGGCGTGATCGCCCGGCAGCCCGACCTGCTCAAGAAGATCGTGCCGGTGTTCGAGGCCTTCTTCATGGCCGGGCGCATTCCGCCGCACATGTTCGAGCTGATGCGCCTCAAGACCGGCGAGATCAACCGCTGTACCTACTGTGCGACGGTCCGTGCCGCCGGCGTCCGCGACGAAGTCGGACCCAAGGAGAGCGCCGTTTTCGGCGACGTCGACGAAAAGGCCCTGACCCGGCGCGAGTACCTCGGCGTCAAGCTGGCCGAGTACATGGCCGGCGATCCCAACTACATTCCGGACTCCTTCTACGAGGAGCTCAAGGCCGAGTTCACCGAGGAGGAGATCGTCGAGCTGGTCTTCGGCTGCAGCGTGTTCAACTTCGGCAACAAGTTCAACATCACCATGCGGCTCGAACCCGACGAGGAGAGCACGTATCCCAAGGATATGAGCTACCCGCTCAAGGCGGCCAAAGTTGCCGCAGAGTGACGCGATGACTCTTGCATCCGAAACGCCCAACCTGCGCGAGGCCGATGCGGCGGCCTGCCGCTCCACGATCGAACGGGGCGGCATGGTCCTGCTCGACTTCTGGGCCGAATGGTGCGGCCCCTGCCGCGCCCTCAAGCCCGTGCTCGCCGATCTGGCCGGCCAGCGGCCCGATCTGACGGTGCTCAAGGTCGACATCGAGCGGAACGGCAAGTTCGCCGACGAGTTCGGCATCCAGAGCGTGCCGACTCTGCTGCTGTTCAAGGACGGGGCCTGCGTCGACCGCCGGGTCGGCAAGGTGCCCTTCGTCCAGATCGACCGGATGGTCGCCGCGCACAGTTGATCGCGCCGGACCGTTCGAGGAAGACGACGAGATGGAAGGGGCGGGCCGCGGGCCTGCCCCTTTTGTCATGCCGGGGCGTCCCGCGTCCTAGCGCCCCTCGAAGCCGAGCAGCACGTTGACGGCGTTGACGCCGATCTCCTCGACCGCGTAGCCGCCCTCCATGACGAAGAGCGTCGGCCGGCCGATCCGCGCGATGCGCGCGCCGATCTTCGGGTAGTCCTCGCCGGTCAGCTTGAACTTCGAGATCGGGTCCCTCTCGAAGGTGTCGACGCCGAGCGAGACGACCAGCACGTCCGGGCCATAGGCCTCGATCTTGGCGCAGGCGTCGTCGAGCGCCGCGCCCCAGCGGTCGAAGGCGCTGCCCCAGGGCAGCGGATAATTGAGGTTGAAGCCCTCCCCGGCACCGGTGCCGGTCTCGTCCTCGTAGCCGAGGAAGTAGGGAAACTCCTGCCTGGGATGGCCGTGCAGCGAGGCGAAGAGCACGTCGTCGCGCGCGTAGAAGATCGTCTGCGTGCCGTTGCCGTGATGGTAGTCGACGTCGAGGATGGCGACGCGCTGCCCCCCGCCGTCGAGAAAGGCCTGCGCGGTGATCGCCGCGTTGTTGAGGAAGCAGTAGCCGCCGTAGACATCCTGCGAGGCATGATGCCCCGGCGGGCGGCACAGGGAGAAGACGGCGTTCTCGCCCTCCGCCACCATCGTCTGCCCGGTCAGCGCCACGTTGGCCGAGGCGGTCACCGCGCGCCAGGTGCCGGCGGTGATCGGCGTGCCGGCATCGAGCGAGAAATACGACAGCTTGCCGTCGATCGCATCGGGCTCGACGTCGTTGCGGAAGCCCCGCGTCGGCCAGACGAGCGGCAGGGCGTCGTATTCGCCGTGCGCCGCGACCCAGGCGTCCCAGGCGCTTTCCAGAAAGCGCAGGAAGGGCTCGGTGTGGATGCGCGCGAGCGGCGCGCGCCCGAAGTCTCGGTACCCGACGACCTCGCCCAGGCCCACCTCGCGCACCCGCCCGATGACGTACTCGGCGCGCTTCGGCATCTCGAAGCAGGG
>Ga0210123_1000602_pt1 | contig 21647 bp, 15 predicted proteins | sample Muzzi_PWB_D2_FD_185535 | JGI IMG/M metagenome (GOLD analysis project Ga0210123, IMG submission 185535) | Wetland microbial communities from San Francisco Bay, California, USA, that impact long-term carbon sequestration - Muzzi_PWB_D2 (SPAdes) | ecosystem: Environmental > Aquatic > Marine >... | reverse complement strand
TCGAGTTCTGTCTTCTTTGTTGTCATGTAACAAATGGATATTTTTTATCCACCTGAATCGATTTAACCTGCCGAGCTGGTTATTTTCTACCCACTATGGTTTTGACATATTTTCATAGATGTCATTTCCCCTTGATGATAATTTTATTGTTGATATTTATTTTAATTTATTCAAACGATTATCAGTCGATCGATTTTCACACTAGGGTATTGGCATATGAATTGCTTTTAAAAATGAACAGGCCAATGTTATAAATCTATGGAATGATCATTAATTAAACGATAAACGTCACAGGAAGTACAAAAATGGCACTTGATAAAGGATCGATTGCACTTCTCTATCGGAAACGCGCCAAACGCTATGACTTCAGCGCCAATGCCTACTATTTGCTTGGTTTTCGGGAATTCGCATATCGGAAAATAGGGGTAGAAGCCCTGAATTTAAAGAAAGGCGATATCGTTATTGAAATCGGGTGCGGCACGGGACTCAATTTTAGCCTCTTAAGAAAAAAAGTCGGACCGAACGGCAATATTATCGGCGTCGACCTGACACCGGAGATGCTTGAAAAGGCAGACAAACGTATCAGACGAAATGGTTGGCAAAATGTCACATTGGTTCAAAGCGATGCTTCCGAGTACCTGTTCCCGGAGCATATAGACGGAATTATCTCGACATTTGCCATAACCTTGATTCCGGAGTACGACAGGGTAATCCAAAAAAGCGCGGCCGTATTATCACCCAATGCAAGATTTGTGATTGTGGATTTTAAAAAACCGGACAAATGGCCGATGTGGATGATAAAGTTATTTGTGATCCTTACACGCCCTTTTGGAGTTTCGTTAGATATTGCCGACCGTCATCCATGGGAGTCCGTAGCTCGATATATGACCCTTGTCGAGTTTAGAGAACTGTATTTTGGAGGGCTTTATCTGTGTGTTGGTGAAGCGTTATAAGGTGGAAATGGGTGATTTAAAGACTGTGGTGCAAGCCGCCGATTAGAGTGTTATCGAAAGCAATGAGGAAATGAATAATACATTCGACTTCAGAGAAAAAAAAGACCGGTTTATGGCTAAATTGTTGACAAAGTATCCGTCGCTGTTTAGAAAATGGGTTCATCGCTCAAAATTCATAGAATTCTCCGATTCTCCATGGACTCAATTTGACGGTAATATCTCAACATGCCGTCTGGCACTGGTTACCACCGGCGGCGTGCATCTTAAGTCACAAAAACCCTTTAATATGAAGGACACTTCAGGCGACCCAACCTTCAGGGAAATTCCGGCTGACACGCAACCCGCAGATTTAACAATTACCCATAATTACTATGACCATTCCGATGCCGATAAAGATGTCAATATTATCTTCCCCATAGAGCGAGTTCAGGAACTAAAGCAATCCAATGAGATCGGTGACGTAAATTATCGACACTTTTCTTTCATGGGGCACATCATGCATCATCACATCAATACGCTTATGAAAGAAACGGCGCCACGCGTTGCAGCCGCTTTAAAATCGGATAACGTCGATATCGTGATTTTAACGCCTGCCTGAGGAATTTGCAATCAGTCCGTGGGGCTGATCCAGCGAACTATAGAGGCATCGGGGATTGCGACCATTTCCATCAGCCTGTCCAAAGAAATCAGCCAAAAGGTTTTACCCCCGCGAGCCGTTTACCCCGGCTTTCCTCTCGGACATCCGATCGCTTTTCCCGGACAAACCTTTCGACAAAAACAGATTCTACGCCTGTTGTTAAAATATCTGAAAAAAATGAATGTGCCAGGCACCATTGCAGATCTTGATTTGACCGAAAGCGACGACGACTCTGCTATCTGCGACATCTGTATGTTTGATTAATGGTAAATAATTTCTGCTGATACGGATGATATTTCGTAAATTTCCGCCGGGTCCTTTATGTTTTTTAAAGGAATTTTTCCGATGCTGTTGAGCGGGTAGTCCTTTTCAACTCTTCGAGCTGTTTCCTCACCCAGTAAGATCTGGCCCTCTTTTGCATCTTGTGACAAACGAGCAGCCATAATGGTAACCGCACCGGATGCGGTAAATGTCCATCTCTCCTCTTCACCTCCTCTCATCTTGGTCGATCCCAGGTAAACCTTACCGGAATGTATACCGGTGTTTACCTTGATGTTGATTTTATCAGGATATTCATCAGAAGATAATTTCTGACATCGTTCTTGAATTTCCAGAGCGGTCTTAACGGCATTTTGAGCATGTTTGATAGGGTCGGAATCCAGGAAAATAACCATCATTCCATCTCCGGCGGTTTCGTTGACGTCTCCTTTGTTTTTCTGAATCAGGTTCAAAAAGATTGAAAAATAATATTCGATGGTGCGGTTGATTTTTTCCTGCGAATACTTCTCCTGCAAAAGCGTAAAGCCTTCGATGTCCAGAAAGAGGATCGAAGCATCCTGAATATATTTATCCAGCAAGCCCTTTTTTTCCGGTTCTTTTTCAATGATGTTTTTGGCAGTGCTCGGAACAAAGTAGCCCATTAGCCGTTTTATTTTTTGGAGCCTTTCTATCGATAGGTGGGCAAGCTCATAACGTTGAATAATTCCTGTATATACGATGATCAACAATCCGAGCAGCAAAAATGCCGCTCCGGTTCCAAATGTCTGAATGACCATGTCGCGATAGTGCTGGTTGAACAACGATGTATCCATGCCGACTAAAAACCAGCTGGGTTTATGTAAATTTGCGCGTTTACCCATCATATCGGATTTACTCATCATTGTAGCATGGTGCCTCATATGCTCTTCGGAGGGCACCAACTCTGGCTGGGCTTTATAGGAAATCAAATTAATTCTTTTTGTTTTCTCAAGAATTTTGCCATCTTCGAGCTTCAGGACATCGTACGATTTTAAAAGATGAATACCACTTGGCGGGTCACTTTGAACGATGATGTTCCCTTCTTCATCCAGAATTGCCAGAAATTGAATGAATTTGCTCTTGAGGGCCAGATCGATCAGGCTGTCATAGGTTTCCGAACCCATATGGGCCATGACGCGTGGCCGAAACGCAAGGTATTGGCCACAAACGTCTTGTTTTCCTCATTGATCATTTTTATGAAGTTTTTGCCGCCACGAATGATTTTTAAAGACGAAACAGCGAGCGTAACGGCCAAGATAACACCGGCAAGTATCACCAACCAAAGATAAAACCTGGGACGGGATTTCTTTTTCATCACTTTTTTAATCTCCAATCTTTTCACAATTCATGGATTACCGGCACTGTCAGAAATCTGCTATTCATGGGGATACCAGAACTTAAAAAGATGTTTTTCTCCATCGATTTTCACCAGGCAAATGACCCCGTATTTATCTTTTTTATTGAAGGTGAAATTGGCGGCAAAGATCCCATTGTAATTTTTCAGACCGTTGACCTGTTCCTTCTTATCCGGTCCGATCACTTTAACCTTTCCGACAGCCTCCTTGAACGGCTGGTTGCTGCTGTTGTCATACAGCTTTACCATCACGTGATGGGTTGCACCGTCAGGATCTTTTATGTTCATGCTGGCCAGGCTCATGATCTGAAACTCGGCCCGGACCTGCTTGTCAACCATCTGTTTTTCAAATTTGTCGGTCATGGCCGCATGATCCATTTTTTCAGACGGTTGTGCATGGCTTTTTTCGCCAGCTTGATGAGACGTGTCTGCAGCTATAACGCTGGGCGCAAAGCAGATGAATGTCAAAAATATGATTATCATTGCATATAATTTTTTCACGGTAATACCTCCTGTTTATCTTTTATTTCGTTACTTTGAACATTATGCTTTTTGGGTAAATGCCATTCTTTCCAAAATCCATAGATCGCCGGTACCACGAGGAGAGTAAGGATGGTGGCGCTGACCATGCCACCTATCATGGGTGTGGCGATGCGCTTCATGACCTCCGATCCGGTGCCGTGGCTCCACATAATGGGCATCAGCCCGGCCATGATGGCAAGGACGGTCATCATCTTGGGTCGCACCCGCAAAGCCGCACCCTCCTCAATAGCTTCATAGAGGTGTCGGCGATTAAAATTCTCGCCGTGAAGGCGCTTAAATTTCCGGTAAGAGTGATCCAGATAGACCAGCATCACCACCCCGGTTTCGGCCGCCACTCCGGCCAGAGCGATGAACCCAACCCCAACGGCGACGCTCATGTTGTAACCCAACATATACATGAGCCACAGGCCACCGGTAAGAGAGAACGGCACACTCAGCATCACGATGAGGCTTTCGGTGACATTCTTGAAATTAAAGTAGAGCAGTAAAAAAATGATGATCAGGGTCATGGGTACCACAATCATCAGACGTTTCTGGGCTCGCACCATATATTCGTACTGGCCGCTCCAGATCATGCTGTAGCCCGGAGGCAGCTTGATCTTTTCCCGGACGATTTGCTGTGCTTTTTTAACATAGGTACCCACGTCGATGCCGGTAATATCTATGTAAACCCAGGCGTTGTTTCGGGCATTTTCACTTTTGACCACCGGCGGTCCTTTGATGATGCGAATATCGGCCAGTTGGGTAATCGGCACCTGAGCTCCCGTGGGTGCCTGGACCAGAATCCGCCTCAATTTTTCCGGTGAATCTCTCAGTTCGGATCCGTAACGTAGGTTCACCGGATAGCGCTCCAGTCCTTCTACGGTCTGGGTGATATTAATTCCTCCGATAGCGCTCATGATGATATCCTGGACGTCGCCCACCGTCAGACCGTAACGGGCGGCTCCTGTGCGTTTGATCCGAAAATCTAAAAAATTTCCACCGGTGACCCGCTCGGAATAAACACTGAGGGTTCCGGGCACCCCCCGCATGACCGCTTCGATTTTTTCCCCTATATCGCTAAGCACCTGCAAGTCTTCACCCATGAGCTTGATACCCACCGGCGTTTTGATCCCGGTGGAAAGCATGTCGATACGCGTTTTGATCGGCATGGTCCAGGCATTGGTCAAACCCGGGAACTGAATGGCTTTATTGAGTTCATTGACCAGCTTCTCTACGGTCATCCCTTCACGCCAATCCGATTCCGGTTTGAGCATGATGGTGGTCTCAATCATGGACAGGGGGGCCGGATCGGTGGGTGTCTCGGCTCGGCCGATTTTTCCAAACACGTGGTGAACTTCGGGAAAACTTGCGATAATGCGGTCGGTCTGTTGCAAAAGCTCCTTGGCTTTGGTCACCGAAATACCCGGCAGGGTTGTGGGCATATAGAGCAAATCGCCTTCGTATAACGGCGGCATAAACTCGGAACCCATGCGCTTCCAAGGGATATAACTGACGGCCAGGATCCCCATGGCTATAAGGATCACCAGGATTTTGGCTTTCAACACCAGCTTAATAACAGGATGATATATCCAGACAAAAAATCGGTTAACGGGGTTTTTATGCTCGGGCCGGATCTTGCCGCGGATCAGATAGCCCATCATTACCGGCACGATGGTTACTGCCAGCAGCGCAGAGCCTATCATGGCGTAGGTCTTGGTAAAGGCCAGCGGTCGGAAAAGCCTTCCTTCCTGGGCTTCCAGGGTGAACACCGGCAGAAAACTGACAGCGATGATCAAAAGGGAAAAGAACAGAGACGGTCCCACCTCCTTGGCGGCATCCGTGATCAATTCCCAGTGGGGTTTTTTGCCGCCGTCGTTCTCGATGTGCTTGTGGGCGTTTTCGATCATAACAATGGCCGCGTCCACCATGGCACCCACGGCAATGGCAATACCGCCCAGGCTCATGATGTTGGCGGTTATCCCCTGCCGTTCCATAATGATAAAACTTATCAGCACACCCACCGGCAGGGTAAAAATGCCCACAAAAGCACTGCGGAAGTGAAGCAGAAAAACGATACAAACCAACGCCACAATAACACTTTCCTCAATGAGGGTCCGTTTCAAATTGTCTACGGCTCTCAAAATCAGACCGCTGCGATCGTAGACGGTTTTAATATGGACGCCTTCCGGAAGGCCCGATTTGAGCTGTTCCAGCCGTTTTTTGACATTTTCAATGACTCTCAGGGCATTTTCTCCGAACCGCATAATCACAACACCACCAACGACCTCGCCGGTACCGCTATAGTCAGCGATCCCTCGACGCAACTCCGGGCCGATCTTGATGTTGGCAACATTTCTCAGCAGGATTGGCGTACCTCGCTTTCCCACCTCCAAGGGAATGTTGTTGAGATCTTCAATACCTTTGATATAGCCCAGCCCCCGCACCATAAACTCGGTTTCGCCCATCTCGACCAGCTTGCCGCCCACGTCGTTATTGCTTCTCTGAACGGCCATTTTGATCTTTTGGATGGAAATGTTGTATGCCCGCAGCTTGTTGGGATCGACAATCACCTGATACTGCTTGACAAAGCCGCCGATAGAGGCCACTTCGGAAACGCCGGGGACACTGGCAAGTTCATAGCGCAGGAACCAATCCTGAATCGAGCGCAACTGTGATAGATCATGCCGGTCGCTTTCCAGAGTATATTCATAAATCCAACCCACACCGGTGGCATCCGGTCCCAGAGAGGGTGTCACCCCTTTCGGCAGACGTCCTGAGACAAAATTCAAATATTCCAGTACCCGACTGCGGGCCCAGTACAGGTCGGTTCCGTCTTCAAATATGATATACACAAAGGAAAGGCCGAAGAAGGAATAGCCCCGAACCACTTTGGCAAACGGAACCGACAGCATGGCCGTGGTCAGCGGATAGGTTACCTGGTCTTCGACGACCTGGGGCGCCTGACCCGAATATTCGGTAAAAATAATAACCTGAACGTCGGAGAGATCTGGGATGGCGTCCAGCGGCATCCGCAACATGGCGTAAATGCCCGCCGCAATGACAAAGAGGGTCATCAAAATGACCAAAAATTTATTTTTTACGGAAAGTTCTATGATTTTCTCTATCATTTCAGAGTCCTATTTCCAATATCGAATTTTAACAGACTTATTAAAGGCTTATATCCTGGAATTGACGGATGGTTAAGGGTTCTGCTTTTTTGAAGTTGCGGGCACATTATCCATGTTCAAACCCGACATGTCGAGATCGTCTTTCTCCATTTTCATGTCCGACATGTCGAGATCGCTGTTCTCTTTTTGCATGGGTTGAGAGTCGGTTGTTGGCGAGCTTTGTTGCCGAACTTCCAGCATTTTTTGAATGGCCTCGCTCAAACGGCTTTCCGAATCCAGCAAGAACTGACCAGATATCACAATCTCTTCGTTTTCATCCAAACCCTCAAGCACCTCAAATTCATTGTCATTCCCCTCCATACCGAGCTTGACCTCGCGCGGTTGAAATTTGCCCTTACCAAGGGAAATAAAGACTATCTTGCGAACACCGCTGTCAATCACCGCTTCTTGTGGGATAACCAGACTGTCTTCAGACATGCGAGGGTTGAGGTAGATATTTGCGTACATGCCAGGTTTGAGGCGATATCTCAAGTTTTTAAACTCCAGCCGCAACTTGGCTGTCCGGGTCTTTTCATCCATGTACGGATATACATATAGCACCTTACCCTCAAAGCGCATAGCTGGTATGTACGAAAGCTCCATCTCCGCAGGCATGCCGTTGCGAACCCAAGGCAGTTCATACTCATAGACATCTGCTAGTACCCAAACCGTGGAAAGGTCGGCAATAGTATAAAGCCTTTCGCCTTCTTTAACATATTGCCCTTCAAAGGCCTTTTTATCGATCACTGTGCCGCCTATGGGCGCGTAAATGGTCATATGGGTCTTGACTTCTCTACTCCTTTCTATTTCATCGATCTGATTTTTGGTAATACCCCAGAGAAGCAACCGCATCTTGGTCGCTTCTACAAGATGACTTGCGGATCTAAGGGACTCCTGGTTTCCCAGTTTCCATAGCCTCCCTCTGGTTTCAAGGGCAAGGATGAGTTCTTGCTGAGTGGTAACCAATGCGGGGCTGTACAATTCAGCCAGGGGTTCCCCTTTTCTGACCTCTACTCCGGTGAAATCCACATAGAGTTTGTCAATCCGACCACCGACCCATGCGGAGACCACCTTCATGTACCTCTCGTCATAGGCAACCGTAGCATACGCTCGAATGTTACGGACAAGTGGTTTGCGTTTCACTCGAGCCAGACGTACACCCATATTCTGAACCGTCACGGGATCGATAGGGATAATGGAGGAAGGGACCTTCTCCTCCCCTTCCTCCTCATAAACAGGAACCAGATCCATGCCCATGGGAGATTTTCCCGGTTCCTTCCGGATGTAAGTCGGGTCCATGGGTGCCGCCCAGTATTTGATTTTTTTGCCGGTTTTGGGATCGATCATTCCAGCCCTATAACCTTTTTCTGCCGCAGAAACCTCTTTTACTGAAAGGCCGAGTCTTTGTAATCCGGCAAGTTTATCACCGACATAAAGATCCAGTCCTCCAATGACGGCCATGAGTATGGATATAAACGCTATGATGATAAAACGTTTCATCTTATTTCCTCCTTAAAAGCTCTATCGAGGCTTTTTTTATAATCATTCCTCCCTGACTTCAGGGGCTACCTCTGTGGGAAGATACTCAGGCAGTTCGATGCCCACAGCCCTCTCCATATCGGCAATGCCTTTCACATAATCGGTGTAAGATTTCCAATAGTCAAATTGGATTTTTAAAAGAACTCTTTCGGCATCCAGAAGATCGAGAAAATTTACAACGCCGGTGATATAGCCTACTTCAGCTGATTTCAATGACTGTTCCGCTCGAGGTATTAAAACATTCTGGTAAAGGTTAGATGTTTCGCGTGCTGTCTCGATTTTGAAAAGATTGTCTTCGATTTCAAACAAGGTTCGATTTAGGATGCCCTTGTACACACTTTTTTGTGCCGTGACCATTTTGGTGGCACTTCCGACTTGTGAAGAAAGCTTATTACTCCAAAGCGGAACGTTGATACTGAACTCAACATTAAAGGCATCTTGACCATTATCGCTAAACATCAACGGCCCTTTATCTATTTCAATATAGTTGGCTCCAATGGTCAGATCTGGATAATAATCCTTTTTGGCCAAAATTAATGCTCGATCACTCTTTTCGATCCAGGCGTCCCCCATTTTGAGTTCCGGTCGATTATCTCGCGCAAGTCTAATCAGTTGTTGTTTGATATAGAAAAAATCTCTGAACTCAGGTTGCACGGGCTTTTTCACCGGATGGTCTGACGGTCGGTCCAGCAACACATTGAGCCGCGCTTCCGACGTTTTTTCCCTGTTCAACAAAGTTAGACGCCGATCTTCCAACCTGTTTATTTCCACCTGAACCTTTAATATATTCTGCTGAGTCCCTTTACCGGTTTCATATTTGATCGTGGCAGTCTGTTCGAACCTTTTTAGAATTTCCTTTTCTTTATCGGTAATATCAATAATTTTTGATAGATAGAAAAGATCATAATAAGCGATTTTGACACGACGGACAACTTCCTGTCGAACAATTTCATAGGACGCCTCTAACGCTTCTGCTTCTTTTGTTGCTATTTCCGACATAAGGCCCCTTTTCCCATAAAAGGGAAGCTTTTGTTTCAAGCCGTAAGCCCTTTTTATAGGACCAACCCTCGTTTCCACACTCTCAACATATTGTTGAAAGGAAAGCTGTGGATCCGGAAGTGCCCCGCGAGCGCCGATGATGTCTTGTGCGCTTTGCCATTTTTCTTTGGCAGCGATTATCTCGGGATTTCTCTCTGTGGCCTCTTTGAGAAGTTCCGACAAATAGAACGTTTCCGGAGAATCCATAGGAACCTTATCAACGGCTTTCACAAAAGGTATTTTGAGAAATAGCAGAAGTAAATATTGTATTAATAAAAAAACCGTAAGCCTTTTCATGTTATCCTCCATTTACTCTTGATCTTGGCAAGTCTTAAGCCGTTCATTTTGGCCTTATTTGGCAAAATGACCACATGTTGCCGATTCCGCCAAGCATTTCAACCCATCCCCTGAACCTTTCTTTACGAATGCCTTCAATCATTTTGGGATTGTAGAGCGGAAAATAGGGAACATCCTGCATAATGATATGTTGCATTTGCCAAATCAATTTTCTTCTGGTTTCCGGTTGCATAGCCCTGGCCGATTCATCGGCAATCCTGTCGTAAACAGGATTTTTGTAACCGCTCATATTCCAGCCGCCAGGTTTATCATTTCTGGAATGAAAAAAACTCCTCAAGTAATCCGGATCAAGGGAAAGATTGCCGTAACCGAGCACAAATAGATCAAATTGATGTCGGTTTTTGATCCGATGGATCAGAGCCCCGAACTCCATGGCTTTGACGTTTGCGGGTATCCCCATCCCGCGGAGCCATTTTTCCGCCATTATGCCGGCTTTGAAACGGTGAGGATCATAGTCGGCCGTCGGGGTCAAAATGGTAATTTCTTCCATAGCCCTGCCGTCGGGCATAATGATACCCTCCCCTTTTAACTCATTTCCTTCGGTATCTACCGGCGGCACCTCCCACGTGTATCCTGCTTTTTTGAGAATTTCATATGCTTCGCGGACGCGCGCTTCACGGCTGAGTCCATCTCCGTACTTGGGCACATCCGCATTATACCAGAAGGTATTTCCCGGAGGCACAATGGAGTACATTTTGACGGCATTGTAATTGAGAAGCTTTGTAATGAGATAATCTCTGTCAATCAAAATGGCTACGGCGCGTCTGAAGTTGATATCGCTGAAAGGTATTTTTCTGAGGTTGAATCCCATATAGTGCAAAGCACTTCTTTCATTGAGATAGAATTCTATATTTTGATCTTCCAGCATTCCCTCAAGATGCTCCGGCGGTATGCTCCACCAGAACATATCAATCTCACCTTTTTTAAGGACCGAAACAGCAGCATCGGAGTTAGGGAATATTTTAAACAGGATACCATCTATATAGGGCCCCAGTACCAGACCGTCGATGGTTTGGCCTTTGCCGAAAAAGTGCGTATTTCGCTCAAGAAAAAGAGAGACCCCCGCTTTCCAATCATTTAAAACAAAAGGACCGCTGCTAACGGGTTTTTTCATCGGATACTCTATTACGTTGCTTAGAGGGTTTTCTGTCTTTCGGGCATTTGCGGCTACTTGGAACCACTCTCTTTTCTGGACAACGGGAGTGCTAAGGGTTCTGGTCAGAAAGATGGCTTTAGGCTCTTTTAAATAAAATCTGACGGTATGCTTGTCCGGCGTTTCAATTTTTTTTATAAACCTCCAATTTGAATAATAAAGAGGCACCTTAAACTCTTTGATAAATCTTCCGGTAAAAGCCACATCCTCGGAAGTCAACTCGGATCCGTCCGACCATTTAGCCGCCCTGAGTTTTATGGTATAGGAGAGCATAACAGGATCGTAGACAGGATTATCTTCTGCCAGCCAAGGGACGAGTTTTAAATGTTTAGGCTCCCGAATATACAGCGGTTGATAGAGCTGTTCCAAAACCTTGCGGGACCACCGGTCACTTGCCATCCATATGTTCAGCGTCTTGGGTTCCTGCAAAAAACCGACCCTGAGTATATCGCCCCCTCGAACATTGGGAGTTCCGAGAGCGACATATATGAGGAATGCTATAACGATCCCCCGGAAAAAGATCTTAGCAGTATTTAAGTTATCATTCGTCGTTTGCATGATATTTCTCCTAGATGAAGATAACTGGTTTCACACCAAAAAAAGAAGCCTGTATCTTTTACCTGCATTTCAATGCCACATTGCGGCAATTATCGTGCCATAGGAAACCAGCAGGCACACAACTTTTCAATATTTCATATAATTATCATTCTCTCTGGATTTATAAATACAGACACTCTGCGTGTTTTCAATAACATCTGGATACAAAATATCCACTTAATAAAAAAATAGGAGATTAATCGAATACTAAGTATCCATGTGTGGAAAAATAAGCATATCTGTCTGCAAACCATCCGATTTTGATGCGTTTCAAAAAGAATTTTATCATGATAAAAACGAGCCGTATTGGCAAAATATTAAATTCGATCTGTTGATTTAAAGATTTGGTATCGATTTTGCTACACTTATATCTTTGATCAGTCTATTCAATCGGAATTTCGGTTAAAAGATAGCAAAAGACATTTGAACATTGGACAAAGTTAAGGAAAGAACAGCGCAGTCCGGATTGGTTATAGAGACTAAAGATTTTTTCTTGACGGCGCTTAAAAATGTGTAACAATGTAGTTTTAAATTGTCAAAAGATTTTGACTCTAAATTCATTGAATCTTAATAGAAATTGTCATGGATAACATTACCTCACAATCCACCCGGATTTTCAAAATCGGGTATGTCCTCAACGACAAATGGGTAATCATCGAGTTTATCGGAAAAGGCGCTATGGGCGAGGTTTATCGTGCGCATCAGTTGAACCTTAAAAGGGACGTGGCTATTAAGGTTATCTCGCGGGAAATGCTCGCTTCTTTGGAAGACGATCCGGAACAGATTGAAACCGCCGTACAAAGGTTTCGGCGTGAAGTTCAAGCCATGGCTCGGGTTCGGCATCACAATGTTCTGCAAATTTTTGATTATGGTTCAGAAACAATCCATAAACACGGCCGTAATGTTCCAATGGAATATATCGCCATGGAATACATTCCAGGGGCCACGCTTCGCTTTACCATGCCTGAAGAAGGGTTTTATCCTGAACAGGATTTGATTGCGGTCTGGCTGGCCGATTACTATCTTCCATTATTAAAGGGCGTTGAAGCCATCCATGCCAAGGACATTTCTCACCGTGACCTCAAGCCTGAAAACGTCCTCATGGACGGCACAATCCCCAAGATCGCTGACTTCGGACTGGCCTGTTCTATCTGCATGCAGCCTGTAACGCAGTCTTTAGATGTCAAAGGGACCCCGGCATATATGTCGCCGGAGCATTTTTTTGATTTTAAAAAGGCGGACCGACAAAGCGATATTTATTCGTTGGGCAAGATCCTTTATGAGGCTGTTGACGGCAAAATCACTTCAAAGGTCCTTCCGTTTAAATGCGCCGCCCTGTCAAATCCGGATACACCCTTTTTCAAAAAACTGGACCAAATCATTCAAGACGCTACGGCCGAAAAGAAAGAAGAACGATTGACATCGGTGGGCGATTTACGAATTGCTATTTTGGAGGCGTTAAATATCCTGAAAACCAAAAGCATACCGGAAACGCCGACAACTCCCAAACCTCTTTCCTTATTATATCAGCCCCGGTTTATCTGGACAGGCGTTGTCATTGCCGTTTTATTCGTGGCGGCCATGGGTTTTTGGCACCTGTTGGGTGAACCCGGAAAAAAGCAGGTTATTTCAAAGACACCGGAAACGATCCTGAAGTTACCAAAATCCGATCCCGATAAACCTTTAAAGTCAACGTCTGCAAAACCTGAAACTCCAGAACCCTTTATTCTGGGAAATGACGGGATAACTATGCATTTCGTTCCCGGCGGAGAACTCAATACAGGAATTACAGACCCGAAGAACGAAAAGCAAACCATTCAGATATCGCCTTTTTATTTGGATGAGAAAATGGTGACCAATCATCACTTTGCCGATTTTCTAAATGAAATGATAGACACGCTTGTGATTGAAAACGGTATTGTAAAACATAACAATGAAATATGGTTCTATATAGGAGAAGGAGTTGAATCCAACCAACAGATTATTTATAAACATGATCGATTCCACTTGCGGGATGCCGGATACGCAGCATATCCGGTTACCCGCGTGACATGGTATGGCGCATCGGCCTATGCCCGCCACTACGGCAAACGACTCTTGACGGAATCAGAGTGGGAGTATGTGGTCTCAAATCACATGATTCCAAGTAAACAGCCTTCGGAGAATAACGCGGATAACCCTCAAATTAATAGCGGCAAAGCGTTAACCGGCAGCCAAATACAAAACCGTATGATGGACATGATGAAGGACATGGGTGCCACATTCGACGCCGACAAGGGTCAGTCAAAGACACCCGCACCCAAGAAGCTCGGAAAAATTTTCAAGGAATGGGTCATACGGAATGATACGGGGCAAGAAAGCATCTATGAAGATAATTCTAAAGAAAATATATTCTATCCAAGCCTAACGGTGGCAACGTCGCAATATCCCGCTCAACAATTTAAAAACTTCCGGTATCCATGGGAAGCTTTTGCAGATGTTGGATTCAGATGTGTGTTGAGTTTAGGAAATGACTGATAATATTATCTGATGAAATTTATAAGTTTCTGAAAATCTAAAACTATAAGAAAATTGAAACTTGTCTAATGAATGAGTTTTAAGAATTAGGAACCCTATTTAATCAAACAATCTCGATATGATTTTGCTAAAAAGAATTACCATAGTTGCAAGCTTGATCTATGTTATTTTTTTTGTTCATACAGATGTTCGAGCTGCAATCGTTGAATACGAGCTCACCATCGCCCGACAAGAAGTCAACTTCACAGGAAAGCCCGCTTGGGGAATGACCATCAATGGAGGCATCCCCGGACCGACATTACGCTTCAAAGAAGGAGACTTCGCTCGGATTCACGTGCACAACAAAATGCATATGGAAACATCCATCCACTGGCATGGAGTGCTGGTGCCACCCGACATGGACGGCGTCCCTTATATCAGCTTTCCGCCCATCGCAGCCGGTACAACATTCACTTACGAGTTTCCCATCCGCCAAATCGGAACTTACTGGTATCACTCCCATACCAGTTTGCAGGAACAAAGTGGCGTTTATGGGTCCATTGTCATTGAGCCACTCCATAAACACCAGAACGCAGATCGCGATTACGTTGTGCTTGTTTCAGACTGGACCGATGAGAACCCACATTCGGTGCTGCGCACTCTCAAACGAGGTAATGAATGGTATTCGCTTCAAAAAGGCAGTAGTCAAAGCATCTTTGGCGCCTCCCGCTTAGGGATGCTCGGCGATTATTTTAAACGCGAACTGCAGCGCATGCCGCCCATGGATATTGCTGATGTTGCCTACGACCGGTTTCTCGCTAACGGCAAACCAGAATCATCTCTTATTGCCTTTCCCGGTGAAACCGTGCGACTGCGTATTATAGACGGATCTGCCACTACCTACTTCCATATAGAGTTCTCCGGCGGTCCCATGCGAATTATTAGCGCAGACGGTCAGGATGTAGAACCGATTGAAGAAAAACGTTTTCTCATTGGGGTTGCCGAAACTTACGATGTCCTTATCCATGTACCCGCTTCCGGTGCTTATGAATTCCGAGCAACCGCCCATGACGGCTCGGGTTATGCTTCGGTGTGGATCGGCTCCGGCAATCATCACCCTGCAACTGACGTCCCCAAACCAAACCTTTACCATTCCATGGGACACTTCAGCTCAAAAAACATTTTCGCGCTCACTCCTGCCGGTGTCATGGGTATGTCCGACAGTAAAGTGAACGATGGTATGTTCGACAAACCCGAAATTATGGATATGGGGCCCATGCACGACATGAAAAAGATGGACCAGGTTTCAGACTCATCTAAAATGAAGATGGAGGGTATGGATCATCCTGTTAGCGCAAACGATGAACCTCACGATGCCGGCATGACGATGGAGCATCCCGCCACCATCACCAAAGGGATGGGCCACGAGAACTTCGCCATGAAGATGCCTCTTAAGAATTCACGATTCGGTAATAAATTTAGTAACGAATTTGGTTTTCTCGCAGCCGACGTCTCTGCATCCAAAAATCTTGCCGTAGACGGCATGGACCCAAGGCGCCCCTGGTCGCCTTACGCCAAACTGCGTGCTATCAAGCCCACGGCTCTTACCGAGGACAAACCTGTACGCAACATCCGCCTTACCCTCGACGGCGACATGGAACGCTACGTTTGGTTTTTGAACAATAAACCTCTTTCCGAAAGCGACGCCATCCGCATCCGTGAAGGCGAGATTGCACGCTTTATCATGATCAACCGTACGATGATGCACCACCCGATGCATCTGCACGGTCACTTTTTTCGCGTGGTCAATGGCCAAGGAGACCACGCACCGCTCAAACATACCGTTGATGTCGCCCCCATGTCCACCACGGTTATCGAATTCGAAGCCAATGAAGTTGGCGACTGGTTCTTTCACTGTCACCTCCTTTACCACATGAAAAGCGGCATGGCCCGCATGGTACACTATGAGGATTTCACCCCTGATCCGGAGGTGGCTGCGGTTCGCCCCAACCTCTACAAGGACTCTTGGTATTCCTGGGGACAGGCCGACATCCTCAGTAACATGACCGAAGGCTTTCTGATTCTTTCCAACACCCGCAACATCCTAACCGCAGATTGGGAAGTGGGATGGCAGGAAGTGGACGAAACCGAGTGGGAAGGGATATTCACCTGGAGTCTTTATTTAAACCGCTTTTCCTCTATCTTCGCCGGTGCCGACCTGATGGGTGAAGAGGATGAACTTGACAAAACGCGAGGTGTGATAGGATTGCACTATTGGCTACCGCTCAACATCGAATCAAGAGTCTGGGTTGATTCTGACGGTGGTGCACGTATCAATCTTGACAAGGAATTAGATTTGACACCGCGTCTCAAGCTCGTTGGGGAAGTCGAATACGACACTCACGAGCTTTGGGAAGGCAGCGCAGAGCTGAACTACACGATCCACAAAAACTTCTCCATCATAGCCCGTTGGCATTCTGAATACAATTGGGGGGGCGGCGTGCGAATCCGTTTTTGAGAAATAGTGTGAAGTCCAACGTGGCTCTTTCAACAGACTGCTGATCGCTAAAGTTTAATAATGCTGTTACAGAGTTATGTATCGGAAATCTTAAACGGCAACGCAATGTATTGTGGCGTAGGGCGTTTGTTTGAAATTGTTGATATCTTTAATTCAGTTTATAATGAGCAATAAATCAAACAAGACCAGCGCTCAAGAGAATATCTCCTACCCAAGTCTTGTCATGGTCAAGTCTCTCGGTAACGGATCAGAATCTAAAAGCTTCAGGTACCTATGGGAAGCTTTTGCAGATGTCGGCTTTCGATGTGCCATAAGTATAGGGAACGAAAACTGATCCGTTTTTGTTTTTTGTCCCGGATTACCGCCGATGGCCATCATTATCTTATAATATTCAGGTTCGGTCTTGACAACCCTTTAAAAAGTATCACTTTGTAATAGAATAATCATCAGAAATCAGTTTCGATGAAACATTCTTACAAACTGATCGTTTCTAATGTTGCAACGATAATCTTAAAGTCTTAGTAAATCAAACACAGGCTCTTTTTAAGGCTTGTTTTTCGGGAAGGATAAGATGGTATCATGAAAAAATTATTAACGCTAATTATTATTTTCGTGTGTTGTATCGCCGGACCTGCCTGGGGGTATGATGCCGCACAGTTTTATAGTCTCGGTCTGGAAAGCACCATGTCGAATATAAAGATCAACTATTTCACCAGAGCTATTGAATTGAATCCTGAGTTGTCCGCCGCCTATGAAGAACGGGGGATGATCTATTATTTTCAGGAACACTACGCTAAAATGATTCGTGATTTTCTGAAAGTTACCAAGTTGAGTCCTGACAATGCAAATGGCTACGCTATGCTGGGAGTGGCATATTTTGAAAAGAACGATTATGATTCAGCAGTGTCCAACTTAACGCGCGCTATTAAATTAAAACCCAAACTCGCTGAGGCTTATGGCTATCGGGCGGAAGCGTACCGTTTAAAAGGGATGTTGGATCTTGCGGTTCAGGACGCCACCCGAACAATCGAAATTGGTGGCAACAATCGAACCATTGGCAAGGCTTATTCGACACGAGCTAAGGCATACAGAGAATTAGGGGAGAACGAACGGGCCGAGGCTGATTTACAAAAGGCGGTGAATTTAGATCCCGCGTATGATATCTATAGATTGTTTACCACCACCGAGTATCTAGCAGATTCTGCCGGCCGGTCAGGAAGTTTAAAAGGCATCAGCAGAATGGGAGCAGCTATGATGGCTGCAATTTTCTTGGTACTGATTTTTAAACTGACTCTGCCTGCACCAAAGAAGAAGAAATGGCCTGATTGGTGGAAACGTAACAAATGATCTTGGCGAATAAGAGGAGGGCATAAATTTCATGTCGGAACAAACCATAACTCTGCCGATAACAGGGATGACTTGTGCCAACTGTTCAGCAAACATTGAACGAGGGTTAAAAAAACTTGAAGGGGTTCAAAGTACCAATGTCAATTTTGCGGCAGAACAGGCGGTCATTGCTTTTGATCCAAAACAGCTTCACGTGAAAGACGTTGTCAAAAACATTGCGGGATCCGGCTACAAGGTCGCTTTAGCCAAAATAGAACTTCCGGTGACCGGGATGACCTGCGCCAACTGCGCGGCAAACATCGAAAGAGCTCTAAACAAAAAAGTCCCCGGTGTCGTCCAAGCCGCCGTGAATTTTGCCACGGAACGGGTGTCGGTGGAGTATATCCCCGGTGTTTCAGACCTCGACGATATCGTATCGGCCATTGAAAAGGCCGGTTACGGCGCCATACTCCCAGATGACGACATGGGAGCAGAAGATGCGGAACAGGCTGCAAGGCAGGCTGAGATCGAGGATCAAACCCGCAAATTTGTAACCGGTGTGATCTTTGCCCTTCCTTTGTTTGTTCTCAGCATGATGCGGGATTTCAACCTTATCGGTCCTTGGAGTCACGCACCTTGGGTAAACTGGTTTTTTCTGGTTCTCGCCACGCCGGTTCAATTCTACACCGGATGGGATTACTATATTAACGGCTACAAAAGCCTTAGAAATAAAAGCGCAAACATGGATGTTCTCGTGGCTATGGGATCATCCATCGCCTATTTCTATTCGATATCGGTTCTTGTTTTTCCAGCCCTTGGCCAACATGTCTACTTTGAAACCTCGGCAGTCATCATTACACTCATTAAACTGGGTAAAATGATCGAATCCCGTACCAAAGGCAAAACCGGTGGCGCCATCCGAAAGCTGATCGGACTTCAACCTAAAACCGCAACAATTGTCGACAGCGGCAAGGAAATTGAGATCCCTTTAACCCGGGTCAGGGTGGGCAATGTCGTGATTGTCCGTCCGGGTGAGCGAATTCCTGTAGACGGCACGATTCTAGAGGGAGAATCCTCAGTGGACGAATCCATGCTCAGCGGCGAGCCGATTCCGCTGGACAAACATGTGAATGATTTTGTGGTGGGGGGAACCATCAACGGTGAAGGGTTGCTAAAGTTTGAAGCCACCCGTGTGGGGAAAGAAACCGCCCTTGCACAAATCATCAAACTGGTCCAGGAGGCCCAGGGGAGCAAGGCTCCTATCCAGGCCATTGCAGACCGGGTAGCGGCCGTATTTGTACCGGCGGTTATTGTTATTGCCCTGATTACCTTTGGCCTTTGGTGGAGCATCACCGGTGAATTCGTGCCGGCCATGATCCGCCTGGTTGCGGTTCTCGTCATCGCCTGCCCATGCGCATTAGGTCTTGCGACCCCAACGGCCATTATGGCCGGTACGGGGAAAGGTGCTGAAATAGGGGTCCTCTTTAAGAGAAGCGAAGCCCTTGAAACAGCTACGAAACTCAACACCATCGTACTCGATAAGACCGGAACCATCACCATGGGAAAACCCGCTGTGGTCGACATCATACCCTTTGATACTGATTTTGAAAACGAGGATCAGCTCTTAAAACTTGCAGGTTCGGTGGAGAAAGGTTCCGAACATCCTCTGGGAAAAGCCATCGTCAATGAAGCCCAAAAAAGGGGAATCGACCTCTGGGAACTTGAAAACTTTAAGGCCTTGAGGGGTTTTGGGGTTGAAGCCAGTATCATGGGAAAATGGATAAGAATGGGAAAACCCAACTGGTTTCACTCAACCGGGATAGATATCGAACACGCCAAAAACAAAATCGATCAGCTCCAGAACCAGGGGAAAACAGTGATGGTTCTTGTTAGGGAAAATAAATTGTGCGGCCTTGTGGCAGTGTCGGACACCCTGAAACCGGAATCAAAAGCAGCGGTAGAACAGCTCCATGCGCAGCATCTTAAAGTAGTCATGCTGACCGGAGACAATCTTCAGACCGCCCAAGCCATTGCTTCGGAAGTCAACATCGATGAGATTTTCGCCGAAGTCCGTCCTGATGAAAAATCATTCAAGATCAAAGAACTCCAGGACAAAGGCGAAAAAACCGGCATGGTGGGGGATGGAATCAATGACGCTCCGGCCCTTGCCCAGGCAGATGTCGGAATGGCCATCGGAACCGGAACGGATGTGGCCATCGAAACCGGGGATGTTATCTTATCCAGTGGCAGCCTAACCGGCGTATCCAGAGCCATTCGAATCAGCCGCGCCACCATGGCCACCATCAAGCAAAACCTGTTTTTTGCATTTATTTACAATATCGTTCTCATTCCCGTTGCCGCAGGGATTCTTGCGCCGTTTGATAGTGTCCCCATATTTTTAAGACAGCTGCATCCCATTCTTGCAGCGCTGGCCATGGCATTCAGCAGTATCTCCGTCGTTTCAAACAGCCTTCGATTGTATCACGCCAAAATCGAGTAGCGCAACCCTTGCATGATACAATTCTCCGATGTTCCTCAGCAATTATCTTTAAATAGTTGAGAGTTTGGGGTATTTTGTTAGACCGCTCCATGGATAATGCTTTTTTTCAAACCGTGTAAACTCGTGGTTAAAGGATCGTAAAGAAAGAACAGAAATCAATATAATTACAATGAGTTCAACTTAAAACAAGGTAATTGATTAAGTTATGGCACCAATGTTATTAAGGTGTCATGGACTTAAATGTTTATCATAAGCTGATTCGCAGCGAAAATAAGGCTCGAAAATACCTTACAAAAAAATGTCGAAAAAATGGACGTCGATTTTGCCCTCGCTGTGACCATCTAAAACTGTATAAATTGTCTTCTGGAAAGCATCGCTGTTCCAGCTGTAAATATTCTTTTCATGATTTCTCCGGCCGTTGGATTAATCATGGTCGTCTCAGTTGTGTTCAGTGGCTTTCACTGATCAAGCTCTTTGAACTGGAGCTCTCTGTTCGGAAAATGGCCGAACAGATGAACCTTGCTTACAATACTGTTTACCAGGCTGTTCGAAAGATACGATGTTCCATTCTTGCTCATTCATCCGATGCCAACGATCTTATGGATGGCGAAATTGAACTGGATGAATGCTACTTTGGCGGCCGGCGAAAAGGTAATCGTGGACGTGGCGCTGCCGGCAAAGTCCCTGTGTTTGGCATCTTAGAGCGAAATGGCAAAGTCTTGGTCACTGTTGTACCTAATGTGACGGCCCAAACTTTGATCGGTTTAACTGTAAAGACGGTGCGCAGGGGAAGCATCGTTTACACCGACAAATTCCGCAGTTATGATAGCCTGATGTTTTGCGGTTACCGTCATTTAAAAATTGATCACGGCAAAAGGTTTACATCTGGCAAGGTTTATATTAACGGCTTAGAGGGGTTTTGGAGTTGGGCCAAAGAACGACTGATTAAACATCATGGCGTATCCAAGGACAACTTCCCTCTTTATCTCAAAGAACTGGAATTTCGTTATAACCACAGACATACAGATGTCTTCGAAATTGTCTCCGATTATCTGTGTGATCTGGTGCCAAAACGTGATTAATTACCTTAAATTTTTACTGAAATACAGAATAAAAGGATTAGCAGGTATGAAGCTTTATGAACTGACCATACAAGAAGCCCACCGGCTTTTAAGAGAAAAAGAAATCTC
>Ga0210123_1000601_pt1 | contig 21648 bp, 16 predicted proteins | sample Muzzi_PWB_D2_FD_185535 | JGI IMG/M metagenome (GOLD analysis project Ga0210123, IMG submission 185535) | Wetland microbial communities from San Francisco Bay, California, USA, that impact long-term carbon sequestration - Muzzi_PWB_D2 (SPAdes) | ecosystem: Environmental > Aquatic > Marine >... | reverse complement strand
ATATTGTGGTCTGAGTTTTAACCGGTTTGCCGGGTATTATGAGTCTGCCTCGTTGATGAATGAGGGTGATCCTAAAAATCGTGAGCATTGGGTTCAAATCATTACTACGATTCCTGAAATATCTTCCACAGATCACAGCCGCAACCGAACCACCGATAAGAGAATAGTATCAAAAAAAACCAGACCCCTGAATTATTTATAATTCGATTACAGAATTTATTGAGCGAATTTAAATTTTCCTTGCAAACAGAACAGTTTGAGCCTATTAATTCCATCAGGAATCGGAAAATTATCCTTGGTGTTCCATGAATAATGTTTTTTTTCAAACCGTTACAGCATCAAGTTGCTGTTTAAACAATAACTTATCAATAAATTCAAGTTGTTATAAATATATCCATTTTTTCAAGCTCATTCAGGAAAACATTCTAATGAGATAAAAAGAACAGACAAATTAAAGAAAAACATAGAGAAGCCTCAACTCCACCACATATTGTATTCAGATAATTAAATTTATACCCTCCATTGTGTTTTTCCCTTTACAAACAAAAGGATCCCTGATATTTGTTCTAGGATTATGTGCCATACAAGTTTGGAGAATGAGCTGAAAGAAATAACAGGAGAGTTAATTGCATGAAACTAAAAAAACTGGAAATAAACGGATTTAAATCCTTTGTTGACAAAGCCAGTATTCAATTTCCTCCAGGTATTTCTGCGGTTGTGGGTCCCAATGGCTGTGGTAAGAGCAATATTATCGATGCGATAAAATGGGTTATGGGGGAGCAAAGTGTCAAACAGCTCCGCGGCAAATCCATGGAAGACGTCATTTTTGCGGGCTCGAACGGGAAACCGGCATTGAATATGGCCGAGGTCTCCCTCACCCTCGCCAACGACAACGGCACGGCGCCCGAAGAACTTAAAGACTTTACCGAAATCATGTTGACCCGCCGGCTTTACCGTTCCGGAGAAAGCGGCTATTTCATTAACAAGCAGCCCTGTCGGCTAAAGGACGTGCATAATATTTTTCTGGGTTGCGGTATGGGCACGAAATCCTATGCCGTCATTCAGCAAGGAAACATCGGCGCAATTACGGATGCCGGACCGGAAGAAAGAAGGATTCTCATTGAGGAGGCTGCGGGAGTCACGAGATATAAGTCGCGTAAAAAAGAAGCGCTGGGCAAAGTCAAAGCCACGAACGAAAATATCATGCGCATCAGTGACATCATCTCGGAAATAAAACGACAGATGGCGGGTCTTAAACGCCAGGCAAGAAAGGCTGAACGTTATAAAAAATATCAAAAACGCATCCGGAAACTCGACATCTGTCTTGCACTTCATCATCATGATGAATATACACGTCAAATTGATGAAGCCGATGCACTGCTCAAAGATCTAAATAATACGGACATTGAACACTCGACCCGGTTGAAGAAGCTGGATGCAGCGCTTGAAAAAATCAAGTTCGATCGCACTGCAAAAAATCAGGAAATTTCAGACCAAAAATCCTATATATTTGAAACCCAGCGAAATATAGACCGGATGGAAAATGACAAGGCCCATCTTTTCAAAGATACTGAAAGGCTTACATACGAATTTGTTGAACTTGAATCCACCCGCAAAAATCTTGAAGAAAAAAACCGGGATTTAACGGCCGAGGTTCAGGGGGGTGAAAACCAGAATATAAGCATTCAAGCTGAGATAACATCCGTAAGATCGACCCTCGATAAGGAGCAATCCGCTTCACAACATATAAAAGATGAACTCTCTTCGCTGAATCAAGAGCTTGAGACTTGTAAAGCGAACTTGATGGATCTTGTCGCTCGGGAAGCTCAATATAAAAACATCTATCAGAACGCCTCGAACAACAAGGAAAGCCTGAAAAGAAGACTCAAAAGGATAGATGAGGAAGAACTTACAACACGCCGAAAGGTTTCCGAACTAAAAGACAGGAACAATAGCGCCAAAGAACATCTGAGTTCATTCAAAACAGAAATTGATGATCTGAGAAATCGCATCGACATCATCCAAAAACAACTCCACGAAAAAAATACAGCCCTGGGGGAACAGGTCAGGAAGGTTCAAACCTTAGAGCTTGAACGAAACAAAGCCAGATCATCTTATACCGCGCTAAAGAAAATGGAAAGCAACTTCGAATGGTACAAAGATGGCGTCCGGGCGCTAATGAAAAAAAGTCAGACCGCCAAAAACGACGCGTCACCCGGCAGTCCGCAAAAAGAGGTGGGTGACGGTATTTTGGGGCTTATGGCGGATATCCTTGAACCGGAACCTGCCTATGGAACTGCGGTGGAAGCCGTCCTTGGAGAATCCTTGCAATACATCCTTGTTGAAAATCAAGCGACTGCCGTAGGCTCCATCGATTATCTTCAGAAAACCGGAGCGGGACGCAGCGGTTTTATTCCGGTGTCATCTGTCAAAAATATGAAACCGAATCCAAATCATCAACCGGATCACCCAAAATATCTTTTAAACCATGTTACCGTAAAACCGGGATTTGAACAGATCGCAGAAGCGCTCTTAGGGCATGTCGTCGTTACAAACGATATTAATGAGGCCGTAGACGTTTTCAACCGCAACGGCAAATTACAAACCGTTGTTTCCCAAAACGGCAATCTAATTTCTCATCAAGGTATTATGGTGGGCGGAAGTAAAGACAATTTATCAGGCATCCTTGCAAAAAAACAGGAGATCAAAGATATTGAGGGTAACATCATTGAATTAGATCAAAATCTTCATTCAGATCGAGACCATCAAAAAGAACTGGAATCTGAAGTTAGAAATATTGAAAGCAACCTGCAAAAGCTCCGGGAATCGGAAAACAAGGCCAAACATAACGAAGTCGAGGCTGAAAAAGCGCTTTATAAAGCATCCGAAGATCTTAAAAACGCCCTTAGGCATCTTGAAATTGTTCGGCTGGAACAGGAGCAGCTTTTGGGTGAAGAATCTGATGTTGACGAAGAAGTCGCCAAATATAACCAGGCGGTCTCTGAAATTGAAAATCAGGTCAAAAATGCTCAGAATCTCGTTTCCGAAAAGCTGGAACAAATCAGTATTGTCTCGTCTGATGTAGAAGCGTTCAATCAAAAAATCATCGATCTCAGACTTGAACTCACCGCGTTAAATGCCAAACTGGAAAACAGCAATAACACGTTAAGGCGTCTAAAAGAATTCCAAAACGACGGAATTCAAAGGATCGAACAAATTTCAAAAGAGCTGATTCAAAAAGAACAAAGAAAGCACCATTTGGAAGAAAAAATACAAGAATATGAACAGACGCTTTCCGGCATGTATGATGACATGAAGCTTCTTGAAAAATCACTTGAAAATAATGAGGCAGATTACCATGCAATCGATGCAAAGTTGAAAGAAAGCGACAGTACCCTGTCAGAAATCCAAAACGAGCGAGAAAAAATTCTTCAAAAAATACGTATGATTGAGCTTGATCAGTCGCAACGGCTGATTAAACGTGAAAATATTACCAACCGACTGGAAGAAAGCTATCATCAGCCCATTCCGGTTCTCAAGTCAGAATTTGAAGACCCTGCAATCGGCAATGATTTACATGTAGATGAAATTGAAGATGAACTCACACGAACCAAAAATAAAATAGCACAGTTTGATGATGTGAATCTGGGTGCCATAAAGGAGTATGAACAGCTCAAGGAGCGATTTGATTTTCTCACTGAACAGCGTGAGGATCTTGTAAAAGCCGTTGGTGACCTTCACAAGGTGATTAACAAGATCAACAGAATCAGCCAGGAGCGATTTCTTAAGGCCTTTGACGAGGTCAACAATAAATTGAAAGAAGTATTTCCCCGCCTTTTCGAAGGCGGTTCCGCCAGACTTGTCCTTACAGAACCTAACGACCCTCTTGAAACCGGTGTGGAGTTTATGATACATCCGCCCGGGAAAAAACTGACAAGAATGAGCCTTCTTTCCGGCGGAGAAAAAGCACTTTCCGCCATCGCTTTGATCTTCTCGATTTTTTTAATTAAGCCGACAACTTTTTGTCTCATGGATGAAATTGATGCGTCCCTCGATGAGGTCAATGTCTTTCGTTTTAATGATTTGTTGCAAATCATCGGGGAAAAATCCCAGATCATCATGATAACACACAATAAGAAATCAATGGAATTCGCAGATACCCTTTTCGGTATAACCATGGAAAAAAAGGGGGTTTCAAAAATCGTATCGGTGAACTTAAACCCTAAAGAAGATGAGAAAAAAATGGAAAATGAGGAAAACATACCAGACCTCATTGCATCATATGAATAATCATGGCACTCAACTGGTTCAAGAAAAAGAAACACAGGCAGGAAGAAGAAACATCTTCCGGTCAGAAAACCGACGAAGCTTCGGAAGCATTTGAAACCGAAGATGTAGCTGATACCCAGCCTTCCGGAAACATTGATGAACCTGAACACAAAGAATTAGAAAACGAAATAGACCCCCCTCTTCCCGCAGATGATCAGGAAACCTATCAGGCTGCTCCTAAAAAACCATCAGGATTTTTTAAACGTTTAAAAAGCGGTCTCTCCAAAACCCGCGAAATTCTTACAACCGACATCAATGATCTCTTTACCGGCAAGAAAAAAATTGATGATGAATTACTGGAGGAACTTGAAGAACTTTTAATCACTTCCGACATTGGGGTTCAGACAACCATGGACCTTATTCAGAGCATCTCCGTAAGATCTTCAGAAATATCCGGGCCCGATCAACTCAAAAATATACTTCGAGAGAAAATTCTGGAGTTGCTGAACGCGACGATGAAGCCGTCTCAAGGAATTGTGAACAAACCCCATGTCATCATGGTCATCGGCGTCAATGGTGTCGGTAAGACAACCACCATCGGAAAATTGGCCGCGAGATTTTCTTCTTCGGGAAAGAAGGTCATCATCGCTGCCGCCGACACCTTCAGGGCTGCGGCAATAGAACAGTTGACGATTTGGGCCGATAGGGCCGGTGTAGACATTATAAAGCACAAAGACATGTCAGATCCTGCGGCTGTTGCATATGACGGAATTCAGGCTGCTGTTGCCAGAAATGCGGATATTGTAATTGTGGATACCGCAGGGAGGCTTCATACCCGGAAAAACCTCATGGAGGAACTCAAAAAAATAAAACGCACCATTTCGAAAAAGCTTCCAGGAGCGCCCCACGAGATACTTCTGATTCTCGATGCAACAACCGGTCAAAACGCTCTGTCCCAAGCCCAATTATTCAATGATGCCCTGGATGTCACAGGAATCGCCCTTACTAAACTCGATGGAACAGCCAAAGGCGGGATTGTTGTCAGCATCTGCAATGCTCTTGAAATTCCTCTAAACTATATTGGGATTGGCGAAAAAATAGAAGATCTCCAGGAATTTGATCCCGATGAATTTGTGAACGCTCTTTTTTAAAACCGGGGTTAATAACTAAAAAAGAAATGGCTTCATCGACTCAAGTCAATTGTTATCCCTCGACGGAAATAAAATGATGATTCCAATCTTTCGACAACTTAAAGTTGAGACCCCTGCCCCTCAATAAAGCTTATAGATTCAAGAAATTATTAGCTTTCCTTATGGATTGGAATCAAAGTAACGGGTATGGAAGTGGATTTTATTATTTTATCAGCCACACTTCCAAAATCAAAGTGAGACTCGCTTCCCTGGCTAGCCATGATCACAATATCGATGTTTTCCGCTTCGATAAGCTTCAGAATTTCCATTGCAGGATCTCCCACAGAAATATGTCTGATATATAATGGGCAGGTATTTAAAAACTTTTCGCACATCTCACTGAGCCGTTCTTCTGCTGTTTTTCGCTCCCATTCTTGCATTTTCTCATAATCGGATTCACGGAAGTCTCCATAAGCAGCCCCCCATTCACCATACTTTTTGAGCACATAAAGAACGTGCACCTCACACTGAAACTTCTCAGAAAACAATGTAACATAAGGTAAAGCCCTGGCTGCATTTTCCGAAAAGTCTGTTGGCCAGAGGATTCTTTTTATCTCCATTTTGACTCCTATTTTATTATGAACTAAATGTTAGATAATTGAGGGGCTGGGAGTTTTTATTGTAAACCTCTATAAATCAGCGGAATTGATATTTTTTTTAAAAAGCGTGTACTGTTTGAGTGGTTTAGGGATCGTTAGAAAGAACAGACGCTTACCGAGGCATTTTAACAGTAAGGAAGTGTTTATTCTAAGTTGAACCCATTGTTTTTATATTGAAATCTGTTCTTTCTTTACTATCCTTTAACCACGAGTTTACACGCTTTTTAAAAAATATTATCCATGGAGCGATTTATCAAATAAAAACACCCCGACCCCTGAGATAATTGTATTTCCTTATACATTGATTTTTTTTGTCCAATTTTTAAATAATAACAAACATCAAAGAAACGATATCCAATCCTGAATCCGTATTTCTACGACCACAACTCAAGACGGTGACCTTCGGGATCGAACAAATAAAATGCTCGCGATCCCCATACGAGTTTAATTCGACTCGTTTTTATCCCAAGCTGATTTAAGCGGCAATGAATTTTTTCAACATCTTCAACCTGCCATGATAGTGTGATTCCACCGCCATCCGCACTTTTTATTGATGCATTGGCTGCATTGGCAATACTAAAATATGTATTGTCCGCCAGTTGAAATTCCACGAACCATTCTGACTCATGAGTGATCACAAATTTAAGCACATCGCGATAGAACGCGACTGTAATTTCCCAGTTTCGACAATAAAGAATCGTATTTGAGCGTTTAATTTTACCTGTAAGCATGGTGTATCCCTAAGAGAACCTCAACACAGCTATAATCATCCAATGAATTGCCATGAAACTCTCCGGCTTTTCGTTTCTCAATTCATGGACATCATTTCATTTTAATCTCAATCGCTTTAGGCTAAACCATCTAACCAGGATCAGACGTCTTTTGCAATTTCAACTGATCCTCAAGAAAATTTAGTCGCCCTTTCAACTCCTTTTCACGCTGCCAACGTTCTGTTACATCTCTCACGATGGCTGCACTACCGAGAATTCCATTTTGACGGTCCCGTACGAGAATTATCGTAAACTCGACAGATATTCGTTTTCCATCCTTATGGGCGGCCGGAACTTTAAGCAATTCACTGCCGTAACGCGTTTCACCGGTCGCCATCACCTTGTGGTAGCCTTCCCAGTGCCGTTCACGCAATTTCTCCGGAACAATGAGATCTAAACTCTTTCCAATTGCTTCTTCGCTCGTGTAGCCGAAAATTGTCTTGGCTCCCGAATTCCATACCCTTATAATTCCATCTCGATCGGCAAACAGAATACCATCTTCGGCAAAATTTACTATCTGTTTGTATATCCATTCTCGATCGGTTAAAGCCACCATGGTTTTCCTCCTTCCATCTCCATTTTTAGGCCCTACTCAGATCCTTTCGGAGCATATCGGTTTAACACCACAAATAGAATAAGGGCTATCCCTGCCATTACAACAAAGACCGAAAACCCTTGAGCGTAACCGGGTTGACCGTTTATTTTAACAAAAAGTCCCATCAAAAGGGGTATGACAAAGCCACCAAATGCACCCAGGCCACCGACGATTCCGGCTGCACCACCCACCGCTGCCGGACTGTATTTTGGAACCAGTTTAAACACTGCTGCATTGGCAAACCCCATTCCCAGGGCAAGAATCATCTCGCCGGCGATTGCCAAGCTTGCCGATCGCAATGCCAGAAACATTAATAATGCACCGATGCCGATAATCAGGAAGGATATGAGACAAATTTTTTCGCCCCCGATTCGATCGGAAACGTAGCCGCCAAGAACCCTCAGCAAACTTGTGGAAAGCGAGTAAAAAGCGGTGAGCAAACCAGCACGCACGAGACCCGTTCCAAACAGCTCGCCCCAGTAGGTGGGAAGCCATACCGTTAAAGCAATAAACCCACCGAACGTAACAAAGTAGAAGTAGGTCAAAATCCATGTGCGCCAGTCTGAGCCTGCCTTTTTGATCGATTCCATGGCAGTTCCGGAAGGGATCAGTTCTTCACCACAGGCCAACAAGAGAGCGTCCGGATCAATTTCGATGCCCATTTCACGGTATTGAAAATAAGGGGCGTCTTTCATGTATATGTAAATAAGAACGACGAGGACCAGGAGCATGCCGAACCAGAACACATAGGAAACGGTTAATCCCAGCGAGACAACCATAAACGGCAAAATAAAAGCGAATAATCCGGGAGCCAGATTGCCCAAACCCGCATAAACAGCCAGCGCCGTACCTTGTGCTTTTTGAGGATACCAGTAGGACACAGCGGGTATGCCTACAGAAAACACCGCGATACCGCAACCACAAAGGACACCGAAAAGCAGGAAAAATGGATACTGAGCAGGGCGTGGGATTGGGAAAAACCAAAACATCAGTGTGATACCCGCCACCCCCAGGGCAGCCAACCCCAATAAAATCAGGATCGGTTTCTTTCCCCCCATTCGATCAACCATCGCGCCGAAAGGAATTCTTAAAAGCGAACCGGTAAGCGCCGGACTCGCGGCCAGCAAGCCCACCAGAAACGGGCTCATGGTCATTGTAACCTTTAGTTTGCTCACAATGGGGCCGAAAGCAGAGACGCCGGCAAAGCCTCCAAAAAAAGCCAGGGTTGTCCAAAACAGGGCTGCCCCGGGACTGGATTTTGCGTAGCAGACAGCTTCTTCGGTCATATCAACCTCCTTTTTATGGAATGGCTGATTGTTTAAAATATTCAATCAACATATGGGACAGATGAATCAGTCACTCTGCGTCGAAAGATAATGTGCTTTCTTAGCAGGTATGTAAACGGTGCACTCCAAATATGAACCAGGCGGCTGAATGGTGAAAAACCAAGCAATGCAAAAGCACTCAAGATATGGATCTTGTAGCTTAAGGGCACTGCTGACATCAGTTCCGGATTGGGTTGAAAAAATACAATGCTTCTGATCCAAGGTGCAATGGTGTCCAAAACATAAAAATGGCCGGACACGACGTTATACAACCCTAAACCTGTGACAAAAATCAGACCCGCAAGGGTCACGAAGTCGTTAAGGGTCGTGGTCGCCTGAATTCGTTTTACGGTTATCCTGCGCCGGAGAAGCCATATCGATCCGACAAAGGCCGCCGCACCGGCCACAAGCCCCGTCCAGTAAGCAATTTGCGTATGCGTCTGGCCGTCGATACCCGCCATATCAAAAAGCTCCTGGGGTATTAAAAGGCCTCCGGCATGGCCAAGCAGTGTCAGCAAAATTCCCCAGTGAAAAAGAGTGATGCCGGAGTAAAGGGTTTTCTTTTCAAGAAATTCGCTCGATTTTGCGTTCCAGGTAAACGGGTCCACGATGTACCGATAGGCATGTCCGACAACAAATGTTGCCAATGCCAAGTAGGGAAAAACCAGAAATGCCAGCATGTTTGTTAAATTCATTTTTATTTACTCCGTGTGTTCGCCTGAGAATTATCGGCAGCACCTGATAGGACAAAAATGTCTACCAGTTGTTCAAACAAAAGCGCATACGGATGCCCTGCCTGCCCAAGTCTTTCGGCCAATGTTCCAACAACCGTTCCATAAAGCGGAATGATTTCCGAATTCGCCACCTCCGGTCGTTCAGATATAAACTCGAGTATCAGCGGCAGAAAATCAGGCAGTTCGCCGCTGATACGCTCAAAACCTGAGTTCAAATAGATGTCTTCCAGATGCGCCAATGCCGGCCCTCTTTTTTCAGTGTCTCCCCAGCGGTGATAGGTTAGATTCATACAGTTGGAAGGATTGAGATCAAATGTTTCCGTGTACTGCTCCTGAAGCACAATTAAGGGAGTTTGTTCGAAATAAGATAAAATTTGGTCGTACTTATTTCGGATGGAAACACTTTCTATCTCATTAAGAACTTGCTTGAATTCAGGCAGCCATCCAATCAAAGATTCGTCGGGATAATGGAGTAAACAGGAGATGAGTTTAATCTGAACGTTCATTTTTGCACCATCCTAAATTATATTTTTATATTTAATTTAAGTGGTCGAGGAGTTTTTATGTAAATGCTAAATTAATCGCGGAATGGATAATCTTTTTTAAAAAAGCGTGTACTGTTTGACCCGCCTGCCACGTAAGGCACGAGCGGGCAGGGTGGTTTAAGGATCGTTAGAAAGAACAGATGCTTACCGAAAAATTTTAAAAACAAGAAAATGTTTGTTTTCAGTCAAATCTATTGTCTTCATATTGAAACATGTTCTTTCTTTACGATCCTTTAATCACGAGTTTACACGATTTGAAAAAAAGCATTATTCATGAACCGATTTAAAAAATAAAAACACCACGATTCTTCATTTAATTTGAAAAGAGTTTATTTGAAACCACAACATCCCTGATCCGTATGGAGCCGTTTTTCATCGGTTCGGTTAAGGGTCGGAACAACAAAGCGTTCATCATATTTGGCGATGGCCAGCAAGCGATAAATGGCCTGCGCCGCCTCAACGGTTAATCCGACGCTGTCCAGAACTTCAAGGTCAACGGATTCCTCAACACGAACGGATCGCATGTACTGACGGATAGCTGCCAGGCGTTTTAACGCCAGTCGTATCGGTTTTTCATCTCCGGCGCTCAGCAAATTCGCCAGATAGGTGATGGGTATTCGCAGCGAATCAATCAAAGTATCCAGGTCCGTTGACGTTGAATATTCGGCAACCGGACTCAGCGGCGGAATATACCATACCATCGGCAGGGTTCTGTATTCCGGATGCAACGGGAGCGCCAGCCTCCAGGTTTTGGCCAGCCTGTAAATCGGTGAGCGTTTCGCTGCTTCGATAAAATTTTCCGAAATTCCCTGCTCTTTAGCAGAGGTTATCACCTCAGGATTTTCGGGATCAGCCAGTATCTCCAGATGGGCAGGATATACTTCTTGAACGTTTTGGGCTGATGCTGCCCACTTGATTTTATCGACATCGTATAACACCACACCGACATACCGAATCCTTCCGACACAAGTGTGGGCACATAGAGTGGGCATCCCCGCTTCGATGCGCGGATAACAAAAAATACATTTTTCAGATCGGCCGGTATGCCAGTTGAAGTAGACCTTTTTATAGGGACAGCCGGATACACAGTACCGCCATCCGCGGCATCTTTCCTGATCCACAAGGACAATGCCGTCTTCTTCACGTTTATAAAGGGCTCCGGACGGACATGAGGCCACACAGGCAGGGTTCAGGCAATGCTCGCATAAACGGGGAAGGTAAAATAAAAAAACCTTCTTGAATGCCAGATAAATCGAATGATCCAGATTCGTAAAATTGACATCCTCAGTGCCGGTTTCACAGACGCCTGCCAAATCGTCCTCCCAGTTGGGACCCCACTTAATTTGGAGTTTTTCTCCTGTGATCTGTGACTTCGGCTGGATGGAGGGTTGATGATTTTTTTTCGGACTGGATATCAATTTATCGTAATCATACGTCCAGGGTTCATAATATTCGTCAATGGCCGGCAAATCGGGATTGTGGAAAAGGTTGAGCAATTTGTGCCCACGACCACCGGCCTTGAGAGACAACCGACCGTTTTTCAATTCCCATCCGCCTTTGTGAATGTTCTGGTTCTCCCACTTGCGTGGATAGCCGATTCCTGGCTTGCTTTCTACATTATTAAACCACATGTATTCGGCGCCCTTTCGGTTGGTCCATACATTTTTGCACGGAATACTGCATGTGTGACAGCCGAGGCATTTATCCAGGTTTAAAACCATTGCATATTGAGCCTTAATCTTCATACCACTCCACCTCCTCCGCTTTGCGAACGATGATCACCTCGTCCCGTTGGGACCCGACCGGTCCGTAGTAGTTAAAACCGTAGCTCAGCTGAGCATAACCGCCGATCATGTGGGTGGGTTTAACCATGATACGCGTGACGCTGTTGTGGGTTCCCCCCCGTTGCCCTGACATCCCGGCTCCGGGTGTATTAATCAGCCGTTCCTGTGCATGATACATGAATGCTTTGCCCGGTGGAATTCGGTGGCTGACGACCGCTTTGGCCATGACCACGCCGTTCACATTGAAACATTCCAGCCAGTCATTGTCCTTCACTTCCAGCATCGCGGCATCGTCATTGTTGATCCAAATCGCCTCACCGCCACGAAACAGTGTCAGCATGGTCAGCGTATCCGAATAGGTGCTGTGAATGGACCATTTGGAATGAGGCGTCAGATAGTTGAGCAGCAGCTCCTTTCGATCATCGCGTTGTACCCCGGTGGAACCGAGGGCATGCATATCCACAGGCGGGCGAAAAAGGGGAAAGTTTTCCCCGAAATCCCGCATCCATTGGTGGTCCAGGTAGAACTGCGCTCTACCGGTTAAGGTTCGAAATGGAACCTTTTCTTCGATGTTGATCACAAACGGCGAATACCGTCTATCTTCAGATTCTATGCCGCTCCAGGTGGGTGATGTGATAATCTTTCGCGGTTGAACGCTGATATCGCTAAAGGAGAATTTTTCTCCTTCTCTTTCACGGCTCAGATGGGTCAATGCCAGACCGGTTTTTTCTTCGAGATTCTTCCAGGATTTGACGGCGGTCGCTCCGTTCGTCTCCGGTGCAAGGGCCAAAATCGTTTCAGCCACCTGTTTTCCGGTCTCGAGAGACGGCATTCCATGGCTGATACCCTTTTCTGAAACCGTTCCGAGCTTTTCTTTAAGCAGCGTATACTCCTCATCGCTTGCCCAGACCACTCCCTTAGACCCGATGCCGACCTTGTCCGCCAGCGGTCCCAGTGCGGTCATCATTTTGTATGTATTGGGGTAATCGCGATTGACCACCATCAGATTGGGAAGCGTTTTACCGGGTATGGGATCGGTTTCTCCTTTTTTCCAATCCATGACTTCAGGTTGGGCGATTTCGCCCGGTGAGTCGTGCATCAACGGTGTGGCCACCAGATCTTTCATTTCGCCCAGGTGAATGGCGGCCAGTTCGGAAAATTTTTTGGCAATGGCTTTGAACTGCTCCCAATTGGTACGGGACTCCCAAGGAGGATCGATGGCCGGATTGAACGGATGAATAAAAGGATGCATATCCGTGGTGCTCAAATCATGCATTTCATACCACCCGGCGGCCGGCAATGCCACGTCAGCATACATTGCGCTGGTTGACATTCGCAGTTCCAGGGTGACGAGAAGATCGAGCTTGCCCTCCGGCGCCGGATCGCGCCACTTGATTTCTTCGGGCCGATTATCCGCATCTGTATTAAAAACCGCATTCTCGACACCGAGAAGATGTTTAAGGAAATACTCGTGTCCTTTTCCGCTTGCACCCAGCAGATTGGCCCGCCACAGGAAAAGCACCCGGGGGAAATTCATGGGATCGTCGGGATCTTCTATAGAAAATTTTATGTCACCTTTTTTGAGTTTATCAACCGTGTAAGCGATAATTTCTTCGTCAGAGGAAAAACCCTTCTCGGCAGCCTCTCTACAAACATCTACGGGATTAATATCGAACTGCGGATAGGAAGGGAGCCATCCCAGCCTGGCGGCCACTGCGTTATAATCGGCCATGTGCTTATTCCCCTTGGATTCTGCAGCGGGTGAATACAGCTGCTGCGGGTCCATGGTGTCATAACGCCACTGACCGGTTGCAAAGTAGTAAAACGAGGTTCCGTTTTGGAGGCGAGGCGGACGCCGCCAGTCCAGACCAAAAGCAACCTGTGACCAGGCGGACTGAGGACGAACTTTCTCCTGACCGACATAATGTGCCCATCCACCGCCGTTGATTCCCTGACACCCGCAAAGCGTCGTCAGACTGATGATGGTTCGGTAAATCATGTCACTGTGGTACCAGTGGTTGGTACCGGCGCCAAGGAAGATCATTGATTTGCCGCGTGTTTTTTCAGCATTTTCGGCAAACTCCCTTGCCACACGAATGACATCTTCCTTTGGCACACCGGTTATCATCTCCTGCCAGGCCGGGGTGTAGGGACGCGGATCATCGTAACTCTCAGGATAGTCGACTTGATGAGTGCTCTCCGGATGCCGTACACCCAAATGTGCGGCCATAAGATCGAAGACAGTCGTCACCCATTGTTCTCCTTTTGTGGTGATGATTTTTTTCACCGGCACGGCACCGGATTTTGACTGCGGTCCCTTGAAATCAAACAAAGGGAAATTGACCGTTATCCAGGTGTCATTGTCTTTTGCAAAGCTGAGCGCAGGATCGACTTCCTGGTCGTTAATTGCATCCTTGAGATGAAGATTCCATTTGCCGGATTCATTCCAGCGAAATCCGATGCTGCCGTTCGGAATACAGAAATCGTGTTGCGTGTTGTCATATAGAAGCGTCTTCCAATCTGCATTGTTCATCTCTTTTCCCAGGTCCGATGCTCGTAAAAAGCGTCCGGGAATATGGGCATCTTCTCTTTTTTCGATCACCACAATAAACGGCAGATCAGTGTAATTCTTGGCGTACTCGAAAAAGTAATCCGTTTGACGATCAATATAAAATTCTTTGAAAATCACATGAGTCATGGCAATGGCCAGGGCCGCATCCGTTCCCGCTTTTGCGGGAAGCCACGTGTCTGCAAACTTGACGTATTCGGCATAATCAGGTGCTACAGCGGTAACATGCGCACCACGATATCGCGCTTCGGTGAAAAAATGAGCATCCGGTGTCCGGGTCATGGGAATATTGGTCCCCCAGACAATCATGTATGTGGATTCATACCAGTCAGCGCTTTCCGGAACATCGGTCTGTTCTCCCCAGATCTGCGGTGAAGAAGGAGGGAGATCACAATACCAGTCATAAAAACTGATCATGGAGCCTCCGATTAATGACAGGAATCTGGCTCCGGAAGCGTAACAGACCATGGACATCGCCGGAATCGGGGTAAATCCGAAAATTCTGTCCGGGCCAAATTTTTGTATGGTATGAATCAGCGCAGCGGAGATTAATGTTGTCGCTTCATCCCAGGGTACACGCACAAAACCGCCTCTACCTCGATCCTTTTGGAACATTTTTTTCTTTTTGGGATCTTCGACGATACTACGCCAGGCAGACACCGGGTCATTGTACTCTTTCATTGCGTCCCGGAACATTTTCAGAAGTGAGGAGCGAATTAACGGATATTTAAGCCTTACCGGACTGTAAGTATACCAGGAATAGGTTGCACCGCGCGGACATCCCCTGGGTTCATGATTTGGATATCCCTTTCCACAGTCCGGGTAATCTGTTCGCTGTGTTTCCCAAACCAGGATCCCGTTTTTAACGTATACATCCCAGGAACAGGAACCGGTGCAATTCACCCCGTGGGTGGAACGAACTTTTTTGTCGTATTGCCAGCGTTTACGATAGAAATCTTCCCAGGCTCTTTGACCGCAACGAATTTCTCCCCAGTCTTCGGCGGTTTTTTCCTCCTTACAACCATACTTTTCACCTTTGGGACGGAAAAATCGCAGGGCGGATAGAAAGGATCGATCGGGCATGGGCCACCTCCTGAACTGGGTGTTATAGTTTTTATATCAAATACAGATTTTACCTGTTTTGGTGCTTTTAGAGGATGAATTGGAACATGAAACCGAAAAATAAAGTTATTTAATAGTTGGAAACAAATTGCGCCATGTTGTTTTTATTCTCACAATTTTCAATAAAAATAATTGACTTAAATCAAAATTATTAAAAATTATTCTGTCTATAGGGTATTAGAAACCATAAAACATGATATTGTAAACAAGGAATTTCTATTCGTCGAAATATTTTTTCAGTGTATTTATATTTTCTTCATGCTGCACCTTAATCGCATCCATGAACAAGAAGGCAGATCCGGTTGGAAGGTTGCTTTGGAACTCCCGGATTTTACGCGCAACCCATGCTTGACCGCGGATCAGAAGCTGTATCTTTTCATCAAGGTTGTCCAGTGCGCGTATTTTATCCACGAAGGCTCCTGTTTTGTCGCTGGGCTTGGCATTGAGATCATGAATAAGGCTTACCAAAATTCTGCAGTTGACGCCCTCATCCCGTAAAAACTTTTTCAAAATAGGTTTTAATCGTTGATCCTCAATTTGCGTGTTCATTTCACTTAGGACAGTCACACCTGCACGTTCCGCCTCAAGCAGCATGTTATAAAAATCTAATAGTGTATTTGTGTCGGTTTTGCTCATAATGATTCTCCTTATAAATTCGTCACATATCTTTCATATAAATAGTTTCGTATAGCTCTTCCAATCGAACGAGATGTGCCTCCTCATCCTGGAACAATCTTTTAAGCATCTCCTCCATTGGAGCGCCACCACACTGCTCGGCCATTTTTTTGTAAAAATCAACAGCGCGCTTTTCATCATGAATGGCGTGTATCATAACGTCCTGGTCGTCAGCATCATCTTCCAGGGCCTTTTCCTTCAAAAGAAGCGATAGTTTCATGCTGGGACCTTCTTTCGCATCTTCTTCATGCAGCGCCACTGTCTCCTCGAAATAGGCTTTTTCCAAAATGTACTTGTGCTCTAATTCTTCCAGTGCCAAATCTTTTACAAGATCCCTGACACGAGGCTCCCTAATTTTTAGATAGGCCTCCTTATAAGTTTGAAAACTTTTCATCTCCATCTCAATCGCTTTTTCCAGGGCGACTTCTTTTGTATAACAGACCTCTTCGTTTTCCATTGTACCCTCCTTTATAATCTAAAACCATTTCATAATGTCTCTAAGACAAGAACCTATCCTCTGATAAAAGTTAAGCATTTTTTTCATAGGCCAACTAAATTCTGTTACACTCATCCATAAGGTTTCACATACTGCCAACTTCTGGAGGGTTAATCTGAAATATTGGCGACAAACTTTTTCCCGTACTCAGTACATTTGGTTGTGCTTTCATCGTCAGGATTCCACAATACCTTTATTCCATCATCCGTTATTTCAAAACCCGCTGAATTTAAACTTTCAGATATTATTTTTATCGACTCACCACTCCAACCATAACAACCAAAAGCCGCGGCTTTCTTGTTTTTAAACTTTAACCCTTTTATCTCTTCAAGGATGCCAGCAACTGAAACCAAAATGCCCTTGTTGATTGTGGGTGACCCTACTAAGATGGCCTTTGACTTAAAGATCTCGGTAATCACATCATTTTTATCGGTTTTAGCCAGATTAAAAAGTTTCACATTAACTTCTTTGTCAGTTTCTTTAATGCCATTGGCAATGTTCTCAGCCATCACACGAGTACCGCTCCACATCGTGTCATAGATGATGGTTATTTGATTTTCCTGATAGTTATCAGCCCATTGTAAGTATTGTTCAACGATCTGCTCAGGCTTGTCACGCCAGATGATACCGTGACTTGTACAAATGATATCCAGAGGCAGATTAAAAGACAATACTTCTTTAATTTTTTTACTAACCATCGGACTGAAAGGGGTTAATATGTTCGCATAATATTTAATGCATTCATTAGACAGCTCGTTTTGATCAACAAGATCATTGAACATATATTCGGATGCATAATGCTGTCCGAAAGCGTCATTGCTGAACAACACGCTGTCATCGGTCAAGTAACAAAACATGCTGTCCGGCCAGTGCAGCATCGGGGCTTCCACAAAAATAAGCTCTTTATTTCCAAGGCTAAGCCGATCGCCGGTTTTTACGACGTTAAAATTCCAGTCTTTGTGAAAATGTCCTTTCAATGATTTGACGCCGTTTTTAGTGCAATAGATTGGCGTGTCGGGTATTAAGCGCATCAATTCGGGCAATGCACCGCTATGATCGCTTTCGGCATGATTGGCGATGATGTAATCGATTTTGTTCAGATCGATTACATTGGCCAGGTTTTCGACAAACTCCTTGGCAAATGGTTTCCAGACCGTATCGATTAAGGCCACTTTATCTTCTTTAACCAGATAAGAATTATACGAGGATCCCCGGTGTGTGGAGTATTCGTCACCATGAAATTTTCTTAATTCCCAATCGATTTTGCCAACCCAGTATATATTATTTTTTATTCTAATACTCATTTTTTCCTCCTGGTTTACCTTTATGTGTCTATTCATCCCTTAAGACCGCTCATTAATGCTCATGATGTTCTGATGCACTTTTGATCTTAGAATGCAATCCTTCTACATAATGAGTAAAAATCACATAGGCTTCAACAAATTCACGACCGGCATCCACGCTCTCGTCGGCGTGTTTTTTAACTTTCAGAGCCTGCTGAAAACGTTCACGAATGCCCTTGGCTGTGGCATCGGTAAGGATATTAACAAGTTTATCAACTGATCCGCTTTCCAAAGCCTTGTCAGCCAAAGCGACCGCCGGGTCAACGGCAGTACCGGGTTTGAGGCCAGTGTAAGGAGCACCTTCCCCGGCTCGGTGAATGCGGACCAGGGTTTCAAAAAAGTACATGTCCGCCAAATCCCGTGCCTGAGTTCCAAGCTTTCTGACATCCAACGTTTTTTGAAAAGCGGTGCGTATCAATTCCTCATCATCGGCAGCAACCCATTTAAGCAAGGGGGTGACGTCACCTAAAGCAAGCGCTTTTCTTGCATCGGCTACCACCGGTCCGTTCAGGGTGTCGCAGTGGGCATGAACTTTGTCCGCCATCAAAAAAAACACCATGAAAATAGATAAAATAACTGCAATTGTTGTTTGTTTTTTGGGATTTCTCATGGTTCTATCTCCTTTTAACTCTTAACCAACTGTTTTTATGAGTCTTTAAGGTAAATACCTTCCAATATGTCCAGCATTCGATGAAACTCTTCGTGTTCTCCGGTTCCAATTTTGTCTGTCTCGATCTTATCAAAACCTTTTTTCAATTCCGCTAATTTGGTTTCAGATAGATGTTGGATAGCCATGGGGAAAAGCACATTATTTTCCTTGTCGATATGGATATTCAACAAAGCGATATATGCATCAGAGGATTCTTTTAGTTTTTGGGCTGCACCACTATCTCCATTTAAATATTGAGACAGATTGCGTTTCATCTTGGCAACAATATCACGACCTTGCTGATGCTCATTGAGCATTACACCAATGGGTCCGCCTTCACGACTGATTCCCACCGTTTCCAAGGTTGGAAAAAGCAGTTCTTCTTCTTTACCATGATGGCATTTATCTACGAATACACTGAAAAATTCAAAGAGCTGTTTCAAGTGTTCCGGTTTGGAGATCTTTTCGGTTTTATCAATTTCCTCGGTTATGCGTTCGAGTATTCTTAGAGTCATTCTGACGGCTTCATGTTCTGTTATAAGTTCTTTTATTGCGTTCATGGAATTTCTCCTTTCATATTTTTGTTTGTCAAAATTGAGATTTTATCCAGATATGTTCAAGTTTACAAATATAATCAGCAAACAGTGTGCCAATATTTTTATAAATATAATCCGATAGGTTATCTCCGATGTTATTAATTTGATAACAAAAAGAATGTTGCTATTTTTACAACAATGTTATAAGAATTATAACCATGGACATACTGGATACTTTAGTCGCCATGACAATTGACCTTACGGCCGCATTGAGTGCCAAAGATCGCTATCAGCGACTGCTCAAGGCATTAAACCGCGTCATTCCATATGATGCCGCTGCTTTGTTGCGTTTAGAAGGAGACATGCTGGTGCCGATTGCAGCACGTGGACTTTCACCCGACGCCATGGGCCGGCACTATGCCCGCGGCGATCATCCGAGATTGGACATTATCTGTAATTCAAAGGAACCTGTGCGCTTTCCCGCAGATACTGAGCTTCCGGATCCTTTCGATGGATTGTTGGCTATTGACGCCAATGCCTTACACCACATTCATGCATGTCTAGGGTGCCCACTGTATCTGGAAAAAAAGCTTGTTGGTGCGCTAACTGCCGACGCACTTGACCCCCATGCTTTTGATCATCTTGAACATCGTTTTCTTATGGCTGTCGGCGCTTTGGCAGGAGCTCAGATGCAGACGACCGAGTTGATAGAAGCTCTGGAGCTCAGTGCTGAGCGCCAGGGACAAATTGCCAGTGATCTGATGCGAGACATCCGTATGCGTCAGGGTACGGAGATTATCGGTGCCAGTCCTTTAATAGAACATCTGCGACGAGAAATTGAACTTGTCGCCCGTTCTGATTTTACGGTTTTGGTTTTAGGTGAGACCGGTGTAGGGAAAGAATTGGTGGTTCGAGCCATTCACGCTGCTTCTGAGCTGAGAGAAGGTCCCATGCTTTACCTGAACTGTGCTGCGTTGCCTGAAACCCTGGCCGACAGCGAACTTTTCGGTCACACAAAGGGGGCGTTTACCGGCGCTGCCAGAGACAGGGCTGGAAAGTTTGAACTGGCCGACGGAGGGACACTTTTTTTAGATGAGGTTGGTGAACTGCCGTTGTCCATTCAAGCCAAGCTTCTAAGAGCCATCCAGGAAGGAGAGATCCAGCGGATCGGATCGGAAAAGACGATTCACGTAGATGTGCGTTTGCTTGCGGCGACAAACAGGAACCTGGAAGAAGAGGTTAAAAATGGCAGATTTAGAGCGGATCTGTTTCATCGTCTGAATACATATCCCTTGAAAGTGCCATCTTTAAATGAGCGCAAAGAAGATATCCCGCTGTTAGCCGGGTATTTTTGTGAGCGGATACAACGCCGTCTGGGTTTAGGGCCGGTTAGAATCAGTGTCGATGCCGTCGAGGTTTTGAGCAGATACCATTGGCCCGGAAACGTTAGAGAATTGGAAAACATTCTCTCAAGAGCGATTCTCAAGGCATCACATGGGATTCCAAAGGGAGAGTCGGTCATTGTTTATCCAACACATTTGGATGTAGATGTTGAATTTTCTCCGAAAAACATCCGATCACAGGGACAAGAAGAAATTCTGCCGTCACCGGACATTCAAACGCTTCGTAAAGCAGTCAATGAATACCAAAAATTATTAATTCAACGCGCCATCGCAAAGCGCAACGGCAACTGGTCGGCTGCGGCACGCGATTTGGGTATGCACAGAAGTAATCTCCACAATCTTTCAATCCGCCTGGGTCTTCGTAAAACCAACAGGTGATATGCCTAATTGAATAGAGGTTTTGTATATGTCTGATTCCAAAGAAATTGACATTGTCCTTCTGGTTGCAGATTTGTCAGGTTACACGGCTTTGACAGAAGCGCACGGAAATGTTTCGGCAGCTAAAGTCGTTAACCGGTACACCGAAATCGCCGAGGAATCTCTTTTTGAGGGTACAAGGATAATAGAACGAGTCGGTGACGAAATTTTAATCACCGGGACCGATGCTGCCGGTATCATTAAAACAGCGCTCATGTTGGTCCACAAAATAGAGGCAGAGCCTTTGTTCCCGACCGTTCATTCAGGTATCCATGCGGGCAAAGTCCTTGAACAGAATGGACATTATTTCGGGTCTGCCCTTAATATTGCTTCAAGGGTTGCCTCCCATGCCCGAGCCTGTCAGATTCTGTGTACAAAAGCAGTCGCCGAAGTGGCCGGAGAAATGAAAGATATAAAATTCAGGGCTATCGGAGAGGTTAACTTCAAGAATATTTTTGAACCGCTAGCTCTTTTTGAAATTATTACCGATTGTCGAAAACTTGAGATGAATGTTGTAGATCCGGTTTGCCGTATGCTCGTCAGCCCCGAAGCGGCAACGGCCAAACTGATGTTTAAAGGCAAAAATTATTTCTTTTGTTCTTTTGAATGTGCCAAAAAGTTTACTAA
>Ga0210123_1000600_pt1 | contig 21655 bp, 18 predicted proteins | sample Muzzi_PWB_D2_FD_185535 | JGI IMG/M metagenome (GOLD analysis project Ga0210123, IMG submission 185535) | Wetland microbial communities from San Francisco Bay, California, USA, that impact long-term carbon sequestration - Muzzi_PWB_D2 (SPAdes) | ecosystem: Environmental > Aquatic > Marine >... | reverse complement strand
GCCGGCGCCCTCGCCGGCGGCCTCGTCGGCCGTCTCGCCGGCCGTCTCGCCGGGGGTCTCGCCGGGGGTCTCGCCGCCGTCGTCGTCTTCCTCGGCGGCCGCCTTCTTCTTGCTCGCCTTGGCCTTGGTCGTCTTGGCCTTCGGCTCGCTCTCCTCTTCGACGGTCTCGCGCTCCTGCGCCGCCTTCGATATGGCGGCGCCGAGGATGTCGCCCAGGCTGGCGCCCGACTCGGCCGAGCCGTAATTGGCCATGGCCTGCTTCTCCTCCTCGACCTCGCGCTGCTTGATCGACAGCGTGATCTTGCGGGTCTTGGAATCGATGGCCGTGATCTTGGCGTCGACCTTCTCGCCGACGGCGAAGCGGCTCGGGCGCTGCTCGCTGCGGTCGCGCGACAGGTCCGACTTGCGGATGAAGCCGGACGCGCCGCCCGCGACCGAAACCTCGATGCCGTTGTCGAGCACCTGGGTCACGGTGCAGGTGACCACGTCGCCCTTCTTGACCTCCTTCACGGTGCCCTCGAAGGGGTCTTCCGAGAGCTGCTTGATGCCGAGGCTGATGCGCTCCTTATCGACGTCGACGTCGAGCACCTTGACCTTGACGACGTCGCCCTTCGAATAGCTCTTGACCGCCTCGTCGCCCGACAGCGTCCAGTGGAGATCGGACAGGTGCACCATGCCGTCGATCTCGCCGGGCAGCCCGACGAACAGGCCGAACTCGGTGATGTTCTTGATCTCGCCCTCGAGAACGGTGCCCGGCGGGTAGGATTCCGCGAAGGCTTCCCAGGGATTGGCCATGCACTGCTTGAGGCCGAGGCTGATGCGGCGCTTCTGCTCGTCGACGTCGAGCACCATCACCTCGACTTCCTGACTGGTCGAGACGATCTTGCCGGGGTGGATGTTCTTCTTCGTCCAGCTCATCTCCGAGACGTGCACCAGGCCCTCGATGCCGGCCTCCAGTTCGACGAAGGCGCCGTAGTCGGTGATGTTTGTGACCCGGCCGGTGAACTTGGTGCCGATCGGGTACTTCGCGCCGACGCCCTCCCAGGGATCGGCCTCGAGCTGCTTCATGCCGAGGCTGATGCGCTGGGTCTCCGGGTTGAAGCGGATGACCTGCACCTTGACCTGCTGGCCGATCGAGAGCACCTCGGTCGGGTGGTTGATCCGCTTCCATGAGATGTCGGTGACGTGCAGCAGGCCGTCGACGCCGCCGAGGTCGACGAAGGCGCCGTAGTCGGTGATGTTCTTGACGACGCCGTCGAGTACCTGGCCTTCCTTGAGGCCGGCGATCAGCTCGGAGCGCTGCTCGGCGCGGGTCTCCTCCAGCACGGCGCGGCGCGACACCACGATGTTGCCGCGCGAGCGGTCCATCTTGAGGATCTGGAAGGGCTGCGGCGTGCCCATCAGCGGGCCGACGTCGCGCACCGGGCGAATGTCGACCTGGCTGCCCGGCAGGAAGGCCACCGCGCCCGAGAGGTCGACCGTAAAGCCGCCTTTGACGCGGCCGAAGATCACGCCGGTCACGCGCTTGCCGTCCTCGTAGGACTTCTCGAGCTGCGTCCAGGCCTCCTCGCGCCGCGCCTTCTCGCGCGACAGCATGGCCTCGCCGTTCTTGTTCTCCATGCGCTCGAGATAGACCTCGACTTCGTCGCCCGGCTTGATCTCGGGCGGCCGTCCGGCCTCGGAGAATTCCTTGAGCGCAACGCGGCCCTCCGATTTCAACCCGACGTCGACGAGCACGCTGTCGCCGTCGATGGCGATCACGGTGCCTTTGAGGACGGTGCCCTCGAGGCGGTCGACGGTGCCGAGGGATTCTTCGAGGAGGGCGGCGAAATTTTCCTTTTTGGCTGCCGCGGTGCCGGTCGTGGTATCGGCCATGGTGTCTGAGTATCCTTTCGTTTCGGTCTTGTTCGGGCCGGCCGGTTGGGTCCGGCGGTCTTCCCGGTGCGCCGGGCGTCGTTCGTGGGACCTTTTGCCTCTCGCGTTACAAATCGCCGCGCGAACCTGCTGCCGTCTACCGCCCGTTCCCGGGCGTCGCGCGGCCCCGTGCCAGGCGCGGGGCGACGATATCCATCGCGGCGCGAAAGGCCTGCTCCGGGTCCAGGGTGGAGGTGTCGAGAACGACGGCATCGGCGGCCGGCCGTAACGGGGCCGCGCTCCGCTCGCTGTCGCGCTTGTCGCGCTCGCGCATCTCCGCCAGGACGCGGGCGTATATACTCGCCTCGCCCCGCTCTAGCAACTCCTTATGGCGGCGCTCGGCCCGGGTTTCCGGGCCGGCGGTGACGAACAGCTTCACCTCGGCCTCGGGGCAGACCACGGTGCCGATGTCGCGTCCGTCCAGCACCGCGCCGGCCTTGCCGCCGGGCGGCTGCCGCGCGAAGCGGCGCTGCAGCGCCAGCAGCGCCTGACGGACCGCCGGCACGGCGGCGGCGCGCGACGCCGCCTGGGCGACCGCATCGCCGCGCAGGTCGGCGGCGTCGAGATCGGCGAGCCGCAGGCCGTCGGCGGCCCGGGCCGCGGCGCCGGCGTCGTCCGGGTCGGCGCCTGCGGCCAGCAGCCGTGCCCCGACGGCGCGATACAGCCGGCCGGTGTCGAGGTAGGCGAAATCCAGGGCCTCGGCGAGGCGGCGCGCCAGGGTGCCCTTGCCGGCGGCGCCGGGGCCGTCGATGGCGATGATCATGAGCCGATCCTCTTCAACTGGATGCTCCCGAACGCCGCCCTCGGTCAACGCCACCCTCGGTCTTTGCCGCGCGCCGCACCGCCGCGGCTCAAGCCAGGCCCGGCCGGACGGCGGCGCCGAGCGCCGCCAGGGTCTCGGCGAAGCCGGGAAAGCTGGTCGCGATCGGCGCGGCGTCGTCCACGGTGACCGGGCGTTCCGCGGCCAGGCCGAGCACCAGGAAGCTCATGGCGATGCGGTGGTCGAGGCCCGCCGCGATGGTCGCGCCGCCGGGCGGGCGGCCGTCGCAGCCGTGCACCGTCAGGCTGTCGCGGCCCTCCTCGACCGCGACGCCACAGGCCGCCAGGCCGCGGGCCACGGCCGCCAGGCGGTCGCTCTCCTTGACGCGCAGTTCGGCCAGGCCGTGCATCACCGTGCGGCCCCGGGCGCAGGCGGCGGCCATGGCCAAAATCGGATACTCGTCGATCATCGCCGGCGCGCGCGCGGCGGGGACCTCTACGCCGTGCAGGCGCGTTGCCGTCACGCGCAGGTCGGCGACCGGCTCGCCGCCCGCCGAGCGCCGGTTCTCGAAGGCGATCTCGGCGCCCATCTCCTGCAGGGTGGCGAACAGGCCGCTGCGGTGCGGGTTGAGGCCGACGTTGGCGACCGCGATCTCGGAGCCGGGCAGCAGCAGGGCGGCGACCACCGCGAAGGCGGCCGACGAGGGATCGCCGGGCACGACGATCTCGCGCCCGGCGAGTTCGGGCTGGCCGGCCAGGGTGACGACGCGGCCCTCGGCGCCGTCCTCGACGGAGATCTCGGCGCCGAAGCTGCGCAGCATGATCTCGCTGTGGTCGCGCGTCGGCTCCGGCTCGATCACCGTGGTGCGGCCCGGCGCGTTGAGGCCGGCGAGCAGGATCGCCGACTTGACCTGGGCCGAGGCGACCGGCATGCGGTAGCGGATCGGCATGGGGTTGGCGGTGCCGACGACGGTGAGCGGCAGGCGGCAGCCGTCGCGGGCGACGATGCGTGCGCCCATCTCGATCAGCGGCGTGGCCACCCGGCCCATCGGGCGGGCGCGCAGGCTGTCGTCGCCGGTCAGGGTGGCGGTCACCGGGTGGCTGGCGAGCAGGCCCATGAGCAGCCGCGCGCCGGTGCCGGAGTTGCCCAGGTCGATCACGTCCGCCGGCTCGCAGAGCGCGCCGATGCCGCGGCCCCAGACGCGCCAGACGCCGTCGTCGCCGCGCGCCACCTCGGCGCCGAGCGCCCGCATCGCGGCGCCGCTGCGCAGCACGTCCTCGCCCTCCAGCAGGCCGTGGATCACGGTCTCGCCCACGGCCAGCGCGCCGATCATCAGGGCGCGATGCGAGATCGATTTATCGCCCGGGACGCGGACGGCGCCCGACAAGGCCTCGCTCGGGTGCGCCGTCAGGGGGCTGCCTGGGGTGGTTCGGGTCATCTGCCTGGTCGCTCCGCGGCCCGTCTGTAGCACAAAGGCACCGCCTGGCAAGTTGCCGGCCGGGCCGCCAATTACCTTTTGACAGCCACAGTCGAACGTGGCAATTGCGACGCCCGAGCGGGCACCCGTCAATGAGCGAGGGAGGAGTCGATTTGGCCAAGCCGGAATGGGGCACGAAGCGGCTGTGTCAAGGCTGCGCGACCAAGTTCTACGACTTCGGCCGCTTGCCCGTCGTCTGCCCGAAGTGCGGCGCCGAATTCGATCCCGAGGCCGTCCTAAAGTCGCGTCGCCGCGCGCCCGCCAAGCCGGCCAAGCCGGCCAAGCCGGCCAAACCCGCGAAAGCGGCCGTCGTCGCCGAGGCCAAAGAAGAAGAGGACCTCGAGGTCGACGACAACGACGACGAGGACATCGATCTCGAGGACGACGCCGATGACGACGACGCGGTGATCGAGGACACCTCGGACCTGGGCGACGACGAAGACGTGGCCGAGGTCGTCGTCGAGGAGGACGAGGAAGACTGAGGTCGGCGCGCGCGCCGATTTTTCGCTTGCCTAGGCCAGAGGGCCTACCTACTTTCCGACGCGGCGCGGCGGACCGCGCCGCCGCTTTCCGTGGGGCCGTAGCTCAGTTGGGAGAGCGCTACAATGGCATTGTAGAGGTCGTCGGTTCGATTCCGTCCGGCTCCACCAAATTCCCCGCCCGCTTCGTCTTTCCTTTGCTCGTTGACGTTCGTTGCGCCGTTGCGCGCCGGCGGCCGGTGCGCCGCGTCCGGCGTTCGACGGCGCCGGTGTTCCGGCCTATGCTGTCGCGGCGCTTGGCGCCGGCGTGCGGCGCGGGGAGGCGGAGCGGCCCTTGAGCGAGAGCGACACCACGAAGAGCGAGAGCGACACCGCGAACATCGATCGCGGCCTGCAGGCGGCCGTCGCCGAGCATCGCGCCGGCCGGCTGGCGGAGGCCGAGCGCGGCTACCGCGGCGTGCTGGCCGCGGCGCCGGAGCAGCCCGACGCGCTCCATCTGCTCGGCCTGCTGACGCAGCAGCGCGGCGAGCCGGCGGCGGCAGAGGCCTTGATCCGCCGGGCCATTGCGGCGCGGCCCGAGGCGGCCGCCTACCACGGTAGCCTGGGCGCCACGCTGGCGGCGCTCGGCCGTCACGCCGAGGCCGTTGCGGCCTTCCGGCGCGCGGTCGAATTGGCGCCGCGCGCGGCGCAGGCCCACTACAATCTCGGCTGCGCCCTGCAGGCGGCCGGGCAGCTCGACGACGCGGTGGCGGCCTACCGCGAGGCGCTGGCGCTGCAGCCCGGGGCGGTCCAGGCCCAGATGAACCTGGGCACGGCGCTGCGCGCGCTCGGCCGGCGCGACGAGGCGATCGCCGCCTTCAAGCAGGCGGTCGAGCTGGCGCCCAAGCAGGCGGATGCCCATTACAACCTGGGCCACACCCTGCAGACCGCGGAGCGGCTCGAGGAGGCGGTCGCGGCCTATCGCCGGGCGATCGCGCTGCAGCCCGGCTTCGCCGAGGCGCACAGCAACCTGGGCAACGCGCTGCGCGACCTCGAACGCCTCGAGGAGGCGGTGGAAAGCTATCGCCGGGCGATCGCGCTGCGGCCGCGCGCGGCCCAGGCGCGGGCCAACCTCGGCGTCGCGCTCAACGAGCTCGGCCGCTACCGCGAGGCGATCGACGCGCTGCAGCAGGCCATCGGCTCCGGCACCGCGACGGCGACCACGCACTACAACCTGGGCCGGGCGCTGCACGAGGCCGGCCGGCTCGACGAGGCGGCCGCGGCCTACCGCCAGGCGCTGGCGCTGCGCGCCGACTTCGCCAACGCCGCCGGCAACCTGGTCCGACTCGCCCTGGCGCAAGGCGCGCCCGAGCACGCCCTGGCCGTCTGCGACGACTTCCTGGCGCGCGATCCCGGCAATGCCCTGCTGCTCGCCTACAAGGCGGCCACCCTGACCGAGCTCGGCCGGCACGACGCGGCACGCCGGCTGCTGGCGATCGAGCGCTTCGTGCGCCCGCGCATCATCGAAACGCCGCCGGGCTACGCCGACCTGGCGGCCTTCAACGCGGCGCTCGCCGCGCACGTCCTGAGCCACCCGACCCTGATCTACGCCCCGGCGCGCCATGCCACCCGCTTCGGCCGGCACACCGGCGAGCTGCTCGACGAGGCCAAGGGCCCGATCGCCGGCCTCGAGGCGGCGATCCGCGCCGCGGTCGGCGACTACCTGGCGGCCATGGCGGCCGAGGAGGGCCACCCGTTTCCGCCGGCCCGGCCGCGCCGCTGGCGGCTGACGGCCTGGGCCGTGGTCATGGACTCCCAGGGCCATCAGGTGCCGCACATCCACCCCTCGGGCTGGCTGAGCGGCGTCTATTACGTCCAGCTCCCGAAGGTGATCGCGGCGGAGCGCAACGACCGGGCCGGCTGGATCGAATTCGGGCGGCCCGGCGAGGAGGTCCCGGTGCGCCGCGAGCCGGAGGTTTCGCTGCTGCGCCCCGAGCCGGGCAAGATGGTCCTCTTCCCCTCCTACCTCTATCACCGCACGATCCCCTTCGAGGCGGCGGAGAACCGCATCAGCATCGCCTTCGACGTGCTGCCGATGGAGGCCTGACGCGGCGTCCCGGCGGGCCCGAGGACCCGGCAAAGTGTTCCCGATACGTTCTAAAGAGGTCCGACAGTCATCGCCCGGCAGTCAGGTGCGGGCCGCGTGTCTTGCCGTCGGCGTATGGCCGCCAGGCAAGACGCGCCGCGCAGCGGGGCAAGACATAGCCGGCATTTGATCGAACGGGACAGTAATGAGCTCGGCGCCTTCGACCGCCGGTTCATGCAATGGCGCGGCCGGCCAGACGAACCGAAGCGAAAATCGGCGGACGTTACTGGCGCGTCTAGAATTAGAAATCGGTGCCAGAGAACAGTCGGTGCCTGTAGCTGCGGCTATAGCCTGGGCGCCATATAAAGCGCTCCCGCGGTAACCATTTATTAAAGTCCAGCCTATAAATCATGTACGGGCGGTGGACTTCACCGCCTTTGTTTTTATTGGTTCAATGAGGATTGGAACATGGCCACCACGAAGCGGAAGCGTAAGGCTTCCAAGCCGAAGACTCCCGCGATGATCAATCGCGAGATCAAGTCCGCGAAGAAGGCTGTGCGGACTGCCGAGAAGAAGATCAAGGCGGCCCGCCGCCTGGTGAAGAAGCAGATGGCCGCGAGGAAGGCCGCTGCGAAGAAGCTGGCCGCCAAGAACAAGGCGCTGACGAAGGCCAAGGCCCGCGTCATGAAGGCCAAGAAGGCGACCGCGAAGAAGACCACGGCGAAGCGTCGCAGCCCGGTCCGTCGCAAGACGGCCAAGCGCCGCACGACGGCCAAGCGGAAGACCGCCAAGCGGAAGACCGCGTCGCGCAAGCGCGCCACCGCCAAGCGTCGTGCCGCTCCGAAGCGTCGCGTGACGGCCAAGCGCCGCACGGTGCGTCGGGTCGCGCGTCCGGCGGCCAAGTGGCGCAACGGCGTTGCGGCCACGATGTAAGCCGCGTTTCACCGGCTAGAAAACAAGACGGGGGCCCGGTCAGGGCTCCCGTCTTTTTTATGGCGGAATTCCGCGCTTTCGCCCAGCCGGACGCGGACTTGAACCGCGCCGCCGCCGGGCCCAAATAACCGGTCAGACGCCGGTGCCGCGGATGCGGGCCGGAGGAGGCCGGGCGCCGGAGACGGGCCGGGTTTCCGCACCGATGACAGGCCTTGCTCAAGGAGGAGGTCGACGGGCATGACCCGGGTATCACTGTTCAACAGCCCGCTTCTGCTGGGCTTCGAGGCCTTCGAGGAGGCCCTGGATCGCGTCACGAAGGCATCGTCCGACGGCTATCCGCCCTACAACGTCGAGCAGATCGGCCAGAATCGCCTGCGGATCACCCTGGCGGTGGCCGGCTTCGCATCCGACGACCTGGAGATCCAGGTGCAGGACAACCAACTCAGCGTGCGCGGACGGCAAAAGGACGATTCCGAGGCGGTCTATCTGCACCGGGGCATCGCGGCGCGGCAGTTCCAGCGCAGCTTCGTCCTGGCCGACGGCATTGAAGTGACCGGCGCCGATCTTGAAAAGGGGCTGTTGCGGATCGATCTCGAACGCCCCCTGAACGAGCCGCAGGTGCGCAACGTGCCGATCCGTTCGGCGACGAGCTAGGCGGCGGCAGGCACCGATGGCGGCAGGCACCGATGGCGATGGACCGGCCCAAGTGTGAGAGAACAGGATAGGACAGGTATGACCGAGCTTCAGCGCGAGATGCAGTTTTCGACTCAGGACTTCATAGCCTTGGGCATGGAGGAAGTCGCCTACGTCAAGCCGGTCCAGATGGAAGGCCAAACGGTCTATGCCGTGCACGCGGCCGACGGCACGCAGATGGCCCTGATCGAGGAGCGTGCGACAGCCTTCGCGGCGGTCCGCAAGAACGACATGGAGCCGCTCAGCGTCCACTGAGCGGCGCGGCCGGCGGCGGCAGGCCCGCGCGCGGCCCCCGTCGGCGAATCCTCGTCGGCCAATCCTCGTCGGAGTGTTTCCGGAAAGAGAGAAACGAGCGGCGCTCAGGCCGCGTGACTGGCGGCGGATTCGCTCAAGAGCGCGTGCAGCGCATCGGCGCTGTCCGTGCCGCGCAGCTTCTCGCAGGTGATGCGGTCGCGCAGCAGGCGCGAGACCCGCGCCAGGGCCTTCAGGTGATCGGCGCCGGCGGTCTCCGGCGCCAGCAGCACGCAGATCAGGTCGACCGGCTGCTCGTCGATCGAATCGAAGTCGATCGGCGTCTCCAGACGGGCGAAGAGCGCGTAGAGCCGGTCGAGCCCCGGCAGCTTGCCGTGCGGAATGGCGATGCCGTTGCCGACGCCGGTCGTGCCCAGGCGCTCGCGCTCGATCAGGACCTCGAATATGGCCCGTTCCGGCTGGCCGGTAATCTCGGCGGCGCGTTTCGCCAACTCCTGCAGGGCCTGCTTCTTGCTGGTGACGCGCAGGTTGGCGATGACGCCGTTCGGGCCGATGAGATCGTCGATTTGCATGATGATATCTCGCCTCTCTTGCGGCTCACTCGCTGCGGTTCCCGCGCGGGTCGATCCACCCGATGTTACCGTCGCCGCGGCGATAGACCATGTTCAGGCCGCTGTGCGACGCATTGCGGAACAGGAGGGCCGGCAGTTCGGCCAGATCCATCCGCATAACCGCTTCGCCAACCGTCAGGTTGGGGATCTCGGTCGTCATCTCCGCGATCACGACCGGCGCGCCGTCATCGGCGCCGCCCCCCTCGGCTTCCTCGCCGGCAAGGATGTACTGCTGCGCGGCGAGTGTTTCGCCGCCCTCGTTACTCTCCTTGTGGTGGTCGCGCAAGCGTCGTTTGTAGCGGCGCAAACGCTTCGCCAGGTGGTCCGCGGCGGTGTCGAAAGCGGGGTAGGGCGCATCCGAATCGCCGCCGGCCTGTAACAGGATACCGCGCCCGACGTGGGCCGTGATGTCGGCCCGATAGCGCCCGCTCTCGCGCGCCAGCGTGACGCCGACATCGATGGCGTCGCCGAAGTACTTGCCCAGGATCCGCTCCAGGGCGTCGTTGATATGGGTACGCAGGGCGTCGCCGACGTCGAGCTGCTTTCCCTTGACGGATAGCTGCATGCGCTTCTGTTGCTGATTATTGTCGGTTCGAACCGGGTACCTCCGGAAGGTTCGCCTTCTCGGGCCGTCCCGGGCGCAACGGAGCGCGCAAACTAGTTATCGCCCCATGGCGAGTCAATAGCACCCCCGAGGCTGTCCCAAGCGGCCCGAAAACGCGATCCCCCTGCCTCGCGCGTGGACGGAAAGCCACCCTCGATAATATGTGCGATGGGCACGGCGATTGCCAGCGGGGATTCGCCCCGGGGTCGGGCCGGGGCCGTGGAAAATCGCATTTATAGTATTAATATCAACGAATTATCAGGGTATGGCGCGTGACCGGACGGGTTTCTCCCGTCACGGATGCAGGGCTTTCTGGCGGCGGCGCTCCACCGACGAGGGTATGTGCATGGCCTCGCGGTACTTGGCCACGGTGCGCCGCGCGATCTCGATCCCGTCGCCGCGCAGAATCTCCACGATTCGGTCGTCGGAGAGGACCTGGGGCGCCGTCTCGGCGTTGATCAGCGCGCGGATCCGGTGGCGCACCGCCTCGGCCGAATGGGTCTCGCCGTTGACCCCGCCGAGCGCCGCGGTGAAGAAGTACTTCAACTCGAAGATGCCGCGCGGCGTGGCGATGTATTTGCGCGAGGTGACGCGGCTGACCGTCGATTCGTGCATCTCGATCGCCTCGGCGATGTCGCGCAGCGTGAGCGGCCTCAGGTGCTGGACGCCCTTGCGGAAGAAGGCGTCCTGCTGGCGCACGATCTCGCCCGCCACCTTGAGGATCGTCGTGGCCCGCTGGTGCAACGCCTTGACCAGCCAGTTGGCCGTCTGGAACCGCTCGGAGATGTAGTCCTTTTCCGTCCGGCTGCGGGCCCGCTTGGCGATCACCGCGTGATAGCGCTCGTTGACCAGGACGCGGGGCAGGGTTTCGCTGTTCAGGTCGATGATCCAGTCGCCCTTGGGGCCGCGCCGCATCAGGATGTCGGGGACGATCGGCTCCGCCGGCTCGAAATCGTAGGCCTCGGCCGGCTTGGGATTGAGCGCGCGGATCTCGGCGATCATGTCGGCGAGGTCCTCCTCGTCGACGCCGCACAGCTCGCGCAGCTTGGCGCGGTCGCCGCGGCCGAGCAGCGGCAGGTTGTCGAGCAGGCTGGCCATCGCCGGATCGAGGCGGTCGCGGTCCGCGAGCTGCAGGGCGAGGCATTCCCTGAGGTCGCGCGCGAAGATGCCGGGCGGATCTAAGCGCTGCACCAGGGCCAGCGTCGCCGCGACGCGCTCCGGCCCGCAGCCGAGCGTTGCCGCCAGTTCCGCCAGGTCGGCGTTGAGATAGCCGTTCTCGTCGAGCAGCTCGACGAGATGGGTGGCGATCAGGCGGTCCGCCGCGTCGCGCAGGTCGTACTGGATCTGTTCGAGAAGGTGCTGGCGCAGGGTCGGCCGCTCCGAGACGCGCTCGGCCGCCGAGCTGCCGTCGCCGGTCGCGTCGGGCGCGGCGCCACGGCCGCTCGGCCGGTCGCTCCAGGAATCGCCGCTCTCCATGTCGCCGGGCCAGCGGTCGCTGTCCGCATTGTCGTAGAAGGTGTCGTAGTCGGTGTCGAGCGGCATGTCGCCGCCGGCCGGCAGATGGTCGGCCGCGGTCAGCTCGGCGCTGTCGTGGGCGTCGTTGTCCCAGGCCTGGTGTTCGGCGACGGCTTCGCCCGCAGCGCCGAGCGCTTGTTCGCGCTCCGTCGCATTCGTCGGGCCGCCGTCTCCTCCCTCGTCACGCTCGAGCAGTGGGTTTTGTTCAAGTTCCTGCTCCACGTAGGCCGCGACCTCCAGATTGGAGAGCTGCAGCAGCTTGATCGCCTGCTGCAGCTGCGGCGTCATGACCAGGGATTGAGACTGGCGGAGGTCTAACCTCTGCGTCACCGCCATGGGAAAAAGCCTTACAGACTAAACCTTTCACCCAGGTAAACGCGCCGGACGTCCTCGTGTGCCACGATCTCGCTCGGCGCGCCCTCCATCAGCACGATGCCGTCGTGGATGATGTAGGCACGGTCGACGATCTCCAGCGTCTCGCGCACGTTGTGGTCGGTGATCAGGACGCCCAGGCCGCGGTCCTTGAGGTGGGAAACCAGCTCGCGAATGTCGTTGACCGCGATCGGGTCGATGCCGGCCAAAGGCTCGTCGAGCAGGATGAAGCCCGGCTGCGAGGCAAGCGCGCGGGCGATCTCGACGCGCCGCCGCTCGCCGCCGGAAAGCGCCAGCGCCGGCGTGCGCCGCAGGTGGGTGATGGAGAACTCCGCCAGCAGGTCGTCCAGCATGATCTCGCGCCGCTCGCGGTCCGGTTCGATCGCCTCCAGGACGCCGCGGATGTTCTGCTCGACGGAAAGGCCGCGGAAGATCGAGGCCTCCTGCGGCAGGTAGCCGATCCCCATGCGCGCCCGCCGGTACATCGGCATGTCGGTGATGTCGTTGCCGTCGAGGGTGATCCAGCCGTAGTCGGGCAGGATGAGGCCGGTGATGATATAGAAGCAGGTCGTCTTGCCCGCGCCGTTCGGTCCGAGCAGACCGACCGCCTCGCCGCGCTGGACGCCCAGGTTGACGCCGCGCAGCACGGGCCGCTTCTTGAAGCCCTTGCCGATGTTGACGGCCGCCAGCCCGGTGTTCTCGGCGACGAGCCGAGGGCCCGGCGGCCGCTGGTTGGCGTATTCGCGCGACCGGTCGTTCATGATTGCTGCGGGCCTTTCCGTCGGGCGGCGTTCGGTGGAATCGTCACGAGCTGTTGTCCTGCGCCGGCTTGCGCTTGGGCACGATCAGGCCGCGCACCGGCCCCGCCGCGGTCTCGCCGGGCGGGGCCGCGAGCAGGCGGCTCACCCCGGTCTTCATGTCGACCTCGGCATACTGTCCGTTCAACTGGTTGTCGTCGCGCGTCAGGCTGACATCGCCCGTCAGGGTGGCGAACTCGCGATCGACATAGTACACGCCGCGCTTGCCGCGGGCGAATTCCGTCGCCGTCGAGACGCGCACGTTGCCGTAGGCGTCGATGCGCTTGACCGTCTGCTTTCCGTTGCTGTCCTTCTCGAAGCTCGCGGTCAGGACGTCGGCGCGGATGCGCTTGTCGTCGCGCCGCGCGTCGGCGTCGCCGCGCGCCACCGCGATCTGCTTGCGCTCCCAATATTCCAGGCTGTCGCGCGCGGTGATCACGTCTTTCTCGCCGACCAGGCGAAGGTTCTTGCCGACCACCACCAGGACGCCGTTGACCACGTCGTAGACGCCGTGGTCGCCGTAGACCGTTTCGGTCGGCGACTTGATGCGCACGTTGCCCTCTGCGTCGATCCGGTCGATCTGCGTCACCCCATCGCTGCCCTTGGCGTAGTGCGCGGTCATGGTTTCGGCGTAGACCGTCAGATCGCCGCGCGCGGCGCGGGCGTTGCCGCGGGCGATGTAGAGCTGCTCGCCGCGGTGCCACTCGATGCCCTGCTCGGCGTTGATCTCGAGCGGCTCGTCGCCGCCCTGCAGTCCGGTCAGGCCCTGGGCGCGCAGCGGCGCGGCGAACGCCGCCGCCAGGATCAGCGCCGCGCCGGCGGCAAGCATCGCGGTGCCAAGTCTTCGTCGGCTCACCGTGCGACCTCCTTGGCGTTGGGATAAAGAACGAGGTGGCTTTTGCCGGTAAAGACGATGCGCTCGCCGTGGTCCAGGACGCGGAATCCCTCGCTCGAAATCACGCCGGCGTCGCCCTGACCCTCGACCGGCTCGTCGCCGCTGGCCGTCCCATGCTTGAGGTCGATTTCCGCCGACTGGGTGCGCAGCTCGAAGCCGCGATCGTGGAACAGGCTGACGTCGCCGGTCAGGTCCAGGATGTCCCGGTCGCGCAGGTACTGGCCGCTGCGCGCCGCCAGCGCCAGCCAGGCGCCGCTGTCCAAGGTGATGTCGCCGGCCGGGCGATCCAGGTCGATCAGGTTCTCGTTGCCCGGCTGCTGGGTCGCCAGGTCGGCCGTCAGGCGATAGGGCTGGTTCTGTGCGTCCGCCCCGTCGAAGCGCGGGTTCACCATGGTCAGGCTTTCCGCATCGGCGAGCGACAGGTCCGAGGCCCCGATCCGGAAGCTGGACTCGAGCTTGAGTTGCGGCCACGCCACCACCAGCAGAATGAGGGCGGCCGCCATCGCCGGCAGCAGGATCTTCATCAGCCCGACGAAGATGCTGTAGCGGTCGCGCAGCGAAAGCCGCGGCGGCGGCGTATCCGGCAGACCGGCGGCGGCCCTGGTCGGCGGCGGTGGGCGCTTTGCGGTCACGGCGGGCTGCATCGGATGTCGCTCTCCCGGACCCTAGGCCACGCCCGCGCGCAGGCAGTCGTGAATGTGCACGATACCGACCGGCCGGCCGTCGTCGACCACGAACAGGCTGGTGAAGGGGTTCTTCGCGGTATTCATCACGTGCAGCGCCTCCGCCGCCAGCGCCTGGCTGCGGATCGTCTTCGGCGACGCGGTCATGACCTCGCCGGCGCTCATTTCCAAGAGGCTCGGATTCATGTGACGCCGCAGGTCGCCGTCGGTGATGATGCCGGTCAGCGTGCCGTCGTCGTCGAGCACGGCGACGCAGCCGAAGCGCCGATTGGTCATGACCAGAATGGCCTCGGTCATGGGCGTCTCCGGCCGGCACAGCGGCAATTCCTCCGGGCCGTGCATGATGTCGCTGACGCGCAGCAGCTTGCGGCCGAGCGAGCCGCCCGGATGCAGAAGCTGAAAGTCCGAGGCGGAGAAGCCCTTGCGCTCGAGCAGCGCGATGGCCATGGCGTCGCCCAGCGCCAGCATCATCGTGGTCGAAGTGGTCGGCGCCAGGCCCATGGGGCAGGCCTCGGTGGCGCGCGGCAGCAGCACCGCCACGTCGGCCGACTCGGCCAACGGGCTGTCCGCCCGGCTGGTCAACCCGATCAGCGGAATCCCGAAGCGCCGGGAATAGGCGATCATGTCGCTCAGCTCCAACGTATCGCCGGAATTGGACAGGGCGATCACGGCATCGCCGGGCGCGATCATGCCGAGGTCCCCGTGACTCGCCTCGCCCGGATGGACGAATTGCGCCGGCGTGCCGGTCGACGACAGGGTGGCTGCGATCTTGCGCGCCACGTGCCCCGACTTGCCCATGCCGGTGACGGTGATCCGGCCCCGCGCTTCGGCGACCAGGTCGAGCGCCCGGGTGAACCGCTCGTCCAGGGCCGCGGCCAGCGCCTCCAGCCCCTTGCCTTCGAGCCGGAGCACGCGCCGCGCCGCGTCCAGATCGCGCTGACCCGCCGCGGGCACGTCCTCGCCGCCCGTCGACTCTGGCGAGGTCCTGGCCGGATCGGGCCGCATCGTCATGCTCTCGTCTCCGAACTGGGGCGCCGCGCGCCCCGAATCAAGATCGGCCCCGGTCGCCGCCCGCCGTTCCCCGATTATCTTAGGACCGGCGGGATTCCGCGTGAAGCGGCGATTGCGCCGGGCGCTGTGGGTGCCCGGCGTCAATGCGCGAAGATGTCGACATCGTTCCACCCCGCCAGATCGAGTGCGGCGCGCGTCGGCAGGAACTCGAAGCAGGCCTGCGCCAGCTCCTCGCGCCCCTCGCGCGCGAGCATCTCGTCCAGCGCAGCGCGCAAACGGTGCAGATAGAGGACGTCGCTGGCCGCGTAGCGGAGCTGCTCGTCGCTCAACTCTGACGCGCCCCAATCGGACGACTGCATCTGCTTGGAAAGCTCGACGCCCAGCAAATCGCGGCACAGGTCCTTGAGCCCGTGCCGGTCGGTGAAGGTGCGCACCAGCCTTGAGGCCACCTTGGTGCAGTAGACCGGCCGGCACGACACGCCCAGGTAGCGCTGGATCGCCGCCAGGTCGAAGCGGGCGAAATGGAACAGCTTGGTCACCGCCGGATCGCTCAGCAGCGCCTTGAGCCGCGGCGCGTCGTAGCGCTGGCGGAACTGCACCATGTGGCAGACGCCGTCGCCCGCCGAAAGCTGGATCAGGCACAGCCTGTCACGGGCCAGGTCGAGCCCCATGGTCTCGGTGTCGACCGCCACGGCCGGCCCGAAATTGAGGTCCGCCGGCAGATCGTCGTGATGCAGGTGATGCTGCACGGATTGCAAGGCGCTCCGCCGCCGGGCGCACGTCGTCTGCGGCGCCCTTCTTTGACGTTCGAACGGCTCCGGGGCGCGGGACGCCGAGGGAAGCTGCCGGGCCCCGAAAGCTGGCGCATTGTCGCGACGGGCAGGGGCCTGTCAAGCGCTTCCGGCAGGCAGACCCGGCGCCGGCCGCGCCGATTCCGGCGCGCGGCGCGCCCCGGCATCTTGTCTCGCGACGGCGATCGGGCTAGACCGAAGCGAGGATCGGCGAAACGGCCGAGCGGGCATCATCTTCGCACCCGAGTCCGTTTCGCGGGCTGCGGCAAGAGGGCTCCCACCATGGCGACGCGTGTCGTAACCGTTTTCGGCGGCTCCGGCTTCATCGGCCGCCATCTCGTCCGCCGCCTCGCGCGGCGCGGCTGGACCGTCCGGGTGGCGGTCCGCCACCCGTCGCGGGCGCAGTTCCTGAAACCGATGGGGCACGTCGGGCAGATCGCGCCGCTGTGCGCGCGGGTCGAGGACCCGCTCTCGGTGCAGGCGGCGCTCGACGGGGCGCAGGCGGCGGTCAACCTGGTCGGCATCCTCTACGAGCGCGGCCGGCGCAGCTTCGCCGCGGTGCACGCGCGCGGCGCCCAGCACGTCGCCGAGGCGGCCGCCGGCGCCGGCGCCGAGGCGCTGGTGCAGATCTCCGCCATTGGGGCCGACCGCCATGCCGAGGCGGAATACGCTCGCTCCAAGGCGGCCGGCGAGGCCGCGGTGCGCACCGCTTTCCCGACGGCGACGGTGTTGCGGCCCAGCATCGTGTTCGGGCCGGAGGACGACTTCTTCAACCGCTTCGCGGCCATGGCGCGGCTCTCCCCGGCGTTGCCGCTGATCGGCGGCGGGCGGACCCGCTTCCAGCCGGTCTACGTCGGCGACGTGGCCGAGGCCATCGCCCGCAGCCTGGAGCGGCCGGAGGCGCAGGGCCGGATCTACGAGCTCGGCGGCCCGCGGGTGTACACCTTCAAGGAGCTGATGGAGATCCTGCTGCACGAGATCCGGCGCCGGCGCCTGCTGGTGCCATTGCCCTACGGCATGGCGGAACTGCAGGCGACCTTCCTGGAGTGCCTGCCGGTGCCGCCGCTGACGCGCGACCAGGTCCGCCTCCTGCGGCACGACAACGTCGCGTCGTCCGACCTGCCGGGGCTGCGCGAGCTCGGCATCGACCCGACCGCGTTGGAGGTGGTGATTCCGACCTATCTGGACCGCTACCGCCCCGGCGGACGGTTCAATCGGACGGTGGCCGTCTGAGCGCCTTCCCAGGGTGTCTTTCCTGGGTGCCTTTCCTGGGTGCCTTTCCTGGCGCCTTTCCTGGGCGCCTTTCCTGGACGCCGCGCGCGGCTCAGGCGATCCAGAAGAGCAGCGCCGCGCCGAGCAGGATGCGGTAGATCACGAAGGGCATGAAGCCGGCGTGGCGCAGCCAGCGGATCATCAGGGCGATCGCGATCAGCGCGACGACGAAGGAGATGGCGGCGGCGACGATCGCCTCCATGCCGAGGTGCGGGTTGCCGGCCTGGTAGAGGTCGTGCCCGGCCAGCGTTCCCGCCCCCAGGATCGCCGGAATCGACAGCAGCAGCGAGAAGCGCGCCGCCTCGGGCCGCTCGTAGCCGAGAAAGCGGGCCGCCGTCATGGTGATGCCCGAGCGGCTGGTGCCCGGAATGAGCGCCAGCACCTGGGCCAGGCCGACGAAGAGGGCGGCGGGCAGTGTCATGTGCTCGACCCGGCGGATGGTCAGGCCCATGCGGTCGGCGACCAGCAGGACGACCCCGAAGCCGATGGTCGCCCAGGCGACCACGGTGACGTCGCGCAGCACGTTGGTCACGGTGTCCTTGAAGAAGTAGCCGGCCGCGACCAGCGGCAGCGTCGCGACGATCACGTGGAGGGCGAGGCGCGCCCCGGGGGTCATCTGGCCGACCGCGAGCTTGAGCACGCCGAGGGCCATCTGCCAGAGGTCGCGCCAGAAATAGAGGCAGACGGCGGCCAGCGTGCCGACGTGGACGGCGATGTCCATGATCAGGCGCTCGCTCTGGGTCTGTTCCGGGACCGGCCAGCCGGCCCGGTCGAAGAACTCCCAGGCCAGGACCAGGTGGCCCGACGAACTGACCGGCAGGAATTCCGTGATGCCCTGAACGATCGCCAGGACCAGGACGTGGAGCAGTGGCAAGGCAGGATCCCCCCCGGAACCGTGCGCTGCCCGCTTATAGCACCGGTCCAGACGGCGTCCAAGCAGGGCCTGACTGGATTATAGTACTACTATGGTACTAAAATGCGACGGCTTTCGCGAGGATGCGAAAGACTTGCGACGGGCCGCCGGAACGCGCTATAATTTATGTCAATATATGTGACCAAAAAATTCGGCCATCGATCGAAAGGACCGATGGACCGGCAAAATTGCGCCCGGATGAACCGGGGCCGAGCCAGCGCGAGAGGGACCCCACAGGCATGCCGACCCGGATGCTGAAATTCGTCGACCTGGGCGAGCACCGCCCGGAAAAGCGTAGCGCCGACACCCGCCGCGCCGATTTCGACGAGATCTACCGTGCCTTCGAGCCCGCGGCGGCCGGCCAGCAGGCGGGCCGCTGTTCGCAGTGCGGCGTGCCGTTCTGCCAGGTGCATTGCCCGCTGCACAACAACATCCCCGACTGGCTGCTGATGACCGCCGAGGGCCGGCTCGAGGAGGCCTACGAGCTGGCGCAGGCGACCAACACCTTTCCCGAGATCTGCGGCCGCATCTGCCCGCAGGACCGGCTGTGCGAGGGCAACTGCGTCATCGAGCAGGCCGGTCACGGCACCGTCACCATCGGCTCGATCGAGACCTACATCACCGAGACGGCCTGGCAAGAGGGCTGGGTCCGCCCGGTGCGGCCGCGCCGCGAGCGCCCCGAGTCGGTTGGCGTCATCGGCGCCGGGCCGGGCGGCCTGGCGGCGGCGGAGCAGCTGCGCCGCTTCGGCTACGAGGTGCATGTCTACGACCGCTACGACCGCATCGGCGGCCTGCTGGTCTACGGCATTCCGAACTTCAAGCTGGACAAGCAGGTGGTCGGCCGGCGCGCCGAGCTGCTGCGCGAATCGGGCGTCATCTTCCACATGAACCACGAGGTCGGCCGCGACGAGGACTTTGCCGAGCTGCGCCGGCGCCACGACGCCGTGCTGATCGCGACCGGCGTCTACCGGGCGCGCGAGCTGAAGGCGCCGGGCGTCGGCCTGGACAACGTGCGCCCGGCGCTCGACTACCTGATCGCCTCCAACCGCAAGGGCCTGGACGATGCCGTTCCCGAGTTCGACGACGGCCGCCTGAACGCGGCCGGCAAGAACGTCGTGGTGATCGGCGGCGGCGACACCGCGATGGACTGCGTGCGCACCGCGGTGCGCCAGGGCGCGCGCTCGGTCAAGTGCCTCTACCGGCGCGACCGCGCCAACATGCCGGGCTCGCAGCGCGAGGTCAGCCACGCCGAGGAGGAGGGCGTCGAGTTCGTCTGGCTGTCGGCGCCGGAAGCCTTTCTCGGCGACGACGGCGTCACAGCGGTGCGCGCCCAACGCATTCATCTCGGCGTGCCCGACGCGACCGGCCGGCAGACGCCGCAGGTCATCGAGGGATCGAGCTTCTCGGTCGACTGCGACCTGGCGATCAAGGCGCTCGGCTTCGATCCCGAGGACCTGCCGACGCTGTTCGACACCGGCGAGATCGGGGTCACGCGCTGGGGCACCGTCAGGATCGACTTCCGCAGCAAGATGACCTCGCTCGACGGCGTGTTCGCCGCCGGCGATATCGTGCGCGGCGCCTCGCTGGTCGTCTGGGCGATTCGCGACGGCCGCGACGCGGCGGCGCAGATGCACGCCTACATCCAGGCCAATGCGAAGGGCGCCGAGGACGCGCGCCGCGCCGTCGCCTGAGCGAACGAAGGGAACCGGAACCATGCGCGACGACTCGTCCGCACTGTTCATCGCCGACTGGCCGCGGCGTGCGGCCCGCCTCGCCGCCGAAGGCCTGTACGATCCGGCCGAGGAGCATGATGCCTGCGGCGTCGGCCTGGTCGCGACGATAGACGGCAAGCCGCGCCGCCAGGTGGTCGAGGCCGGCATCGAGGCGCTCAAGGCGGTCTGGCACCGCGGCGCGGTCGACGCCGACGGCAAGACCGGCGACGGCGCCGGCATTCACGTCGAGATCCCGCAGGACTTCTTCCGCGAGCACGTCAACCGCACCGGCCACGCGCCGGGGCGGCAAAAGATCGCGGTCGGCATGATCTTCCTGCCGCGCACCGACTTCGCCGCGCAGGAGCGCTGCCGCGTCCTGGTCGAGCGCGAGATCCTCAAGGCCGGCTACACCATCTATGGCTGGCGCCAGGTCCCGGTGAACACCGACGTGATCGGCGAGAAGGCGGAGCTGACCCGCCCCGAGATCGAGCAGATCATGATCGCCAACAGCCGCGACACCGCCGACCGGCAGTTCGAGATCGATCTCTACGTCATCCGGCGCCGCATCGAGCGCGCGGCCGAAATCGAATCGATCAAGGACTTCTACATCTGCTCGCTGTCCTGCCGCTCGATCATCTACAAGGGCATGTTCCTGGCCGAGCAGCTCGACGCCTTCTATCCCGACCTGCTCGACCCGCGTTTCGAGTCGAGCTTCGCGATCTTCCATCAGCGCTACTCGACCAACACCTTCCCGACCTGGCGCCTGGCGCAGCCGTTCCGCGTGCTCGCCCACAACGGCGAGATCAACACGCTCAAGGGCAACGTCAACTGGATGAAGGCGCACGAGTGCCGCATGGCAAGCGAGGCCTTCGCCGAGAACATCGAGGACCTCAAGCCGGTCATCCTGCCGGGCGCCTCGGATTCCTCCGCGCTGGACGCGGTCTTCGAGCTCATGGTGCGCGCCGGGCGCGACCTGCCCATGGTGAAGACCATGATGATCCCGGAGGCCTGGCGCGACGACACGCCGATGCCGCTGGCGCTCAAGCAGATGTACAACTACTGCAACGCGGTCATGGAGCCCTGGGACGGTCCGGCCGCGGTCTGCGCCTACGGCGGCCGCTGGGCGGTCGCCGGCATGGACCGCAACGGCCTGCGGCCGCTGCGCTACAGCATCACCACGGACGGGCTGCTGTTCGCCGGCTCGGAGACCGGCATGGTGCGCATCAAGGAGGCCGACATCGTCGAGAAGGGCCGCCTCGGCCCGGGCCAGATGATCGCGATCGACCTGGCCGAAGGCCGCCTCTACCGCGACGCCGAGGTCAAGGAGCACCTTGCGGCGCAGCGGCCTTACGGCGACTGGGTCGGGCAGATCACGCGGATCGACGACCTGATCCGCGCCGACCACGGCGAAAGCGTCACCTTCGAACGCGACGAGCTGCGCCGCCGCCAGGCGAGCTACGGCCTGACGATGGAGGACCTCGAGCTGATTCTCCACCCCATGGTGGAGGACGCCAAGGAGGCGGTCGGCTCGATGGGCGACGACACGCCGCAGGCGGTGCTGTCCGACGGCTATCGCGGCCTGCACCACTTCTTCCGGCAGAACTTCAGCCAGGTGACCAATCCGCCGATCGATTCGCTGCGCGAGCGCGCCGTGATGACGCTGCGCACCCGGCTCGGCAACCTCGGCAACATTCTGGCCGAGGACGAGACCCAGTGCCATCTGCTGCAGCTCGACTCGCCGGTGCTGTCCAACGCCGAGTTCGAGGCCATGCGCGCCTACATGGGCAAGACGGCCGCCAGCATCGACTGCACCTTCGAGCCCGACGCCGGGACGGGCGCCGACACGGCGCTGCGCGACGCCCTGGAGCGCATCCGCCGCGAGGCCGAGACCGCCGTGCGCAAGGGC
>Ga0210123_1000599_pt1 | contig 21658 bp, 18 predicted proteins | sample Muzzi_PWB_D2_FD_185535 | JGI IMG/M metagenome (GOLD analysis project Ga0210123, IMG submission 185535) | Wetland microbial communities from San Francisco Bay, California, USA, that impact long-term carbon sequestration - Muzzi_PWB_D2 (SPAdes) | ecosystem: Environmental > Aquatic > Marine >... | reverse complement strand
ACCACAGCCAATCCGGGATAAAGACGCACACCATGTTTGAGGTGGTTTACGGGGCAAAGCCCAGCAAACCGCCGAGTTGTGTGCGTCCCCGGATTGGCGAGGAACGCAGGGGACCGGCGCAGCCGGTGAGTGCTCCGGGGGCCTTTCTCTTTGGGTACTTTCTCTTGGGCAAGCAAGAGAAAGTACCTCGCAGTGCGGGCGCGAGAGCCCGCATCAAATAAAGGATCGCGCCTGCAAGGCGCTTATACAGGTTCTTTACTTAAGAACAAAGACAAGCATTTCGCCCGAGAGGGCGAAACCTGACACCAATGAAAAAAATATCTCGTCCGAAAGGACGATGAGACGAAAAAAGAGAAAAATACCTGGTTAGTTTTCTGAATCCAGATCGACTGTGGCAGCCGCTTCACCCGGCAATCGGTTGCTTTCATCAAACCATGTGCCCAGGTCTATCAGCTTGCAGCGTTCGCTGCAGAAGGGGCGCCAGCGTTGCTGTTCTGTCCATGCCACCGGTTTCCTGCAGGTGGGGCAGTGTACAGTTTTGACCGAAGAGGCAGGTTTGTTCACAGGCTCTTGCCTGGCTTAAATAACGCAGCAGGCGAGTTCAAACTCGATGTCCTGGTCGGATTGTGTTGCACGGTCATTCGGGCTGGGGAACTCCATGAAACGCGCAGTAAAACGGTGTCTTCCACCGCTTAGTTCAGCAAAGCAGGGCAGATCCTTCGGGAGTGCAATTCTGACCAGCTGGAACGGCAGTTTTGGATCAAATGTGCGCTGGTAGAGGCCAGCGGTGGCCAGCATCGGTTTCATGGGTGTGCTGTTGCGGGTCAGCGTCAGTATCAGTTGAATGGCCTGTCCGATCTGGTCGAAATGGTTCAGCCAGAGTGCAAGGTCCAGGCTGCGTTTATTTGCGGATTGTTGCAGCCAGTAGTGGTATGCCGGCAGGTCAAAATCACAGGTGCCGCCCGGAATGGCGCTGCGCTGGCGAATACTGATGAGGAACTCACTGTTCTTCAGTTCTCTGGCGACCTGGCCATCGATCTGGTGCACGGCATCCATTTTCTGCTGAATACCTTCGAGCAGTGTCGTGAGTTGTGAGTGGTCGATATCCGGATTATGTATGTGGCGTTTCAGGGCGGTGGAATGCCGCTCCAGTTCCTTGAAGACCTCGGACTTGAGGCTGGTATGGTCGAAGATCTCGAGTATTTCAAGGATGCATTGCAGGGTAGCGCGGCTGTCCCACTCTGAATTGCCCTTCAGGTGGTATGAAGCCTGCTTGAACAGGTATTCCAGTCGCAGAAATGTCCTGATCCGTTCGTTGAGCGGTTGTTCATAGAGAACCTTGCCGTCTGCAGCCGCTGCTTTATTGGGCATTTCCTTTCTAGTCTGGACAGCAGGCGCCCTTGTTGCGCTCTGTTGATCCGCAATGTGTGACCCTGTACTAGTTGTCATATTTTGATAGTTCCAGATAACGGCGGTGCAGTGATCGTATATGACTCGTCAGTGTTTCCAGGTCGCTGTTGTTAACAATTATGTCATCAGCGGCCGCCAGCCGGGTTTCCCGGTCTGCTTGTGTCTGCATGATCCTGATGATTGCATTGTGTGACAGCTTGTCTCTTGCGGCAACCCGTTTAAGCTGTTCTTTTTCCGGGGCGTCGACAACAAGGATGCGGTCAACCAGGTCATTCTGGCCGGTTTCCAGCAGCAGCGGGATCACCACGATACAATAGGCTGCCTTGATTTCGGCTGTTAAGGCCTTGATGCGCTTGCGAATTTCAGGGTGGAGGATGGCTTCCAGACGCTGCCGGAGTGAGTCATCTGAAAATATCCGCTGGCGTATATGAGCGCGATCAAGCCGGCCTTCTTTTGTCAAACACTCCGCTCCGAAAACGGCACGGACCTCTTCAAGCGCGGTCCGTCCAGGTTCGACCAGTTCCCGGGCTATCAGGTCAGCATCAATGAGTGGTACACCCAGCTTTTCAAAACCATTGGCAACAGTGGTCTTGCCGCTGCCAATCCCGCCGGTCAGGCCGATTACCAGTGTATGCCTTGCGGCGGTCAATATGCGGCTTATCCCAGGTAGAAGTTAATCAAGTCGTTGCCCCAGAGCAGGGAAATCCATCCGGCTGCCGCAAGGAAGGGCCCATAGGGCATGGGCAGGTTATGATCGCGGCCCTTGAACAGGATCAGTGTGATTCCTATAACAGCGCCGACGACAGACGAGAACAGGATGACCACCGGCAGCATCTGCCACCCAAGCCATGCGCCAATGGCTGCGAGCAGTTTGAAGTCACCAAAACCCATGCCTTCTTTACCGGTGGCCAGTTTGAAAAGCTGGTATATGGTCCAGAGCGAAAGGTAGCCTGCAACCGCGCCAATAATACTGGTCTGGCTATTCACAAACAGGTTGAAAAGACTGAGCAGCAGGCCTGCCCAGAGCAGCGGCAGGGTGATTGAGTCCGGTAGAAGCTGTGTGTCAAAGTCGATGAGGAACAGCGGGATCATAGTCCAGGTAAAGGCAAGTGCAGCCAGTGTCTGCGGGCTGTAGCCAAAGTGGAGTGCCGTGATGACCGACAGGATGGCCGTGGTAATTTCTACTGCAGGGTAACGCAGCGGTATTTTTGTGTTGCAGCCTGAACAGCGCCCTTTCAGAAGCAGGTAACTGAGGACCGGTATGTTTTCGAGTGCGCCGATGCGGTGATCGCATTTCGGGCAGCGCGAGGCCGGTGTAAGCAGGTTGTAGGTGTCAGTGAGCCCTGCATCCAGAGCGTCCGGCTCCAGGTGTTCCCTGCAGTCGCGCGTCCAGCTCCTGTGCAGCATGATCGGGACGCGATGAATGACCACGTTCAGGAAACTGCCCACGACCAGCCCAAGCGTGCCGCTTGCGAGAATCATGAAGAGTCTTGAGGATTCAAGCAGCTGCAGTACGTCCATAGACTAAAGATTTTGCCTTGAAAGGTTGTGGTGCGGGCGTGTTGTGGGCTGATATCAGATCGCAGCACCCATCTTGAAGATCGGCAGATACATTGCCACAACCAGGCCGCCGATAAGGATGCCAAGGATTGACATGATGATGGGTTCCAGCAGACTGCTCAGGGCATCTACGGCATCATCCACTTCCTGTTCGTAGAAGTCAGCGGCCTTGTTCAGCATGTTGTCAAGTGAGCCCGATTCCTCGCCGATGGCGACCATCTGTTCGACCATGTTCGGGAACAGTCCGGTCTGGTTCATTGCGAATTGCAGTTGTTGGCCGGTGGCCACGCTGTCACGGATCTGGAGTACCGCGTCGGAAAAAACTATGTTACCGGTTGCACCGGCAACCGATTGCAGTGCTTCGACCAGCGGGACGCCGGCAGCGAACATGGTGGCCAGGGTCCGCGCGTAACGGGCAATGGCGGCCTTGACCATGATTGGTCCGATGATCGGTAATTTCAGGATCAGCCGGTCCAGTCCCCGGGAGAATGCACGTGAACGTTTTTTTGCCTGGAGCAGGCCGACAACACTGCCGATGGCAACACCGAAAACGATCCACCAGTACGCCTGAAGAAACTCGGACATGTTAACGACAACACGTGTAAATGCGGGCAGGTCGGCACCAAAGCTGGTGAATAGTTGCTCGAACTGGGGAACCACGAATATAAGCAGGATGGACGTGACAATAACGGCAACAATCATCACCGCGATCGGATAAAACATTGCCTTTTTTATCTTGGACTTCAGCAGTTCGGTCTTTTCCTTGTAGGTGGCGATCTTGTCGAGCAGCGATTCCAGTACACCCGCCTGTTCACCGGCATTTACAAGGTTCACAACGAGGGCGTCAAAGTGCGTCGGGTGTTTTTCCAGTGTTTCCGCAAGGCCGGTTCCTGATTCGACTTCATACTTGATGTTGAGGATTAAATCGCGCATCCCCTTGTTGTCATGCCCGCGTCCGATAATTTCAAAGGCCTGTACCAGCGGGACACCGGCAGCCATCATGGTTGCCAGTTGCCGGAAGAAGATAGCAATATCCTTGGGGATAATTTTTGTCTTGCCGGTGTTTTCAAACAGCACACTTTTCTTTTTAATCCTGAGCGGCTTGATACCCTGTTTGCGCAGGTCGGCCTTGATCAGGGAAAGACTTGATCCGCGAGACTGGCCCTTAACCTTGACTCCGCGCTTGTCCAGACCTGTCCAGAGAAAGACAGGCGGTTGTTTGATTGCTTTTTCAGCCATGTTTTAGTCCTTGGTAACTCGATCTATTTCTTCCAGGCTGGTAATGCCGTCCGCAACCTTTTTCATGCCGGACGCCCTGAGGTCGGGTACGCCTTCAATCCTGGCCTGTTCCTGGAGTTGCAGGGAATTACCCCCCTCCATAATAATGCGTCCCATGGTTTCTGACACGGGCATTACCTGGTAGATGCCAACGCGCCCCTTGTACCCGCCTGTGCAATTGTCGCAACCGACGGGTTTGTAAATTCTGAAATCATCTGTCAGTTGCGCTTCGCTGAATCCCGCCTTGAGCAGGGTTTCCCGGGGAATGTCGTGTTCTTTCTTGCATTTACTGCACAGGCGGCGTGCGAGACGCTGGGCCATGATCAGGTGTACAGCCGAGGCGATATTGTAGGGAGGAACCCCCATATTGGCCAGACGTGTCAGTGTTTGCGGAGCGTCGTTGGTGTGCAGGGTAGACAGCACCAGGTGGCCCGTTTGTGCGGCCTTTACCGCGATCTCCGCAGTTTCCAGGTCACGTATCTCGCCGACCATGATGATGTCCGGGTCCTGACGCAGAAAGGCGCGCAGGGCCACAGAAAAGTCGAGTCCGGCCTTGTTGTTTACATTTACCTGGTTGATGCCGGGGACATTGATTTCAACCGGGTCCTCACAGGTACATATATTCAGGTCTACCGAGTTAAGCATATTGAGCCCGGTATACAGGGATACCGTTTTACCGCTGCCGGTCGGTCCGGTGACCAGTACCATTCCATAGGGCTTGTTGATGGCTTCGATAAACAGGTTTTTCTGTTCTTCTTCAAAACCCAGCGCATCCACACCGATTTGTGCGGCGGCGCCGTCGAGGATACGCAGGACCACTTTTTCCCCGTAGAGGGTCGGCAGGGTATTCACGCGAAAATCGATGGCGCGGTTCTTGGAGAGGTTCATCCTGATACGGCCATCCTGCGGAACACGGCGTTCGGCAATATTCATGCGGCTCATGACCTTGAGACGCGCAACAATTCGCATTGCCAGCGAGCGTGGCGGAGATGAAATTTCGTGCAGCACGCCATCGCTGCGGAAGCGTACGCGGAATTCTTTTTCGTAGGGTTCCAGGTGAATATCCGAGGCCCCCTTGTTGATGGCATCCAGCAGTACCTTGTTAACAAACCGCACAACCGGCGTGTCATCAATATCGGATTCGGAGATGTCCCCTTCCTTGTTGCTATCCTCGCCGGATCTGATGTCCAGATTGTCGAGGTCGGCATCCATGAGTTCGGACATGGTGGTGTCCATGGCGTCGAGGGCCAGCTCAATTGTCTTCTTGAGTTGTTCCTCCTCGACCAGTACCGCCTCGGTGTTGATGCCGGTATGAAACTTGAATTCATCGATCGCGCCCAGGTTGGTTGGGTCCGACACTGCGATGAACAGGCGATTGCCGCGCTTGAACAGGGGCAGGGCGTTATGCTGGTGGATGAGCTTTTCGCTCACCAGCTTGATGGGCGCAGATTCCATATCCATGGTGGTGATGTCGAACAGGGGTACGCCAAACTCCTGCGAACCGGACCAGGCGATATCGCGGCCTTTAAGGATCTTGTTCTCAACCAGGTAAGTGACGAAATGGGTGCGTTTTTTCAGGGCCGTTTCATGAGCCCTGATCGCTTCTCCTTCTTCCAGCAGACCATCCATGACCAGCCTGCGGGCAAGGCCGCTGAGATGTACTGTAGGGTTGGTTATGGCCATAGCTTATTGTACTGTGATGAAATTAACGTTAATTACTGTGATCCATGTCCGGTTGTTGCGAAATGCAAGCGTGCTGTCTTCATGGTCAGGTGAGCCTAAAACTACAACTTTTCGCAGCTTTGTCAACCTGTCATCTCTGATTATTCCATAAGAAATCAATTATTTAGCCCCTGATAGTCAGGATCACCGGATATGTTCGTCCTCTTCCAATGTTTTCGACTTTTAGTGCCGGAACTTTAATCAAATTCTTATTCCTTCAGTGTGGAATCGGGCTGGTCAGGCCTGAAACTATAGCCATGAGAAGAAATGAAGCGGCCGACAGGAAAAATACCGTCATTTAACGGTTTGGCGCATAAGGCATATTCCTGCTGTAAAACCGCAAAAGGACGGTACAGGCTTAAACGGGCAGCGGCCAGGTCTCCCTTGGGGGGCTCTGATCAATTCGTCATTCCGGATTCCGGTTTTCGAATGACGGAAGTCCAATTAATCAGCTACCTCAAGGTATACCTCGCTTATTTTAGATGCGATAAAAAAGCCTGACAGGGCAACTGTAACCGGACGGTAAAAAAACGCCTTGCTTATTCGGTTTCCGGGGATGTTTGTGCGGGTGTCGAATTGACAATGCGGCATAGTCTATCGCCGAAGCTGTCCCAATTAAAGCGCTCGGCAAAGGCGCGGCAGGATGATGCTGAAGGCATCATTAGCGTTCCCTTGAGGCATCCGATCAGTGTTTGACTGAAAGCATAATAATCACCGGATGAAATCAGGAAACCTGATTCACCTTCAGAAACGGCATCTGAAACGCCGCCCTCCGAAAATGCAATGGTCGGCAACCCGTATGCGGCCGCCTCGACAGCAACCATGCCGAAGCCCTCGACATCTCCCGGTATGTCTATCAGGGGAAATATAAAACAGTCGGCTTCCCGGTAGGCTGCCTGCAGGGTGTGTTCATCGGTGCGGCCAGTCATGAGAACGTGTTGCTCGAGGTTATTTTCCCTGATAGCTGCCTGGATGGTGTCCGGTGTTTTGTCCGGGCGGGACAGGGCATTTTCCGGTTCACTGCCTATGATAACCAGGATTGTATCGGGGTGTTGTTCTACAATGGCTGGCAATGCATGCCTGATAAACTCTGCCAGACCCTTGCGGGGGATAAGCCTGCCGACTGACAGCAAAATGGATTTTCCCTGCAGCCGATACTTTTGTCTGAATTCCTGTTGTGACGGTGTCTCGCCGGGAAGGTCGACGCCCGGGTGCAGCAGGACGATTTTTTCCGGGGCTACGCCGGCCTGTTCCGCCAGCCTTGCCGTATTGTGACTGTTTGCCACGACAATATCGGAATGCCTGATGAAGGGGAGGAAGATTGACTGGTAGAAGCGGTTTCTGACGATCAGGTCAAGGCCGTGAGTAAAGGTAATGCTTTTCAGGCCGCGTATTTTTGAGACAATGACTGCGACGGGTGCCGTTAACCCGCTGCCGGCAATGCAAGCCCGGTAGTCCCGGCTGAAGGAGGCCCGGATGCCTTTGAAAATGGCTGAAAGGATGAATATCGGTACCGGGCTCAGCCTGCATTCCCAGGACCGGTGGACATCCTCTACCGAGGCGCAGCTTCCGGGTGGCCCAATGACATCGCAGTCATGGTGTTTTGCCAGCTGTTTGTAAATGTTGAATACCAGGCGTTCCATGCCTCCAATCAGTGGCGGGAAATTCCTGGTTATGAGGAGAAATCTTTTCATACTTGTCAGGCAGTGTTGGAGGGTTTTCAGGCCGTCCGGGAATTTCCCCGGTTTATGGTGCCAGTTATTACATAACGGCCATAAACCAGGGGTTCCTGGAGCGTATCAAATGTGAATGTCGTTTCTGTACGGCAAACCCTGTGTTCTACCCTTTATGTGCCGTTTACTCTGGAAGAGGGGAGACGTTACGATGCCCCGAATAATTGGTTCCCCCGAATAATAGGTTCTCAACATATTATGGAAGTGTTGTACTTGCAAGCGCGACATCGGATTGTGGCTACTGTCCCGGATATTGATTTCCCGACACTTGTTTACATGATGCCGACCGAGAAGCCCTGTTCAGGTGCGTGCGACAGCCTGATTCGACGGGTAGCTGTAAATCAGATCAGCCCGGAATACAGCTCTATATACTTGTCGATCATCTTTCCGGCAGAGAATCTGTCAATGACGCAGTCGTGTGCGGCAAGCGCCAGTTTTTTGCACAGTCCGGGACTGTCGCGCAATGCATTGCATGCCTCTGCGTAACCGGACACATCATTAACATTGCACAACAGGCCGGTGATATTGTGTTCGACCAGTTCGGTGAGCGATGAGCCGTTCGTTGTAATTACCGGCAATCCGCATGCCATTGCCTCCAGCACAGTGTACCCGAAGCCTTCGAACCTCGAGGGAAACAGCAGGGCATCCGCCTGATTGTATGCTTCCACCAGCGCTGTATCGCTTAATCGGCCCAGGCACCTGGCGCGCACATCCTGTATTGCCCGCTCTTTATGCCGGCCTCCGGAGGTGTACCAAAGCTCGAAGCCGTCATCCAGCCTTTCCAATATCGCGGGCAGTAAATCAAATCCCTTGCGTTTGTCATTATTGCCCACGAACAGCAGGATAAATCCGGACCCCTTGTTCCAGACGCTCCTCTTCATCCTGAAGACCTCCTCGTCAAGCCAGTTATAAATCGGGAGGATCTTTGAACGGGATTCCGGGTAATCTTTCCTGTATGACTGGCAAGTGTAGTCGCTGACCGCAATAACCCGGTCCGCGGCCCTGATAGACCTGCGTTCGTAACCCTTTATAAAAAGGTCATGGTATGTGCTCTGTAACAGGCCTTTGCAGGGTTTGTATTGCTCGTCGAAAACATTGTGATGCGCCGTCACTACCAAAGGTATCGCATCGCGTTTGAACGCAAATCCATTCCAGCTGTTTGCATGAATGATCACGTTGCCGCGCTGCTTTATCTTCCTCGATGCCAGCCGGGGGAAAAGCTCGTATTTACCGGCTATTTTCGTGATCTCGCAAGGGATATTTCTCTTCTCCAGTGCCTTTGCAAGCCTGTATGTATACGCATCAGAGCCACTGCCCGCCTTGATCAGTGGAAATAAAATCTTCATTCCCTATGCCCGAAGCGTAATTTTAAACGGGCAAAGGATGAAGCCAAGCAATGGAATCACGCTGAACATTTTAATGCTTCGATAAACAGAGCGAGCCAGCAGGGAAGGGAGTTTTATTGCCAGGGAAAACAGGTAGTCCGGGGTATTGCCGGCCAGTTTTTTTGCCAGGAGAAAGTGGCCTCGATTGATATGATATTCGTAGAATAAGCTGCGTTTGCTGGAGGATGCCCCTCCTTCATGCTCTACACACAATCTGGAGAACACGATATTTTTATGTTCTTTTGCTATCCTCCAGCTCAGTTCCACATCCTCCCCGTATAAAAAGAATTCTTCATCAAAACGCAGGTTCCTGTTCTTCTGAAAATGATAAAGGATGCAGGATCCATGTAAATACTGAAAACTCCCGGGCAGCGCCTTCTGAGTCAGTACGCCTAGGTATCGATTATAGAAGAGCCTTCGATTGGATTCCGCACAGGACAAAAACTCCGCACCTTGCTGCTCCATTTCATCTATCGAAAGGTCGATGCTGGTGTCTGAAAAATAGGCATCATTGTTGATCAGTAGTAAATACTGCGGCTCGGTTACAGATAACGTCTCTATGGCGGTGTTTATTCCTTTGGAAAATCCGACATTTACAGATGAAACAATCAACCGGATTGCATCAACTTCATTCTCAAACTTTTTCACCGCCACCTTTATCTTGTTTTGTTCTTCAGTATCCGCTGAATTGTCAATAACAGTAATATCGTTGACGCCACTTTTCTTTAAACTTTCTATACAACGTATAGTAAGCGGGGTGTTTTTGTAGTTAATCAAAGCAGCCGCGACATGCCTGTTCATTATTCTTCTCTATCTCTGTGGGCAGAACGGGTTGAGTCTGTTGAGTCGTCATCGCGCACCACAGGTACGCAGGGCCTGAGATCCTGCCAGGCAGGGTTTTGAAGTAACTCAGACAGGTTCGGCTCGCCATTGTACGTGTACGGCGTGATTGAGATTCTCATTTCTTCCATGTAAATCTGTCTTGCAGCCGGGCATGCCGTTGTATCGTTGTGCTGCATTGTTTGTTGACGCTGCAGGCTGCACGGTATATGGACATGCGCGTGATGTCATATGCCGGCCAGGAAAGAAGTTTTACCGGCTTGTACGCCGCTTTGTTTCATGTATGTCCCTGTAGTGCAGGGCGGAGATCTGCTCCGACACGATGCCGATCAGGAAGGTAAACAGTGACCCCAGCACGAGAATGGAGGTCATGTTCGTGAGTCGTCCAAAGTTGTAGTAGGTATAGCCGTAATACGCAAGGCCGGTAAAGAACAGCAGTCCGCTGATCGGCAGGAAGAAGCGCATGGGTGAAAACAGCGCGCCGATCTTCAGGATAATGATCAGGAACCGGAACCCGTCATGAAACAGCCTGATATGACTTTTGCCTTCGCCGGCCCGGTTCATGGCCTTGACCGGAACATAGGCTACCGGTAGTCCGGAACGAAAGAAGGCCATGGTGCTGGTTGTCGGGTAGGAAAACCTGTTCGGGAGCAGGTAAAGAAACTTTCGAAAATGCCTGGCCCTGGCAGCACGAAAGCCCGAGGTAAGGTCTTCGATCGGGTAGCCGGTCATGATCGATGCCAGCCTGTTGTACAGGGTATTGCCGATTCTCCTCGGCAGGGAGGCATGCGTATTGATCTGCCTGGCCCCGACGGCCATATCATAGCCCTCATGGATTTTCTCGATCAGGCGATTGATGTCATCCGGGTTGTGCTGGCCATCGGCGTCCATGAACATCAGTATGTCGCCACTGGCATTTCTGGCGCCGGTCTTGATGGCCGCGCCATTGCCCATGGAGTAGACATGGGTGATGACAGTCACCTGGTTCTGCTTGCATATTTCCACGGTGTTGTCGGTTGAGCCGTCGTTGACGACGATGATTTCCTCTTCCGGAAAATTCCTGCGCAGTACCGGTAATAACCTGTCCAGGCCTTCGGCCTCGTTTTTTGCCGGCAGGATGATGCTTACACTCTGGCTCATTGGCTATTCGGTTCCTGGATTCTCAAGTGTGGCAGGTGTTTGCGCAGCTCTGCGTCCGGTCGCGATTTCTTCCCTCAGCATGCGATAATCTTCCTCGCTGCCGCTATGGGTGTCTGCGGCCATGAACAGCTCCAACTGCTGCTCCGCCGTATCAAAGTCATACATTATTACCAGCAGCTTGATCAGGTTGATCCAGCGCTGGCTGTCCCGCGGGTCGCTTTCCACGGCCTGGAAGAACAAGCGGCGGCCTTTCTCGAAATTCTCCCTGAGGTTGATCGTATAGTAGCCGTATATGGTCTCGGCTTCAGCACGCATATGCCCATCGTAGGCAAGGCTCGGGTTTTCAAGGGTCAGCCTGAACATTTCCTCCATGGTCTCGTGCGGGAACGTGCATTCCTTGACCATGCAGCCAGCCAGTTCAAACAGGCTGTTGAGTGTACTCGGTGTAATCGGGTAGCGTTCCAGCCGGTCAAGTATCCCGGTGAACCATTCCTGCCTGACGGGCCTGTCCAGCAGGTAGGCCAGCTTGATCATGACCATGGCCGGCATGATCTCGGAATCGCTGATAGCATTTGCCTGCTCGAGGTACCTGAAGGTTTCTTCAGGACTGCGTGAGCGATCGTTCAGGACCAGCTTGGCGTGAATGCGCCCCGCGCCATAAACAGCACGAAACGATTGCGGGTGGTGCAGGGCCTCGAAAACCGCAAACTTGACGTTGTCAGACCACTGGTCTGCACGCAGCCAGGTTGTGTAGGAAAACATGCACAGGAACAGCGCCGGGGTGACCACGCGGATGACCCATCCCAGTTTTTGCATGGGTACCATGGCGACCGCGCTGCCAAGGGCGAGAATGATTCCGAAATCTGCCAGGTAATTGCGGTGTTCATGCGCAATTTCCAGGGGAAATATCGTCGATTCCAGCGCATGGGCGCAGAAGAACCAGAGTATTCCGAGGCTGATGAGCGGTTGTCTTTTAAGGAGCGCAAGGGCACCGGCAAAAAGCCCCGCGAGCGCCAGCAGGGAATAGAGTGTTGTTGGCGGTGAAAACAGGCCGCGTGACAGGACAATGTCGTCCTGGTAGAGGCCCAGTGTGCCGGTCGTGGGCATGACGGTTAATCTCAGGTACTGCATCAAGACCCGCGCCTCCGTGAGTACGCGTTCAGACAGGGTGAAGGTGCGCATTTCATAGCCGGAGAGAATCCATTTCGGGTTCAGGGCCAGTTTCAGCAGCACCAGGCAGGCGGGCAGCAGTATCAAGATCACAAACAGGCCGATAATAAACCGGTCTGATTCCCCGCGGCTGTTCCGGAAGCGGAACAGCGTCAGTTCAATAATGAGCATGAAGAGCGGCAGTAATGCGCCGTTTTCCTTGCTGAATATGGCCAGCCCGCCAAAGACAAGGAACCCTGCCAGGAGCAGCCGCTTTCCTGGCTTGCCGGCCAGCATGCGGAGTCTGCCCGCCACGTACGCACACAGGCCGCATACCGTGAACAGGGCCGACAGGCTGGTCATGCGCTGAATAATGTACAGCACGCTGGTGAGATTTAACGGGTGTACCAGCCACAGGCTGGTGATCACGAGTGGCAGCCAGCGTACGCTGTTTTCCGTGAGCCGCGGTCCCCGGTTTTGCTGCTGGTAGGCGCGTACCAGCATCCGGCTGAGGACAAACAGCGCCAGGCCGGTCAGCAGGTGAATGGCCAGGTTGATGACCTTGTGTGAGAAGGGGTGAACCCCGAAGAAGTAGCGGTTGAGTGCAAAGCTGAGCATGCTCACCGGTCTGCGCAGCGGGCCGGCGCTTGATGAGAACGAGGCCGACTTCAGTGAATCGTAATCGAGGGTCTTGATGTCCAGGCGCTTGTTGTCCAGCAGATTGGACATGTCGTCGAAGACATAATCACCGTACAGGCCGGGGAAATAGACCGCAACCGTCAATAGTCCTGCCAGCAGCAGGATCCAGCTGGATCGATGGTGGGTCAGGAATTTTCTGGTCATTACAGCTGACCGGGCTTGCAAATGTCAGGGTGGATGACGGGGTTTGGGCAGGGCATCGGCATGTCTGTCAGTATCATTCCCGGGGAGTATACCCCGTTGAAAACCGGGGTTGAAATAGAAAACGCCCCGTTTCCGGGGCGTTTCTGTTCAGGTTTTATCCGTTAAATCTTACGGACGGCATTGTGCAGGGCGGTACTTGCTCGGTATGGTGCTGCTAGTGACGCAATCCCATTTCGTTGACCCAGGGTTTGTCGTATCAGGGGTCAATACCATGACGAGGCCATTGGCTGACGGGTTGCCACCGAGGTTGCTATTGTAGGTGATGGTGACAGCGCCTCCGGCACCGACGGCCACGGATGATACGCTGTTACCCGTGATACTGGCCGAGTCCGGCAGGCCGGCAGAGACGTTGTTGGTCGGGACTATGCCTGTGGAGTCCAGGGTCTCGGCGACGGCCAGCTTGGCGGCACTCGCCAGGGACAGACCTTCAGAGACCTTGGCGCGAACGGTGTAGTCCTGGTAGGCCGGAATTGCGATCGCGGCCAGAATGCCGATGATTGCAATCACAATCATCAGTTCGATCAGTGTAAAACCTTTTTGCATTGTCTTCATGGTGTTTCCCTCTCAAATGATTTGTAAACTTGGGTTTACATCCTTGTGGTAGCCCGACACCGAGCTTCCTTGTTCAGCCTTGCTATCGGGCGATGCCCGGTTTTCTTTGGCTGCCTTTTTACATTCAGTTTCCGTGCCAACTTATCGTCGCCGACCGGGTTGGTCCGTGAGATTGACTGAGGAGTTATTAAAAGACTCTTTATAACAATCAGATAGGAGATGGTAAATAATATTGGGATAGACCGGTGTCAAGGTGGAAAAGCTTGAAAAAAAATTTCAGGGGGTGTGAATATTGAGAACCAGTACACGGAAAGGGTCAGGATGTGACGCAGTGCGTCACTTTCTGCCCTGGTCGCCAGGATTATTCCAGTCCCAGCTTTTTCAGACGGTAGCGCAAGGCGCGAAAGGTGATGCCGAGCAGCCTGGCGGCGGCGGTCTTGTTGTAGCGGGTCTGCTCAAGGGCCTTGATCAGGACATCTTTTTCGACCGTATCCATGTAGGTATCCAGCGGTACCGCGCCGGGTTCCAGGTCCTGCGGCTGGCTGTCGACGGCCTGCTCCGTATTCATAGAGCCAGCCGGTAATTGCAGGTCTGATGTGGTGATCATTACTCCATCACAGAGGGTCGTGGCCCGCTCGAGTATATTTTCCAGTTCCCGGACATTGCCCGGGAAGGAATACTGACACAGGTTCTGCAGTGCACTGGCATCCAGGGTCAATCCGGGTTTGCTGTTCTGCAGGGCAAGTTTCCCCAGGATATTTTCGACCAGCAACGGGATGTCTTCGCTGCGCTTTCGCAGGGGTGGTACATCCAGCTGGATGACATTGAGTCGGTAAAACAGATCCTGCCGGAACAGGCCGCTCTCGACCTGTTGCGCCAGGTCTTTGTGTGTTGCAGACAGGATGCGTACATCGGTCGGTATTTCCCGCTGTGCGCCAATCGGGCGTACCGCCTTTTCCTGAATCGCACGCAGCAGCTTTACCTGCATATGCAAGGGAAGCTCCGCGACTTCATCCAGGAACAGGGTGCCGCCTTCGGCGACCTGGAACAGGCCCTGCTTGTCATTTGTCGCGCCCGTGAAACTGCCTTTTTTATGTCCGAAGAACTCGCTTTCCATCAGTTCGGAAGGAATCGCACCGCAGTTTACGGGTACAAACGGGTTGTCAGCGCGGGGTCCCTTGGTGTGAATCAGCCGTGCAACCACTTCCTTGCCGGTACCGGAATCGCCACTGATGTAGATCGGCGCCTGGCTGCGGGACAATTTTTCTATGGTTGAACGAATCTGCTTCAGTAGCGCGGATTCTCCCAGCAGGGTATCCCGGCTGCGCCGGTCACGTTCCGGGTATACATTGGAAAGCTTCAGTACGCTATTGATCAGGTTGCGCAGGACATTCAGGTCTACCGGCTTGGAGATAAAGTCAAAGGCCCCGGCCTTGAGTGCCTCGACAGCCGTATCCATGCTGCCGTATGCGGTAATGACGGCAACCGGCAGGTTCAGTTCCCGTTGATTTATGTGTCGGACCAGTTCGATACCGTTACCATCCGGCAGTCGCATATCGGTCAGACAAATATCAAAGTGTTCGTTTTCCAGCAGTTCACGCGCCTGTTTCAGGTCGGCGGCGCGGCGGGTATCAATCTGCATGCGCCCGAGCGTCAGTTCCAGGAGCTCGAGGATATCCGGTTCGTCATCAACAATCAGTGCCAGGTGCCTGTTCATCGTTTTTTTGCCGTTACTTGTGCAAATGTTGCAACAGATACTCCTTCCGTGCCGGGAAACGTGATGTGAAAACAGCTGCCGCCACCCGGTGCAGGTGCGTAACCCAGGTGTGCCTGATTACTTTCACAGATTTCACGCGCGATATACAGGCCCAGGCCGGTTCCCCTGCTCCTGGTAGTAAAAAACGGCTCAAAGATCGTATCTGCCATCCCGGCCTTGATGCCGGGCCCGTTATCGATGACATCAAGGGTCGGTGCGCGGGAGGGGTCCGGTTGCCCGCCCTCAAGCCTTATCCTGATAGCCCCCTGTTCCTGTTCCCCGTGCTGGACAGCGTTCTGGCACAGGTTCCAGACAACCTGGTGCAGCAGGCTCGGGTCCATGAATATTGTAATGTCATCCGGTTTGACTGAAAAACCGATTTGTTGCGAAGTACAGTTGCCGCTCAGGACGAATTCATCGACAAAATCCTTCAGCCACTTTTTCAGGTCGATTTGCCGCGGCATGGATGATCCCGGCTGTGACAGTTGCAGTACGTTTTCCACCACGGTATTTACGCGCCGGGTATGGTCGCCAATGATCGTGACCAGGCGGTGGTCTTCAGCGCCAAGCCCGGATTCATTCAGTAACTGGGTTGCGTGGCTGATCGCGCCCAGCGGATTCCTGATCTCATGGGCAATACTGGCGGTTAATCGACCCAGCGAGGCCAGTTTATTCTGTTGGGCCTGTTTTTTTATGGCGGCAGTATCTTCGAGGAAAATCAGTGAACCAATGCCTTCTGCGGTACCCAGCAGGGTGAACTGTGGCAGGATCTTCGCAGCTGCCGGGTCCATGTCCAGCAGGACCGGTTCCCGGTCCGGTGTCTTGCGCCAGTCCTGCAAAAGCCGGAACAGCGCCGGTGACAGGGTATTCAACGGCTGTCCTTCTTCGGTGGCAGGAATGTCCAGCAATTTTCGTGCGGTTTGATTGATCAGGCGGACTCGGTCTTTGTGGTCGGTGACAATGATGCCGGCCTGCAGGCGCTGCACGATATGGGCATTCAGTTTCGCCAGGTTGGCGAGGTCTACGCCGCGGCGTCTTGCCAGCTCTTCAGAGGCATAGATCCGCCGGGTCAGCAGGTAGGCGAGTCCGGCCGTTGCAAACAGGGCAAGACCCAGCATCCCGGCCTGGGTATACCCGGTCGATCGGGGCAAAGGGACATTTAATGTGTTGTACGCCTGTTCACCCATCACTGCGAAGGTGGCCATGGCGGCAAACAGGAGGGCCATGCGACCGGGCAGCAGTATGCTGCCGGTGGCAACCGAGATGATCAGCAGGATGCCCAGTCCGCTGGACGGGCCGCCACTGGCATGGAACAGCAGGGTGATGGCCGTGATATCGACAAGTACCTGTACGATCGCCTGCAGCTCATAGCCCGGGTGGCGCAGGCGGGCAGTAAATCCCGCTAGCAGGCTGAAGCCCAGGTAGAGTGTACAGGTGACCGTATAGAGTGCCGGTTGATACAGGCCCAGTGCAGAGATATTCCCGCTGGCGAAGAACAGGACCAGCAGCAGTCCGGCCAGAATGACACGGTAGAACGTCAACAGGCGCAGTGGCTTCCATGTCAGGGCATCGAGGCGCTCATGGTCCGGGAACCGGTCGTCATAATCGCTGGGGGCGGGGGGTCTCTGGCTCAAGGTATTTTTTGTATTTCAGAGGGAAGTGGATGAGTGATGATCCTTGTTGTCCTCATCAAGATGCGCCTGTGAGCAATAGTACTTGCCGCCGTGCCCCAGCGCATCCGCCTCCGGAGTATAAAGGCCGCAGTGGGCGCATTGCACCATCTTGTTTGATGGTATCTGGCGGTTCTTTGCGGGTCCTGGTGTCTGCCAGAGTCGTTTGAGGACCATGACAATCACTGCCAGGGCAATGAAGATAATGATTAGGCGCATCCGTGTTTATCCCGGGTTCCAGTATTTTTTTCGATCTGCAAATGCAGGTGAATGATACCCCCACTGGTTCACTGCAGGGAATGATTGGATGAATCACTTGCCTGGAGGTTCTCAAGTTTGACACACTCACGGAATGCACCTCCATGAATATCAGGCAAAGCGTCTTTTCAAGGCGTTCGGGCTCCCGGTCCCGGACGGCGAGGTGATTGATGCATCTGGCGCTGCAGCCGCAGTGGCCAGGTCGCTGGGAGGGTCGGCCTGGGTCGTCAAGGCGCAGGTACACGCCGGTGGACGTGGCAAGGCCGGTGGCATCAGGCGGGCTGAGGATGCGCAGGCGCTTGCTCAGGCCGTCGATGACATGCTTGGCTCCCGGCTGGTGACGAAGCAAACCGGTGCCGAGGGCCTGCCTGTCAACGCCGTGCTGGTGGAGCAAACGGCAGCGATCGCGCGTGAAATATATTTTGGCATGCTGGTCGACCGCAGCCGGGAGCGGGTCGCCTTGATGGTGTCAGCAGCCGGCGGGATGAATATTGAAGAAGTTGCCGAGCAGGATCCCGACGCCATTTTGACAGAGTTTGTAAACCCGGCAGTGGGCTTGCAGGGTTATCAGTGCCGCAATCTGGGTTTTGCGCTGGGACTGGACGGCAGACAGGTCAATGCATTTGCAAAGATGCTGTTGGCGGCCTACCGCCTGATGCAGGAGTGTGATGCCGGTCTGCTGGAGATTAACCCTCTGGTGGTGACGGCCGATGGCGAACTGCTCGCGCTGGATGCGAAGCTTGACCTGGATGACAACGCGTTGTTTCGTCACCCGGAATTGTCCGGGCTGCGCGATGCCAGCCAGGAGGACGAACGCGAGCACGCCGCCCAGGTACATGGCCTGAATTACATCCGTTTGCACGGCAATATTGCCTGCATGGTGAATGGTGCCGGCCTTGCAATGGCAACCATGGACCTGATCAAGCTGCACGGCGGGGAACCGGCCAATTTCCTCGATGTCGGGGGGGGCGCAACGGCAGACAAGGTTGCCGAGGCCTTCAAGCTGATCCTGTCAGATCCACAGGTAGAGGCGATCCTGGTCAATATTTTTGGCGGCATTGTGCGTTGCGACCTGATTGCCGAGGGTATCCTGCAGGCCATCAGCGAGGTTGATGTCACGGTGCCCATCGTTGTACGACTCGAGGGTACCAATGCAGCGCAGGGTCTGGCATTGATCGGGCAATCCGGCCTGGCGGTACAGACCGCGAGCGATCTGACCGAGGCGGCGGAGAAGGTTGTCGCCGTTGCCGGGAGCACGGGTTAGTCCATGCAAAAGGAAATACTCGCGCAAAGGCGCAAAGGTGCAAGGAAGAAAATTCTACTATGGGTTTGTAACAGTCGCATTTACCTTTGCGCGCTTTGCGACTTTGCGCGAGAAACAAGGGGTTTTGCGGATATACATCGGTTACACGGGTTCGGGCAGGCCGTTTTATGAGTGTATTGATCGATAAAGATACCCGGGTTATCTGCCAGGGCTTTACCGGGGCGCAGGGGACCTTTCACTCACGTCAGGCGCTCGATTACGGGACCCGACTGGTGGGTGGAGTGACGCCCGGCAAGGGTGACCAGACTCATCTCGACCTGCCGGTCTTCAATACCGTGCGCGAGGCCGTGGAGACTACCGGGGCAGAAGCCAGCATGATTTATGTGCCGGCGGCATTTGCCGCCGATGCTATCCTGGAGGCTGCGGCAGCGGGTATCAGGCTGGTTGTCTGTATTACCGAGGGCATTCCGGTACTGGATATGCTGCGGGTGAAGGTCGCGTTGCCTGCGACCGGGGTTTCCCTGATTGGTCCGAATTGCCCCGGCATTATCACCCCGGGTGCCTGCAAGATTGGCATCATGCCGGGTCCGATGCATACACCGGGCAGTGTCGGGATCGTCTCGCGTTCCGGGACGCTGACCTATGAAGCCGTATTTCAGACCAGCCACAGCGGTCTTGGGCAAAGCACCTGCATCGGCATTGGCGGGGACCCGCTGCACGGCTTGGGGTTTATCGACTGTCTCGAGTTGTTCGAGGCCGACGCGGACACCCGGGGCATCGTTATGATCGGCGAGATCGGTGGCAACGATGAAGAGCGGGCCGCTGAATTTATCCGCCATCATGTCAGCAAGCCGGTGGTCGCCTATATCGCCGGTGTTACTGCCCCGCCCGGCAAACGCATGGGTCACGCCGGCGCAATTATCAGCGGGGGCAAGGGCACGGCCGCGGCAAAGGTCGCGGCGCTGGAAGCCGCCGGTGTCAGCGTGGTGCGTTCACCGGCAGATATCGGCAAGGGCATGGAGGCCGCGCTGTCGGCCTGATTTTTTTCCTGTAATAACCGCGCCCAATGAGTACACGACCCACTTCGGCAGACCTGCGTATCGTGATGGCGCAGCTCAACTTCATGGTGGGTGATATCCGCTCCAATGCGGAACGGATTATTGCTGCCAGCCTGCGGGCACGCGACGAACTGGCTGCCGATGCAATCGTATTTCCCGAGCTGGCAGTAACCGGCTACCCGCCCGAGGATCTTCTGTTTCGCGCGCATTTTATCGAGCATGTCGAGGCGGCGGTTGCACACATTTGCCGGGAAACCGCGGGCATTACCGTGATCACGGGTTATCCGCTGGAGGAGGGGGGTGTTTTATATAACGCCGCCGGGGTGATACAGGACGGCATTGTTACCGGCCTTTACAGGAAGCAGCGCTTGCCGAACTACAGCGTATTCGACGAGAAGCGATATTTCGAACCGGGCACGGCGGCCTGTGTCGTGCCTGTAAAGGAAGTCCCGGTCGGCATAACCATTTGTGAAGATATCTGGGAACCGGGCCCGGCGCGCCAGGCCGCCGAGGCCGGTGCCGGCCTGCTGATCAATCTCAATGCGTCCCCGTTTCATGCGGGCAAGCAGCAGCAGCGGGAAGCGTTGCTTTCCGGGCGCGCCCGTGAAAACGGCCTGCCGATCATGTATGTCAACCTGGTGGGTGGCCAGGATGAGCTGGTATTCGATGGCGCATCCTTCGTCGTCGGTCACGACGGCCACCTGGCACAACGGGCTCCGGCCTGTGTGGAGGATCTGTACATGGTTGATTTCCGCTGTGGAGAAACCGTTACCCCCTTGCCCGGGGAACTGGCGGCGCCGCAGGAGGACGTTGCGGTCATCTACCAGGTGCTGGTGCTCGGGGTGCGCGATTACATCAGCAAGCACCATTTCTCGGGGGCCGTGATCGGGCTTTCCGGGGGCATTGATTCCGCGCTTACCCTGGCCATTGCGGTGGATGCGATCGGCGCCGACCAGGTCGAGGCGGTGATGATGCCGTCTCGCTATACGGCGGATATGAGCATGGAGGATGCGCGCGCCCAGGCGGAGGTCCTCGGTGTCGGTTACGAGTCGATATCGATCGAGCTGCCCTTTAACGCCTTCCTCGAGGTGCTCGGGGAGACGTTCTCGGGGCTGGAAGCCGATACCACTGAAGAGAATATACAGGCGCGCTGCCGCGGAATTATCCTCATGGCGATTTCGAACAAGAAGCGCAAGATACTGCTTACGACCGGTAACAAGAGCGAGATGTCCGTGGGGTACGCGACCCTGTACGGCGATATGGCCGGCGGCTTTGCGCCGATCAAGGATGTGCCCAAGTTGCTGGTTTACCGGTTGGTCCAATACCGAAACAGCATTGCCCCCGTTATCCCGCAACGGGTCCTGGAGCGTCCGCCATCGGCTGAGCTCGCGCCCGGACAGGAGGATGCAGACAGCCTGCCGCCCTACGAAATACTGGACCCGATTCTTGCCGGCTACGTCGAGCGGGACGAGAGTGTGGAGCAAATCGCTGCCCGGGGCTTTGACGAGGAAATAGTCAAGTGGGTGACCCGGATGGTGGACCGCAATGAGTACAAGCGCCGTCAGGCTCCGCCCGGCGTGCGCATCAGTCAGCGGTCTTTCGGGCGTGACCGGCGCTACCCGATTACGGCTGTTATTGATTAAGGGTTTGCACTTTCTTCCTGTTCTTCCCTGTAGGAGCGGATCTCATCCGCGACTGGTTTTTGTTTTTCCTTTTGAAGTAAGAGCGCCTTGCAGGCGCGATCTGTATTGGATGCGGGCTCTCGCGCCCGCCGGCGAGGTACTTTTCTTTGCTCCGCCAAAGAAAAGTACCCAAAAGAAAGGCGGCCCGGAGGCTTGCCCGCTACGCGGGTTCCCTCGGTAACTGCTCCCTGCGTTACTCTACCTCCTGCATCCCTGCAGTCGTGCGCTTCTCGTGAAAACCGGCGCTTGCTCAACTCGCGCTCTCGCTCCGCTCGAACGCTCAAACAGACGCAAGCTT
>Ga0210123_1000596_pt1 | contig 21753 bp, 21 predicted proteins | sample Muzzi_PWB_D2_FD_185535 | JGI IMG/M metagenome (GOLD analysis project Ga0210123, IMG submission 185535) | Wetland microbial communities from San Francisco Bay, California, USA, that impact long-term carbon sequestration - Muzzi_PWB_D2 (SPAdes) | ecosystem: Environmental > Aquatic > Marine >... | reverse complement strand
TCGACTCGTGTATACCCGAGATGTATCATTCGGGCGTAACAAGGGTAATTGCCCTGCGGCCATGCCCGGCCTGTATTTCAATTTGAATGCCGGTGTGGTAAGAGGGGCATGCATGACGAGCAACCTTGCGAATATGAACCCTAATAACCGGCCCCAATCCCTATGTCGCCCGCAACCGAATCGTCAAAATCCACGGCCGCAATATTAAAATCCGGTTGGCGCGTACTGGCCCTGCAACTGGCCGCCCTGGTGTTGATCACCATGGTTGTCTCAGCGCTGAACGGTGACCTGCAGGTTGCCGGGCATTTTTATCGAAGCGCAGAAGGGTGGTATCTGGCCAAGCGGCCGTTGTGGAACTGGCTGTATGCCTATGGCACGGTTCCCGGCATCGTCATGACCCTGGCCGCGTTGATTGCGTGGCTGGCAAGCTTCTATGCACAGCGCCTGAAACGCTGGCGCCGGCCCTGCCTGGTGGTGGTGCTGACCACTATCCTGGGGGCCGGATTGCTGGTCAATGCCGTGTTCAAGCAATACTGGGGCCGGCCGCGGCCGGACCAGACGGTAGAATTTGGCGGGCAATGGGATTATCGCCCCGTGTTTCCGCCTGGCACACCCGGCAAAGGGGCTTCCTTCCCTTGCGGGCATTGCACCATGGGATTTGTCTTCCTGGCCATGGCAGCCTTCCGGCGGCAATCCAAAGTCCTGGCTTACAGCGGAGTGGGCGCCGGCATCGTGTTGGGAGGGCTCCTGTCGGTGGCGCGGGTGGTGCAGGGGGCCCATTTCCTGAGCGACACCATCTGGTCCATGGGGATCGTGGGCATGGTGGCCACGGCCCTGGCGTATTATCTGCCCGGACGGACCGCCGAAGCATCGGACCGCGATACCGGGCCCATCTCGCCAAGGCGTCGAAGATGGCTTACCGTCGGTGCGCTGGCCGCCATTGTCATGGTAGCCGGCGGGTTTCTGACCCGGCGTCCTTATTACAACACCATGGTTTATCGGTTGGATCTGCCGGTTGCCGTGGAAGCTATTCAGATTCGGATCAATGGCGCGCCGGAAAGCATGGCGGTGGCCTATGACGACCGGGATGACGGCCAACTGCAGGTCGATGCCCACGGATTTGGGTGGCTGGAGTTTGATTACCGGATGGGGTTCGGCACCCGCCTGGAAAATCATACCATGAATATCACCCTTCATATCGAGGCCCGCAGCTATTTTGCCGAGCTGGACCATGCCCTGACGCTGACCTTGCCGGTGCGCCTCAAAGGCCGGGTAACCGTGCGCCTGAATCACCGATCCGTTGACAACGCCCGATCCATGGACACGCTGTTTGGTCGGTCGCTCAAGCACGCCACCGGCTCCACCGTCGACCATGGTTGACAGGCGCCTATGAAAAAGCTGATCCGAATTCTCACCATTCAATCGCTTAAAGAGCTGCTGCGCTATAAATCGTTCTCCTTCTTAATTTTTTTCCTGATATTGGCCGACCGTGTGGTTCATCGCCTGGTGAAATCGCCCGGGCATGGCATTGGCTGGCCCGCGGGGTTCGAACTGGTGGGCGAGCGCACGGCGCGGTTTATCTTCGAGCAACTGCCGGACAAGTTCTCCCAATGGCTCTTCACTCCCCGGGTGATAACAATCGCCGCGGGGCTTTTTCTGCTTAAGCAGGTGATCTCCCTGTGGCCGTCTTCGGATATGCGCCGTATGCACCGCAGAGAGCGCGGCCGTTTCGGCGTGATGGAGGCACTGACTGCCCTGCGGTGGTTTCAGGTGGCATGGGACGCCCTGGCCGTGGGTTGGGTCTGCGCTGTAATGGCCGTCTGGGTGGGAATGGGCTACTTCATCGGATGGGGCGTCTGGGCCCATACCGGTGCCACCGCAAGCGTGCTCATCCCCGCAGGATTGGCCGCCATGGCCTTTCCCGTGGTCATAGCCGGCTTCAGTTACTCTTCCAAGCTGGCCGTGATCCGTCACGGCACCTTTGGCGGGCGTTTTCGATTGTTCCTGAAACTGTTTACCCATTGGCGCCTGCTCTGGACCTCATGGTTGTTCTTCACCAGCCGCGTGGTACTGGAAGCCCTTTTCGTTGCCTTCATCCCGCTGGTGGCCATGCTCTTCATGGACAATTTCTGGCTGCGCATGGCGGTGGCCGCGGTGTCGGCCACCCCGGTCTACGCCTACCTCAAAATGGCCTCCTTCAAATTCTTTCTGGAAGTATATAGCAGTGACGCCCTGGTGCGCATGGAGTATCGTGACTACTACGCCACCCTTGAAGGCCCGCAGGAAGATGTGGCCGGTAACGTGCATCTGGACGCAAAAAAAGGGGCGGACCTGATCTAAAAGCGCCCGCCCCAGGGAACCGGACAAAATTGCACGGTGCTATTGGGGTACAATAACCCGGTCGATGACATGGATGACACCGTTGCTGGCGAGAATATCCGCATTGACGACATTGGCTTCGTCCACCATGAGGCCGTCGGCAGACTTGGTGATTTTAAAACTTTGACCGTTCACGGTTTTTGCCGAGGAAACCATGGCGGCATCGGAGGACATGACCTTGCCCGGCAGCACATGATAGGTCAGGATGGCCTGAAGCTGTGATTTGTTCTCCGGTTTGAGCAGGTTATCCAGTGTGCCCGCCGGCAACCGGGCAAAAGCCTCATCGCTGGGTGCAAAGACGGTAAACGGACCATCGCCTTTTAAAGTATCCACCAGATCAGCGGCTTGCACCGCCTTAACCAGGGTGTTGAAAGCACCGGCCGAAACAGCCGTATCGACGATATCCTGGGCACTCGCAGCACCCGGTTTGTCTTTTGAATGGCCATAACCGCCGGCAAATAACGTCACCGGCAGGGTCAACAAAATGATGCTTATAATTGCGTAGCATAACTTTTTCATTGGGGTTACCTTTTCATGTTGGTTATCGATAAATACCACCATCGCTGTTTTGCTGCTTAACCAGCGACCATAAACCGACGCGTATTGACTCGTGGATTGAACCTAAGGACCCCGGCGGATAAAGACAAGCAGAGCAAAACAGGGGCAAATCGGTAGATTTTACCTGTCAGTGATTTGATAATATAAGTGATATCAATCAGTTCTTCACCATGACAAGCGATATGTACGCCTTTTCAACAGCCAGACTTCAAGTTTTTTCTCTGACTTGAAGATTCGAAGAAAAATGGGGGTACCCCATCAGAAGTTCTTCCTTGCGAGCAAATTCTCGAGCCGGTGTTTCCGCCGCGCAATTGCCTGGCGGATCATTGGGCTGGAAGGTGGATCAAGGGCATGCGCGTGAATCGGAAAAAACATGACTGCACAGAGCAGGCTGAAGATCTGGATATGAAAACGGCACAAAGCACAGGTCGGCAGCATCGTTCTTCTCCTTAAGGGCTTCTATTGATAGTATAGAATCCCAGAAGAAGAACAATTCAAACAAGTGCAAAAAACCGGTGTGGATTTTTACATAAGTTTTGCACTTTGTGGTTCTATGTGCGCGGAGGAGAAAAGAATTTTCCGGCAGTTGGATTTCTGGTGAATCCGAGGCGATCTTCTTCGAATACCGAATCATCCCATTCTGGGAATCCAGGTGGCAAGTGGTGTATTTCTCTTGGTTAGCATCGCAATGGTCGGAGAGCGTTTATTTGAGAGATCTATGCATGCCGGGCTGATTCTCTGCAATCATCTTGACAAAATCACTTATCCCATGCCACAAACGAAAAAAGGCTTGCTGGAAGCAAGCCTTTGATTCGTTTGAAAATTTTGGTCGGAGCGAGAGGATTTGAACCTCCGACCCCTTGAACCCCATTCAAGTGCGCTACCAGACTGCGCTACGCTCCGACACAAAAAACGCTTGATAGCATTAAGGTGGGGGTGTGTCAAGGCATGAAAGCGACCCTTATGAACTTCAATTTACAGCGAATCATTCAACCGCAAGTTTTGAAAAGAGGGGATACCATCGGTGTCGTGGCGCCGGCCGGCCCGTTCAATAAGGCACCTTTTGATGTCGGTATCAAGCTGATCAACGAGATGGGCTTCAACACCCGGATCGATCCCGGCGTCTATGAGCGGGATCGATATCTGGCCGGGGACGATGTCCACCGGGCGGAACGGTTCAACGCCATGATGGCTGACGACGGTGTCCAGGCCGTGATATGCGCCCGGGGCGGCTATGGTGCCATGAGAATCCTGGATCAATTGGATTATGACACCATCGGGCGACAGCCAAAACCGCTGATCGGTTTCAGCGACATCACGGCGCTGCTCCAGGTTATCCAGTTAAAGACCGGCCTGGTGACCTTTCACGGCCCAATGGTCACCACGCTGGCGCAGTTGACGGCCCAGGGACGGCAGTCGTGGTGCGACACTTTGACCGGAGGTCAGGATTTTTTAACGCTCTTCTCGGATCTGCGGGTTCTGAAATCGGGTACGGCCGAAGGTCGGCTTGTCGGCGGCAACCTGGCGACCCTTTGCCATATGGTGGGGACGCCATATGGCGCCGATTATTCAGGGGTGATCCTGATGATCGAAGACGTAGGAGAGGCTCCTTACCGCATTGATCGCATGCTGACCCAGATGAAACTGGCCGGCGTTATAGACGGTATCGTTGGGCTTGTTGTGGGAGGGTTCGAGGATTGTGGCCGCTTCGATGAAATCGACGAACTGGTCCTGGAGCGCTTTAGTAACATGGATATTCCCATCGTGGCGGGCGCGCCCTTTGGACACGGTCGGGAAAACAGGATCGTGCCGCTGGGGGTGTCGGCCCGCCTGGATACGGATCATGCGGCGCTTTCTCTGTTGGAGCCGGTTTTTCAGGAAGAATAATAAATTGGGTTCTGGTTCAAGGTTCAATACCTCCACGACAATGTTGAAAGAACTTTGCGCCATTGTCTCGAATATCCAGGAAGTCAGGAACCTAAGACTACAACCAGAAACCAGGAGCCATGAACCAGGAACTCAGCCGAACGCTGCTATGAAAACAGTGGATCAAGTGATGCTAAGCGGGGTCGGCCAAGGGGTCTTTGCCGGCGGCGTGTTGCAGGTGGTGGCCGATGGCCGAACGGTGTTCAAGAAAGCCTATGGTTGGGCGGACCTGTTCTCCCGACGGTCCATGACCGTGGAGACCTGTTTCGATCTGGCCTCGCTGACCAAACCCTTGGCTACTGTTCCGGCGGTGATGCGACTGGTCCAGCAGGGGAAATTATCATTGGATCAGCCTTGCGGCGACATCCGCCCTGAAATATTCGGTAGCGACAAAGCCCCGATTACCCCTCGCCAATTGCTCAATCACAGTTCGGGACTGCCGCCCTGGCGTCCTTTTTATATGCGGCTGAAGTATCTGCCGGCTGAGCAGCGTCTGAAAGCCATGCGAAAGATGGTACTGGATGAGCCGTTGATAACAAAGCCCGGTGCCGTATCAAATTACAGCGACCTGGGCTATATGCTGCTGCACTGGATTGTAGAATCGGTAAGCGGTGAGCGGCTGGACCGATTCGTCTCCCGGGAAATTTACGCCCCCCTGCAGATCCAATCCCTGTTTTTCAATGCAGCCGACCATCTTGCGGCGAACGCCGATCGCTATGCCGCCACCCAATTGTGCCCCTGGCGCAGCCGACTGATGGTCGGGGAGGTGGATGACGACAACGCCTTTATGACCGGCGGTGTGGGCGGCCATGCCGGCCTGTTCGGGACCTCAGCTGCGGTTGTCCGCCTGTTGGCGGCCCTTATGGAGGCCGACCGGGGGGATGACCGGCAAGGGGTGTTTGATTCTGCTCTGGTGCGGGAATTTTTTAATGCGCCGTCCGAAAAACGCTGGGCGTTGGGTTTTGATACACCGTCGCCCGAAAAATCCAGCGCGGGGAAATATTTCCCGGTGGACAGTGTGGGACATCTGGGCTTTACCGGGACCTCCTTCTGGCTGCATCGCCGCAAAAGGGTGATGGTGGTGCTTTTGACCAATCGAGTGCACCCGTTCAGATTCAACGCTGGCATCAAGGAATTCAGACCCTGGGTGCACGATGCGGTGATGACGTCGGTCGAACAGAGGGAAATTTGATTGGCGGTCAAGATTGCCCGGTGGTGAGGCCATGATCTATATTGGCATTTTTCGACGCAATATCCATAATTTATTCTTGAAAATGCGTCATGTTTCTGTTAGCGATATTAAATTGCGTGCCGAATTCCAAGCTCCATATATGCCGCAATTAAATGGTGCACTGATCAGTGCTGACAGATCCCGTTCACACCATAAGCACAGAAAGCGTAAGTATGAATTTCTTCTTTGATTCAATTTTGGGATTCTTTTCGAGCGATTTGGCGATTGATTTGGGAACGGCCAATACGCTGGTTTACGTTAAAGGCAAGGGGATTGTACTGAGCGAACCTTCGGTGGTGGCGGTACGCACCGACAACCGCGCCCGCAATCGGGTGTTGGCCGTGGGTTCGGAAGCCAAAAACATGCTGGGCCGCACACCGGGAAATATCGTGGCCATACGGCCCATGCGCGACGGCGTGATCGCGGATTTCGAAGTCACCGAGGCCATGCTGCGCCATTTCATTCAGAAAGTTCACAACCGGCGCTCGCTGGTGCGCCCCCGGGTTATTATCGCCGTGCCTTCCGGTATCACCCAGGTGGAGAAGCGGGCGGTCAAGGAATCGGCTGAATCCGCAGGCGCCCGGGAAGTCTTCTTAATCGAAGAGCCCATGGCGGCGGCCATCGGCGCCAACCTGCCTATCACCGAACCCACCTGCAACATGGTGGTGGATATCGGCGGCGGCACCACCGAAGTGGCGGTGATTTCTCTGGCCGGCATCGTTTACAGCCGCTCGTTGCGGGTGGCCGGCGACAAGATGGACGAAGCCATCATTCAATACATCAAACGCAAATACAATTTGCTCATTGGCGAGCGCACGGCCGAGATGATCAAGACAACTGTGGGCAATGCCTATCCGGACCCGGACAAGGTGGAGACCATCGAGGTGAAAGGCCGCGATCTGGTATCCGGGATTCCCAAGATTCTGGCCATCGATTCGGAGGAGGTGCGCGTGGCCATCTCCGAGCAGATCGACGCCATTGTCGAGACCGTAAAGATAGCCCTTGAACAGACACCGCCGGAGCTGGCCGCGGATATCGTGGACCGCGGCATCGTGCTGACCGGCGGCGGCGCCTTGCTGACCAATCTGGATAAATTGCTGAGAGAAGAGAGCGGCCTGCCCATTACGGTTACCGACGACCCCTTGTCCACCGTTGCTTTAGGATCCGGAAAGGCGCTCGACAGTCTCGAAATCCTTAAGCAAGTGGTGATTTACTGATTACATGTTTTCGAAAAAAATGGTGATGATCGTTGGCCTGATCGCACTGGTCACCATCAGCATCCTGACCCTATCTCTAAGCAGCCGCGAACCCTATCCCGCCTATGGCCCCGGTCGGATAGCCATCTCTCTAGTGGCGCCTTTCCAGAAGATGATTGTGGGAACCACCCGCTATTTCCGGGGAATCTGGGAGCATTACTTCTTTCTGATCTCCGTGGCGGAAGAGAACCGAACCCTGCGCGACGAATTGAGCCAGGCCAGGGCCCTGGCCCATGAGCAGCGAGAGGCGGCGCTGGCCAACGAGCGCCTACGGCGATTGCTGGATCTGGGGAAAAAGATATCGGGACCTCCCATCGCCGCCCAGGTGGTGGGCAAGGACCCCTCCCCCTGGTTCCAGAGCATCCTGGTGGATAAAGGGCTCGCCGACGGGGTCCGCAAAGGCCAGCCGGTAGTCAACCCGGAGGGCGTGGTGGGATTGGTCACCGAGGCCACGGCCCGCTATGCCAAGGTGATGCTCATCACCGACCCCAACAGCGCGGTGGACGCCGTCATTCAGGAAAACCGCGCCCGTGGCATTGTCAAGGGGGGGACATCGGGCTATTGCGTGCTGAATTTTGTGCTGCGCAAGCACGATGTGGTTGTGGGGCAGGTGGTGGTCTCTTCGGGCATGGACGGCGTATTTCCCAAAGGGTTGCCCGTGGGGGCGGTGGCCACCATTGAGAAGCAGGAGGCGGGCATCTTTCAGGAGGTCACCATCCGCCCCTATGTGGACTTCGAACGCCTGGAAGAAGTGATTGTGGTGCCCATCCCCGAAAGGGTCGTGATGCCATGACGATATTCTTTTACATGCTGGTATCCCTGTGTCTCGTGATCATCAAAACCACGTTGATTCCCGGCCTTCCGCTGTTTGACAAATTTTACGATCTACTGATTCCCATCATCATATATCTAAGCCTTTTTCGCTCTTTGCGGGAGGGCATTCCCATCGTCCTGTTTTTCGGGTTGATCATGGACAGCTTGTGCGGGGGGCCTATGGGGCTCTATCTGGCGACCTATATCTGGCTCTATGTCGGCATGCGTTGGCTGAGCCAGTTTCTGCATACCGGCAGCTTGATTTTATTGGCGCTTTCGGTGACTTTCGGTGTGGTGTTCGAAGCCCTGGTCATGTCGGGGTATATGGTGTTCCTGGCACCTGCGGCCTTAATCCCGACGGATACGGTCAAGACCATTCTGATGCAAATTATCTGGTCCTTGGCTACCGGTCCTGTTATCCTTCTGATTATCAGCTGGACCCAGAAGCAGATCGATACCTGGCGCGCGCGTATTTTCCCCGATTTGCTTAATATGAACGGCGAGTAGAAATGTGCGGCCGCCGGGTTATCCTTTGCTCTTGGAATAAGGACCGGCAGTGGACGGCGGCCTTTTTACCGTACAACGGTAATATTGGGATCTAATGGCCGGCCAGTGGCATCCCATGCCGAATGCCGGTGGCGAGTGCTATATTTTTAACACCATCAGGAACGATTTCCGTGCCGACCTATCTTGAAAGCACAGACAGCGATTGGTTCAACCAGCGGTTGACCTTGCTCATGGTGTTCGTATGCATTGCATTTGCTGTGCTCGTTGCCCGCCTGCTCTACCTGCAGGTGATTAAGGGGCATGAGTACCGCCGACTTTCAGAGATCAACAGTATCCGCTTACAGGATATCGATGCGCCCCGGGGCCTGGTTTTTGACCGCCACGATCAACTGGTGGTGGACAACCGGCCTGCCTTTAATTTGCATATCATCCTCAAAGACGCCAAGCCCATCGAGGACACCCTGGCGAAATTGAGCCCGCTGATCAACATGTCGATGGGGGATTTAAAGGCTCAGATCGAAAAAAACAAGCGCCAGGGCGCTTACACGCCCATCTTGTTGAAGGAGGACATGGGGCGTGACATGCTGGCGGCCATCGAGGTCAACAAGTTCGACCTGCCGGGAGTGTTGGTGCGGGTATCGCCGCGCCGGCACTATCTATTTGCTCCGCTGGCCTCTCATTTGATCGGCTATGTGGGCGAGATCAGCGCCGATGAGCTCAAACACAAGCAGTACGCCGAATGCAAAGGCGGGGATTATATCGGAAAATACGGTTTTGAGAAATCCTATGAATCCCTGTTGCGGGGCACGCGCGGCGGTCGGCAGGTGGAGGTCAATGCCACCGGTCAGGTGGTCAACGTACTGAATACCGTCCCCGCCCAAGCCGGGCACAACATTACCTTGACCATCGATCTGCAGCTTCAAACCGTTGCCGAACAACTGCTGGAGGGCAAAGCCGGCGCTGTGGTGGCCATCGATCCCAACAACGGGGAGATCCTGGCCATGGCCAGCAGTCCGGCCTATGACCCCAACTGGTTTGTGGTGGGCATGAGTCCGGAGCAATGGCAGTCCATCATCACCAATCCGTTCCATCCTTTGGAGAACAAGGCCATTCAGGCGGAATACCCGCCGGCTTCGACCTACAAGATCGTTACCGCCATGGCCGGGCTGGAAGAGGGCGTCATTGACGCGACGACCACGTTTCACTGCCCCGGGTATTACAAATACGGCAACAGGATCTACCGGTGCTGGCGGCGCGGCGGACATGGCGATGTGAATGTGATCAAAGCCCTTGAGCAGTCTTGCGATGTGTTTTTCTACCAGGTCGGCGAAGCCGTGGGGGTGGATCGACTGGCGTATTATGCCAAGGCCGCCGGCCTGGGAGCGTTAACCGGGAGCGGACTGGACCAGGAATCCGGGGGGTTGATTCCCACCAAAGCATGGAAGCGCAAACGGTTCGGTACGCCCTGGCAGGGTGGTGAAACCATTTCGGTGTCCATCGGCCAGGGCTTCAACCTGGTGACGCCCATCCAGATGGCCGCGCTGACGGCAGCGGTGGCCAATGGCGGTACGCGTTACAAAACCAAATTGGTGCGACGTATCGAAAATATCCAGGACGATACGGTGACGGAGCCCCAACCGGAAGTGGTGGGCCACCTGGCGGTCAGCGAAGCCACTTTGGCATTGGTCCGGCAGGGGTTGTGGTCGGCGGTTAACAATGTCAAGGGCACGGCGCACGCCTCACGCCTGAAATCAATTGAATTTGCAGGTAAAACCGGTACGGCCCAGGTGGTGGGACGCCAGACGGTCGAAGGTCTTGACGATGACCAGATTCAATTGATGCACAAAGACCATGCCTGGTTTGTGGCCTATGCACCGGCACAGGACGCCAAGATTGCCATTGCGGTGCTCGTGGAGCATGGCGAACACGGTTCTTCTGCGGCGGCGCCCATCGCCAAGGAGATCATCAAAACCTATCTCGGAGTCGATGATCAAGAGAAAACGTCCGCTGAGATCAAAAGCAAAGGGGCCGCCGATGCAGGTGGCGGCGTGATCCGGGCCGCGGACAGGGCGGGAAAACCCGTCGTAAAGGAGGCGGAAGCCAATGATTGACCGGCGTCTGGTGGAATATTTCGATTGGTGGATGTTGTCCTTCACGGTCCTGCTGGCGGCATTTGGCCTGGTGGCTTTGTACAGCGCCATCCACGCTGGAGCTGATACTGCGCCATCCGGGCTTTTTACCAGACAGCTCGTATGGTACAGCGCAGGAACCGTGGTGATGGTGGTAGCCTTTTTGTTTGACTTTAAAAGCTACGAACATTGGGGGCACCTGATCTATGCGTTCTGTATAATTCTGCTGATCGCCGTGCTGTTGTTCGGCAAGTATGTGGGCGGGTCCAAGCGTTGGCTGGCATTGGGTCCTTTCTCCGTTCAGCCTTCGGAAATGGTCAAACTGGCCGTCATCGTGGTGCTGGCCAAATACTACGCCCGGGTGTCCACCACCAAAGGCGTCGGCTTGCGGGAGCTGTTGACCCCAATTGCATTAACAGCCCTTCCCTTTGCACTGATTGTACGTCAGCCGGACTTGGGAACGGCCATGGTGGTGGTTTTGATTGCCGCTTCGATCACTTTCTATGTTAAAATCGAGCGGCGTACGCTGACCTGTCTGATTGCGGGCGGTGCGCTGATCGTTCCCATGGTGTGGGCGTTCTTTCTGAAAGGGTACCAGAAGCAGCGTATCCTGACATTCTTGGACCCGGACCGGGACCCCTTGGGAGCGGGCTATCACATAATCCAGTCAAAAATCGCTGTGGGTTCGGGCATGCTGACTGGCAAAGGTTTTCTCAAAGGGACCCAGAACGCCCTGGATTTTTTGCCGGAGCAGCACACCGACTTTATTTTTTCCGTGCTATCCGAAGAGTGGGGACTCTTTGGTTCCATGATGGTACTCATGACCTTCTTGATGCTCATTACCTGGGGGCTTGCCATCGCCCAGCGCAGCAGGGACCCTTTTGGTAAAATTATGGCAGTGGGCGTAACGTCCATGATTGCCTGGCAGGTGTGTATTAATATCGGTATGGTCATGGGGCTGATGCCGGTGGTTGGGGTGACCCTGCCCTTTATCAGCTACGGCGGATCATCCATCATCACCATGATGGCCGGCATCGGCCTGCTGCTAAATGTGAGCATGCGCCGGTTTATGTTTGAACAATAGCCTGCAAATGCCGGAGGGCTCCAGATCCTGTGTTGTCGATGGTTTGCAATAGGTGGACTATGGCTTCACCATCTCCGCCTTGGCTCTGGAGCCCTCCGGCATTTGCAGATGGGTAGTGAACGATGTTAATATTAGCGATTGATTGAAGTGATATAAAATCGGTAGGATACCTTACCTTAAAACTTAACACTTTAAACTTAAAATTTGTGAGTACCATCAACGCAGAAAACCTCGATGCTGAGATCAACTGATAACATCAATACTTAACGCATAACCCTCTGGAGGCCATAGGATGAAAAAGGATAAAAAACCGGCGACTTCCGATACAAGCACCATTTCAACCCTTCTCGGTCGCGACACGGAGATCGAAGGCACGTTCACTTTCAATGAGACCATCCGCGTGGACGGCCGCATTAAAGGGAAGCTGGTGAGCGCCAAAGGCACTGTGATCATAGGGGAAAATGCCGCCATCGAAGCCGACGTGCAAGTCGGGGTGGCCATTATTCGGGGCAAGGTTAACGGCCGTGTGGAGGCGGCGCAGCGGATCGAGATCTATGCACCCGCCCAGGTCAATGGCGATATCAGTGCTCCCACGGTCACCATAGATTCGGGTGTGGTCTTCAACGGCAAATGCGAAATGCACAAGGACACCAAGCCCGTTGCGACGGCACCCCAACCGCCCCAAACGGCGCCCGAAAAAGCCGCGTCATAGCGCCAAAAAGTTGGAAAAAACCTTTGACATTAAGCGTCTTCTGATGGTATACCCGCTCCTTGGCTTTTCCATAAGTAATAACTTTTAATAGATATTTTTATAATTTCGAACCAAGTACCAAGCCGTAACGGAGGCACCTGTATGGTTGATATTAACTGGACCGTCATCCCACAGATCGCAAACTTTTTAATCCTTATTTTTATTCTCAATGTTGTCTGTTACAAACCGATTCGAAAAATTTTGCTCGAACGCAAAGCCAAGGTGGATAGTCTGAACAACACCATTGAATCCACCAGCCTCGAAAGCGAAGAGAAGAACCAGGCGTTTGGCGTTGGATTGAGGGAAGCCCGGGCCAAAGGGCAGAAAGAAAAGGAAGCCCTGATGCAGGCCGCCGGGGAAGAGGAGCAGGCGATCGTCGGCAAGATTTTGGACAAAGCCCGAGAGGATCTGGCCGTGGTCAAGGCCCAGATTGCAAAGGAGACCGATGAAGTTAAAGCAGCATTGGAAAAAGAGGTGGATTCTTTTGCCGATGCCATTACGCAGAAAATATTGGGGAGGGCGGCTTAATGAAGATTCCTGGACGTTGCGGGAAGCATAAAGTGAGGTCCACATGGGCCATGCTGGTGGTGGTGGCGATGGTCTTGCTGATGGGGTTGGCGCCGGCTTATGCCTCCGGTGGTGAAGAGGGCCATGGCGCCGAAAGCAGTGGCCATGGCGCCGAAAGCAGTGGCCATGGCGCTGAAAGCAAACCTTGGATGAAGACCGATACGGCTAAGGTGCTCAATTTTGCCGTGCTGGCCATCGGACTTTTCCTGGTATTGCGTAAACCGATGGCTCAAGCGCTCAGCGATCGCATCAAGGGGATCAAGGAGGAGCTTGAGGAGTTGGAGAGTCGCAAGGCCGCGGTGGAAAACCAACTGGCCGAGTACAATACCAAGCTGGCCACGCTGGACAAGGAGGCCGAACAGGTCATCGCCGAATATATTCGCCAAGGTGAAGAAGCCAAGGCGCGAATCCTGATTGAGGCGGCGTCTGCAGCCGATAAGCTTGAAGTGCAGGCCAAGAAGAATATTCAGAATGAATTCAAGCTGGCCAAAGAGAATTTGCAGGCCGAAATTGTTGAAAAGGCGCTGGTCAAAGCGGAAGCGGTGGTCAAGGAAAAAATTTCCGCTGAAGATCAGAATCGATTGGTTGATGAATACTTAGCGAAGGTGGTGGCCTAGTGAAGAATTTGGCAATTGCACGGCGTTATGCCAAGGCACTGTTATTGATTGGCAAAGAGGACGGGCAGACCGAACAATACCGCCAGGAACTGGAAGGGGTGGCCTCAATGATGGCCCAGCAGCAAGAGCTGGCGAATACGGTTGCCAATCCTTTGTATAACTCACACGATCGGCAAAAGGTATTTCAGAGCATTATCGACAAACTGAATCTGTCCAAAGTTATGGCTTCTTTTTTGATGCTTCTGTTTGAAAAAGGACGCATTGCCTTCATTGGCAGTATCAATGGTTTTTTTCAGAAACTGGCTGATGAGCTCAAGGGCGTGGCCAGGGCCAGCCTGGTTTCGGCAACGGAATTGCCGGCTGAAACCGTCGAGAAGATCCGCTCAGCCTTGTCAAAAAAGACGGGCAAAGAGATCGTCCTGGATGTGCAGCAGGATCCGGGGCTCATTGGAGGGATTGTCACCAAAATCGGTGACCTCGTATTGGATGGAAGCATTAAAACACAATTACTCAATATGAGAGAATCTTTAAAAAGGGGTGAGAGTGCATAATGGAACTAAGAGCCGAAGAAATCAGTCAGATTATCAAAGAGCAAATTACCGACTATGACAAAAAGGTTGAGCTGAGCGAAACCGGTGTGGTCCTCTCCGTGGGTGACGGCATCTCCCGCGTGTACGGCCTGGAAAAAGCCATGGCCCTGGAACTGGTTGAGTTCCCCGGCGGCATCTTGGGCTTGGTGCTCAACCTGGAAGAGGACAATGTGGGCGTGGCCATTATGGGTGACGATTCCAGCATCAAGGAAGGCGACATCGTCAAACGCACCGGCCGTATCGCTGAGGTCCCGGTGGGCGACGCCGTTCTCGGACGCGTTGTGGACGCTACAGGTGCTCCTCTGGACGGCAAAGGACCCATCGACCAGTCGGTTACCAGCCGTGTAGAAATGGTGGCTCCGGGTGTTATTGCCCGTAAAAGTGTTCACGAGCCCTGCTACACCGGCCTCAAGGCTGTCGACGCCATGACTCCCGTCGGCCGCGGCCAACGTGAGCTGATCATCGGTGACCGCCAGATCGGTAAGACCGCCGTGGCTATCGATGCCATCCTGGCCCAGAAAGATACCGACATCTTTTGCATCTACGTCGCCTGCGGACAGAAAAAGTCCACCGTGGCCCAGGTGCACGCCATTTTGGAAAAACATGGCGCCATGGAGTACACCACGATCGTCGCCGCCTGCGCCAGCGACCCGGCTACTCAACAGTTCGTCGCACCTTACGCCGGATGCGCCATGGGCGAGTACTACCGCGACAAAGGTCAACACGCGTTGATCATTTATGACGATTTGTCCAAACAAGCGGCCGCCTATCGTCAGGTCTCCCTGTTGCTCAGACGTCCGCCGGGACGTGAAGCCTATCCAGGCGATATTTTTTACAACCACAGCCGTCTGCTGGAGCGTTCCGCCAAAGTCTCCGATGACTTGGGGGCCGGTTCTTTGACCGCTCTGCCCATCATCGAAACCCAGGCAGGCGACGTATCCGCCTATATTCCCACAAATGTTATCTCCATTACCGACGGCCAGATTTACCTCGAGCCCGGCATGTTCTTCGCCGGTGTTCGCCCGGCCATTAACGTGGGGCTCTCCGTATCCCGCGTGGGTGGTGCCGCCCAGGTCAAAGCCATGAAGCAAGTGGCCGGTACCCTGCGTCTGGACATGGCCCAGTTCCGTGAGCTGGAAGCTTTTGCCGCTTTCGGTTCAGACTTGGATAAAGCGACCCAGCAACAGCTGACCCGCGGTCAGCGCCTGGTGGAGATCCTGAAACAGCCCCAGTACCAACCGCTGTCCATGGCTCAACAGGTTACCATCCTGTTTGCCGGTACCCGCGGCTTCCTGGATACACTGCCTACTGACATGGTGGCCAAGTACGAAGCCGGCCTCTACCCGTTTATCGAGGAACGCTATCCCCATGTATTCGAACAACTGGCCGAAAAGGAAGCCATTGACGACGACCTGGAGAAACTGATGACGGAAGCCCTGACCGCTTATGGCGAAGAGTTTAAAGATACCATTTAGCGATCGTTTCGATTCTAACCATTAGAATATAAGGGCTATCTCTATGCCACAGTTAAAAGAAGTACTGCTTAAGATAAACGGTATCAAAAAAACCAAGCAGATCACCAAGGCCATGAACATGGTGGCCGCCTCGCGTCTGCGCGGCGCCCAAACCACCATGGAGTCCTTTCGGCCTTACGCCGCCAAGTTTGCCGAGGTTCTGGGCAGCCTGGCGGAGAACGCCGGTGAGGAGGCCAGCCCGCTACTGGTGCCCAGGGAGGAGCCCAAAAAGGTCAACATCGTTTTGACCACCTCCGATCGTGGTCTGTGCGGCGGTTTCAACATTAATCTCATCGAAAAAGCCAAGGCGCTGGCCAGCGAGAAGACCGAGCAGGGGATGGATGTCAGTTTCACCTGTTTCGGCAAAAAGGGGCGCGATTGGGTGCGCAAAAAGCAGATGACCATCGCCTCCGAACATTTGGGCGTGGTGGGCAGCTCCTTCGGCTTTAATGTGGCCGTCAATGCCGGCCGAGATCTGGCCACCGGCTTTCTGGAAGGCGATTATGACGAAGTCTATGTCGTCTACGCCGAGTTTGTCGGCATGGCCAAACAGACGCCGGTGATCAAGCAGCTGCTGCCCATTCCGCCCATTGAGAAGGCTGAAGAGGAGACCGATGATGAGGCGCCCTATCTGGCTGAGCACATTTGCGAGCCCTCCACCGATGAGTTGCTGGCGGTTTTGCTGCCGAAAAGCATCGATGTCAAGATCTACAGTGCGCTGCTGGAGACATCCACCAGTGAGCATGCCGCTCGAATGATGGCCATGGACAACGCAACCAAGGCCTGCAACGATATGCTGGATAACCTGCAACTGATCTATAACAAGGCACGGCAAGCGGCCATTACGGCCGACCTGATGGATATCGTGGGCGGCGCCGAAGCCCTCAAAGGTTAAATAATTTACTGTTTACAGTTTTACAGGAGGTCAATAGATGGCTGAGAATATCGGAAAAATCACACAGGTTATGGGACCTGTCGTAGACGTTGAGTTCGAGCAGGGCAAACTGCCGAACATCCTTACGGCGCTGACCATTTCCAACCCGGCGATCAACGATGACGAAGGCAACCTGGTTGTCGAAGTGGCCCAGCATTTGGGCGACAACGTGGTGCGTACTATCGCCATGGACGTCACCGACGGTCTCGTGCGCGGCATGCCGGTAAAAGACACCGGAAGCCCCATCATGATGCCCGTTGGCGAAGCCAGTCTGGGCCGCGTGCTGAACGTTGTGGGCCGCCCGGTGGACGGGCTCGGTCCGGTAAGCCAGGAAAAAATGATGCCCATTCACAGGCCCGCCCCTGCTTTTACCGAGCAGGATGTTGAGGTCAACGTACTGGAGACCGGTGTTAAAGTGATCGATCTGCTGGTACCCTTTCCCCGGGGCGGTAAGATGGGCATGTTCGGCGGCGCCGGCGTGGGCAAAACCGTTATTATGATGGAGATGGTGCACAACATCGCCATGCAGCACGGTGGTATCTCCGTGTTTGCCGGTGTGGGCGAGCGTACCCGTGAAGGCAATGACTTGTACCATGAAATGAAAGAATCCGGCGTTCTGCCTAAAGCCGCGCTGATCTACGGTCAGATGACTGAACCGCCCGGAGCCCGTGCCCGGGTTGCCCTATCCGCTTTGACCTGTGCGGAGTATTTTCGTGATATTGAGGGGCAGGACGTGCTGATCTTCATCGACAATATCTTTCGTTTCACTCAGGCAGGCTCCGAGGTTTCCGCTCTTCTGGGACGTATGCCTTCTGCCGTGGGTTACCAACCGACCTTGGCGGTTGACCTGGGCGGTTTGCAGGAACGCATTACCTCAACGGACAAGGGGTCTATTACCGCTGTCCAATGCGTCTACGTTCCCGCCGACGACTTGACCGACCCGGCCCCGGCCACCACCTTTGCCCACTTGGACGGCACCGTGGTGTTGTCCCGCCAGATTGCCGAGCTTGGCATCTATCCGGCTGTTGACCCGCTGGACTCCACCTCGCGCATCTTGGATGCGGCTTACATTGGTGAAGAGCATTACCAGACGGCCCGCCAGGTTCAACAGATGCTTCAAAAATACAAAGAGCTCCAGGACATTATCGCCATTCTGGGCGTGGAAGAACTCTCCGATGAGGACAAAATAACCGTTGCCCGTGCCCGTAAGATTCAGCGCTTTTTGTCCCAGCCGTTCCACGTGGCCGAGGTATTCACCGGCTTTGCGGGTAAATACGTGAAGATTGAAGATACGGTCCGTGCCTTTAAAGAGATTTGCGAAGGCAAGCATGACAGCATTCCCGAGCAGGCATTCTACATGAAGGGCGGCATTGAGGAAGTGATCGAAGCGGCACAAAAAATGGCGGAAGCCGCCTAACTGAATGAGGAAGGCAAATGGCTGAAAAAATACGTTTAGAAGTCGTTACACCGGAAAAGTCAGTGGTCAGCGACGAAGCGCAGATTGTCATGGCGCCCGGAGAACTCGGCGAGTTTGGTGTGCTTTCAGGCCACACGCCGTTCATGACCAGTTTGAAGGTGGGGACGGTGCGATACGAAGACAGCAGCGGCAGCGAACGCTTCATCTTCGTTAGCGGTGGATTTGCCGAAGCCTTGCCGGATCGCATGACCATATTGGCGGACTCGGCTGAGCGGCGCAAGGATATCGATCTTGGCCGCGCCAAAGCTGCGCTGGATCGAGCTGAAGGGCGTCTGGCCAAAGAGGATGATGACGATCTCGATTTCATCCGTGCCAAGGCGGCGCTGATGCGTGCGATCAATCGCGTCCGGTTGGCTGAGACGCGCTAAGCAATTTGAATATTGCCTGTGAAATGGTATCGAAGGGCGGCCTTTGGCCGCCCTTTTTTATTGTGCTATAGTGTTGTCGGATGTCCACGGATGCGGGCATGGACTAATGGGTAATATTTTTAACTAGTTGAAGATACGATCAAAACGTGATGATCATAAAAATGTTGACTTGGCCTGTTGCCAAAGATTATATAAACATGGCATAATGAGGTGAAACGGGTGGATAAAGAGACTGTAATTAATCAATTTAGAGAGATTGAGCAAAGAGTCGAGTATCTGATCGGGAATTGCAAACGTCTTGAAGCCGAGAACTCAGAGCTGAGAACCGAGATTCAACGCCTGACCCTGTCACTTCAGGAAAAAACGTCTGCTGAAAGGCAGCACGATGAGCTAAAGGACCTGGTCAGAACCAGAATTGAGAGTCTGATGGGCAGACTTGATGCGCTTTCAGAGGAGCAGGTATAAAATCGTCGAATACTGCGTCAAAGGGATTTATTGCACACTTGGATCAATTATTGACCATAGATGTATTGGGGCAGCCGTTTTCTTTCAAGACCGATTCCGATGTGTCGGAAGCCAGGGCAATTGCTGATTACGTGGCCGAATCCGTGAGCCAAGTAAGATCACAGTGTGGGAGTCAGGTGCCCACTCCGGACAAGCGGGCCATTTTAATTTTGGCCGCTTTAAACATAACCAGCGAGTATTTTGACCTGAAAAAGAAACATCAAGAATTAATAGATGATATTAATCAACGCTCTGAGCATTTAATCAACACCCTTGAAACGCAAACTGCAAGTGATGCTGCAAAGACGGTATCTACTTAATTATATGATGATACTGTGAGTTAGCCGGCGATTATAACGTTGTGACTCCCCTGATGCCTTCAGAGGCAAACGATTGAAAGTTTAGATGAATTAGGTGGAACCCCTGCCATGCGCGTGATTGGAAGATGTGCTTTGACCCAACACTTTTGTAAACGGGAGCCGGCTGTGATTTCGGTGAGCATGTTCTGCTTGTACAGAAAAGCCTAAAGAGATCACCAGGCGCCCACCTATATTTTTGGATCAAAGACCTGACGACACGGCAATTTGGTGGGGGCGCCACCTTAAACTGCCTCTCCAAGCCCTTATATAGGCGTGCGCTTATTGTCAGAGCCTGCCAGTCGAAACTCTCTATTCACCCCAAAAAATCGTATATTGGGTACGTTACGCGGTTGATGGTTTTTCGGCGCGTGTCTGCTATTCGACGGCATGGCGACAGGGTTAATCTGTACTTATTGCACTTACGACGGTTTGCGATGGATCTGATGTCAGACCATGCACCGTTCTTATATAATAAAGGTAAACTCGTATGGAGGCGCGATGAATGAATATATGCTCGGTATATTGATACTGGGGCTGCTGGTTGGTTTTGGAGTTGCTTATTGGATTAAAAGTGTATTGGACCGCCAAAAGGTCAAAGCTGCCAACGATCATGCACAACGCATCCACGAAGATGCCAAGCTGCGTGCCGATGCATTGCTGAAAGAAGCCAGTCTGGAGGCCAAAGACAGGCTTCTCAAAATGAAAAATGAATTTGATGCCGAAACAAAAGAGACACGCTCGGAACTCAACAAACGTGAACAACGGTTAATCCAAAAAGAGGAGAACATCGATCGCAAGATCGATCAGCAGGAACAAAGGGAAAGGGAAACCAATCGACAGGAGAAGGCCCTCAGCAAAAGAGAGCAGCAGCTATCCCAACAGGAGAACGAATACCAGGAAATGGTGAGCGAACAGAAGCGCCAGTTGGAAAAAATTTCGACCCTGACCGCGGAACAGGCCAAAGAGCTGCTGTTGCGGGCCATGGAGAATGAGGCACGCTACGACGGCGCTAAATTGATCAAGAAAATAGAGAACGAAGCCAAGGAAGAGGCGGACCGTAAAGCAAAAAAGATTCTGGCCACGGCTATTCAGCGTTATGCCGCCGATTATGTGGCCGAGCGGACCGTTTCAGTGGTTCAATTGCCCAGTGAAGAGATGAAAGGCCGCATTATCGGCCGCGAAGGACGCAACATTCGCGCATTGGAAGCGGCCACCGGCATTGATCTGATTATTGACGATACGCCTGAAGCGGTGATTCTTTCCGGATTCAATCCGGTCAGGAGGGAAGTGGCGCGTCTTTCGCTCCTGAAGTTGATCACGGACGGGCGTATCCATCCGGCCCGCATCGAGGATGTGGTTAAGAAGGTCACCCAGGAAGTGGATACGGTCATCAAGGAAGCCGGCGAGCAGGCGGCTTTTGACCTCGGTGTTCACGGTATCAACGGAGAGTTGATCATGACACTGGGCCGTTTGAAGTTCAGAACCAGCTATACCCAGAATGTATTGCAGCATTCCATCGAAGTGGGATTTCTGGCCGGCGTAATGGCGGCTGAACTCGGCCTGAAAGAGAAGCTGGCCCGGCGTATGGGGCTGCTCCATGATATCGGTAAAGCCATCGACCATGAGGTCGAAGGCCCCCATGCGGTGATCGGCGCCAAACTGGCGAAGAAAATGGGCGAGTCTCAGCAAGTGGTCAATGCCATTGCCGCCCATCATGAAGACATTCCGCCGGTGACGGTCTATGATATTCTGGTTCAGGCAGCCGACGGGCTGTCCGGTGCAAGGCCCGGAGCGCGCAAGGAACTGCTTGAAAACTATGTCAAGCGCCTTGAGGATCTGGAAGCCATCGCCAAATCCTTCCGCGGTGTGGATGGCGCCTATGCCATTCAGGCCGGTCGGGAGCTGCGGGTGATCGTGGAGAGCAATAAGGTATCGGATGAGGAGGCTATTCTGGTCAGCCGCGATATCGTGAAAAAGATCGAGGAAGCGCTGACGTTTCCCGGCCAGATCAAAGTTACGGTGATCCGGGAAACCCGGGCCGTGGAGTATGCTAATAAATGATAGTTTTAAGTGTTAAGTTTTAAGTGTTAAGTTTTAAGTTGAAGGATGTTGGCCTATTTTATGCGTCAGCATCGCGATTGGCTCCCATGTCGTCCTTTCATGGGAGCCGACTTTTTTAGGTGGATTCC